>SDBU01000319.1_pt1 | contig 68170 bp, 87 predicted proteins | sample 2277071 | NCBI WGS metagenome assembly SDBU01 (sample SAMN10397929, study PRJNA504765) | marine sediment metagenome | isolation source: marine sediment core GS08_GC12, 126 cmbsf | place: Arctic Ocean: Gakkel Ridge, Loki's castle | collected 2008 | reverse complement strand
TTTCAGATTAGTTATCTTGACCTTTCTCAAAAGCGTAAAATCATTCTTTTCTCCAATAAAAATTATTATTACCTTTCTGCAGAAAATTTGGCTAATAATATTTCTCTTTTACCGACACTTCTTGCAGATTTACACCAAAAAGGTATAGAATATGAATACATTGATCTTAGATTCAAGGACCTTTACGTAAAACCAGTAGAAAAAGAATAATCAGCCACGAATAAACACTAATGAACACGAAAAAATAGAAATAAAAAAAATATTCACCACAGAGACACAGAGAACACAGAGTTCACCAAGAATTATAAATAAATTTTTTCTTATTTATTCTTTGGGACTTTGAGTTTTTGTGGTAAAGTTCTTATTCGTGTTAATTCGTGGATAAATAAAAATTAAAATGAGAGATGATTTTGTTACGGCATTGGATTTAGGAACAAACAAAACCTGCGTTCTTCTGGGAAGAAAGGGAGAAAAAAATAAATGTGAAATCATTGGACTCAGATGTATTCCCATCTCAGGTCTAAAGAAGGGAGTGGTAATTGACTTAAAGAAAACCATTACTGCAATAGAAATGGTAGTGGAACAAGCAGAAAAGCCAAGAAATCTTATATCTCATTTCCTTTTTGCGAATATTGGCGGTAGTCACATTAAAGGGGTAAACTGCCAGGGAGTTGTGGAAATCTCTAACAAAAATCAGCAAATTTTGAAAGAGGATATTGAGAACAGTATTCGTGCAGCAAAAGCCACTGGCATTTCAACGGACCGGGAAATCATTACTACTATCCCGCAGGAATATATCGTTGATGCAGAAAAAGAAATTAAGAAACCGGAAGGAATGGTTGGCCAAAAATTGGAGACAAAAGTTTTCCTTATTAGCGGGAAAAAAAATCCCATCCAGAACGTGGAGAGGTGCATCGGAGATGCAGGTTTCGGTCTGGAAGCTCTCTATTCAGGAGCACTGGCAAGCAGTGAAGCAGTTCTCACCGAGACAGAGAAAGAGATTGGGGTACTTTTCCTTGACATTGGCGCGGGAACAACTGACATAATTATTTATTGCAACGGAATGGTCAAAGGAATAAATGTTCTGCCAGTGGGAGGAGACCACATTACTAATGATTTAGCCATTGGTTTGAGAGCACCTATCTCCGAGAGCGAAAGGTTGAAAAAAGATTATGGCTGTTGTTTAGAATCTCTAATCACCGACCATAAACTGGAAATCCCCATTAGAGACAGTATGGGAAGGTCCTCTAAAATCGGCCTTACTTCTCTTGCCGAAATCATCGAGCCCAGAATGGAAGAAATTCTTCTTCTGACAAAGAGGACCATGGAGAGAAATGGTGGCAGTAGTCTCATCGGAGCCGGAGTGGTCATTACCGGAGGCACATCTCTTTTAAAAGGGATTGAGGAGTTAGGAGAAAAAATTTTTAAGATGCCGGTGCGGATTGGAAAACCACGCAATGTTATCGGGTTTGAGAAAAATATCTACAATCCAATCTTCTCTACCGCCGTAGGTCTTCTTCAGTATGGCTTGAAGAGAAGAGAAGAAACGGAACACGTTCCGAGATTTTCACAAAATAACCCATTGGTAAGATTTTATAAGAAAGCAAGAAGAACTTTTAACGATTTTTTCTAATGATAAAGATAAAGGTAGATGAAGGGCTTGATAAGTTCGTTAAGATAAAAGTTATTGGCATTGGTGGTGGTGGATGCAATGCGGTAGGAAGAATGGCAACAACGCTTTCAGGAGTAGACCTTATTGGAATTAATACCGATATTCAGGCCCTGGCAAATTGTGACGTTCCCATTAAAATCCAGATTGGCCAACGAATCACCGGGGGCATGGGTTCAGGGGGAGACCCGGAGAAGGGTAAGTTTGCCGCCAATGAAGACAAAGAACAGATTGGCAAACTTCTAAAGGGAGTAAACATCTGTTTTTTAACTGCGGGATTAGGAGGAGGAACCGGTACCGGCGCATCCCCGGTCATTGCCAGAATTGCGCGCGAACAGGGTGCAATTACGGTAGCGGTGGTAACAACGCCATTTGCCATAGAAGGACCGAAACGAATAAACTATGCCGAGCAAGGGCTGATTGAATTAAAAGAAAACGTCGATACTTTCATCCATATTCCCAATGAAAAATTATTCGAGATTACAGATACAAAAACCTCGATTATTGACGACTTCAAAAAAATTGACGAGATTCTCAGTCAGGGCGTCTCTTCAGTCGTTGAATTAATCACCAAACCGGGTGTGATTAATCTAGATTTTGCTGACGTCCAATCGGTGATGGAAAACGGAGGGGAAAGTATTATGGGCGTTGGCAAAGCCAGGGGGCCAGAAAGGGCCGTAAACGCCGCGAAAGAAGCCATTAGCAATCGTCTCTTAGAAGAAAAAGACATTAGTAGTGCGAGGAACATCCTGATTAGTATCACCGGAGGTCTTGACCTTACTCTGCACGAAGTAAAGGATGCTGTTAAAACTATCAACAATAATCTATCCTCGCTTTCTAATAGTGTCTTAGGAGTGGTAACCGATGAAAAATCAGAAGACGAGGTAAAGATTACCGTTATTGCCACCGGACTCTCTGAGAAGAAGGAATTTCCTCCTCCCCAACAGAAAAGAGTTCATCCCCGAAGGGGAAAGAAAGAGCCAACTCTCTTTGATGACGCAGAGGCAAGTGTCATTGAGGGAGTGGATTACGATAAGCCAACCTTTATCAGAAAGAGGGAAAATCAGCGAAAAAGAGAGGAAGATTAAGGATGATTATAAAAAGAGAGCAGGATGAGATAGTTGGTTACTTAGAGGATAGCTCCAACTTCCGGGAAGGAAAGGCCGAAGCCCTTTATATTCCGGAAAATGAAAAGGATGTAATAGAAGTAATAAAGGAATGCGCTGAAAAAGAAATGCCTTTGACTATCTCTGCTGGGGGAACGGGAACAGTTGCCGCAAGAATTCCTCTAAAAGGAGCAATCCTTTCCGTAGAAAAATTAAACAGGATTATTTCCGTAAACAAAGAGAAGAAAAGAGCGGTCTTGCAAAGTGGTGTGCTTATTGACAATTTCTTAAAAATTTTACAAAGTCAGGACCTTTTTTATCCGCCCTTCCCCACCGAAAGAACCGCTTTTATTGGTGGAAACGTTTCCACCAATGCTTCAGGAGAATATAGTTATCGTTTTGGTGCAACCAGAAAATATGTAAAAAAAATAAGAGTAATTCTTTCTACAGGAGAAATTTTAGAAATAGAGAGAGGAAAATATTTTGCAGGTAAGGAAGGTTATCTCAAAATCGGTAACAGAAAAATAAAGATTCCTTCCTACATTACCCCTTCGATTAAATGCTCTGCCGGTTATTTCTCCCGACCAGGAATGGATTTGATTGATTTATTCATTGGTTCAGAAGGAACTCTGGGAGTAATTACCGAGGTAGAAGTGGAACTGATTCCCGCTTTATCCTCTCCTTTTATTATGATAATCTTCTTTAAGGAGGATGAAAGTTTGAAATTTATATCAGCGGTTAAAGAGAACAAAAAACTAAATCCCTTATCTATAGAATATTTTGATAGACGCAGTTTGGATTTTCTAAAAAAGGACTTTCCCAATATACAGGATGATTCCCCTGTAGCACTCTACATTGAGAATGAAGAAAAAGGAGATAGTTTACGAAATTGGGCAAATTTAGTAGAAAATTACCCAATCATTGATACCTGGGTTAGTCAGGATAAAAGAAGTTATGAGCAACTTATTAATTTTCGCCATAAACTTCCCGAGAATATCAATGAGTATTTCAAAAGGATTAAGTCAAAGAAACTGGCGCTGGACATCGCGGTTCCGGAAGGTTCTTTTAAAGAACTATTTGACTTTTACCATAATATCAGATTAAATAATCGGAATATCGAGACGGTTCTTTTTGGTCACATTGGAGAAAATCACCTTCATTTTAACTTTTTCCCCAGGGATGAAAAAGAGAAAGAATTAGCAGATGAAATCCTAATTCAGGCAATCAAAAAAGGAATAAATCTTGGAGGAACGATTTCTGCTGAACACGGCATCGGCAAGTTCAAACATAGATACCTGGAGATGATGTATGGGAAGAAAGGAGTTGCCGAGATGGTAAGAATAAAAAAACAACTTGACCATTATTGCATCTTCGGACTTGATAATATTTTCCCCAGAGAAAGATTAGAAAGATAAAATAGGAGAGACAATGAAATTTGGAATTTGTAATGAGATGTTCAAGGATTCGGAATGGAAAGAAATTGTTGATTATGTGGCAAAGGTTGGTTACGAAGGAATTGAAATTGCTCCCTTTACCTTTACCGAAGACGTTAAAGAAATTTCTGCGATGACTTAAATGGCAAATTAATGATTTTTGGCTCTCCTAAACAAAGAGACATTTTTCCTTCTTCCAGTTATGAGGAAACCTATAATTATGTGCGGGATGGATTTCTGAAAATTCTTCCTCTGGCAAAAGAGAAAAATGTTACCATTGCTTTAGAACCCTTAACCAAAAAAGAAACCAATTTTATCACTACCGCTGAGGATGCTTTGAGAATGATTAAAGAAATTAATCAGCCCAATTTCAAACTTCATCTGGATGTCAAGGCAATGAGCGGAGAAGAAAAACCTATTCCTAAAATCATCGAATCGGCAAAGGATTATTTGGTCCATTTTCATGCCAATGACTCAAATCTTTTGGGTCCGGGCTTTGGTAAGGTGGACTATAAACCAATTAAGGATGCCTTGAAAAAAATAGATTACAACTATCCTACCTATTGGCATGTCAGAAACTATGTGGTCTGATGACGGCAAATCCCTTTGCCCTTTCTCATTACTATAATGATAAAACCAGGAATGGCTCCCACACCGTAGAGGCAAACAAAGAGTTTAAGTTTTGTTACCGGATTTACATCCATAAGGGAGATGCTCAAGAAGGAAATGTAGGGGAAAGTTTTAACAGCTACATTAGCCCCCCCCCCAGAGATTGAAATAAAATGAAAAACTGGGTTATTTAGATTTTCTTCAGGTATTCCTTATCCCAGATTGGCTCACTTAATTCGTTGTATCTGCTGTTATAGTCCGGCATTTGGTTTTTCTCGATAAAGGAAAGATATGTTTTCGCTCCTTCATCCACCGGCTTTGCATCTATTTTTTTAATAAGATTATAGAAGGTTTTAGAATTGTCACGGATAATACAGGGAGCTAATAGATTACCACATTTCTCCTTTGGCTGGTTGAGCCAGTAGGAAAACTGCCAATTTCGTATACCTGAGAAAAGAGGGGACTTGATTGCAGCAGTAAGGGTTTCCCCTCGTTCATAGACCTGATAAATATTTCCGTAATCCCTATCTTTAAAGGGTATAAAGACACAAGGGGTAATGGTGCCATCCCACATAATATAGAAATAACCTCCTCCCCGCGCTGCCGCCATACAACCATCGGAGGCGGTGCCAGAGTTCCAGAAGTCGGCAATGAATATTTTATCCTCTCTTACCTTCTTCCAGATTGTTTTATACATCAGGACTCTTTGTTCCGGGGTAACCATCAAATCCAATGAAGGTTTTCTGCCGATGGGCATATATTGAAAATACCAACCGTAGAAGGCGCCTTTTTCCTTAAAGAAAAAATCTATGAATTTATCGGAAAGAAGTAAATCGGCATTATTTGCGCAGGGAGTTACGGAAATACCAAACATTACCCCGGCCTCTTTTAGATTATCCATTGCCGCCATAATCTTCTTCCAGACACCCTTCCCTCTTCTCTCATCGGTTTCTTTCTCAAATCCCTCCACGGAAATAGACGGAGAAAAATTACCCAGTTCGCCTAATTCTTTGGCTTTTTCCTTGTTAATCAGGGTGCCGTTGGTATAAGCCATAAAATAGGCATCCTGATGCTTTGCCAGGATGTCCATCAGGGTTTTACCTTTATCATTATACATAAAGGGCTCTCCCCCGGAGATGACGAAAAAATGGGCACCAAACTCCTCTTTCATATCACTAATGATTCTATCAAAAATTTCATAGTCCAGCGTGGACTTATTATAAACATCACCGGCATAACAACCCTTACATTTAAGATTACAGACATTGGTCGGAGAGATGGTAATAAAACCGGGTGGACGAAAACCATGGGTTTCCTTAAATTCCCTGCGGGTGTGGATACCTTCCGCAAAGATTTTGGTGAGGAAGACATCCACCATTTTTTTTACACATTGCCGGGAGATACCATTACCGGATAGAACACGCTCTACAGAACTTAATAAAGCCCGGGACATATAATAACGGTCTTCTTTGAGTTTCTCCGGTCGGTCTTCTGAGCCCTGGAGGGACATTCTATGAGTGGCTTTTTCAATGGCTTTAATTAAGGCATTTCTGGTTTTTGAATTTTTCAAAGCCATATTAATCAAAGAGGCAGTAAATCTGGATGAGGCACCTTTCTGCATTACTTTAAGTACCTTCTCCTCTAAATTCATTTTTCTCTTCTCTTCGAATTATTATACAACTTCCAGTTCTTTATGTCAATTTTATATAATCAAACTATTATTCCAATCTGCATTATCACCGCGCTAAAGATGCCAACAGTAAGGTTATCGTCGACGGGTAGAGGAAGAAGTTCCATTAAGGTGGCGGCAAATGCCCCGGAGAGAAGGACAAGTGGCTCGATTGAAATTTTAGGAAGGACAAGGAGGAGGAGACCAACCAACAAATCAATGGCTAAAAATGCTAAACTTCCCTCCAGGGTTTTTCCCTTAAATAATTTGATTCTGCCATAATTAACCCCAACCAGAGTAGAAGCCGCATCGCCTAAGATAAGAAAGAAAAGAGATGCAATCGCAATACCCCTTTCAAAGAAGAGAATCAAAACAAAAGTGGCAACCAGAAAATAGGTAGTTCCGGTAAGTTTTCCCACCTTTACCTTGAAGATTCCGCCAAGATGCGCTAATACCCACCGGTAAACACCAGGATGCTTCAATCTTTCAATCTCAAAGAAGACCATTAAGGAAAGAAAAAAGCCGGTAACAATCAGGGCCGGAATTTTGGAAGAAAAGTAATAGACCAGTGGAAAAATAGAGCCCATTACCAGGCGATAGGTCTTTCTCTGCCAGAGAATCATTTTCTCATCTCCTTAAGGTTGTCTTAAGTGCAGAAATATTAGCCAGAGCGCCAATGCCCATTAGAAAAAGGATTGCTGGGACCAGCCACCGATAGCGGCAAGGATAAAGAAAAACAAGAAAGACAAAGAAAATAACAACCGCTAAAAAAAGCAGGGGTGCAGAACGTGGACCCCTCTTTTGCACAAAAAAATAGAGAAGTAGTACCAGGGGAAATAATTTTGGGACTAAATAGAGAATAGTTCCCCCGCTGGTTGCCGCCCCCTTCCCTCCCCTAAAGGAAAGAAAGATTGACCAGCAATGGCCCGCAACAGCGGCTACACCCACTAAAGCAAGAAAGAGAATTCCAACACCGACCGGTCTGGGAAAATTACCCGTTAATTTAGCAGCAAGTAACATCGCCAGGGCACCTTTGGTAGTATCAAAAAACCAGACCAAAATTCCCCAGGGTCTCCCTACTTCTCTAAAAACATTGGCCGCTCCGGGATTTTTGCTTCCTATTTTCCTGATATCGCTTTTCTTTATTAATTTAGTAACAAGGTAAGCAAAGGAAACCGAACCCAGGAGATAAGCGAAAATGAAACTAAAGAATATTTTTAGAACCATTCTTTATCCATCCTTTTATAGAATACCACACAGAGAAGAAAATAAGCAAGGAAATTTTGGCTGGTTTGACTTTTTTTAAAAAAGCTTTTAAGATATTATGAGATTGATACAGTAGGTCTATTTTAATGGATAAAACTATTCCCCACGACACAATCAGGCGGCTTGCTCTCTATCTGCGCTCTCTCCGTTATTTAGCTAAAAGAGATATAGAGGTAATCTCTTCGGAAAGAATGACCGAGCATATTAATGCCTCTCCTGCTCAAGTAAGAAAAGATTTATCATATTTTGGGGAGTTCGGTGTCCCTGGAGTTGGCTACCAGGTCAAAAAACTTATTGCCGAAATTGAATCAATCCTGGGATTAAAGAAAAAACAAGAGGTAGCATTAATTGGAATAGGAAAGTTGGGCAGCACTTTGCTTGCCTATCCAGGTTTTAAGAAATTTGGTTTCAGAATCTCTGCTCTCTTTGACAACAACCCTGAGAAGATTGGAAAAAAGATTTCCGGATTGAAGATTGAAAATGCAGCCAAGATGAAGGAAATGCTAAAGAAAAAAGGAATTAAAATTGCCGTAATCACAGTTCCCGCAGCAAATGCCCAGGAGGTAGCCGATAAATTAGTAGCCGCTGGCATCAAGGTAATCCTGAATTTCGCTCCCCGTTATTTAAATATCCCTAAAGGGATTGTTATTAATACTATTGATATGGCTATCGAATTAGAATGCCTTACTTACTATCTCACTCACAAAGAACAAAGTCGAGCAAGCTCGACCACTACAAATTTGACATAGAAGTTTTTTTGTTTTACAATAGTTTGTAATAATTTTCACAATATAAAAATAGATGAGAAAAAGGGCAGAAGTTTATTACCTCAAGAATGAGGATTGGCAAAAATTCTTAAAGCAAACTCTGGCGAAATACCGGCTTTATGCTCCGGGAAAAGGGTTGGTTGAGCCGGAATATCGGACTTTTGGACCAGAGGATTTATCCGAAACAGTCTATGAAGGAGCGAGAATCACCCAACCCCTTAAATTTTTTATTTATCCTCCTCGAGAAAAGGTCAGTCCCGACCAACCATCATCCGATAAAAAAACCATTATTCTTGGGGTTAAGGCCTGCGATTTAAAGGCACTTTCTGTGCTGGATAAAATCTTCTTGGATCCTGATTTCCCCGATCCATTCTATCGGAAAAGAAGGGAAAATATCATTCTTATCAGTGATGACTGTACCGAACCCAAAGAGAGTTGCTTCTGTATCCTTTTAGGAGGTAACCCCTTCCCTGAAAGAAATTTTGACCTGAACCTTTCCTTTTTGCCTGCCCGTCCGGCAGGTGGGGATAAAGGAATATTGGTTGAGGTTGGTTCAAAAAAGGGGAAAGATTTACTTGAAGAATATAAAATTCCGCTACTTCCAGCGGAAGAAGGTCACTTGAAGATGCGGCAGGAGAAGAGAGAGAAAGTAATTGAAAAATTAAAGGAAATAAATAGAGATTTCAAGTTTCCTCAAGATCCCTTGACATTAACGAAAGGAAAATATGATTCGCCGGTCTGGGATGAGGTTTCCGAAGATTGTGTTGGCTGCGCTGCCTGTACCAATATCTGTCCTGCCTGCCACTGTTTTTTGCTTGCTGAACTCTCTCCTACAAAATTTGAAAAGGAACGTTATTGGGACTCCTGTCAATATACCGGCTTTGCTCGAGTGGCGGCCGGGGCGAATCCCCGTAAAAAATTAATGGAGAGATTCCGTAACCGTTTCTATTGCAAACTGGAACATAAACCTGAAAATTTTGAACTTCTTGCCTGTATCGGCTGCGGTAGATGCATTGAGGCCTGTCAGGGAAAAATTGATATTCGAGAGGTATTACAGAAATTAATAAGTTAGCCGAGCAAGCTCGGCAACTACACTGTATTAATTGTGGTTAAAAAATGAAAAACCCTTATTTACCCATTGAGGCAAAGATAGAAAAGGTTATTGCCGAGACGCCGAATATAAAAACATTTGTGTTTAAACCGCAGGAAGATATTCCCTTTACTACGGGACAATTTGTCGCAATAACCGTTCCCGGAATTGGCGAGGCACCATTTACTCCTTCTTCTTCTCCCTATCAGAAGGAAAAAATAGAATTAACCATTATGGACGTAGGACGAGTAACCAACAAATTGCACCAAATGGCAGCGGGAGAAATAGTAGGCATCCGTGGTCCCTATGGGAAGGGATACCCTCTGGATAAGATGTATGGAAAGGAGGTTCTTATTTTGGGTGGGGGAGTAGGTATGGCTCCTTTACGTTCCTTTCTTTTGACTCTTCTGGAAGAGGCAGATAAGTTTAAGCGAATTGTCCTCTGCTATGGAGCAAAAACACCGGAAGATATTGTTTACAAGAGCCAATTTGCAGGATGGATGAAGAATGAGAATTTAGAGGTCTATCGCAGTGTGGATAAGACCGATAAAGATTGGAACGAAACGATAGGAGTAGTTACGGTGCTTTTAGATAAGTTCAAGATTGATTTAGAAAATTCCGTAGCAGTAGTCTGTGGTCCTCCGATAATGATGAAGTTTGGAACCAAGAGGGTGTTAGAATTAGGGCACAGACCGGAAAATATTTATCTCTCTATGGAGAAGAATATGTCCTGCGGTGTTGGTAAATGTGGTCACTGCGCTCTGGGTAAATTCTACGTCTGTAAGGATGGACCGGTGTTTACCTATGAGCAAATTAAGGAAATTCCGGAAATCTGGGATTAGGGGTTGTCTCAAAATAATGAAACGATTATTTATCGATTTAGAGGTTTGCTATAAATGTAAGGAATGCACCGCTAAGTGTGACTATTTTTACCATCCGGAGAATAAGGGAATAATCACCCTTTTGGAGTTAGCTTCACACATCCTGGTTTGCCGTAAATGTGAAGAGGCGCCTTGTGTGAAGGCCTGTCCTAATGAGGCGTTGGAGAAGCAGCCGGATGGCAGTTTAAAAAGATACAGCATGCGTTGTACCGGGTGTAAGACCTGCACTCTTGCCTGTCCTTTTGGAGCCATTTATCCAGAGATTGTTCCCTATTTTACCTCGCAATGCGACTACTGCCTTAAAGGATTAAAGAAGGGTTCCCGTCCGGTGGACGGGACGGAAAAACTACCTGAATGTGTCAAGAGCTGCCCGGAGAAGGCTGTGCAGTATATTGAGGTTGAAGAATCAAAAGAAAAGGATATCTATTTTATCGGGGATAACTTAGCCGTTCATGCAATTCCCTGGAGGAAGGAATGACGTTTAATTATATTATTCAATTTCTCATTTTTCCCGGATTTCTTTTCACCGCGGTTGCGGGATGTCTGGCCTCCTGGATTGACCGTAAGGTTACGGCCCGGATTCAGTGGCGGGTTGGTCCACCTATCCTCCAGCCATTTTATGATCTGGTAAAACTCTCCGGCAAAGAGACGATTGTTCCTCGAGGAGGAGCTAGATTGACCTTCTTGGCTGCGCCGATAATTGCTCTTTCGGCGATAACTTTGGTTTCTACTCTTCTCTGGCGAGTGCTTCTCTCTCCACAGACAACCTTCATCGGTGATTTGATTGTTGTTATCTATCTCTTGACCATTCCATCAATTGCCTTAATTATCAGTGGGGCGGCTTCGGCAAATCCTCTGGCCTCCTTAGGTGCGAGTAGGGAGATGAAGTTAATCTTAGGGTATGAACTTCCCTTTATTCTGGCAATATTTGTTCCGGTAATAAAGGCAAATGGTATAATAAGGTTAGGCGATTTACTTGCCTGGCAATGGACTAACCATATTTTTCTCGGTTCTCTTTCCGGGTTTATTGCTTTTATTGTCGTTATTCTTTGTATGCAGGCAAAACTCGGCTTGGTTCCTTTTGATGCTCCGGAGGCAGAGACAGAAATTATTGCCGGTCCCTATATTGAGTATTCCGGCACCCCTTTGGCTATATATAAACTCACCCGCTGGATGATGCTTTTTGTTATCCCGATGTTTTTAGTCGTGACTTTTATGGGTGGAATTAATTTTTCCGGCTGGCATATCTTATGGGGCATCTTGAAGTATGTTCTCCTTTTGGTTATTATCGTTTTAATCCGCAACACCAATCCGCGGCTAAGGATTGACCAGGCGATGAAATTTTTCTGGGGACCGGTAACCGGGTTGGCAATTTTGGCGGTGATATTGGCTTTTATCGGTATTTAAAATGGGTGTAAAACTTGCAGCATTAAAAAAGTCATTGTGGTTGTTCCACTTCAATAGCGGTTCCTGTAATAACTGTGATATTGAAATTCTGGATTGCTTGACTCCAAAATTTGATTTGGAAAGATTTGGAATTAAATTGGTTGGAAGCATCCGCCATAGCGATGTGATGGTGGTTACAGGGTTTGTGAGCAGACAGACCGCTCCCATATTAAAGAGGATTTACCAGCAGGCACCAAAACCGATTATTGTTATTGCCTGTGGGAGTTGTGCCTGCTCGGGTGCGATATTCGCTTCCTCTTACAATATGGCTGGTCCGGTGGATAAAATTATTCCTGTGGATGCCTATATTCCTGGTTGTCCACCAAAACCGCAGGCAATTATTGCCGCCGTAGTAAAATTATGGAAAAAACTTTAAGTAAGCCAATCGAAAGTATCAAGGAAAAATTTTCTAAAGAGATTATTGAATTTGAGGAAAAATCAAAAACACGGTATTATATTCTGATAGATAGGAAAGATTTGTTAAAATTGATTAAATTTATCTTCAATGACCTTCAGGCGCGATTTATCATCGAGACCGGGTTGGATACACCAGAGGGAATAGAGATTTTATACCATTTCTCATTTGATAAACTGGGCAAGGTGGTAAGTATCCACACCTTACTGCCCAGAGAAAAACCCGAGGTTGAATCCATCAGCCCGGTTATTAAGGGTGCGCAATGGGTTGAGAGGGAAATTCAGGACATTCTGGGGGTGAAGTTTTTAAATCATCCAGATCCCCGGAGGTTTATCTTATCCGATGACTGGCCCGAGGGAGTCTATCCCTACAGGAAAAAATAAGATGGCGGAAAAGAAAAAAAGAACAATAATTCCCATTGGTCCTTATCATCCTCTGCAGGAAGAAGCAGAGCATTTCCGGCTTTTTGTTGAAGGGGAAAGGATAGTTGATATTGACTGGAAAGCCGGTTACAACCATCGGGGGATTGAAAAGGTTTCCGAGACCCTGTCCTACGACCAGATAACATTTTTGGTGGAAAGGGTCTGCGGAATCTGCTCCACCTCTCATCCGATTGCTTTTTGCAATGCCGTTGAAGATTTAGCCGGGATTGAGATTCCGGAAAGGGCAAAATATATCAGGACTGTCATTGCCGAGTTGGAAAGATTGCATTCCCATCTTCTCTGGATGGGCCTGGCCGGCCACTTCCTTGGCTATGATACGGTCTGGATGTGGAGCTGGAAGTACCGGGAGCCGGTCCTGGATATTATGGAGGCGATAACCGGAAACCGGCAAAATTATGCGATGCTGAAACCAGGAGGGGTAAGAAGGGATATTGAGGAAGGGGGTATACCGGGAATTTTAAAGATGGTTGATGATTTGATACCAAAAGTTGATATGTTAGTTGCGGTGGCGAAGGATGACCCGGTAATCCATGCCCGCACAAAAGGAGTTGGTATCTTAACCAAAGAAGAGGCTCACAATTATGGGGCAGTTGGCCCTACGGCCAGAGCCTCCGGGGTCAAGATTGATGTGCGAAGAGATGAGCCATACGCCGCCTATGGTCTGGTGGATTGGAAAGTAATTACCTGTGAGAATGGTGATGTTTATGATAAGGTAGTGGTGAGGCTCTTGGAAATTTATGAATCAATCAAGATTATCAAGCAGTGCTTAGAGAAATTAAAAACGGTAAAGGGTGAGATTGATGCAAAAATAAAAGATGTTCCCATCGGTCATGGCCTGGGACGCGCCGAAGCGCCAAGAGGTGAGGTCTTTCATTATATTCGCAGTGATGGGACCAATCGACCGATAAGGCATAAGATTAGAGCCCCGAGTTTCTGTAATGTTCCAACCTTTAAAGCAACCTGTATTGGCGAGACAGTGTCTGATGCAACCATAATTTTGGCAGCGGTAGACCCTTGCTATTCCTGTACCGAAAGGATGGCCGCGGTAGATAAAAAGACCGGGAAGAGAATCTTAACTGCCCAGGATTTCATTAGACTTTCCCGGGAGAAGACGGAAAGGTTAAAGAAAAGATTATAATTAAATCAGCCTCATAAATGAGGCAACTACATATATTTATTTTGTCTATGTAGTGGCAAAGCTTGCTTTGCCTGATTTATCGAGCTAAACTTTGAATTTCTATACAATGAACTTATTATTTTATCCCATAATTGTACCGTTTCTAATAGGGATTGCTTGTTTGATTCTGCCCAGAAAATTTAAAGGAACAATTGAGGCTCTTGCCATTTTTGGTTCCCTGATTACCTTTGCTTTAATTATTTCTATTTTCCTGATTACACCCCAGCCGGTTTTGGAATATCTGATACTGGATAATCTTTCAAGATTTATATTACTTGCCATCGGTCTTTTTGGTTCTCTGATTACGCTTTATTCTTTGAAGTTTATGACGGCTAATTCCCGGCTTAATGAATACTATTGTTATATCTTATGGACAATTGCTGCTGCTTCGGGAGTAGTTTTAGCCAATAACTTAATTTTACTTCTAATTTTCTGGGGATTTCTGGGCCTGACCCTGTATCTCTTAATCGGTATGGGTGGAGCAAAGGCATCCGATGCCTCTAAAAAGGCCTTCATTATTGTGGGTGGCTCAGACTGTCTGATGATTCTGGGAATTGGAATTCTCTGGTTTCTTTCCGGGACATTCCAGATGGATAAAATTAATATCAGCCTGATAAATCAGGCAACTGCTTTACCGGTGATAGCCTTTCTCTGTCTAATTATTGCTGCCTTTGCTAAAGCCGGAGCAATGCCATTTCATACCTGGATTCCCGATTGTGCCGAGAAGGCACCCATTCCCGTGACTGCCTTCTTGCCCGCTTCACTGGATAAGCTATTGGGAATCTATCTTTTGGCAAGAATTGCGATGAATCTCTTTGTAATGAATAAAGCAATGGGAACGGTCTTATTAGTGGTGGGCGCCATTACTATTATTGCGGCGGTGATGATGGCTCTAATTCAACATGACTTAAAGAGATTGCTTGGCTATCACGCCGTATCCCAGGTGGGATATATGCTCTTAGGGATTGGAACCGGAACTCCGATCGGCATTGCCGGCGGACTATTTCATATGTTAAACAATGCTATCTACAAAAACTGTCTCTTCTTATGCGGTGGGGCGGTGGAACACAAGACCGGGACCAGCAATCTGGATAAACTCGGAGGGTTGGCCAAAGCAATGCCTATTACCTTTGTTACCTGTCTTGTTGGTGCGCTATCTATCTCCGGTGTTCCTCCCTTCAATGGCTTTGTCAGTAAATGGATGGTCTATCAAGGGGTGATAGAATTGGGTAAACAGGGGGGTAGGGTCTGGATTATCTGGCTGGTGGCCGCGATGTTTGGGAGTGCTTTAACTTTGGCCAGTTTTATGAAATTGATTCATGCCACATTCTTGGGACAAGGAGCAAAGGAGCAAAGGAGCAAAGGAAGAAATGAGGTTCACTGGACAATGTGGCTGCCGATGGTAGTTCTGGCAGGACTTTGCGTAATCTTTGGTGTATTTGCCTATCGTACAGTATTAAGTAAATTTATCTTACCCGCTATTCCCAATGTATCATTTATCGGCTTCTGGCAGCCAGGGCTTGCTATGTTTCTTATTATCCTGGGACTGATTATTGGCGGAATTATCTATCTCTTGGGACGTCCCAAGGCGATTCGCGAGGATACCCCTTTTATGGGTGGCGAGATTATCCCTGAAGAGCATCGAGTAACCGGTGTAGATTTCTATCAAACTATCCAGGAGATGACTTTATTCAAGGTGATTTACAAAAAGGCGGAAGCCAAACTTTTCGATATTTATGACCAGGGAAAAAGAGGGGTTTTCTTTTTCACCAAAAAGCTCCAGGCGCTTCATTCCGGAATACTTCCTCTTTATCTCATCTGGTGCCTTTTAGGAATGACTATTTTATTTATTATATTCGGAAGATAATATGGACTTTATAACCTTACAGGAAGCGGCTCAATTATATCCTCTTTTGATATTTATGATTTTAGCGGCCATTGTCGCTGTGGAGACAAAAGATTTGCTTTCCTCAATCATCGCCGTAGGAGCAGCGGGGCTTGGACTTTCGGTTGCCTTTTTGATCCTCAAGGCTCCGGACTTAGCCATCACCCAGCTTGTAGTGGAGATTCTATGTCTTATTCTCCTTATAAGAGCAACGATTAAAAGGGACATCCCATCTCTAAATCATGGCACCGATTATGCTCGGTTAATATCGGCTCTCATTTTTGTTCTGGTATTCCTCTACTTTGGATATTTTGCTCTTAAAGGGCTTCCTCCCTTCGGAGACCCCTATCTAAGAGTATCACAAGAATATTTGAACCAAGGACTGAGTAAAACCGGAGCAACAAATCTTGTCACCTCGGTAATCCTGGACTTTCGGGGATATGATACTCTGGGTGAAGCAACGGTGCTTTTTACTGCGGTAATGGGTGTAATTGTAGTTCTACGAAAGATTGGGAGAATTAAAAAATGATAAAGCAGAATGAGGGTATGACTCTGATCGTTAAGGTCATCACCAGACTTACGGTAGGATTCATCCTCTTATTTGGAATCTATATCGTTCTTCATGGTCACATCTCTCCTGGAGGGGGATTTGCCGGTGGAGTGATTGTCGCGCTATCCTTCATCCATCTTATCCTGGCTTATGGTGGAAAATTCGCTTTTAAAAAATTAAACCGGATGAAAGCATCCTTCTTAGAAAATATCGGAGCGATAATGTTTCTTACCATTGCTTTGCTCGGCATTATTGGAGGTTTTTTCTTCCTCAATTTCCTGAAGAAGGGGGAACCATTTCATCTGGCAAGTGCCGGAATCATACCCTTCTGCAATATTGCTATCTGTCTTAAGGTGGGTGCAGGTCTTTTCCTCATCTTTGTTGCTCTTGCCTCATTTAAAATAGGAGAGAAAAAATGATATATTTTCTCTGTTTTATACTCTTTTGTATCGGCCTATACTGTATCTTGGTGAAGAAAAACATTATTAAGATTATTATCGGCATCAGCATCATCGATTACTCCCTCTATCTTTTCCTGGTCCTCATTGGTTATCGGATGCAGGGAAGGGCTCCCATTCATAGCCCGGTGCAAAAAATAGAGAATATGGTTGACCCTTTACCCCAGGCCCTGGTGCTGACCGCTATCGTTATTGGACTGGCAGTTCTTGCTCTTCTAATTTCCATTGCCGTCCGACTTTATGAAAAGTATGGGACATTTGATATCACAAAAATCAGAAAATTGAAAGGATGAATAATTTAATTCCTTTATTCGTAGCCATACCCTTAGGCTCGGCATTTCTTATCTCTCTGATCAAGAACAAACGCTTTGCCGATCTCTGGGTAAATTTAGCTACCCTTTCCCTCCTTTGCCTTTCTGTCTATTCTTTATTCCTGGTCAGATTAAACGGAGTAATGGTATATAAAATGGGGGGCTGGATTCCACCAATTGGTATCTCTCTGGTTCTGGATGGTCTTAGCATCCTCCTGCTCATTACAGTCAACTTAATTGCTCTTTTTGCCACTATCTATTCCTTAAGTTATATGGAGAGGTATACCTCCAAGCGGAAGTTTTATGTTCTCTTCCTGCTGATGCTTGGGGGGATGAACGGGGTAATTATCACCGGGGATATGTTTAATCTCTTTGTCTTTTTGGAGATTGCTTCCGTAGCCAGTTATGCTCTGGTAGCATTTGGTGTGGAAGCCGAGGAGTTAGAGGCCTCCTTTAAATATATGGTTTTAAGTTGCGTCGCCTCTTCCTTTGTCCTTTTGGGAATTGCCCTTCTTTACTCCTACACCTCCAGCTTGAATATGGCCGATATCTCTCATATTTTACAGAGTAAAGGAAGTGGACATCAAATTATTCCATTCGTCAGCGTGCTTTTCCTGATGGGGTTTGGATTAAAAGCGGCAATCGTTCCTTTCCATGCCTGGCTTCCCGATGCCCACCCTTCTGCACCGGCACCAATTTCAGCGATGCTTTCCGGAGTTTTGATAAAGGCCTTAGGAGTGTATACAATCTTAAGGATATTCTTCAGCGTGCTGGGAGTAACCACTCAATTATCCTACCTTTTCCTTGCCCTGGGGGCTATCTCTATGGTGGCGGGAGGTCTCCTGGCTATTGGTCAGAATGACTTTAAGAGATTGCTTGCCTATTCCAGCATCAGCCAGATCGGCTATATATTCTTAGCCATTGGGATAGGAACTCCCTTAGCTATTTTGGGTGGGTTATTCCATCTCTTCAATCATGCCATATTTAAATCTCTACTCTTCTTAAATTCAGGAGCGGTAGAGTATGCTACAGGAACAAGAGACTTAAGAAAAATGGGAGGTTTGAATCAAGAGATGCCGGTAACGGCAGGCACCAGCCTCATCGGTTCTTTGTCCATTTCCGGGATACCTCCCTTGAACGGATTCTGGAGCAAATTAATCATCATTATCGCCGCTGTTTCTGCCGGGCGTCCGATTATTGCTCTTATTGCCGTCGCGGTAAGCATCCTGACCTTAGCCTATTACCTAAAACTTCAGAGGTATGCCTTTTTTGGAGAAAAAAGACCAAGCTCTCAATCTATTAAAGAGGTCCCTCTTTCTATGAGAATTCCGATGATCGCTCTTTCCCTCATCTGTATTGTGGGAGGAGTTCTTTTAATTCCGGCTTTAAGAAATAACTTCCTTGGTCCAGCGACAGACGTTTTGCTTAGGGGAACAGATTATGCCAGAGTTGTTATAGAAAACTTAAGATGAAAACAAAAATTGTCCTTTTCATCGTTGCTCTTCTCGTCTGGGTGGGACTTACCTGGTCGGCAGAATTGCTTTCTTTAATAGTAGGAATAGGGGTTGCAATGCTAATAGTATTTTTAATTTCGGATATGTTTGTTTCTAAACTTCCTCTATTTAAAAAGCCGGTCCGTTATCTCTGGTTTCTCTATTATATTCCTGTTTTCTTATGGGAATGTCTTAAAGCGAATTTTGATGTTGCCTATCGGGTGGGTCATCCCGGGCTCCCCATAAATCCTGGCATTGTTAAGGTAAAGACACAACTTAAAACTGAACTCGCCCTGACATTTTTAGCCAATTCCATCACCCTTACTCCCGGGACATTAAGTGTGGATGTAGATAAAGAAAAAGGCTATTTATACGTTCACTGGATTAATGTAAAGGATAAAGGAGTGGAGGGGGCTACCAGAATTATTGTGGAGAAATTCGAGAAAATCTTAAGGAGAATATTCGAATGAAATTTTTGCGCTGGTTAATAGGACTGATTATCTTAGCGGCAATACTAATCTGGATATTTATCCATCCTTTTGGTTTCCTCGTGCGTTGCCTCTATATCCTCCTTCTCTGTTCCTTTTTATGCCTTTTCCGCATCCTGGGAGGTCCAACAGCAGCGGATAGGGCGGTATCGGTGGATATCTTAGGAATTTTAATCGTTGGTTTCTGCGCCATTCTTTGTCTGGCTACAGGAAGACCCTGGTATCTGGATATAGGTATTGCCTGGGCTTTGCAGAGTTTTATCGGGGTATTGGCTCTATCAAAGTATTTAGAGGGAAGGAGCTTTGATGAATGAGATAATTGGTTATATTTTTATAGTAGCCGGGGTTATCTTTGACTTTTTCGGTTGTCTGGGTCTGGTGAGGCTTCCCGATCTTTATAATCGGCTTCAGGCAGCCACCAAATCTGTAACCTTGGGAACCTGTGGGATAATGTTCGGGGTTTTTATCATCACTGGATGGAGTGCCTCGGGTATAAAAGCTTTGCTGATTATCCTCTTTCTCATCTTGACCTCTCCAACCGCTGCCCATGCGCTTGCCCGTGGCGCCCATAAATCCGGAGTTAAACTATGGGAGAAGAGTGTCTGTGACAAATACGAGGAAGACAAAACTAAATGAAATTACCAAGTTTATTCCAATTTAGAGTCCTTAAAGAGGCCTTTACCGCTTTATTTAAAGGACATTACACAACCAGATTTCCTTTTGTGCCTCACAAACCGCCTGAGAAATTCCGGGGAAAGCCGGTTCCTGATGATGACTGGTGCGTTGGCTGTGGCGCCTGTGTAGAAGTCTGTCCCTCTCATGCCATTGAGCTAATTGATGAGCCAAAGACCGCTACCAGAAGAATTATCTGGCATTACGATCAGTGCATCTTCTGTGGCCAATGTGAGCTAAATTGCCTTACCGAAAAAGGCGTCCATTTAACAGGGGAATATGATCTGGCTGTCTTTGACCGAAAAGAACTTTTCTCTGAACAGAAAAAGGAGCTCCTTATTTGTGATAGATGCGGCCGGATTATTGGAACCAGGGAGCACCTTTTGTGGTTGGTAAAAAAGTTAGGTCCTTTAGCCTATAGCAATTTCCCTTTAATCTTAACCGCTCAAAAAGAACTAAAAATAGTAAAAGAAGGGGCTCCTTCCAAAGTTCCTACCAGCCCTACCCGCTCCGACATCTTTCGTATTTTGTGCCCACAATGCCGCCATAAGGTTCTGCTTCTTGACCAGTATGGTGAGTAAAAAGTTTCTGAAACTCAAAGCAAAGATTAAAGATAAAATTGTTATTGTCGGGATTGGAAATACCCTCAGGGGAGATGATGGGGCAGGCCCGGAGATAATAAAGAGGCTGAAATCCCAAATCACAAATCCCAAATCCCAAATTGAAATGCTGGATGTAGGGGCGGTTCCGGAGAATTTCCTGCAAAAGATTGTTGGATACAAACCCGATGTTATCCTCTTAGTTGATGCGGTTAATTTAGGGAAGCCAGCGGGAAGTGTGGAAATTATTAAAGCAGAAAACCTGAAAGAGGAGAGTTTCTCTACCCACAATGCTTCTTTGAAATTAACCATAGCGTACCTCAAGAAGGAAACCAAAGCCAGTGTCTTTCTCCTGGGTATCCAGCCAAAAAATATCGGATTTGGTCAGAGAATGTCCCCGGAGGTAGAAAAGAGTATCAATTTAGTTGTCACTAATGTGAGGACTATTTCTGGAGGCGTGCCTTCATGACGACGAAGCGGGCACGGTGTCCGAAGGACGAGCGAGGAGGAATGAGAGTGCAGTTTGCCTCGCTGGGGCAAACAAACGTGCCGCCGAAGAAGATAGTCCGAACATATAATGCATGAATTAGGAGAGGCGTTGGAGTTGTTTGAGGTGATTAAAAAGGAAGCCAAAAAAAATGGACTTAAAAAGGTCTCCAGGATTACAATTAGAATCGGGGAGGCCTCCGGAATCAAAATTGATTTTTTGCGCCACAGTTTCCTTGACCATATCCTTCCCAAAAACAGTATTGTTAAAGAGGCAAAAGTTGAAATTATCCCCGAGACCATAAAGTTAAAGTGCAGAGATTGCAAAAGAGAAGTAGTTGAGGATCGTCTTAACCATCTTTGTCCTTCCTGCGGTAGTAGCAACTTAGAGATTATTGCTGGCAAGGATACCTATATTGAGAGCATTGAAGGGGAATAACTTTTAATCTTTTTCTCCATAACTATAAGTGCCCCCACTTTTTTGGGATTCTTTTTTCAATAATTCTCACCCAGCAGTTCGTAATATGCCTGGGGATGAGCACAGGCTGGGCATTTTTCCGGCGCTTCTTTTCCCTCATAAACATATCCGCAATTACGGCATTTCCACCTAACTACCGTATCCTTTTTGAATACCTTGCCCTCCTCTACGTTCTTCAGCAGTTTTCGGTAACGTATCTCATGCTGTTCTTCCACTTCCGCAATCTCCTTAAATTGCACGGCAATCTCTTCGAAACCTTCCTCGCGCGATATCTCTTCCGCCTCCTTGTAAAGTTTTGTCCATTCAAGATTTTCTCCGGCTGCCGCCGCTTTTAGATTTGCCGCAGTGTCTCCGATAACCCCTGCGGAATAGGAAGCTTTAATTTCTAAATCCCCGCCTTCTAAGAACTCAAAGAATCTCTTGGCGTGTTCTTTTTCATTGTCCGCAGTCTCCAAAAAAATAGCGGCGATCTGCTCGAAGCCCGCCTTTTTGGCCACAGAAGCAAAATAGGTATAGCGGTTTCTCGCCTGAGATTCTCCGGCAAAAGACGCTAAAAGATTCTTTTCCGTCCTCGTCCCTTTTATACTTTCCATCTTTACACCACCTTCATATTAACTAAATTTATTTTCATTTGATTTTACTTAAATATTCAAAACTGGCCAAAGCAGCTTTTGAACCTTCTCCGCAAGCAACAATAATCTGTTTTGCATAAACATCGGTTACATCTCCCGCAGCAAAAATTCCAGGAATACTGGTTTCGCATTTGCAATTTACGATTATTTCACCTATTTTATTTTGTTCTAAATCCTTAGCAAATTCAGAGTTGGGAATGAGACCAATTTCTACAAAGATTCCCTGGACAGATAATAGCTCTTCCTTCCCTTCCCTTTTTACTTTAATTCCGCTAACCATTTTATCTCCCAGGATAGCGGCCACCCGGGTGTTGTTTAATATAGATATTTTCATACTCTCATTGACCTTATCCCGCATTATGGCATCTCCACCAAGATGTGAAGGGATATTAATAAGATAGATATGTCTTGCTATCTTTATCAACTGGAGGGTTGCATCTAAAGCAGAGTTCCCTCCACCGATGACCGCTACATCCTTTTCGGAAAATAAAGGTCCGTCGCAGGTAGCACAATAAGTAAGACCTCTATTTTTGAATTCCTTTTCTCCTGGCACACCCAGTTCCATTGATCTTTTGCCTGAGGCAATTATCGCTGCCTTTGCTTCGTAGGCACCTTTATTAGTTTTAACCAAAACTACTACATTGTCCTTTCTTTTAAGTTCTATTACTTCCTCATTTTCCTTTAATTCGATATTATATTTTCGCAGATGCTCCTCAAACTTTAATGCCAGCTCAGGGCCGCTGATGAATTGATAGCCTGTGTAATTCTCCACATCTCCACTTAATGCTGCCTGACCGCCGATATCTTTTGTAATAACCAGGAAATTCATCCTTTTGCGGGCTGCATAAACACTGGCAGTTATACCGGCAGGTCCTGCTCCAACAATAATTAAGTCATACATTTATGTTAACCCAAGTTCATTTGATATTGCCTCTTTGTCAAATCCAACTATTATCTTTCCGTCAATATCAACTACAGGTACTGCCATCTGACCTGACTTTTTCACCATCTCCCTTGCTGCTTGAGGATTATTCCCTACATCTATGTTTTCAAAGGGGATATTTCTTTCCGTTAAAAAATTTTTTAACATACGACAATAAGAACAGGTGGAAGTGGAATAAACTTTCACACTTTTAGCCATAGTTCACCTCACAATTTTTCTTTAATTCTGTCAGTTTCAAATAATGTCTTCGCTCTTCATCTATTATCTTGTAAATTGCATTATGTTGGTCTTTTTGAACAAAATTTTTCATCTCCAGATAATAGAGGATTGAATCAATTTCTCTCCGAATACTAAACTCAATAGCAGTAATTGCATCTTTGACTTTGGCCAGTTCCTTATCCAGATTTTTATGGGTAAAGATGGTGTTGTCTACATAAGCGCGTAAATAGGCAAAATATTCACCCGGATAACTCTCAGGTGGCTCATATTTCTCAACTTTTGACACCATATCTTCAAATGTTTTCTTATGCTTTACTTCTTCATCTGCAAGATAACTAAACAATTTTTTAACATTGTTACCTTCCATTGTTTTAGAAAATTCGCGATAGATTTTTTCACCGTTTTCTTCAATTCTGAGTGCAAATTGCAAAATTTCGCTTACCTCAAATAAAGTCATTTTTCTTCCTCCTGCCCGCTTAACCCTCTTTAAGGGATTCCTATAAATCTACTTCGTTCATCCATGCTCCATGTATATTGCAGAAATCTATCGCTGTGAGTTTTCCACTCCCGGTTTTAAGATGCAAGGCCGCTGCTGGATTAAGTTTTTCGTGAGTCAAAATAACCCTTGATATAAATTTTTTGTTGATGTAAAAATCAATATGTTGAATATAATGCTCTGGTAACATTGGATGTTGTATCTCTCCTATCTTTAGATGAACATCTTCACAGCCTTCTGGTATTAAGCTGCATTTTTTGACAGAGTGAATAACGGGAATGTGCTTTTTTTCCAGTTCGGTCAAATTGCTGGCATCTTTAGGTGTTTTTATGGCCTCCTCTTTCTCCTCAAAAGCTGTTTTGGGAGCACCACATACTGGGCAATTATCCGGTGCCGTACCATCAATTGATATAAACCCGCAAACTTTACATACAAAACCTTTCATAATCTACCTCCATTTATCAATTTAAGTATTTTGAAAAGACAATTTTACAATTTTAATATTTTTTAACCTTCTATTTTTTCCATAGGTTGCCCGCAACAAACCAATTCTCCGCCACCTACTTTCGTTACCGTAACTTCGTTGCCGCACACGTTACATCTATATTTTTCCCCAACCTTTTCCACTGCCATATTACACCTCCTTTCTGGCAAAAAGTAAATAAATTTTATTTTTTCATTACATAGCCTTTAATAATAGACCCCTCTTTTTTGATCTCCAGAAATTTTTCTCCTGACATCTCACTCCAGGCAGGTAAATCTTTTTCAAAGCCGGGGTCATCAGCAATAATTTCAAGTACCTCGCCCGACTTCATTTTTTCAAGTTCAAGTTTGGTTTTAACAATAGGCATTGGGCAAAATATCCCAATGCAATCCAATGATTTTTTTATATCCATAATTTCAAATAAATAAATTTATATTTGAACCTTTTGCATGCACAAGATATGTTGATGCACCTGCAAATTCATCGACACTGTCTATGAGATTTTCTCTTGAAAGTCCCATTACACCACAACTTGTCGTGCAAGCAACAAATTTTACATTTAGCTGTTTTGCAAGTTTCATCAAGTCATCAAGAGATGCCATTTTTATTTTCTTCATAAGTTTTTTCATCATCCAAGAACCCAGTCCAAACATATTCAAGCGTGAAAGAGGAAGACCTCTATTCATAAAGTTTAACATTTTTTGTATCAGTAATTGCGATTTTGTTATTGCAAGCTTTGACTTTTTTAACATATTCAGTCCCCAGAATGTAAAAAATATGGTTACATCCATTTCACTTGAAGCAGCAGTTGTTGCAAGAGTAAATGCTGCTATTGCCTTATCAAGTTCGCCAGAAAATAAAATTATTGTCATTTTATCCTTCATTTTTATCCCCGCATTTTGGGCATTCTTTTAATTTTTCATTGAACAAATGACCGCATTTCTTACACGCTACAAATTCTATCTGGCAGGGCTGACAAAAAATGGGCTCAAAACATCGTAAAGTCAATTCCTTTTCACAGAATGGACATTTGCACTTTATCGGGTTTTCTTTTATCATTTCCCTCCTTTTTGCTTCTTCAGATAGTTTTCTATCGCCTTATGGAGTGCATCTGCACCTAAATTTGAGCAGTGCATTTTATTAGGCGGAAGACCACCGAGTTCCTTTGCAACGAGTTCATTTGTTATATTCAATGCATCCTCTATCGTCTTGCCTTTGGCCATTTCCGAAACCATTGAAGAAACCGCTATTGCAGCGCCACAGCCAAATGTGTTGAATTTAACATCTTCGAGTTTGTTATCCTTAACTTTTATGTAAAAAGTCATCAAATCACCACAGACGGGATTGCCAACTTCTCCAATACCATCTGCATCTTTTATTTGCCCAAGATTTCTTGGATTCTGAAAATGGTCCATTACCTTCTCTGAATAAAACGGCATAATTCCCTCCTATTCTAAATTTTCTTCATGTCCATGCTTATGCTCGTAGTCGGTTCCGGGACCTGCAACCTTTCTTTTTCCTGTTTTCATAAAGTAATTATACAAAGGAGACATATCGCGCAACTTTTTTATTATTGGAGGAAATTCTGACAAGACATAATCGATATCTTCATCTGTATTATACTTTGACAATGTCATCAAAATAGAGCCCTGCCCGATAGCAGGATCGATTTTTATCGCAGATAAAACGTGTGACATCTTAAGCGCTTTTGAGGCACAGGCAGAACCGCTTGAAACATAAATCCCTTTCTGGTCCAGAAATAAAAGCATCCCTTCTCCCTCTATGAATTCAACTGAAAAATTTACATTATTAGGGAGCCGTTTTTCCGGATGACCATTTAGATAAAGATAATCTATTTTTTCAGGTAATTCTGAAATTAATCTATTACGCAGATGAAGCATTTTTTTATAATTTTCATTCATCTCGTTTTTTGCAAGTTCGCATGCTTTCCCAAATCCAACTATGCAGGGAATATTTTCCGTACCTGCGCGCCTTCCATTCTCCTGGATGCCACCATCAATCTGGGGTATAATTCTCACGCCCTTTTTTATGTAAATTGCAGAAGCCCCTTTAGGCCCATAAAATTGCGAACCGGAAAGCGTTAAAAGATCGACTTCCGGTTTATTTACATCAACAGGTATCAACCCTGCAGTGCATACAGCATCTGTGTGAAATAAAACATCTTTCTCATGGGCAATTTTTGAAAGTTCTTCTATGGGCTGGATTGTCCCGATTTCAGGACTTGCGTGCTGAATAGAAATCAGTATCGTATCATCTCTTACTGCCTTTCTTAAATCGTCGGGTAAGACTAAACCATATTTATCAACAGGAAGATAAGTAATCTTGAAACCCTGTTGTTCAAGTCTCCTCGCGGAATAAAGGACTGAAAAATGTTCGATACTTGAGACAATTATATGTTTCCCTTTTTGCTTGTATGCCTCTGCAGCCCCTTTTACAGCAAAGTTATTTGATTCAGAACCACAGGATGTGAAATAAATCTCATTTTCTTTTGAACCAACCAAATCCGCCACCTGTTTACGTGATTTTTCAAGTACTTCTTTTGACCTGTAACCAAATGAATGCATACTTTGAGCATTACCGTAATTTTCTTTTAGGTATGGAATCATCTCTTCAAAAACATGTTCATCGATTCTTGTGTTTGAGTGGTTGTCCAAATACACCTGTTTCATACCAGAAAGTTGTGCTGAATATCCCGCTTTCATAATTTTATATTTTTAATTATATCTTTTAATGTTTTTGCCGAATGTTTAAACTGCTCTTGCTCAAGTTGTAAAAGTTTAAGCCTCAAGAATTTCTCTACGCCATTCCTATTAACTATAGATGGTATGCTTAAACAAATATCATTTATTCCGTAATAATCATTTATTAAAGTTGAAATAGGTAATATAGAATTTTCATCCCTTAATATAGATTCAACAATCTTTACCAACGCCAAACCTATGGCATAGTAAGTGGCACCTTTTGCTTCTATAATTTTATAGGCCGCATTTTTTACCTCCTCAAAAATTTTTCCCAGTTCTTTTTGGTGGTTACAACAACTCTTACAAATTATACAATACTGGGACAGAATCATTCCACCGATATTGGCATGGCTCCATAGAGGAAGTTCGGTGTCTCCGTGTTCGCCGATAATATAGGCGTGGATATTCCTTGGATCCAAATGGCAATGCTCGCTTATTAAGTACCTGAATCTCGAACTATCCAAAACTGTGCCTGAGCCTATAACTCTATTGGAAGAAAAACCTGAAATTTTTAATGTTATATAGGTAAGAATATCCACAGGATTTGAAACCACTAATAAAATGGCATCACGAGCATACTCTACTATTTTAGGTATAATATCTTTAAAGATTTCGGCATTTGTTTGAACTAAATCTATCCTGGTTTGGCCTGGTTTCTGTTTTGCGCCGGCAGTTATAACCACCACATCAGCCCCCTTGCAGCCTTCATATCCAGCAGAATATATATTTACCGGCGAAACGAAACTTGCGCCGTGGCTTAAATCCATAGATTCACCTTCAGCTCGCTTTTCGTTACTGTCAATGAGAACTATTTCTCTGGCCAGGCCGCTTATCATCAAAGAAAAGGCAAAAGCGCTTCCCAAATTTCCCGCGCCCACTATGGCAACTTTAAACCTTGCAGCTTGCATTTTTTTTAGCCCCCTTTCTTATTTTAAAAAATCCATATATATCGCTAAAAGTAAGGCTACTGCCGATAGCCCAAATATAAAAAAATAATTTATTCTCTCTTTCTTTGAACTCAGGGCGCAAAGGATTGCACCCATCAAGTTATAATCTTCTTCTGTCAATTGTTTCCGATGGGTAATTTTATCCACAAGATTTCTCTGATTAATGAGTGCAGACCTTACTTGGTTTACTTTAAATTTATATATGAAAAACACAAAAAATCCACTCACGCCGACGTACCAAGCAGCCTTTCCATAGAAAGGATTCATATGTATTAAGACGGTTACGACACGTATGGCTACTGTGGCAATTAAACCTATAATGAAAAATAACCAGGAAATATGAGAATCTCTGCACCTTTTGTATTCAACACAATTTATGCATTTTTTATCCTTCATTTCGTAACTCCGTCCAAATCAAATATAATAAGGTCTATCTTTTTAATATCATTCTCTCTTAATATCCCGCAAAATTTTCTATTTTGATTTTGTCTTCCGGAACGCTTAATTTGTCTTTTAAAATATTTATTAAACTTTCTACCATCCTGGGAGGTCCGCAGATATAAAAGGTTCGCTCGTTAAAATCTGATATTTCTTCCTTGATCATTTTATCATCTATATACCCGGTTCTGCCTCTCCATGCCTGTTTATCTATATCCGGGGAGCTTAAGGTATAAACCACGCGGATATTTTTATTGACTGACTGCATTTCGTCTAAATCCTGCCTGAATATGATATCCTCCTCTTTATTGTTGCCATAAAGTAATACGATGTCTGTGGGCAATCTCTTATCCGTGACAAATTTGCATATACTCCTTATAGGAGTTATGCCTATACCCCCTGAAAGAAAGGCTATCTTTTCATATTCACCTTCAAATGTAAAAGAGCCGTAAGGCATCCTCAATTTTGTCCAATCATCTGCCTTTAATTTATCCAAGGTTTTTGAAAATGGACTTTCAGTTATTCTCTTGGTAAATTCCACATATCCTTTCTCGGTAGGAGAGTTGGAAAAAGAGAAATGTTTTGTCCTTTCCATTCCTTCAATTTTTATGGTAACAAAAAAGAACTGCCCCGGCTTAAAATCCACATCCTCTTTTGTTCTAAACCGAAAACTTTTTACATCATGGGTTCTCTGTATTATATCCGATACCTCTGTCTCAAATTCAATCATTATTACCCCTCTTTATTGTGACATTTTTCATCTATACCACCTCTGCTTTTAACTTTCTTTGAGAACTTTGGTAATTCGCGAATAAAACCTTTTTCGACGACCCATCTTTCTGTCGTAATAATGAACAAAAACAAAGGAAAGAACAAGTCCAATAAATCCGCCGAAGATACTCATGTGAGGATTAAACTTAGAACCAATGAGAGCGCCAGTAATTAATCCTATCACTGGTACTAAATAGAGAATGAAGGCCGCTTTTAGGAAATCTTTGTCAGGAATCTCTACCTGCACTCTATTCCCTACCTTCACTCCTATCGGGTCTTCTACCTCGGTAACCATCATTCCACCCGGATTCAATGAACAAAGTCCACAGCCCCGGCAGGACTTACTTCTTTCAATCTTTACCTTTGCTTTTTTATCCTTGACCTCAAGGACAATCGCTTCTTCTTCCATTCCTGTCTCTCCTTATTATACCATATTTTTTTATTAATGCATCGGATTAGCAATACTTGATTAAAATAGCCCCATATGTTATAAGTTTATCTATATAAGATAAGGGGAAATATGATGAAACATTCAATAAAAATGGGATTTAGTTTTGGCCTAACTTCGGGGATAATCACGACGCTGGGATTAATGGTAGGGTTACATTCCGGTACCCATTCAAAACTCGTTGTGCTTGGCGGTATCCTGACCATAGCCATAGCGGATGCATTTTCAGATGCATTGGGCATTCATATCTCTGAAGAATCCGAAAATAGACATATTGCAAAAGAGATATGGCAGTCGACAATCTCTACTTTTATCTCTAAGTTTGTCTTTGCATTGACATTTGTTATCCCCGTCTTACTGCTTGAACTCTCAACCGCAATTGTGGTAAGTATAATTTGGGGGCTATCGATGTTATCTATTCTCAGTTTTAGAATCGCTAAGGAACAAAAGACAAAGCCCTGGAAGGTGATTGCAGAGCACTTGATTATTGCATCGCTCGTTATCGTGATAACTCATTACCTCGGTTACTGGATATCCTCAAGATTTGGTTAGACACTTCGTAACTCTCGTTCGCTACTACTCAAAGCAGAAATAAAAAATGCCGGAAGAAAAAAGGTTGTCCATTTTTGAGAAATACTTGACAAGAAATTCATTTGATGGCAAACTATATTCGGTTATGCGAATATAAGGAGATAATACAAATGCGACAATTGATAAAAGCGTTCAAAACATTATCCAATGAAACTAAGATTCGAATCTTGAAAATTCTTCAACAGCGTGATGAACTCTGTGTATGCGAGATTATGCAAGCATTACATATTTCTCAGAGCAGAGCGTCCAGAAATTTGGGTATCCTCAAAGATGCTGGTTTTGTTGTTGGCAGACGTGATGGGTTATGGATTCATTATTCAATTAATGAAAAGAAGATAAATGAGTACCACGAAACTCTAAATGAATTATTGAAAAATTGGTTAAACAATCAAGATATCATTCAGGAGGACAGAAAAAGGCTCAAAAAGGCGGTTAAGTTGAGTTTGAGGAGTAATTGTAAATAATTTTTTTCGGTACTATATGTGGACTTGCGGATATATAAATATACTCTTGGTGGGTTAGGTAACCGGCATGAAAGAATCCAATAAATTCTTAATTATTCTGGCGGTATTTCTGGTATGTTACTGGCTGCCTGTCGAGAATACAAGATTTAGTAATGCATTGTTTGAGTCATTGGCGCTGGTGAAATGGTATGCCAGAGAACATGTCCTTTTATGTCTGGTGCCGGCATTCTTCATTGCCGGTGCGATATCAGTGTTTGTCAGCCAGGCCTCAGTTATTAAATACTTCGGAGCCAAGGCAAATAAAGTGCTGGCTTATGGAATAGCATCTATTTCGGGAACGATACTGGCGGTATGCTCCTGCACAGTCCTTCCGTTATTTTCTGGAATCTACAAAAGAGGGGCTGGTCTTGGCCCGGCTACAGCTTTCTTATATTCCGGACCTGCAATAAATGTTCTGGCCATTATCATGACGGCCAGGATACTTGGTTGGAAATTAGGATTGGCCAGGGCTATAGGTGCTATCTTTTTCAGTATCATTGTTGGTCTTTTAATGCATCTTATATTCTTAAAAGAAGAAAGGAAGCGTCATGCAAACGGCTCATTTGAGTCCGGCGTGGAGGAAAAAATATCAAGGCCACTCTGGCAAGATGCCTTATATTTCGTTTCTATGGTAGGAATTCTGGTATTTGCCAATTGGGGTAGGCCTCAAGAGCACGATACCGGAATCTGGCCTCTGATTTTTCACTACAAGTGGCATATAACCGCTATCTTTCTCACCGCTCTAATTTTGATGATTGTTAGATGGTTTAAGAAGAAAGAACTCAAAGAATGGACTGCAGCTTCCTGGACTTTTGCAAAACAGATTATGCCGCTTCTTTTTGCCGGAGTGCTCGTAGCCGGATTACTCCTGGGCAGACCGGACCAGGAAGGGCTTATCCCATCGCAATTTGTGAAAAATCTGGTAGGAGGTAATTCGTTATTTGCCAATTTCTTTGCCTCTGTCGCCGGCGCTTTTATGTATTTTGCTACCTTAACCGAAGTCCCGATATTGCAAGGCCTGATTGGTTCCGGCATGGGAAAAGGGCCGGCTTTAGCCCTTCTTTTAGCAGGGCCGGCATTGAGTTTGCCTAATATGTTGGTTATAAGAAGTGTCATCGGAACAAAGAAAACGCTCGCGTACGTTTCACTTGTCGTAGTTATGGCAACCTTCAGTGGAATAATCTTTGGACGAATAACTGCGTAGGCGACAAATGTATAAAAAGAAAGATTGAAGAAAAAAAGAGAGGGGAGGTGTCCTTATGAAGATTGAGATTTTAGGCACGGGTTGCCCGAAGTGCAGGAAAGTATCTGAACTTGTCGGGCAGGCACTAAAGGAATCAGGGGTTGAGGCAGAAATAATCAAGGTAACCGATATCAAAGAGATTATGAATCACGGGGTTATGATGACTCCGGCTCTGGTAATCGATGGAGAAGTTAAAAGTGCCGGTAAAATTCCAGGCATAGAAGAAATCAAAAACTGGTTGAAGAAGTAGGAATAAAAAGGAGAAAAAATGTATTATAGATTGGTAAAAAATATCTGTTTTATAGCAGTGGTTATTCTGCTTTTTTCTATCTCAGGTTGCAGTGGAGGAGAAAAAGATGCCCGTCGGGAAGAGCAGTTAGATCCCAAAACAGAGGTTTTCACGCAAAATCCTACCAAGCAGGAAACTAAAACTACAAAAGTTACTTTTATCGAGCTTGGTTCAATTAAATGTATTCCCTGCAAGATGATGCAGCCGATTATGAAAGAGATTGAAGAGGAATATAAAGGTCAGGTAAAGGTTGTTTTTTATGATGTATGGACTTCTGAAGGAAGACCTTACGCTCGGGAATACAGTATAAGGGTGATCCCGACACAGATATTTCTGGATAAAGACGGAAATGAATATTTCAGGCATGAAGGTTTTTTCGCTAAGGATGAACTGGTTAAGGTTCTGAAAATGCAGGGGGTAGAATAGTGATAAGAGCCGTATTTGAGTGGTTATCTAATTCTCTTCAATCAACCCCGGCTATTGCTTTAGCGGGTTCTTTTATCTGGGGAGTGTTAAGCATTTTGTTAAGTCCCTGCCACCTGGCGAGCATCCCTTTGATTGTAGGTTTTATTGGTCAACAGGATAGAATGTCTACCAAGAGAGCATTTCTTATTGCGGCGCTTTTTTCTTTCGGCATCTTGATAACTATCGCCGCAATAGGGTTAATCACCGGACTTTTAGGACGAATGCTGGGTGATATAGGCCCTTACGGAAACTATATTGTAGCGATAATCTTTTTTATTATAGGTCTTCATCTTTTAGGAGTTATTCCTCTTCCTTTTGTCGGAAAATCAGGTCAACCCACATTCAGGAAAAAAGGTCTACTGGCTGGTTTTATCCTGGGTCTTGTTTTTGGTATCGCCCTTGGTCCCTGTACCTTTGCTTATATGGCGCCAATGCTCGGTATTGCATTTAAAATAGCAGCGACACGATTTCTTTACGGAGTAATACTTCTCTTTGTATATGGACTCGGTCATTGCTCCGTAATCGTTTTTGCCGGAACCTTTACTGGGATAGTGCAGCATTATTTGAACTGGGGTGAGTCATCTAAAGGTTTGGCACTACTTAAAAAAATATGCGGTATTCTCGTCATTTTAGGCGGAATATATTTAATCTGGAATGCATAAAAAATTATCCATTTTTGAGAAATACTTGACGCTCTGGGTTTTGCTTTGCATTGGTGTCGGTATCTTTTTGGGGAAGACAGCACCCGGTATCGCGGTCAAATTAGATTCGCTTTCCCTATATAATGTATCCATTCCTATTGCGATCTGTCTGTTTTTTATGATGTATCCGATTATGGTGAAGATAGATTTTACGCAAGTAGTAAAAGCGACAAAAACACCTAAACCCGTGATTTTAACTTTGTTCATTAACTGGGCAATCAAGCCATTTACGATGTATCTGATTGCTTCGCTCTTTTTGGGACATCTATTCAAAGGATTCTTGCCGGGGACCGAGATTATTAAGACCGGGCAAGAAGTTGAGTTATGGAGAAGTTATATCTCGGGTGCAATTCTACTGGGAATTGCGCCCTGTACGGCGATGGTATTGATGTGGAGTTATCTGGCAAAAGGTAATGACGGACTTACTTTAGTTATGGTTGCCATAAACTCTCTGACGATGCTGGTGCTTTATGCGCCTCTCGGAGGATTTTTGCTTGGTGTAAATGCAATGCCGATACCCTGGCAGACAATATTGCTTTCAGTAACAATCTATGTGGCTTTACCTCTGATTACCGGGTATTTTTCAAGGAAGTGGATTATCAAATCCAAAGGGCTGAAGTGGTTTAATACAAAGTTTTTGCATCGACTTACGCCGATTAGCACCATTGCACTACTTGCCACATTGGTGCTTTTATTCTCTTTCAAGGGAGGAATTATAATGGAGCATCCGTTGACAATATTATGGATTGCTATCCCGCTTTTTATTCAGACCATACTCATTTTCACTTTGGGATACTTCGTTCTGGCAAGATTCTTCAAACTTTCTTATCATGATGCTGCCCCTGTGGGAATGATTGGTGCTTCAAACCATTTTGAGGTAGCAATTGCAACGGCAACTATGCTTTTTGGGCTTTCATCAGGAGCGGCGTTAGTGACTGTAGTCGGTGTTTTGATTGAGGTGCCGACAATGCTTATGCTTGTCTCTATTTGCAAGAGAACCTGCAATTTATTTGACCTTAAATAGCAAGGCTCGTGGTAGAGTTGCTGAAATAGAAGGAATGCGATGAGAGAATTCAAAAGAGAACGCATTGATTTGACAAATAATTTTTATTTATATATAATTCCTACTAATCTAATAAGATTAATTAGGTTAGTAGAATAGGAGGAGGTATCAAAGATGAAAAAATATGAAGAATTAGAAATGTTTGGGAAAATGTATGTAGCACTTCAATATATTGAAGGATGCCAGGAATTTACATCCATAATTCCTGAGGTCAGAACAAACCTTGTTTATGCAAAGTCAAACCCAAAGATCGTAGAAGATGTTTTAGCTGTTGACGGGCGTATAACAGTGATAGATGGGCTGCCTCATGCTGCCGGAAAATTTAAATTTGGCGCTTCAAGCCATATGGCAAGGCTCATCATAGAATTGAACAAAATTGACCCTCTAATTAGAGCAGGAATAAACCTTGCAAGTAATCCTCATCTGGTTGGGTTGTTGAAAGAATACTGTAGAAATAAAGGATATATATTCAGCTTTATCGACCGTTCAAAAGAGCCTGATGAGATTAAAGGAAAAGAAGGAGAATCAATGCCCTGGAAAATAAACGAGGCGGTGAGGAATGCAGGAGGAAAGATTCCCAGGATTTTTTATGAGAGTGGGGCAGTAGGCAAGGAAGAGGTAGCTGTAATTGTAGGAGAACACCCTCTTGAAGTTGCAAAAGAAGCATGCAATATTGCGAGATTGTACAGCAAAAGATTACAACCTAAATTAAAAGTAGGCAAGATAGATTTGCATACTTTCACCTCATTTATTTTACAACGGCTTGGGAAAAAAGATAAAACGGTTATTGTTCCTCCCTTGATAGGCATTGATGCAGGGGTTATCGATATCGGAAACGGTAAGGTTCTTATTATCGCGGAAGACCCTATATTTTCTATACCCGGACAACCTCTTGAGATGTTTGGTTGGTATACTGTGCATATTGGAGCTAGCGATGTTGCTGTGTTAGGTGTTAAACCAAGGTATATGACATACACGCTATTAATGCCTCCGGAAACAAGGAAAGAAGATTTTGAAATTATCGTAAATTCTATCCATCGGACCGCTGTTGAGCTTGATATTACAATAGTTGGCGGACACACAGGTTATTATCCCGGGTTTGTTACCCCCACCATTGGAGGAATAACCGTGTTTGCTATTGCGGACAAAGACGAATATGTTACTCCGGCTGGGGCGAGGCCGGGTGATGATGTTATTCTTACAAAAGGGCCGGCAATTGAAACGGCGGGGATACTTGCTGTTTTACGAGAGAAAGAACTCCTGGAAAAATACCCCGAGGAAATTGTTAGAAAAGCGCAAGCGATGTGCAACCAAATGACGGTAGTGAAAGATGCTCTAACAGCAATGGAAGCAGGGGGTGTGACCGCAATGCATGATGCTACCGAAGGAGGGGTAATTGGTTGTCTTTTTGAAGTAGCAAATGCCAGTAAGGTAGGTATGGAAATAGACGAAAGATTATTTATATATCCTGAAGAGGTCAAAATAGTATGTGAAGCATTCGCTATTGACCCTGTAGCAGCGATTGCAGAGGGATCCCTTCTTATCACAGCAAAACAAACTCATTCAGATAAGATAATTCAAAGGTTGAAAAAGGAGGGAATAGAAGCCTCTGTGATAGGTAAAGTTACAAAGGATGCAAAGACGAGGATAATGAGACGGCTTGATGGCAGTGTTGTCCCATTGGCGATACCAGAACAAGATCCTTTTTGGCCAGTTTTCTTTGAAGGATTAGAATATGGTACTGTCAAAAATAAAATGAAAGCAACAGAATTATAAAAAAAGAGCGCATTGACTTGACAAGTTATTTTTATTTAGGTATAATTCCTACAAATCTAATAAGGTTGATTAGGTTAGTAGAATAAGAAGGAGGAATGGTCTATGATGCGGATTTCTACGAAGGGACGCTATGGAGCACGTTTGATGTTGGAATTAGCATTGCAGTACGGCAAAGGGTATGTTTTACTAAAGGATATTGCCGAAAGGGAGGAAATCTCTGAGGGTTATTTAGAACATCTCCTTCCTCTTCTTAAAGCAGCTGGACTCATAAATTCAAGCCGTGGTGCACATGGAGGATATACTCTGGCTAAAGCACCTTTTAAAATAACTCTTAAAGAAATAGTTCAGGCCGTGGAGGGCTCATTATCTCCTGCGGAATGCGTTGATACTCCCAATGTTTGTCAGAGAGCTCGCTCTTGTGTCACCCGGGATATCTGGAAGAAATTAGGAGAGAAGATCTCAGAGACATTAGTGTCAGTGACTCTAAAGGATATGGTTGAGATGCAAAAGAGAAAGGGGAAAACTTCTCCCATGTATAACATTTGAAATGAAAGCATTAGCTTTGCTCTCAGGAGGATTGGATAGCACTCTGGCGATAAGGGTTGTTTTGGACCAGGGTATCGAGGTAGAGGCAGTCAATTTTTTCACGCCCTTCTGTCAATGTAACCGCAAAAAAAGTGGTTGTGGATATGAGGCGAAAAGAGTAGCAGATAGGTTTGGGGTGAAGTTGAAAATATTTAATATCTTTGGTGAGTATATCAAGATCATCGAAAACCCTAAGCATGGTTATGGGAAGAATCTAAATCCCTGTATCGATTGCAGGATTCTGATGCATAAAAAAGCTAAAGAGTATATGGAAGAAATAGGGGCATCCTTTGTAATTACTGGGGAGGTATTGGCTCAGAGGCCTATGTCTCAACATAAAGCGGCTCTTAAGATCATAGAAAGAGAAAGTGGCTTAGAAGGATTCGTCTTACGACCTTTATCAGCTAACTTATTACCTCCCTCAATTCCGGAAAAAAAAGGATGGGTAAAACGGGAGAAATTGTTAAACATCAGTGGCCGTTCTCGAAAACCACAGATGGCTTTAGCTAAAGATTATAATATTGGCGATTACCCTTGTCCTGCTGGCGGCTGTCTGCTGACTGATTCTGGTTTTGCCAGGCGGATGAAAGACCTGATGGCTCATTCTGAAATTACCTTAAATGACATTGAGTTGCTTAAGGTAGGTAGACATTTTCGGCTTTCTCATTCTTGTAAAATAATTATCGGTAGAAATAAAGAAGAGAATGAGAACCTATTAAAATTAAGCAAGGCAGGTGATATGTGCTTCGGTCCTATAGAAGTAAAAGGTCCAATTGGGATTGGTCGAAGTGATTTTGACCAGACAACAATTTTCTTATCCTCGCAAATAATGGCAAGGTATAGCGATGGAAATGGTGAGGTAGGGATAGGCTACCAGAGGTTACCCAAGGGAGAGAAAGGTTTGCTGAGGGCAAAACCGATGAAGGATTCTGAACTGCAAAATTTTAGAATTTAAATAGGAGGAGAAAAAAGGAGAGGCAAAATGACAAAAATTTATAAAGATATTACCGAAACGGTTGGCAAAACTCCTTTGGTCAGATTAAACAGAATAACCAGGGATGTAGAGGCGGATGTAGTAGTGAAACTTGAGTCCTTTAATCCGCTTTCCAGTGTGAAGGATAGGATTGGTGTAAGTATGATCGAGGCTGCAGAGAAAAAAGGTTTAATTAAAAAAGATACGATAATCATTGAGCCGACCAGCGGTAATACGGGTATCTCTCTGGCTTTTGTCTGTGCGGCCCGTGGTTATAAGTTAGTTCTTACTATGCCAGATACGATGAGTCTGGAACGAAGGCAACTTTTAGCACTTTTTGGAGCAGAGTTAGTCTTAACCCCAGGCTCTGAAGGTATGAAGGGAGCGGTTAAGAAAGCGGAAGAATTAGTGAGGAAAACACCAAATTCCTTTATGCCTCAGCAATTTAAAAATCCAGCCAATCCAGAAATTCACCGCAGAACTACCGCCGAAGAAATCTGGAGGGATACCGATGGCAGAGTGGATATCTTAGTTGCTGGAGTAGGCACCGGAGGAACAATTACCGGGGTCGCCGAGGTAATTAAGAAAAGAAAGCCCGGGTTTAAAGTTATTGCTGTTGAACCCAAGGACTCACCAATCCTTTCTGGTGGAGAGCCTGGGCCGCATAAGATTCAGGGTATTGGTGCCGGGTTTGTGCCTGATGTTTTAAGGATGGATTTAGTGGATGAGGTAATTCAAGTAAGTAATGAGGATGCGGCTAAAAGTGCCAGAAGATTAGCTAAGGAAGAAGGTTTGTTTGTAGGTATTTCCTCTGGTGCAGCAGCCTGGGCAGCAATTGAGGTGGGTAAAAGAAAGGAAAATAAGAATAAACTCATTGTTGTAGTTTTACCGGATACAGGAGAAAGATATCTTTCTACAGAGTTGTTTAAGTGATTCGTTCATTAAAGGGAGGTGGTGGCGATGTTATGGATTATGTGTAGGCCCCTTAAAGGGGTAGATATTGGATGAGGAATTTAATTCAAAAGGATGATTGTCAATTTGGAGGTACAAAATGGCAAAGACGATTCAGGAGATTAACAAGAAAATCGAAAAAGGAGAAGTGGTAGTAGTAACTGCCGAGGAGATTATCGGCATCGTCGAAAAGAAAGGGGTAGAGAAAGCAGCTCAGGAGGTAGATGTGGTAACCACAGCCACCTTTGGTCCGATGTGTTCATCGGGTGCATATTTCAATATTGGACACGCCAAACCAAAGATAAAACTTGGAGGAGGCAGGGCATATCTGAACGATGTACCGGTCTATGCTGGTTTTGCTGCTGTGGATGTCTATATCGGAGCGACTGCTCTTCCCGATGATGACCCAAGGAATAAGGTCTTTCCTGGTGAGTTCAAATACGGCGGTGGCCATGCGATCGAAGATTTAGTAGCCGGTAAGGATTTAAAATTGATTGCTACTGCCTACGGCACTGACTGCTATCCCGGGAAAAAATTAGAGACCTTAATCAACATCAAGGATTTAAACGAGGCCGTGCTCTTTAATCCCAGAAATGCCTACCAAAACTACAATGTGGCGGTGAACCTCTTGGATAAGATTATTTATACCTACATGGGGGTGCTTAAGCCAAAGTTAGGTAATGCCAACTATTGTAGCGCTGGTCAGCTGAGTCCGCTTTTGAATGACCCTTATTATAAGACGATTGGGATTGGCACAAGGATTTTCTTAGGAGGTGGTGTTGGCTACGTGGTCTGGCAGGGAACACAGCATAATCCAACAGCAAAAAGAAAAGATAACGGTGTTCCTCAGGCACCAGCAGGCACATTGGCTGTTCTAGGAGATCTGAAAGGAATGAAGCCGGAGTGGTTGGTGGGAACAACCTTCACTGGCTACGGAGTAACTCTCACGGTTGGAATTGGAATTCCCATTCCCATCCTGAACGAAGAAATTCTCAAGTATACTGCGGTAAAGGATGAAGACATCTACGCCCAGATTGTGGATTATGGCAAAGCCTATCCACAAGGGAAAAAGGAGAGCCTTGGTGAAGTAAACTATGCTCAACTTAATAGTGGAGAGATTACTATCCAGGGGAAGAAAGTTCCTACAGGGAATCTATCCAGCTATCCCAAGGCAGTGGAGATTGCTAATACCCTGAAGGAATGGATCAAGAAAGGTGATTTTCTCCTGAGTGAACCCGTAGCTTATCTGCCAGGTCTAGAGACAGGATATGCCTTTAAGCCACTGAAGGAGAGATCACTGGAGTAGATGCTTGTAGTGGCAAAGCTTGCTTTGCCTTTCTTTGGCCGAGCAAGCTCGACCACTACATTTGCTAATTATTGGAGGTGAGCAGTTTTGATTTCTAAAAGGATAGTTCTCCGTTTCCCTCACAGGTTTGTGGATCAACCGATAGTATGTAAGTTGGTTAAAGATTATGACCTTGAGTTTAACATCTTAAAGGCCTATGTTACTCCAAAGGAAGAAGGTCTGTTGGTTCTGGAATTGAGCGGAGAGGACAAAAACTACGAACAAGGCATTCAGTATTTGAGAAAGGTTGGAGTAAAGGTACAGCCTTTATCCCAGGATATTATTCGCAATGAACGAAGGTGTACTCATTGTGGTGTCTGTGTTCCAATCTGTCCTACCGGTGCCTTAGTAGTAGAGCCCTTAACCAGAAAGGTTCAGTTCTACGATAATAAATGTATTGCCTGTGAACTTTGTGTAAATGCCTGCCCTGTCCGAGCAATGGAAGTACATTTTTAATGTTTAAAACTTTGCAAGAAGAGGTCCAAACAATATTTTATTAAAGAGTGAGTAAGAGAAAAATTGAAAATAAAATAAAGGGGAGGATATAATAATGAAGATTAAAGATTTGGATGTAAAAAGATTAGAGATTAAGTTTGAAGAGATGAGTGCAGAGGAAGTAATCCAGTGGGGATGGGATACTTTTAAGGGAAGGATATCATTGGCTAATAGCTTTGGGGCTGAAGATATGGTTTTGACAAATATGGTTGCAAAGATAAATCCCAGGATAAAAATCTTTACCCTGGATACAGGTAGACTTCCCCAGGAAAGCTATAAAGTTTGGGAGCAATTAGAAGAAAAATATAAAATACATATTGAGGCATATTTTCCAGAAGCAAAAAGCGTCGAGGGAATGGTTAAAAAAGATGGGCCTAACTTATTTTATAAGAGCGTGAATTTACGAAGGCTTTGTTGTAAGGTCCGGAAAATTGAACCTTTGCAGCGTGCTTTATCGGGTATTTTGTGTTGGATCTGTGGATTAAGAAAGGAACAAGCAGCTACACGCACCGGAATTAAGAAGATCGAGATTGACAAAATTCATAATGGGATTGTGAAGTTAAATCCGCTTGCCAACTGGACCGAAAAACAGGTTTGGGATTATATCAAGAAAAATAAAATCCCTTACAACAAGTTACACGATAGAAATTATCCAAGTATAGGATGCGCTCCCTGCACAAGGCCAATAAAACCCGGTGAGGATATTCGGGCCGGTCGTTGGTGGTGGGAGAGACCGGAACAAAAGGAATGTGGACTTCATATCTGCAAGACCGACAGATAGAGGTGAAGCGATATGCCATTTAAAGGAATAGAGCCCCATGGGGGCAAACTGATAAACAGGATAGCTAAAGGTGTTCAAAAGGAGGAACTTAAAGATAGAGCATCTTCGTTGAAAAAGGTTTCTCTAACTGCGCGGTTGTTTTCAGATGTTGAAATGATATCTATCGGGGCTTTTTCGCCACTGGAGGGCTTTATGAAGAGAGATGATTACGAAAGCGTGGTGAGCAAAAAGCACCTTAAAAACGGTCTGGCCTGGACCATTCCAGTTACTCTTGCGGTAGAAAAAGAAGAAGCAGTGTCTCTTAAGGAAAATGAGGATATAGCTCTTCTAAATCCTTATGGCATGGTGGTAGCCATTCTTCATCTGGAGGAGAAGTTCCCTTTTGATAAGAAGAAGGAGGCAGAAGAGGTTTATCGCACTATCGACCCCTCACATCCAGGAGTGGCCTATCTTTATAAAAGTGGCCAAATTCTCTTAGGTGGTAAGGTAACCTTGATTGAGAGGCCTTCAGCTGGTGGGTTCCAGAAATATAAGATAGACCCTGTTGAGACCAGGAGGCTCTTCGCGGAAAGAGGTTGGAAGAGAATCGTTGGATTTCAAACCCGAAACCCTATCCACCGCGCACACGAATTTATAATAAAGTGCGCCATGGAAATCGTTGATGGTCTCTTTTTAAATCCCCTGGTTGGGGTCACCAAGAAGGGGGACGTTCCAGCAGATGTGAGGATAGCTTGCTACGAGGCGTTAGTCAATAAGTACTTTCCTAAAGACAGAGTGGTAATGGCGATTATGGGTGCCTCGATGAGGTATGCGGGTCCGAATGAGGCGGTATTCCACGCCATCATAAGGAAGAACTTCGGATGCACCCATTTCATCGTAGGAAGAGATCATGCTGGAGTTGGAAAATTTTATGGAACATTTGATGCACAACTTATTTTCGATGAATTTAAATCAGAAGAAATTGGCATTACGCCGCTATTTTTTGACCATGCATTTTACTGCAGGCGCTGCGATAGCCTGACCTCAGTTAAGACATGCCCACATTCGGAATCGGAACACCTATCTTTTAGCGGAAGTAGAGTTAGAGAGCTTCTTGCAGCAGGTGAAATTCCACCACTTGAGTTTACAAGGCCTGAAATAGCCGATATCCTCTTAAATTGGTGGAGAAGTAATAAATGATTAAATATTTGTTTTTAATAGCGATAGTAACCTTTTTTGCCTTGAATATGGGTGGGAGTAATTTTGGCGTTTCTTTTGCTGCTGCTCAAAGAAGTAAGATTCTTACCAAGAGAAAAGCGCAGATTCTTTTTGCCATATTTGTTTTTCTTGGAGCAATATCCATAGGTCATCCGGTTGTTGAGACTCTTGGCAATAAAATAATTCCCCACGAACTAATTAGGTTCGACACAGTTTTAATAATCTTAATTTCTGCAACTGTAAGTTTATTTATAGCGAATTTATTACATGTGCCCCAATCCACCAGTTTGGTAACAGTCGCGTCTATATTAGGAGTGGGCCTATATTTTAAGAATATATATGCAAAAACATTTTTATACTTAATACCCTTCTGGATTCTCATGCCAGTTGTAGCATATGTTATAACTTATTTGCTGGGGAGATTGATATATCCGCCAAGAAAAAATAATTTCTGGATTTATGAGAAATTTGTCAAGCATAGAGAAAGATTAAAGGCCTTTGTAATCATTGCCAGTTGCTATAATGCATTCAGCGTTGGCGCAAACAATGTTGCCAATGCAGTAGGGCCACTTGCAGGTGCAAATATTATTGGAAAGAGCTTAGGACTTACCCTAATTGCTCCTATTGTTGGATTGGGAAGTTTGGTTTTTACTGGCCCTTTAAAGACCACCAGCGAAAGAATAGTGCCCTTAGGGCTTCTCACCGCAACCGTTATTTGTCTTGTAACTGGCACATTGATGATAATAGCGTCTATATTGGGAGTTCCGCAGTCCTTTGTGATGATTAACGTAGCATCGGTGTTCGCTATTAGTGGATTAAAAAATGGCCATAGGTTGACTTTTTCAAATCCTGTAACAAAAAAGACATATTTAACCTGGATTATAACACCGGTAATAGCAATGATGATTTCATACCTATTAATTGCACTCTTGCACTAAAGTTTCAAAGGACACAGGGAGGTAAAAATGCTTTATTTAACCAAAAAACAGGCAGAGGAGTTAATTGAACATTCAAAGAAAGAATCTCCTAATGAGGTATGCGGCATACTTGCAGGCAAAGAAGGGAAGATTATAAAGATTTATAGGATGACCAACGCAGATAAAAGTTCCCAGACATTCTTTATGGATCCCAAAGAACAACTTAAAGTGATGAAGGAAATAAGAAATTTAGGACTGAAAATGGTTGGCATATATCATTCACATCTTGAAACAGATGCCTATCCTTCAACGCATGATGTGGAGTTATCTTTTTATCCTGAGGTCTCATATGTAATTATTTCGCTAAAGGATAAAGATAGTCCAAGCATAAAATCATTTAAGATTGAAGAAGGAAAGATTATTGAAGAAGAAGTGAGAGCAGAGACAAATAACAATGAAAGTTAATTTGGGTTTAATTGGTTTTGGAACAATAGGTGCGGGAGTAGTAAAGCTATTGAAAAAGAATCACGAACTGATTGAAAAAAAGACAGGAATAAATCTTTATCTTAGGAAGATAGCAGATAGAGACATTTCTTCAGACCGTGGAGTGAATGTAGATCCTAAAATTTTAACTACTGATGTTGAGACGATTCTCTCCAACCCGGGAATAGACATAGTGATAGAACTGATTGGTGGAGAAGAACCGGCAAAATCGTATATCATTGAAGCGTTGACAAGGAAAAAACATGTAGTTACGGCAAACAAAGTCTTATTGGCAAAGTATAGTGAGGAAATATTCAAAATTGCTAAGGAAAACAATGTCCAGGTGCAATATGAGGCCAGTGTAGCAGGTGGTATTCCGCTTATTAATGCCTTAAGAGAAGGATTAGCGGCTAATAAAGTAAGGAGAATTTTGGGGATTATCAATGGCACAACAAATTACATCTTAACCAGAATGAATGAAGATGAACAAAGTTTTGAGGAAGCGCTGAAGGGCGCGAAAGAGAAAGGTTATGCTGAAACCAACTCCGCCTTTGATATAGAGGGAATTGATTCCAGTCAAAAGTTAGCAATTTTGTCTTGTCTTGCATTTGGTACAAGAGTAAATGTGGGCGATGTTTATACCGAGGGTATCTCCAAAATCACCATTCAGGACATTAAATTTGCACGGGAATTTGGCTACATCATAAAACTTTTAGCTATTGCTAAAAACACAAACGAAGATATAGAACTTCGTGTTCACCCGACAATGATTCCCTTGAAACATCCATTAGCATCCGTCAGGGATGAATATAATGCTATTTATATTGAAGGTGATGCTGTGGGCACAACTATGTTTTATGGAAAAGGAGCTGGACAGATGCCCACAGCAAGTAGTGTTATCTCTGATGTCATTAAGATTGCTTTCAATATAAGTAATACTGTTTCATCTCCGAACTTATTCTGGGACACAAAGAAAATAAAGCCTATAGAAGAGATAACTTCGAGATATTACTTACGATTTCCAATTATCGACCAACCGGGAGTCATTGGTAAAATCAGTACTATTCTTGGTGAACGTGATATCAGTATAATTTCCGCAATTGCTTCCTTAGTTGAGAAAAAGAAAAATCAAGGTAATGTAGAAATATTGGCTCATGAGACGAAAGAAAGAAATATTCGTTCTGCTCTGAAAGAAATAGATGAACTTCCTATGATGAGGGGCAAAAGCATTTTAATTCGCATCGAGGAATAGAGTGAATAATTTTATGAAGGTTATTCTTTTAGGGATAAACCATAAAACTGCTCCATTAAAAGTAAGAGAAAAATATTCATTTTCTAAAAAACGGGTTGATGATGTTTATAGATTACTTCACAATGAGGTAATTAAGGAAGCCGTAATTCTCTCCACCTGCAATCGAACAGAGATATACGCAACTACAGATTATCCAGAGAGAGCAAAAAAATTTCTATGCGACGGATTAGGGATTAGGAACTACGAAGAACAATATTTCTATTTCCTAGAAAACGAAGATGTAATCAAACATCTTTTCCAGGTAGCAGGAGGACTTGATTCTCAGGTTGTTGGAGAAAGCCAGATCTTAGGGCAGGTCCGGAATGCATATTGCCAGGCAAAAGAGTTAGGAATGACCGGGAAATACCTTAATAAGTTATTTCAGAAAGCAATCGAGGTGGGCAAAATTGTCCGCGAGAAAACTAAAATATCCGAAGGGAATATCTCTATTGGTAGTGTAGCACTGAAAATGATTGAAAATTTATGTGGCAACTTAAAAAACAAGAAAATTCTGATTATTGGCACAGGTAAGATTGGTGAACTGGTAGCTAAGTATCTGGTAGATCGAGGAATTACCGGGACATTTGTTGCTAATAGAACCTATAAAAAAGCAAAAGAACTCGCAGAAAAAATTAACGGGAAAGCAGTCAGGTTCAGTTCCTTAAGAGATGAAATTAGAGTTACGGATGTTATTATTAGTGCTACAGCCAGTCCCCATTTAATTTTAGAAAAAGAGCTAGTTCAAGAGATTATGGAATCTCGCGAGAAACCTCTTTGCATCATGGACTTGGCATTACCGCGTGATGTAGACCCTGAAATAAAAAATATTAATAATGTGGTTTTATACAATTTGGATGACCTTAATTTGCTAATTGGAGAAAATTACAAAAAAAGGATGAAAGAGGCTAAAAAAGCCGAAAAGATTATTGAAGAGGAGGTGAAAAAAATTTGGCGATATTTGAACAAACCGCTAATTACGGAGAAAGAACGACGATTAAGATTGGTGCCCGCCCAAGTGACTTAGCTTTAAAACAAGTGGAAGAGGTGATAAGATTATTGCTTGCCCAACAGGACTTGACAGGCGGGAGCCAGCAGAATATTAGATTTGAGGTAAAGACGTATAAGACTCCTGGAGATATGGATAAGACTACTCCTATATCAGAGATCGAAGGAAGTGATTTCTTTACAAGGGAAATAGATGAGATACTTTTAAAAGGTGATATCGATTTTGCTGTTCACAGTGCCAAGGATCTGCCTGACGATTTAAAAGATGGCTTAGTTATTGCAGCTGTAACTAGTTCTATTGACCCCTATGATGTTTTGGTTTCTAAATCAGGCTTAAGACTGGATGAACTTCCACCGGGAACAAAAATAGGGACAAGCAGCTTTCGCCGTAAAACGCAGTTGAAAAAATACAGAAATGATTTTGAGATAGTTGATATTCGCGGTAATATCGAAGAGAGGATAAAGATTCTGGATAATAGCGATTTAGATGCAATTGTAATTGCTGCAGCAGGGCTTTTACGCTTGGGTTTAGAGCACAGGATAACACAGAGGATACCATTCGAGATTATAACACCCCATCCTTTACAAGGGGCTTTAGCAGTTGTTGCAAGAGCCAGAGATTTACAATTGCTTAATTTGCTATCAGTGATAGACTCACGGGAGGCTATTTTATTATGACAGCTAAAGTTTATTTAGTTGGCGCAGGTCCGGGCCGGCCTGATTTAATAACGGTAAGGGGATTAAATATTCTAAAAGAGGCAGATGTGGTTATTTATGATTATCTTGTTGATAAAAGACTTTTTGATGAGGTGAAAGAGGTGGCTGAATTAATATGTTGCGACCAGTTAGGCAAAAGCAGATACTCTGATGGCTTCTTGAAGGCACAGGATAATATAAATAATTTAATGGTTAAGAAAGCAAAAGAGGGGAAAAAAGTGATCAGACTAAAAAATGGCGATCCTTCTACCTTCGGTAGATTTTCACAGGAATTAGAAATATTAGTTAAAAATAAAATAGAATTTGAAATCGTTCCTGGAGTTACCGCAGCAAGCGCTGCTTCTTGTTTGAGTGGTATTCCTCTCACTGATCGAAGATTTGCTTCATCTTGCGTTTTTGTTACCGGACACGAGGACCCAAAAAAGAAAATAAGCCTTATTGACTGGGAAGCAATAGCAAAAAGCGGTACAATAATTTTATATATGGCGGTTGAGAATTTAGAAACAATAGTTTGCAAGTTGCTTAAAGCTGGAAAAAGCGAGGATACACCTATAGCGATAATTCAAGATGCAAGCCTGATAACGCAAAAGATTTTGACCGGCACCTTAAAGAATATAGCAAAAAAGGCCAAGTACGAAAAGATAAAACCGCCTGCTATTGCAATTATTGGCGAAGTGGCAAAGTTGGAAAAAGAATTTAATTGGCTAAAGAAAAGTAAACGAATCTTATTCACGGGGCTATCCAGGGAGAGATTTTTTACAAAAGATATTTATTTCCATCTTCCCCTAATTAAGATAGAACCTATGAAGGACTACAAGGAGTTTGATAATTATTTAAAGAATATTAAAGATTTCGACTGGATCCTCTTTGCAAGCAGATACGGCGTGGAGCACTTCTTCAAGAGATTAAGAACGATAAATTCTGATTCAAGGGTACTTGCTAATGTGAAAATTGCAGCTATCGGAAATTCCACGAAGAATCGCTTATTAGATTTTGGAATATTGGCAAATTTGGTACCTGGCAAAGAGTCGTCTGAAGGACTGGTGGCAGAATTCAAGAAGATAGATATAAAAGGTAAAAAGATATTTTTACCTCGCTCGGATATTTCTGATAAAGGTCTAAGTAAGGCACTTGAGGAGTTGGGAGCCAAGGTAACCACAGGCTTTGCCTATAGAAATATAATACTAAAGGATTTGCCAAACTTGGATTTGAATCTTTTTGATGAGATTATGTTTACCAGTCCTTCAACCGTGAGAAATTTTAAAAAAAGATATAAAACGGTACCTAAAAATGTTAAAATTAAGTGTATCGGAAATGTGACCTTGAAGGAGGCCAAGAAATGCCGGCTGTTAGATTAAGAAGATTAAGAAAAAATCCAGTGATTAGGGATTGGATTAGCCAAACAGAACTTCGTTCTAAAGATATTATTCTGCCATATTTTGTTGTTGAAGGTAAGAATGTAAAAGAGCCTATTAAATCTATGCCTGGTATTTATCACTTATCCATTGATAATTTGCTTAAAGATATAACGGAAGCGCAAAAAACTGGGATAGAATCAATTCTTTTATTTGGGATTCCTGAGACAAAAGATGAAAAGGCTACTTGTGCCTATAAAAAAAACGGGATTGTCCAGAGAACTATAAAGGTAATAAAGAGAGAATATAGAGATTTAATAGTAATAACAGATGTCTGCCTTTGTGGGTATACTTCTCATGGACACTGCGGAATAGTTAAGCATAAAAGAATAGATAATGATGCTACTTTGGAAGTTTTAGCGAAGATTGCCCTATCTCATGCAGAGACAGGAGCAGATTTTGTAGCTCCGTCAGGAATGATGGATGGACAGGTTAGAGCAATAAGAGAAAGTTTAGATAAAAGCGGATTCAAAGATGTAGGAATATTGGCGTATTCAGCTAAGTATGCATCAAATTTCTATGGGCCATTTAGAGAAGCCTTGGACTCTCGACCTCAGTTTGGTGATAGAAAAAGTTACCAGATGGATTATAGAAACGCAGATGAGGCATTAAGAGAAATTAAGCAAGATATAGATGAAGGTGCGGATATAGTTATGGTTAAACCTGCTTTAGCTTATTTGGATATTATCTACAGGGCAAAACAGAAGTTTAACATACCCATAGCTGCATATAATGTGAGCGGAGAATATAGCATGATAAAAAAAGCTGCAGGTGGCGATAAGATTAAAGAAATGAATTTAGCTCTTGAGGTTATTACTTCAATAAAAAGAGCAGGGGCAGATTTGATTATTACCTATCATGCAAAGGAAGTAGCAAAATGGCTGAAACATTAAACAAAAAGCTATTTAATGACGCTAAACAATACATCCCCGGCGGGGTAAATAGTCCTGTTCGGTCTTTTAAAGCAATAGGAGGGTATCCTATATTTGCTAAGCGAGCTTCTGGTTCAAAGCTTTATGGAGAATGTGGCGGGAAGTTCATTGATTACTGCCTTTCCTGGGGAACTTTAATTCTGGGTCATGCCCATCCAGAAGTGACCGAAGCATTGGGACAAGCGATAAAAAATGGAACAAGTTTTGGCACTGCTACAAAATTAGAAACGGAGTTAGCTAAGCTTATTGTGGAAGCCATTCCTTCGATTGAACAAGTTAGATTGACCAACTCCGGGACGGAAGCGGTTATGAGTGCTATCAGACTTGCAAGAGCATATACCAAGAAGAATAAAATTATAAAATTTGAAGGTTCTTATCACGGCCACGCAGATTATCTTTTGGTAAAGGCTGGATCAGGCGTAGCTACGTTAGGGATACCTGATAGTTTAGGGGTGCCGAAGGACTTCGTTAAATATACAATTGTGCTCCCTTATAACAATATAAAAAAGGTTAAAGAAGCAGTGAAAAGATACCAGAAAGATTTGGCGGCAATAATCGTTGAGCCAGTAGCAGCAAATTGTGGGGTGGTTTTACCAAAGAGAGGATTTTTACAGGAATTAAGAAGAATTGCCGATAACTATAATATTGTTTTGATTTTTGACGAAGTTATTACTGGTTTTAGGCTTTCCTATGGTGGAGCACAAACGTTTTTTGGTATAAAACCAGACCTGACTTGTTTAGGAAAGATTATCGGGGGAGGTCTGCCGGTTGGTGCTTTTGGAGGAAAAAAAGAGATGATGCAGCTTCTGGCACCACAAGGAGGAGTTTATCAAGCAGGCACTTTATCTGGAAATCCCGTGGCAGTTACCGCCGGAATAATTACTCTAAAGAGGTTAAAAGAAAATAATCCTTATGGGATTTTGGAGAAGAAAACTTTAAGATTATGCGAAGAGATAAAGTTAAGGGCTGAAAAGTATAGCCTGGCGCTGAAAATCAATTATATTGGTTCTATGTTTAGCATCTTTTTTATAGATGAAGATGTGATAGACTACAGAACAGCAAAAACACAAAATATAGATTTATTTAAGAGATTCTTCCATGGATTATTAAAGAGAGGAGTTTATTTTTCTCCATCTGGGTTTGAGGCAGATTTTTTATCCACGGAACATACTGCTGAAGATATAGAGAGAACTTTAGAAGCAATCGATAAGTCGTTTAAGATAGGGAGGAAAATGAAATGACGATGACCATCCATTTAAATGGGAAAAAAGAAGAGATTGAGGGAGGGATGAGCATTTCTAATATTCTGGAAATTAAAAAGATTAGACCCGAAGTCGTTACGGTGGAATTAAATGATAAGATTATAGAAAAAGGCAAATATCAAGAGACCATACTTAAACCCGACGATAGATTAGAGTTTGTATATTATATGGGCGGTGGAGAGGAAAATCAAAAATTGGCGAATAATGTGTTGGAGTTAATTGGCAATACCCCGATGGTAAAACTTAATAAAATTGTTGGACCGGGTATGGCAAAGATTTTAGCAAAACTTGAATCATATAATCCAGGCGGAAGTGTTAAAGATAGGATCTGTCTTGCAATGATTGAAGATGCAGAGACAAAAGGATTAATCGGTCCGGGTTCAACCATAATCGAGCCAACGAGCGGAAATACTGGAATTGGTCTTGCGATGGTGACGGCGGTAAAGGGTTATAAGTGCATCCTTACCATGCCTGAAACGATGAGCCTGGAAAGGATTTATATCCTTAAATCTTATGGCGCAGAGATAGTGCTTACGCCGGGAATTAAGGGGATGATAGGATCGATTAAAAAGGCAGAGGAGCTCTTAAAGAAGACCCCGAATAGCTTTATGCCCCAGCAATTCAAAAATGAAGCAAATCCCCGGATTCATAGAGAGACAACTGCTAAAGAAATGTTGAAGGTTACAAATGGGAAGATTGACGCCTTTGTCGCAGGGGTTGGTACAGGAGGGACTATAACCGGGGTAGGGGAAGTTTTAAAAGAGCGAAATCCTGAAGTCAAGATAGTTGCTCTTGAGCCAAGGGATAGCGCAGTTCTCTCGGGAAAAAAGCCTGGACCACACAAAATTCAAGGTATTGGGGCCGGGTTTGTCCCTGATGTATTAAATCGAGATATAATTGATGAGATTATCCAGGTAAGCGATGAAGATGCATTTAAGATGTCAAGGAGGTTGGCTAGAGAGGAAGGGCTGCTTGTTGGGATTTCAGCGGGGGCAGCGGTCTGGGCTGCCTTAAGGGTGGCTAAAGATTTGGGAAGTGGCAAAACGGTGGTAGTAATCCTACCTGATACAGGTGAAAGATACTTTTCTATGGAGCAGTATTTTGAAGCATAACAAAGTGAGTAACCATGGCAGAATATAACATAAAGGAATTAAAAAGCGGCGGGTTTATGAAGCAGAAGGAGAAAGACCTTTTTTCAGTCAGGTTGCGTGTCGTGGGTGGGTATATTCAAAGCACTCAGTTGCCTAAATTGGCAGAGATTGCTAATAAATATGGTTGTGGGCATATTCATCTCACTGCACGGCAGGGAATAGAGATCCCTGATGTCAATTTCAAGGATTTTAAAAACTTAAAGAGAGAATTAGCTGAAGTGGGCTTAGAGGTAGGCGCTTGTGGCCCTCGCGTTAGAACTATAACTGCCTGCCAGGGGGGAAGCTGTTCTCATGGGCTAATTGACAGTCAAAAAATAGCTAAAAAGATTGATAAGAAACTTTTTGGTAAATCAGGATTGCCTCATAAATTAAAAATTGGAATTACTGGCTGTCCTAATGCCTGCATTAAACCGCAGGAAAATGACATCGGCATTATGGGAGTTATGTCCAAAAGATTTAAGAAAGATTTATGTAATCTCTGTGGCATTTGCGTAGAAGTCTGCCCGGTAAAAGCGATTAAGATAAAAAAGGGGAAACTTGAATTTAAGGAAAATAAATGTATTGGATGTGGAGATTGTGTATTTAGTTGTCCCCCAGGAGCCTGGGAAAAGGTTGGAGAAGGCTACCGCCTATTTTTAGGCGGAAAGATGGGCAAATTCCCTAAATTAGGTATTAAGGCGATCGATTTCATATGCTCAGAAAATGAATTATTGCGAATAGTAGAGCAAGTTTTTGAGTTTTATAAAAAGGAAGGGAAGAAAGGAGAGCGCTTCGGAGATACACTTGAGTATTTAGGTCTTGAATATGTTATAGGCCGGTACTGTGATTAAAGAGTTGCGAGGTTTATAATGGATGAGATAAGAATTGATGGAAGCATTGACCTATCCGGCGTTATCTGCCCGATGAACTTTGTTAAAACGAAACTTAAACTTGAAGATATGAAACCGGGACAAATCTTAGAGGTGATTTTAGATGACGGCGAACCTATTAAAAATATTCCTCGTGCGGTAAAAGAAGAAGGGCATCAGATTGTGAAAGCAGAGAAAATAGGTGAACATTGGAGATTGTTAATTAAAAAAAGATGAGGTGATTGGATGAATTATATCAAAGGATTAAAGTGCAGAGAATGTGGAAGGGAATACCCCAAAGAAGCTTTATATGTATGTGAATATTGCTTTGGACCGTTGGAGGTAGATTATGACTATGAAGAGATAAAGAAAAAACTGACCCGCGAAGTAATAGAATCAAGGCCCGGCAACCTCTGGCGTTACCGGGAACTATTGCCTATAGATGGAGAACCTACGGATGGCTTAAATTCAGGATTTACTCCTTTAATCAGAGCTAAGAATTTAGAAAAGGTATTAGGAGTAAAGGAACTCTACCTAAAGGATGACTCCGTAAATCATCCAACGCTATCTTTCAAAGACAGGGTGGTTGCAGTAGCTTTGTCTAAAGCAAAAGAATTTGGCTTTGATACCGTAGCCTGTGCCTCTACCGGAAACTTAGCAAATTCTGTGGCGGCGCAGGCTGCGATTGCTAATCTCAGAAGATACATCTTTATTCCTGCTGACCTTGAACTTGGTAAGATTGTTTGTGCACTTATTTATAATCCTGTTTTAGTAGCAGTCGAAGGAAATTATGACCAGGTAAATAGGCTGTGTTCTGAGATCGCTACAAGATATAAGTGGGCCTTTGTCAATATAAATATAAGGCCTTACTATGCCGAAGGTTCAAAGACATATGGTTATGAGATTGCCGAGCAATTAGGCTGGAAAGCGCCAAAACATATAATATCTCCTTGCGCAGGAGGTTCTCTGCTCACCAAGATTTGGAAGGGCCTAAAAGAATTTCAAAAGTTAGGATTGATTGATAAAGTTGATACCAAAATCTATGCAGCCCAAGCTACTGGATGCTGCCCTATAGTTACTGCGGTAAAGGAAAATTCTGATATTATTAAACCGATTAAGCCTGATACCATAGCCAAATCTTTAGCTATAGGAAACCCGGCAGATGGGGTCTATGCGGTGGGAACTGTAAAAGAGAGTGGTGGATGGGCAGAAGATGTATCTGACGATGAGATTGTGGAAGCAATAAAACTTTTAGCCACCACGGAAGGAATATTTACAGAAACCGCAGGAGGTGTTACTTTAGGGGTAGCTAAAAAACTCATCGAACAAGGTAGAATTCCTAAAGATGAATCAATAGTTGTGTGCATTACCGGAAATGGATTAAAGACTCAAGAAGCAGTTCAAGAAAGAATAGGTAAACCAATAAAAATTAAACCTAATATTGCCTCATTTGAGGAAAATGTGAAGAAATAAAAAACTGAAGGAGGTTAAGATGGCTATTAAGGTAAGGGTGCCGACACCGCTTCAAAAGTTTACTAAGAATCAACAAGAAGTTGAAGTGCAGGGTACGAATGTAAAAGAGTTGATAGAAAATCTGGAGAAAAATTTTCCCGGGATTAAAGAGAGAATTTGTGATGAAAGTGGGAAGGTGCGTCGGTTTATCAATATCTACGTCAATGAAGAAGATGCGAGGTTCCTGGAGGGCGATAATACACCCCTTAAAGACGGTGATGAGGTCTCGATAATTCCGGCGATAGCTGGGGGAACTGTAGAATGTAGGTGATATATCAGGAGAATGGTGATGAGTAATCTTACAGAAGACCAAATCGAAAGGTATTCAAGGCAGATTATACTACCTAATGTGGGTGGAAAAGGCCAGGATAAACTTCTAAATGCCAGGGTTTTAGTAATAGGTGCAGGTGGCTTGGGCTCTCCAGCTGCGCTATATTTAACTTCTGCCGGTATTGGCAAGATTGGCATCGTGGACTCAGATAAGGTTGAACTTAGTAATCTGCAAAGGCAAATTCTGCATTCTACGAAAGACGTAGGAAAGGCAAAAGTTCTGTCGGCAAAAGATACGCTTAATGGAATAAATCAAGATGTAGAAATTATTCCCTACAATATTAGACTTACTTCTGAGAATATTTTAGATATTATAAGGGAGTATGATATTGTAGTGGACGGCTCGGACAATTTTCCCACGCGCTATTTAGTAAATGATGCCTGTGTCTTATCTGGTAAACCATTATCTCATGGCGGCATATTTAGATTTGATGGTCAGGCAATGACAATTTTGCCAGGTAAAAGTGCCTGTTATCGGTGCCTGTTTTCCGAACCACCACCTCCTGGGTTTGTGCCGAGTTGTCAGGAGGCAGGTATTTTGGGCGCAGTTGCCGGGATAATTGGCACAATTCAGGCCAACGAGGTGTTAAAATATATATTAGGAATAGGAGATCTTTTAGCGGGAAAACTTTTAATCTTTAATGCCTTAGACTCCAGTTTCAGGCGAGTTAAAGTTCCAAAAGACTCAAAATGTCCGGTCTGTGGTGAAAATCCGACGGTAACAAAACTAATCGATTATGAGGAGTTCTGTAGTTTAAAACAAAAAAAGGAGGAGTAAATCTATGGCGAAAAAGGTGGTTAAGTTGATCTTCCCTCAGGAGTTGATCAAGGAGCCGGTGACTTTTCGTATGGCCATGCAGTTTGATGTGATGCCAAATATTCGCCGGGCCAATGTTACCGAGACTGTGGGAGAGATGGTTCTGGAATTAGAGGGAGAAGAGGAGAATTTAGAAAAAGGAATTAAATATATGACTGACTTAGGAGTGAAAGTTGAACCTGTGGTTGGGGATATTGTAGAATAATTTCACTGCTGCGAACAAAGTCGAGCAAGCTCGACCACTACGTCTTGTTTATGTAGTGGCCAACCTTGGTTGGCAGGTATAAATGTTTTATACTTTACTATAGTTTAAAAAAGGAGAAAAGGAATGGATGAAAAGAGAATTTTTAGCCCGGTTGGAGAAAAAGAGGTGACCCGGGCAATCGTTGCAGAGTTTAGTAAGCAGTTTCTGGAGTATGTGGAAAGCGATTGCATCATCGTTGGTTCTGGCCCTAGTGGCTTAATGGCTGGAAGGGAATTGGCAAAGGAAGGCTTTAAGGTTTTGATTGTGGAAAGAAATAATTATCTCGGAGGCGGTTTTTGGATCGGCGGATATCTAATGAACAAGATCACGGTCAGAGAACCAGCTCAAGAAGTGCTAACTGAGCTGGGTATACCCTTTGTTAAGGTGAGTGAAGGTCTCTATGTAGCTGATGGTCCATACGCCTGTTCCAAACTAATTGCCTCAAGCTGTGATGCGGGAGTAAAATTTGCCAATATGAGTATCTTCGATGACATTGTCTTGAGGGAAGAAAATCGAGTGGCGGGTGCGGTGATCAATTGGACGCCAATAAAGGCATTGCCGCGCGAAATTACCTGTGTTGACCCGGTGGCATTAGAATCAAAGATAGTTATTGACGCTACCGGTCACGATGCCTGTGTAGTGAAGAGGTTAGAAGAGAGAGGATTGGTGAAAACAAAAGGCTTTGGGGCGATGTGGGTTGAAAGGTCAGAGGATTTAGTGGTGGAGCATACCGGTGAAGTTCACCCGGGATTGGTGGTGATCGGTATGGCTGTAGCCACTACTTATGGGCTTCCCAGGATGGGTCCAACATTTGGGGCGATGTTGCTTTCCGGGAAAAGAGGTGCAGAGGTAGCTAAAGAGAGATTGAATAGGAAATAGATGGTACAATCCATCATTCGGTTGCCTTCTTTCATTTATCTTTACGATGGAGGAAAGGCAAAATCCTTAAATCTTAAAGAGATTGCGACCTATTTGAAGAAGAAATTGGCAAAGACAAAGGTCGAGATAAGAGAAGATTTTATACCCTTTTTTTTAAATAAGCTGCCCGCTGAAGAGAAGAGAGAAATTTTAGAGACAATAGCTGAAAAATTAGCTAGCTGTAAGGTCTGTGATATAGAGAATAAAGATATAACCTTTAAGCCCTTACCTGCTGAGGTTGACTATGAAAGGAGACGTCTCACGAATCCCCAGCATAAAGCTACAGGAATCCTATACGATGGTTTTAAGCTACTTACTATCTTTGCCAAGCTAATCCCCAAAGGTGAGTCTAATCTTAACCACTGTCATATTATATTTACCAATCAACTTTTTGGCACCTTGAGCGAAAGTGATTTAAGATATCATGCCCGGGTAGTGGCATTTGGATCCCCCTCGATTGTCTCTACTACAGGAATTGTAGAAGCACCGGCTAAACCAAGGGAATTCTATCTAAAACGACAGATAGGTGCAGACTTATTTACTCTGAAGGAAGAATTTAAAGGCAGATTTATTGATTATGACGATCCTCGATTGACTGAGGTAATGAAAGGTTATTGCATGCAGGCCTTATTCTTCCACATGACCGGAGATCCATTCTGTAAAGATAAAAACTGTCGACTCTATAACGCCCATTGGCAGGAGGAACTAATCCATGCCCAACTTAAAAGCGAGGATGAGTTCTGTAATCTCCATGAGGGAGTTCTAACTAAGGCTACAATAAAATAAATAGTGGGAAGTAAAAATGCGTATTCGTCGCGGCTTTACCCTGATAGAGTTACTGGTAGTAATAGTAATTATTGCTATCTTAGCCGCAATGTTGCTACCGGCTTTATTCCGGGCGCGAGAAAAGGCGAGAGAGATAGTCTGTATGAGCAATTTAAAGCAAATCGGCCTTGCCTTTACTTTCTACCTTGCTGACTATAATGAGACCTTTCCCTGTGCTCAGGATCCAGTAAGTAGCGATCCTTATTACTGGCTCTGGATGGGTCGGGGATGGCGAGGTCTGATTGCACCTTACATCAAAAAGGGGATTTCGGCTCTTGACCCCAGCGTTCTCTATTGCCCTTCCGACAAAATCGCTCCTCAACAATGGGAAAGCACTTCCTATGCATACTCCATGGCATTTTATCACTCTTCTGAACAGATCAACAATATGAATAGCAAAGAGGATACCTATAGCAACCCACAACCTTCTCAGCCCCAAAAACTATCCCAGGTGGCATTTCCCACGAAGAAGGCATTAATTGGCGAATGGTTAAGCAACCACGAGAAAGTCGATAATGACCAGGGTTGGTGGGGGTGGGAAGGAAGGAGAAATTATCTCTTCGTTGATGGTCATGTTCAATTCCTAAAAGCCACTGAAATTTTACCGGCAAATGATGCTTATCCCGATATTAATTTAACTACAAATGGTATCAAAGGAAAAGATGTTAATTAAGGAGGATTTAATCAATGGCTAAACTAAAGAGAAAAATCATCAAGATTGATGAAGAAAAATGTGATGGTTGTGGCCTCTGTATTCCTTCCTGTCCGGAAGGCGCGCTACAAATTGTGGATACACCCAGGGGGCCGAAAGCAAGATTGGTTAAAGAAAATTTTTGTGATGGACTTGGCGCCTGTCTGGGAGAATGTCCTCAAGGTGCGTTAAATATTATGGAAGTAGAAGTTGAAGAGTACGATGAGGAGGGAGTGATTGCGCATATCAAAGAAAATGCTCCTGAAAAACTTGAACAGCACTTAAGACACTTAAAAAAACATGCACAGGAGTTACCACAACATCACTCGCACAAGATGCCCAAAGGAGTGACCGCCTGCCCTTCTGCGCAGGTAATGTCATGGCGACCACGAACACCAGAAACCAAACCCCGAGGGCCTATTAGTTCTCAGCTTCGTCAATGGCCGATACAACTCCATCTTGTGCCTCCGGCAGCACCATATTTCAAAAAAACTGACCTTTTGATCGTCGCTGATTGTGTTCCTTTTACTTACGCTAATTTCCACGAAGATTTTCTCCAGGGTAAAGCAATTTCTGTTGGTTGTCCTAAACTTGACGATATAGATGCTTATATAGAAAAGATTACTCAAATCTTGAATGTAGCAGAGCCAAAGAGTATTACAGTGATTCATTTGGAAGTTCCATGCTGTTTCGGGTTACAACATATAGTTAAGGAAGCAATAAAAAAGTCAGGAAAGAAGATACCTTACCGTAAGATCGTGATAAGTATTAAAGGCGAGGCACTTTAATGAGTAAAAGATGTCCTGGCGTAGATAGCCGTTTTTTAAAAGTAGAAATACATAAATGCGATGTTTGTGGCTATGAGGTAGAGATATTTTCCGATGAGATAATGGTGAAATGTCCAAAATGTAAAAATGAGGTCTACCGAGAAAAAACTCCTTCCTGCATTGACTGGTGCCAATATGCAAAAGAATGTATAGGTGAAAAACGCTGGCAGGAATTAAAATAGATACATACTCTTGACAAATGCCCAAAAAATGTTATATACTATATACGGGCATAAGGTATATAGAGGGGAGGTGTAGATAATGATTGATGAGCAAGTACAAAAGGATAGTCTGCGCAGGCTCAAGAAGATTGAAGGGCAGGTCAGAGGAATCCAGAAGATGGTTGAGCAAAGAAAATACTGTATTGACATTATCAACCAGATTACCGCGGTACGCCGGGCCTTAGATGTAGTGAGTCTTGAGGTAATGAAAAGACATATCCAGAGTTGTGTCACCGAGGCAATCAAACAGAACAGACCTCAAGAGAAGATTGATGAACTTATGGAGACAATCTATAAATTTGTAAAGTGAGGGTTGCGATGCGACTGAAAGGAGGAGAAATTATATGTTTAAAAAGAAAATGATTTTTTTCGTTACCTTGATATTCTATGCCTCTTCTTCTCTTTTATCTGCTGGGCCTCTAATAGAGGAGAAAACAGGAGTTTTAGAGGAGTTGGTTGATGAGGCGATAAGGAATAATCCAAAGATTCAGGCTGCTTACTATAATTGGCAGGCGGCTAAAGAGAAAATAAAACAGGTCTCAAGCCTGCCTGATCCAATGGCTATGTATACTTATTTTGGAGAAAGTATCGAAACAAAGGTTGGACCTCAGGAGGTCAAATATGGCCTATCTCAGAAAATTCCTTTTCCTGGCAAACTCAGCCTTAAAGCAAAGGCCCAATCTAAACATGCCGAGATGCTCAAAGAAGAATACGAAGCTACAAAACGTGAGGTCATAAAAAATATCAAATTTGTTTATTATGATATTTTCTGGGTAGATAAAGCCATTCAGATAACTGAAGAAGAAAAAAGTATATTGGAAAGCTTAGAGAAGGTAGCTCAAAGAAAATATGAGTCAAATCTTGCGCCTCAACAGGATGTTATTAAAGCCCAGGTAGAACTTTCAAAATTGATCGACAAGTTATTTCTCCTAAGACAAAACAGAAAGAGTTTGGTGGCGAAGATGAATAGTATTCTTAATAGATCAAAAGGCACAGAGCTGGGAAGGGTTGATAATGTTACGCCTCAAGAATTCAAATATAACTATAACCTCGACGAGCTACACAAAATAGCGCGGGAATCAAGACAGGAACTATTGGCGGCGAGTTTAAATATAGAGAGGGCAGAAGATGAGAAATCCCTGGCAAGATTGGATTATTTTCCGGATTTTACCATGGGCTTTGACTATATTCAGACAGGAAGCGGACATACCACAATGTCCAATGATGGCCAGGATGCCTGGATGGTAGGTGTAGCGATAAATGTGCCTCTATGGTTTGGTAAATTAAAAGCTCAGCATAAAGAGAAATCTGCTGCCTTAGAGGCAAGCAAAAAGAATTATCAGAATGTAGAAAACAGTGTTGCCTATGAAGTTGAGGATTTATATTTTAAGATTACTGCTTATAAAGATATTATTTCATTATATAAGACCGCATTAATACCCCAGACAGAGCAGGCTTTTGAATCAGCTAAGACAGGATATGAGACAGGTCAAGTTGATTTCTTAAACTGGCTGGACTCCGAAAGGGTGCTTCTACAAACAAGGTTAGCCTACTATAAAGCAATAGTTGATTGTCAGAAATCAATTGCCTATTTGGAAAGGATTGTGGGCAGGGATTTGTAAGGAGGGAACTAAAGATGAATTGTTGTGGAAAATCTAAATTTGTTAAATATATATGGATCTTGATAGGTCTTATTATTTTAGCTGTAGTGATATCTTCTCTTGTATCTTGCAGCAAGAAAGGGACGACAGAGTCGTCTCAAGTTAGTAAACTAGCCACAGAGAAAGAAATACTTCATTATACCTGCGGTATGCATCCCAGCGTTAAAATTGCACCTAAGGATTACAATGAGGATGTGCTTTGTCCAATTTGCAATATGAAATTGATGCCAGTGTATAGAGAAGAAGCTAAAGATGAAGAAGAAATAGATAAGTTAAAAGGTGTTGTAAGCAGGGTTAAGATAAAAGGAGATGAGATAAGATTGGCAGGAGTTAAGACCGAGCCTGCAAGGAAGCTCCGTCTTTACAAAAAGATCCGCACCGTAGGTAAGGTTGCCTATGATCCAAAACTGGCAATTGCTCAGGAGGAATTTATTTCTGCCCTGAAGACCCTTGATAAAATGCAAGAGGGAAGAATCTCTGAGATTAAAGAAAGGGTAGAAAATCTTATTGAGTCATCAAAAAGAAAATTAAGACTTTTAGGTTTAAACCAAAAACAGATTAAAGAATTGGAGAAGACAAGAGAAGTTCAGACAAGTCTTATTTTACCAGAGAAAAAGATGTGGATCTATGGCGATGTTTATGAGTATGAATTAAGCTGGGTAAAAGTAGGCCAAAAAGTAAAAGTTACCGCATCAGGTCTTCCTGGCGAGGAATTTAATGGGGTTATTTCTTCTGTAAACCCTGTGCTTGATCCAAAGACGCGTTCAGTGAAATTTAGGGTGCAAGTCGACAACCCCGATTTAAAATTAAAGCCAGAGATGTATGTAGATGTGGTAATTATAAGTATGTATATGAGCCCAGACGGCGAGCATATGGTTTTGGCAATTCCTAAGGATGCGGTTTTGGATACAGGCACACGAAAGATTGTCTGGATTGACAAAGGAAATGGAGAGTATGAAGGAAGGGAGGTTCAAATTGGACCTGAGGCTACCTCTGCCATAGATGGGAAAGAGGTTAAACTTTATCCCATTTTAAAAGGTCTAAGTAAAGGGGAACTGGTTGTAACTAAAGCAAATTTTCTAATTGATTCCCAGAGCCAGATTACCGGGGTTTCCGCAGCGGCATATGGTGGGGCGCTGGGCGTTGAGGAGAAGAAAGCACCACCTGTTCATCAGCATTAAAAGGGAGGAGTTATGAATAAATTGTTGGCTATCGTATTTGCTTTTATTTTTGCCGGATGTGGATATTGTACTACCGCCAACAGCAAAGCAGAGGAGGATAATAACATGAAAATTCTCACAATTCAATGGCAGCGTCTTGTAGATGAAAAAGGTCAGACCTGCGAGCGTTGTGGCTCAACGGAGAAAGAAGTTCAGAAGGCATTCCAAGGCCTTAAACAATCCCTTGCTCCATTAGGGATAAAAGTTACTTTAGAAAAGAAAGCGCTTGATCCTGCAACATGCGCCAAAGATATTTCCCAATCAAATCGCATCTGGGTTGGAGAACGGCCATTGGAGGAATGGCTGAACGCACAGGTTGGACAGAGTCCTTGTGCGACTTGCTGCGCAGAACTTGGTAGTGAAGTGGAATGCAGAACTGTTGAGGTTAAAGGGCAGACTTATGAAACAATTCCAGCGGACTTAATCATCAAAGCCGGTCTTCTTGCAGCTTCCCAGCTGTTTGCTGTGGGGCCGAATGAACCCAAAACTTCAAGCAAAGCATCATTTGACAGTTGTTGTCCAAAACCTGATACCAACTTAAAGGAATGTAAATAAACTATGATAAACAAGATTATCGAGATCTGTCTTAAAAATAGATTTCTGGTTATAGCAACTTTTGCGCTGCTTATTATCTGGGGTATCTCTTCCATAAAAAATACTCCGATAGATGCCATTCCCGATATTGGCGAACTTCAAGTAATTGTTTACGCAGATTGGCCGGGGAGAAGTCCAAAAGATGTAGAAGACCAGGTAATCTATCCTTTGACTACCGGACTTATGGGCACTCCGGGGGTAAAAGTAGTGCGCTCAACAAGCGCCTTCGGCTTTGGCTTGGTAAATATGATTTTTAAAGAAGGAACGGACTTCTATTGGGCAAGGACAAGGGTTCTGGAAAGATTAGATTTTGCCAAACGCGATATTCCTGAAGACGCCTCGGTTACATTAGGGCCAGATGCAACGGCCGTAGGGCAGATATTCTGGTATACAGTTGAAGGCGATGGTTATGATTTAGCCGAACTTCGCTCGATCCAGGACTGGTATATACGTTATCAATTAAATGCCGTTGAGGGGGTGTCAGAGGTTGCTTCAGTCGGCGGGTATGTCAAGCAATATCAGATAGATATAGACCCTAACAAACTCCTTGCTCATAACGTCAAAATTCATGAGGTTATAAACGCTGTTCAAAAATCCAACATTGATGTAGGTGCCAAAGTTTTTGAAGAGGGCGGAGTAGAATTCATCGTTCGCGGCCTGGGTTTTATAAAAAATATCTCCGATATTGAAAATATTGTTATAGGCGCAAAAGATGGTGTGCCTATCTACGTGAAAAATATCGCCACTGTAATAATAGGTCCGGAATTTCGTAGAGGCGCTTTGGACAGAGAAGGCAAAGAGGTTACCGGTGGGGTAATCCTTATGCGTTACGGAGAGAACCCGCTTAAGGTCATAGAACGGATTAAGAAAAAGATAGAGGAATTATCCGTAGGATTGCCTCCCGGAGTGCGCATAGTTCCTTTTTATGACCGTACAGGACTTATCTTGCGTTCTATTAATACATTGAAAACGGCCCTGATTCAAGAGATTATCATCACCGTCTTTGTTATTGTCGTGTTTCTCCTGCATTTCTGGGGCAGTATGGTTATAGCTATTGTCTTGCCTATCGGCGTATTGATTGCATTTATTCTTATGCGTCAATTTGGTGTGGATGCAAATATAATGTCTTTAGGTGGTATCGCCATCGCCATTGGTGTTATGGTGGACTCCGGCTGTGTATTGGTTGAGAATATTTTTAGGAGACTGGCTACAAGACGGCAAGAGTTAGGAGTTTCACGACTCCACCCCCAAGAAAGGCTAAGAGTCTCTATAGAAGGCGCTCAGGAGGTAGGCAAGCCCGTTCTTTTTGCTTTACTGACAACCATTGTCGGGTTTATCCCGGTCTTTGTCTTAACCGGACAGGCAGGCAAACTTTTCAGACCGCTTGCTTTTACAAAGACATTCGCTATGGTAGGTGCGGCTATAATTGCCCTGACGCTCCTGCCAACACTCTCCTATTACCTTTTAAGAGGAAGGTTGCGGCTTGCTGACGAGAATAAGACCACACGAATCTTGCATAAAGGATACAATCCTGTTATTGGCTGGTCCCTGAAGCATAAAAAGATCGTAATCCTGATTTCTCTCACTGTTATTATTGTAGGGTTTTTGTGTGCTTCACTAATGAAGCAGGAATTTATGCCTCCATTGAATGAGGGAGACCTTCTGTTTATGCCCGTCCTTCTTCCCGGAGCATCTTTAACTCAGGTGATGGAGGTAATGAGAAAACAGGATATCATTATTAAAAATGAATTTTCTGAAGTAGAGTGGGTAGTGGGTAAACTTGGACGCGCTGAAACCGCAACCGATCCCGCTCCTGTAACAATGATTGAAACGATAATTCATCTTAAAGATAAAAAATTCTGGCGAAAGGGGATGACGCGGGAGAAACTGATTGCGGAAATCCAGGAGAAGACCAGAATGCCGGGAGTAAGTCCAATAATGACCCAGCCGATAAGAAACAGGATTGATATGTTAGCTACAGGAATACAGACGCCTGTGGGCGTTAAGGTTTTCGGCTCGGATTTAGATAAGATTGTAGAGATTGCCGTTAGCATAGAAAAAATTATAAGTCAGATAGAAGGTGCAGTAAGTCCCTACGCTGAACGCATATCAAATAGACCATACTTTGAAATCGAGATAGATAGAGAACAGGCAGCCAGATATGGCGTAAATGTTGGTGATATTCAGCATATCATTATGACCGCGATTGGCGGTATGAATTTGACTACAACGGTTGAGGGTAGAGAGCGCTATCCAGTGAGGGTGAGATACTTAAGAGAATTAAGGGATAGTCCGGAGGCGCTGAAGAGAATTTTTGTTCCTACACCAAAGGGAGAACACATTCCTTTGGCGCAGGTTGCAAAATTGACGAAGGTTCCCGGGCCGGCGGTTATTAATTCAGAAAACACCCTTCCCTACGCCAGGGTTTTTGTTAATGTTAATCAAGATATAGTTGGTCTAATAGATTTTGTCAAAAATGCACAAAAAGCAGTAGATGAAAAAATAAAAAGTGGTGAATTAAAACTTCCTCCAGGATATTTTATTTCCTGGTCAGGCCAGTTTGAGTCAGAGATGGAATCCAGAAGGAAACTTATTCCTTCCTTGATTATAGCCTTAAGCATAATATTATTGTTGCTTTATATGGCATTTAAGAATTTTAGTTCTTTATTTATTCTCTCTTCAGCGCTTCCCGTATCACTGGTGGGAGGTATCATATTATTATTTTTGTTGGGTTTTAAATTTTCTACTGCGGTATGGGTAGGTTTTATTGCTTTATTTGGCGTAGCCACGGATAATGCGGTAGTATTACTTTCCACGTTAGATAATTTATTTAGAAAGAAGGCCGCCAAAACAATAGAAGAGATTCGTCAAACCGTTATTGAGGGAGGATTATTAAGGATAAGGCCGGCAATGATGACGACAATGACGACAATTATCGCCTTAATGCCGGTAATGCTTTCTACAGGTACTGGTTCAGAGATTATGAAGCCAATGGCATCCCCGACGGTGGGAGGCTTGGTTACAGCGACTTTGTCTAATCTGATTTTAGTTCCGGTTCTTTATTGCTGGATAAAGGAAAGACAGTTTAAAAAGGGAGGTGTTGAATAATGAGGAGATTAAATCAAATATTGTTAGTTTTGATCTTAGCTTTAGGGGGGTTGGTTAGTTTATCGTTTATGGAGAAGAATTCAACCTTTGCGGCTGAGAAAGAAACTCCATATTCTACTTTAGGCAATAAGGTAGTTTGCCCGGTTACAGGTGGTCTATTTAATATTACAGAAAAATCCGAAAAGTCAGTGTACCTGGGGAAGGTTTATTACTTTTGTTGTCCTGGATGTAAAACTCCTTTTGAGAAAAATCCAGACAAGTATTTAAAGAAAGAATAAGGAAAAATGACCAAAATTTTCATTTTGTTTAAAATTTTTTTATGCTGGAACTGTAAATGGAAATCGGAAAAAAATAAGGAGAAAAAATGGAAGATGTAAAGATGTTTTGTTATCAGTGTTCTCAAACCGCAAAAGGCACGGGCTGTACTATTTTGGGAGTATGCGGGAAAACACCAACCGTAGCCAAACTTCAGGATAATCTTACTTTTGCCATTAAGGGCATTGCCGCCTACCGGTATCATGCGCAAGAACTTGGGTTTACGGATAAGAAAATAGATGAATTTTTGAGCGATTCCCTATATGCTACTCTTACTAATGTGAATTTTAATACCAAACGGTTTATTGAATTTGCCTTAAAAGCAGGAGAAATAAATATCAGGACGATGAAACTGCTGAAAGAAGCGCATATCAAAACCTACGGTGAACCTGAACCTACGAAGGTAAATACCGGGACGGTAAAAGGACCGGCAATTATCGCCACCGGCCACAGCCTGAAAGTGCTGGAAGAACTTCTGAAACAAACAGAAGGGACAGGAATAAATGTTTATACCCATTCGGAACTGCTTCCCGCCCATGGGTATCCTGGTCTAAAAAAATATACCCATCTTGCAGGCAATCTCGGTAAAGCATGGTATGACCAGAAAAAATTATTTTCAGAGTATCCTGCCGCAATTCTTGGCACATCAAACTGTGTGCTTATTCCTAAAGAAGAGTATAAGGATAGAATGTTTACTACCGGTGTGGTGGGATTGCAAGGAATCAGACACATTACCGGATATGATTATACTCCGGTGATAGAAAAGGCGAAGTCATTACCCGGGCTTGAAGAAAAACAAGGGGATACTATTCTAACAACAGGATTTTCTGCCTCTGTAATTTTATCCCTGAAAGATAAGATTAAGGAATTGGTAGAAAAGGGGAAGATACGCCGTTTTTACCTGGTCGGAGGATGTGATGCACCTACCGGCAAGAATGAATATTACAGAGAATTTGTTAAACTTCTCCCGAAAGATACCATAGTTTTAACCCTTGCCTGCGGGAAATTCAGAATTAATGACTTAAACTTAGGAGATATCGAAGGGGTGCCAAGGTTAATAGATATCGGACAATGTAATGATGCCATAGTTGGCGTTGAAGTTGTTGCTGCACTCTCCGAACTCTTTGGAATCGGAATAAATGAACTCCCCCTATCCATAATATTGATGTGGATGGAACAGAAAGCCGTGGCTATATTGTGGAGCCTTCTATCGCTTGGGATAAAAGGCATCTACCTTGGTCCGATAATTCCCGCCTGGGTAAATGATGAAATACTGAAATTCCTGACAGATACCTATGATATTCATTTAATATCAACTCCTGAACAGGATATAAAGCAGACCTTGGAAAAAGCGTAAAAAGATGGAAAAGGGAGAAAAGGAAAATCACAAAAATAGATGAGCAGAAAAATAGAGGAGGTGATATCAATGGCTAAAGCAAAGGACCCTACCTGTGGTATGGAAGTAGATACAGAAACAGCTCCCAAGACAGATTATAAGAGCAAAACCTACTACTTCTGTTGCTCTACCTGCAAAGATGCGTTTGAGAAGGAGCCAGAGAAGTATGTAAAAGAAGGCGGCTGTTGTTGTAAGTAATGTTATGGGAGGGTCGGTGGTTATTTTTTTCCATCGGCCCTTCTAAACCGAGGCGGTAGATAAGGCAATAGAGGCAATAAGGAAAATCGGGATTCAACATCCGAGAAAGCCATCCCGGGTTATCGAAATAGTGAAGTTAAAGAATAAGGCATTGGAGAAAGATTGCATAAAAAAAGAGGTTAAATAATGAAACCCGGGACCAAAAAATTGCAACGGTTAAAGGAAATTTTGACTAAGATGGAGGGTATTCTTATTGCTTATTCAGGTGGGGTGGATAGCACTTTTTTACTTAAGGTTGCCAAGGATGTATTAAAGGATAAAGTAATAGCGGTTATGGCTAATTCCTTAACCTATCCTTCGGGAGAGATAGGCCAGGCTGAGATAATCGCTGAAGAGTTGGGCGTAAGATATATAATAATTGAGACAAAGGAGTTGAAGAACCCTAAATTCTCTGGTAATTCTGAAGATAGATGTTACTGGTGTAAGAGAGAACTGTTTTTGAAATTAACTGCCTTGGCCAAGGAATATAAGTTAAACTACGTTTTAGATGGTTCAAATTATGATGACATAAGAGACTTCCGGCCCGGGATGAAGGCAGTTGAGGAATTCGGGGTGAGGAGTCCACTTCAAGAGGTGGGTCTTACCAAAGAGGAGATTCGCAGCATCTCAAAGAGGTTTGGCTTGTCTACCTGGAATAAACCCTCTCTTGCCTGTCTTGCCTCCCGCTTTCCTTACGGAATGAAGATAACCAAAGAGAATCTTACCAAAGTTGATAAAGCAGAA
>SDBU01000318.1_pt1 | contig 68258 bp, 76 predicted proteins | sample 2277071 | NCBI WGS metagenome assembly SDBU01 (sample SAMN10397929, study PRJNA504765) | marine sediment metagenome | isolation source: marine sediment core GS08_GC12, 126 cmbsf | place: Arctic Ocean: Gakkel Ridge, Loki's castle | collected 2008 | reverse complement strand
CGGTAACCCGACCACAGCCGGGGACTATGAATTCACGGTTCAGGTTGAGGACGAATCAGACCCAGTGCAAAGCGACACCCAGGAGCTCAGCATCAGTATCGAGGCTTGAGTATTTGCATTACGTCACTACTGGAACAAACACTTAGGTTTGAAGAGAGGCCAGACTGTTGGCCTCTCTTCATTTTTCTCTTGCTCAGTAAGTCGAAGGCATGTTTCTAGTCTATGGGGAATGAACAGAGGAGAAACACTTTTACTCTAAACAGAGCATTGCACAGATTGTAGGATTGCTTAAGCAGTCACAAAGCTGGATGGAGTTTTTGGCCAGAAAGTTGTCACTTTTCCCATTGAACTTACTTGTCAAGGCAATAAGAGTGAAGTGTAGTGTATAATGTGCCTATGAATAATTGGCAAGTTTTATTCTACCCAACTGAAGAAGGTTACGAGCCAGTAAAAGAATTTATTTTACAACAAGATTATGAAACGAGGCATGAGATAATACATGTGATAGGTTTGCTTCATAAAAATACTGTTAAGTTGGGGATGCCCTATGTAAAAAAATTAACAGGTCTGGATTGAGAGAGTTGAGAATCAAGCATGGTTCAGACATATATAGGATATTATTCTTTGCCTTCACTGGGAAGAAATTCATTTTGTTGCATATTATCAAGAAAAAGAGTGATAAATTGCCGAAACCAGTGATACAGCTAGCAATTAAGCGTATGGAAGACTATAGATCTAGATTTATGAATCTGAATGCTTCCTAGCATGTTTGTAATATATAACATATATGTTATACTACATTTGAAGCATAAATATATGGAGTAGTTAAGATGGGTAAATTTGAAGGCACAAGTTTTTTAGATTTTAAGAAAGAACTTTTAAAAGACGAGCGAGAGCGCCAAGAGTATGAGCGACTAAAGCCAAAATACGACATGATACAGAAGTTTATAGAACGCAGAAATGAATTACGCCTAAGCCAAAGGGAACTTGCCAATCTTGCTGGGATGCAACAATCTGCTATAGCAAGGTTGGAAAGCGGCGAGCATAATAGCACTGTAGATACTCTACTTAAGGTTGCAGGTATCCTTGATTTAGATGTGGAACTTAAACGAAAAAGCCCTGTTAAAGCCTAAGTTTCAAGTCTTATTACCCCACCTAGCCAATGCTGCTTTCTTAGCTATCTCTACTCGTCTTTCAGATGATAGCTTCTTTGCTCTAGCCTTACCACCCTTTAGCCAACCTAGTCGCCCTAGAACCTTAGCATCAAAACTTTTCTTTTTAGATGGTTTATGTTCAATTTGCCCGGTAGCTTCTTGAACAACCCTAAATGCCGTAACACTGAAGTCGTGGTCTCTTTTCTTGCGTTTATCCATACCTTAAGTAAAACACACGTCGCTCAAGCATTTCAAATTGATACACTACCGAGTGAAGTGTTAGCTAAGCTTGGAGTGCCACTTGAATAATTGAATATGCTATACTGTAATAGTAGTAAACACATTAATTGGAGGCTCTAAATGGTTAGGTGCCCTAATTGTGGTCAGAAGACGAGTGGTGACTACTGCCAGTGGTGTAATTATCCGATACTGAAAGGTGGCCCGGTAAGGATTCAAAAACCTGAAAAGGAGGCAAACCAAATGCAAGCATATTGCGTAAAATGTCGTGCCAAGAAGGAAATGAAGGACCCCAAGACCATAACGATGAAGAACGGGAGACCGGCTACTCAGGGGACATGTCCCACATGTGGCACCAAGATGTTCAGAATTGGAAAGAGTTAGAACTAACACTCTGAAAATACAGATTATCAAAGGGGTGGATATCGGAAAACAGATATCCACCCCTCTTGTTATCCAGTCGCATAATTCAAGTTAGTGTGTGGCACTGGGCAAATGCATGGGACTACTATTTTCTTTGAGACTTGTACGAATGGCCTTAAGTGCTGTAGCCGCGGCCTCGTGCACGGCATCAGATGTCCCCGTGTTTGAGTTTGACAATGAACGGCTCCACGGAAGGTAAGAAGCAATAAAGCTCGTAAGCGAACAAATAACAACTTTGTTAAAGTTATGAAGTATTGAGTAGCGCTCAAAGCACTTGACAAAAGTCTGGATATTAGCTATACTGATAGCTGTTTAAAAAAGGAATATAGAGAAAAGGCTGAGAACGAGATTAGTATACCCCCAGCGAAGCTCAGAGAGCCGGGTAAAGTGTGAGCCGGTGCTAACGAAGGGGTTGAATGGACTCGGGAGCTGCAAACCGAAAGGAATTTCTCCGAGTAGGCTTTGACGGAAAGGGCATCGTTAGTAGAGCCCAGGGTATTACTTTAGAATACTAAGGTCGTACCTGAATGAGATGATTGCTTAGTTATTTTTGGCAATCAAGTAGGGTGGTACCGCGAAGAGATAACCTTTCGTTCCTATGGGCGAGAGGTTTTTTTATTGCTGTACCTGAGGAGGTTAGGCTCTTATGTATTATCCTACATTAGAAGAGGTTAAAAAACATAAGAAGAACGGTAATTTAATACCTATTTACCGTGAGATTGTTGCTGACCTGGAGACACCGGTCTCTGCTTTCTTGAAGGTCAATCATGGTGGTTATTCTTTTCTTCTGGAGAGTGTTGAGGGTGGTCAACGACTGGCTCGCTATAGCTTTATAGGTACTGAGCCGTATCGTGTACTAGTTACTACGGGGGAAGATAAGATAAATCCTCTGCCTCTCATCGCCGAGGAGCTGAACAAGTATAAAATAGTACCAGTTAGCGGGCTCCCCCGGTTCTGTGGTGGTGCTGTGGGCTATCTGGCTTATGAAACGGTAGCTCGCTTTGAAGAATTACCCTCCCCAGAAAGCAACCCCTTGGGATTACCTGAAGCACTATTTATGTTCGTGGATACTATGCTTGTCTTTGACCACGTCACTCATAAGATTAAAGTTTTGAGCTATGTCCGTCTTGACGGAGATATAGATGAGGCCTATCAAAAGGCAGTGGATAAGATTGATGACCTAGTTGATAGGTTGAACCAACCACTTCCACCCACCCAGCACATGAAGGCTAACACTTTTCCTATAAATAACTACAAGCGTTCCTCGAACTTCTCTAAAGAAGAGTTTGAAGCAGACGTGCTCAAGATAAAGCAGTATATCACTGCTGGTGAGGCTATTCAGGTGGTGCTGTCTCAGCGCCTAGCTCAACCTACTGATGCGGCTCCCTTTGAAATCTATAGAGCATTACGCACTATCAATCCCTCCCCTTACATGTTCTTTCTCGATTTTACCGACTTCCATATTATCGGTGCTTCTCCTGAGATTCTGGTACGAGTAGAGGATGGTATGGTAATGACTCGCCCTCTGGCTGGAACCAGGCCGCGAGGGAAAAATCCGGCTGAGGATGCTAAGCTGGAGCAGGAGCTCCGCAGTGATGAAAAAGAGCGCGCTGAGCATATTATGCTGGTGGATTTGGGACGTAATGACATTGGACGTGTGAGCGAGCCGGGTACCGTTAAAGTTAGCGAATTGATGGATGTTGAGCGCTACTCCCATGTTATGCACCTGGTTACTCATGTGCAGGGTAAGTTGCGATGTGACATGACTGCTCTTGATGCTCTGCAGGCTTGCTTCCCAGCAGGCACGGTATCGGGTGCGCCTAAAATTAGGGCTATGGAGATAATTGCTGAGCTTGAGCCTGAAAAAAGAGGACCCTACGCTGGGGCTGCCGGCTACTTCTCATTCTCAGGGAATATGGACATGGCTATAGCCATAAGAACTATGGTGATGAAGAACAGCATTGCTTATGTGCAGGCAGGGAGCGGCATTGTCTACGATAGTGTCCCTGAACGTGAGTATGAGGAAAGTATGAATAAGGTGCAAGCATTACTTAAAGCTATCAAACAGGCTGAGAGCACAAACTTGGCGACTGGGGGAAGTCATGCTGTTACTGATTGATAACTACGATAGCTTCACCTATAACCTGTTCCAGTACTTGAGTGAGCTGGGTGAAGAGGTAGTGGCGGTGCGTAATGATAAGACCACCCTTGGCAAGATTGATAAAATGAAGCCTCAGCGGATAGTTATCTCGCCCGGCCCGTCTATACCGCAGCGGGCTGGTATCTCCAACGATGTCATTAAACATTTCGGCTCCAGATTACCGATACTGGGTGTCTGTCTGGGGCACCAGTGTATCGGTTTTAGCTACGGGGCATTAGTTGTGCCGGCTAAAGAGATAATGCATGGTAAATCGTCTCTAATACATCATAATGGTCAGGGAATATTTACCGGGTTGCCTAATCCTTTCCCTGCCATCCGCTACCATTCACTGATAGTACAGCGTGATGGACTTCCCGACTGTTTTGAAGTAACGGCGTGGACGGATGATGGCACTATTATGGGTTTGCGCCATCGTCAACATCCAGTAGTAGGTGTCCAGTTTCACCCCGAATCATTTATGACTGAAGTAGGGAAAGATGTATTACGGAATTTTCTACAATTGGCTTATACTAAGGGCGAAAACTGGGAGGTGAAAAGATGAAAAATGTCGAATTCGGTTTCTTTTTTACAGCGTTCGTTGCGATAATAGGTGCACTAATTATTACCGCAGTAAATGAAGCTAGTTTTAACATTTCTCAGGTATTGTTAACGCTCGCTCTTGTACTAATTACATGTATCTATGCAATGCGAACTTCTGATATTGCTAAAGCCACAAGAGCACAAGCAGAAACCAGCATGAAAATGGCTGAAGAGATGAAAAAGCAAAGGTATGACACAGTTCGCCCTGTCATAGATATTTATAAAGACCCAACAGACGAAGATGAAATGTCAGAAGCATTTGCTGCTACCAAAGGGGATGCATCCCAAGGATTATCATGTGCACTATGTAATGTCGGTCTGGGTCCAGCAATTGATTTATATTCTTTTGTACAAACATCAAGCGGGAGTCGGAGCTATGATTGTGGAACCTTGGCAGTAGGAAAAAAGACTCCTAGGATGAAGCTATCCATGATTAATGAGATTAATAAAGACCATCCTTCTGACCTGTTGTTAGTTGCTCTTTATAGAGATGTATACGATAGAGACTTTATATCAAGCCGAGAAGTAAGTGTGGATAAAGAAAGGAAGGGGGCTTGGAGCATAGGCCCATTAAAGATTGTCCCAGCCAAGGAGGATGAGTTGCCATGATTAGAGAAGCTATCCAAACCTTAGTATCAGGAAATTCGCTGACTATGGAAGAAGCAGCCTCGGTTATGGAGGAGATAATGCAGGGCGAAGCTACTCCAGCTCAATTCGGTGCCTTTGTTACCGCCCTCAGATTTAAGGGGGAAACGGTTGATGAAATCGTTGGTTTGGCTAAGACGATGAGAGCTAAAGCTATTCCTGTGTCCGTCTCCGGGCCGGTAGTAGATACCTGTGGAACTGGTGGGGATGGCTTGCATACCTTCAATATCTCTACAACGGCTGCTTTTGTTGTTGCTGGAGCCGGACTTAAAGTGGCCAAGCATGGCAACCGTGCTATGAGCAGCCAGTGTGGCAGTGCTGATGTATTGGAGGCATTAGGCGTCAAAATTGACCTTAACGCTGAACAGGTGCGGAGATGCCTGGAGGAAGTGGGGATAGGTTTTATGTTCGCACCGGTATTTCATCCCGCTATGAAATATGCGGCTGTTCCTCGGCGAGAGATTGGAATTCGCACCATATTTAATATTCTCGGTCCGCTGACTAACCCGGCTGGAGCCAGAGCTCAGGTGCTGGGTGTAGCTGAAGAGCCTTTGATGGAGAAATTAGCATTAGCGCTTCAAGGTTTGGGTTGTCACCATGCCCTGGTAGTCCACGGTGAGGACGGCTTAGATGAAATCACTATCACTGAGAAAACCCAAATCTGTGAACTTAAGGACGACAGTATCAAGAGCTATTCTATTAGCCCTGAGGACTTCGGCTTATCTAGGGCTAATCTGGATAGCTTGAAGGGCGGCACTCTTGATGAAAATGCTACCTTATTGCGTAGAATCCTGAAGGGTACCTCTGGGCCTCAGCGAGATGTGGTGCTGATGAATGCTGCTGCTGGACTGCTGGCTGGAGACAAAGTGGAAACACTTCAGCAAGGAGTAGCCCTAGCTGGCGAGGTAGTAGATAGCGGTAAAGCTTTTGAGAAATTGGAACAGCTAGTCAAGCTTAGTCAAAGCCTGGCTGAAAAGGTATAGAATGATTTTAGACCAGATAGTAGCTAATAGTCGGTTGGAACTTAAAATTAGAAAACGTAGCTTCCCTTTGATAGAGTTGCAGAAGGTGGTGCGGGGGCAGTCACCGCCGCTTGACTTGGCTTCAGCCCTGCGTGGCGACCGCCTTCAGCTCATCGCTGAGGTTAAAAAAGCGTCACCATCTAAGGGAGTTATTCGCCCTGATTTTAACCCGGTGGAGATAGCTCAAACCTACGCTAGTAATGGCGCTTCAGCTATATCGATATTGACTGAAGCCAAATACTTCCAGGGTAGCCTTAATTACCTGAGAGACATCAGGAACACGCTAGGGAACAAGAGGACACCTCTGCTTAGAAAGGATTTTCTCTGTGACCCATATCATATCTACGAATCCCGGGCTTACGGTGCTGATAGCTTACTACTTATCGTGGCTATCTTGAAACCTGAGAGGTTAAAAGAGTTACTCCGACTAAGTCATGAGTTAAATATGAGTTGTCTGGTAGAAGTACATAATGAAGCCGAGCTTGAAGTTGCTCTGGAGAGTGGAGCTATGATAATCGGTATCAACAACCGGGACTTAACTACTTTTACCGTGGACCTGACAACTACCGAGCGTCTGCGACCGCTTATCCCTCAGGACCGGATAGTGGTTAGCGAAAGTGGTATTAAAGAGCGCAGTGATGTGGAAAAACTCAGGCAATGGGGTGTTGATGCGGTTCTCATAGGTGAGACTCTAATGTCTGCGCCTGATATTGCAGCTAAAATGAAGGAGCTATTGTGACCAAGATCAAGATTTGCGGGCTATCTGAGATAGAGCATGCTTTGGTAGCAAGCGAAGCTGGTGCTGATTTCTTAGGGATGGTCTTCGCCTCCAGTCGGCGTCAGGTCTCTGCCGAACAAGCACTACTCTTAGTGAAAGCGGTTCATGAGCGAAAAAGCCATCCGGCTGTGGTTGGCGTTTTTGCCAACGCATCGGCTCAGGAAGTTAACCGGATTGCTGACTACTGTCAGTTAGATTGGGTGCAGCTCAGTGGTGATGAAACCTGGGACTATTGCCGGGAGATTGAACAGCCAATTATCAAAACAATTCATGTACCAGCTGATGCGGTGGCTGGGAATATTCTGGCTGAGATAGAAACTGGAGGCCAATTACCTCTAAAAAATGACTTTGTCTTCCTTCTTGATTCACAGGTCAAAGGTGCTTATGGCGGGACAGGGCGAGTCTTTAATTGGCAATTGGCGAAGGAAGTATCGGCAAAGTGCCCCGTTATTGTGGCTGGGGGACTCACCTTGGCGAATGTTGGTCAGCTAGTTAGAGAGGTTCATCCCTGCTGTGTTGATATTTCTACAGGTGTTGAAACTAATAGCCGAAAAGATGCCTCAAAAATTAGAGCCTTCATCGAAGCGGTGAGGAAAGCAGATGGAGAGGCTAATAAATCTTCAAATTCTTAGACAGCTCGCTTTAAGTAAAGGGAGGTGATTATTGCTGCCTGATAATAAAGGGTACTTTGGAGACTACGGGGGGCAATTTGTCCCTGAGACCTTAATTCCAGTCTTGGATGAACTAGCTGCAGCCTATAAAGAGGTAAAGACTGACGATGCCTTCTGGGCTGAGTTTAATTCGCTGTCTCGTGATTATTCAGGGAGGCCGACACCGCTTTACCTGACTCATGGACTAAGCAAGCACTGTGGCGGCGCCCGGATTTTCCTGAAAAGGGAAGACCTGGCTCATACCGGAGCTCATAAGATTAACAATGCCTTAGGACAGGGTCTCCTTGCCCGAAGGATGGGGAAGCGGAGGATCATCGCTGAGACTGGAGCTGGGCAGCATGGGGTAGCTACTGCTGCCGTATGTGCCATGCTGGGTCTGCAATGTATCATATACATGGGTGAGGAGGATATGCGGCGTCAATCACTCAATGTCTTTCGGATGAAACTAATGGGCGCCGAAGTAAGGCCAGTCTCCGGGGGCAGTCGCACGTTAAAGGATGCTATCAATGAGGCAATAAGGGACTGGGTGACTAATCCCAGGGATAGCTATTACCTTCTGGGTTCGGTAGTTGGCCCTTATCCCTATCCGTCGATGGTACGTGATTTCCAGTCGATAATAGGTAAGGAAACGAGGCAACAGATTCTGGATGCATCAGGTCGTTTACCTGACTATATAATCGCTTGTATCGGCGGGGGTAGTAATGCTATTGGTATTTTTTATCCTTTTCTGAATGACAAGGATGTTAAACTTATTGGGGTGGAAGCAGCCGGGAAAGGACTTAGTACTGGGGAGCATGCCGCTTCGCTGGCTGCGGGAAAAGTTGGAGTGCTTCATGGGGCAAAATCCTACGTTCTCCAGGATAGCGATGGGCAGATTCGGGAAACACATAGTATCTCTGCTGGATTGGATTACCCCGGGGTTGGTCCTGAGCATAGCTATCTTAAGGATACCGGGCGTGCCACCTATGTCGCTGTAAGTGATAAAGAAGCGCTGGAGGGTTTTCAGCTGCTGTGCCGTACCGAGGGCATTACCCCAGCCCTTGAACCGGCTCATGCTATATTCCATGCTGTCAAGATAGCAGGTTCATTAAAAAAAGAGCAAATTATCGTCGTCAATCTCTCTGGGCGTGGTGATAAAGACATGGACATTGTAGCTGAAGCACTGGGAGTGAAGCCTTGAGTCGTATTGCTTCTGTCTTTAGCCAACCGGGTCACATAGCTCTAATACCATATGTTACGGTGGGTTATCCCAGTATTGAAGCCACTTTGAAGATAGTTCCTCTTCTTGCCGACAGTGGCTGCGATATAGTGGAGCTGGGGATACCCTTCTCTGACCCCCTGGCTGACGGTACCACCATACAAAAAGCGAGTTTTCAGGCTTTACAGAATGGAGTTACTCCCCGGCTTTGCCTTGAAGTAGCCAGGCAATTGAGTCAGAAAGTCGATATACCGCTAGTGTTTATGACCTATTTTAATCCAGTATTTAGTTATGGTCTGGAGGAATTCTGCGGTGCCTGCACTAAGTCTGGTATTGACGGTTTAATCATCCCTGACTTACCTCCGAAGGAAGGCTCAGAACTGGAGGCTATCACCCGAAGGCAAGGCCTCGACCTCATCTATCTGCTGGCTCCGACCAGTACTGACGAGCGTATTAGACTTATAGCGGAGAGGTCTCAGGGATTTATATACTTGGTCTCGGTGACCGGGGTTACTGGGGTTAGAAATAGACTGCCGGCTGACTTGGAGACATTTGTAGCCAAGGTGAGAAAGATAGCCAGCCAACCTCTCTGTGTGGGATTCGGTATATCTGCTCCAGAACAGGCAAAACAGGTAGCTCAGGTAGCTGACGGGGTGATTGTGGGCAGTCAGATAATTCAGCTTATGGAAGCTGACGAATCAATGTTAGCCGTGCCGAAGTTTATTAGAGAATTAAGGAGTGCTATAGATTAGCTGCCTGAGATAGAGGCTCAGTTATCTACTCTAGAGCTTTCAGTACGGAAATTAGTTGCTCTCTTATACTTCCTTTGGGAACGAACTTTTTCTCAAATACTGCGCCTCCTATGGTGAAGCCCCAGTATTTAAGGGAGACGACTTCGTCTATTCTTTCAAAACTATCAATGCTCCCAGCTATTATGACTGGGACGCTTACGGCTTCTCTGAATCTGGTGAGAAGTTGCTGGATATCTCCTACATAGCGGTAAGCAAGAAGGTTTATTCCGTCTACTCCGAGGGCTTCTGCTTCTTTAGCCTCTTGGATAATTTCTTCAATTGTTCCATCAAGTATACAGGGATGCTCTCTGATTTTGCCTGCGTAAGGAAAATATTTTGTCTTTACCCCTTCCTTTCTTAGAAATTCCAGCATTAGCTTGGTATAAGGCGGCATTCCACCTATTAGGTAATCGACTCCCAGCTGGCTGGCTCTATTTGCTGCTTTTAGATGTTCTTCTTTGGAAAAACTTACAACTTCCATAAAAGTCTTCATTTTTCCTTTTTTCATTAAGTCGATAAGTTTAAGCAGTTCATCCTCTTCTAATCCGATATCTTTGAATCCTACGCATTCAAGGCCAGCATTTTTTATTCCTTCAAATACTTCAATGGCGTTAGCTACGGTAACATCATGGTGAGTTAACATAAATAGAAACTTAGCTGTCATTCAGGTTTGTCCTTCCCAGATTATTTTACATAATATTATTTCTTATTCTACGGTACGAATCACTTTGGCACCTGTTGTGGCATGTGAAGTATATGTATCACATTCGATTCCCTCGCCTGCAAAAGCCTCTTTCATTGCTTTGGCTATTTTCGTAGCCTTTTTCCTGTTGTCAGTAACGGCTATTACCGTTGGGCCGGCACCGCTGAGTGTTACTCCAAAAGCTCCGGCGCTTAGTCCCGCTTCCTTGGCACTCATAAATCCGGGATAGAGAGGAGCTCTGGCTGGTTCTATTATTTGGTCACCAAGCATCCCTTTACCTACTAGTTTAGGGTCAGTCTGAAGTAACCCGGCAACGACAATAGAGGCAGCACCTAAATTACTTATGTGCATGGACAGGGGAACGTTTTTTGGCAATACACTTCTAGCTTTTTCCGTTGTCTTTTTCATTCCTTTAGGAATGGCCAAAGCAAATTCCATCCCTTTGAGTGGAGGAAAGGCGAGAATTTCAAGCGGATTGTAAGAGCCAATTAAAACCCAACCTCCATAGATTGAAGGGGCAACATTATCAGCATGAGGAGCCCCTGCTGATGCTATTTCACCTTGTGCCGCTATTTCTGTTAGTTTCCTTAGGTCAAGTCCTAATCCTAGTAAATGGTTAATAGCAACGGCTGTGGCGGCGGCACTGGCTCCACTACTACCAAGACCTGAGCCCGGGGGTATTCCTTTGGTGATCTTAATTTTAAAGCCACCCTTGTTAAGCCATTTGTTGAACTCCAGAGCGGTTCTACCAGCGCTGTTCTTTTGTGGATTAGTAGAGATGATGTCAGAACCCACGCCTTCTACTTCGATTGAAATAGACTTTTCATCTATCCACGCAACTTCTACAATATCAAACATCACGTCTAACGCTAATCCCAATATATCAAAACCCGGCCCTAGATTGCTGGTTGAAGCGGGGGCTTGAACTATAACTTTTTTGTAGGGTGGTTGTATCATGGCTCTCCAAAAAAAAATGCTATTTATTCGCAGACAACTTTGTTGCCAGTTTTATGGCCTCAATCAAACTTTGAGGGTTCCCGGTGCCTAGTCTTAAGCCGGCACGTCGATAGGCCGTCCCGTGGTCTACTGAAGTTCGTATTATAGGTAAACCAACGGTTATATTTACTCCGATATCAAATCCTAGTAATTTTATTGGAATACATCCCTGGTCGTGGTACATAGCTGCTACTATATCAAAGTCCCCTTTTACCGCTCTATAGAAAACGGTATCAGCGGGTAGAGGACCAACTACATCATAGCCTAAATCTCTTACCGAATCTACCGCTGGTTTTATTTCATCAATTTCTTCCGACCCAAATAATCCTTCCTCTCCGGCATGAGGATTTAAACCAGCAACAGCTATTTTGGGATTCTCTATGCCCAGCTTCTGTAAAGTTTGGTGGGCAAGCTTAATTGTGGTGAGTATCTTATCTCGGCTAATTTGCTTACGTACCTCGCTGAATGGGATGTGGATTGTGACCAGGATTACTCTAAGGGGTCCGGCTATGAACATCATAGCATATTCGTTTGAACCGGTGAGTTCGGCTAGAATTTCAGTATGCCCTGGATATCGGTAACCGGCCATATTTAAGGCTTCTTTACTAATTGGCGCTGTTGTAATCGCATGAATATCCCCATTTAAAGCTAGAGCTACGGCTTTTTTAATATACTCAAATGAAGCTTTACCAGCCATTGCTTGCGATTGGCCCATCTTAAGCTTGCTAATATCTATGTTACGGAGGTCTAGGATATTTATTTTCCCACATACTAATTTTGCATCACCTATCTTTTTAATAGGATTAACCTCCAGTTGGACCTTAGCTACTCTTACTCCTTCTCTCATTACATTAGCATCGCCTATTACAGTTGGATTACAAATATCATAAGTTGATGCCAATGAGAGTGCCTTAGCTATAATTTCCGGGCCAATCCCGGCAGCATCACCCATGGTAATACCTATTCTTGGCTTTTTATCAAAAGGCATTCTTAAAACCTCATTTCCTTTCTAAAGTTGTTAATAAATGGGCAATCTAGATCCGATAAATTGCGCTACTATATCTTGTACTATTTACTGCTTGCCTATGTCAAGTTTTGGAGAACTCTTCTACCAAGGTATTTTGACATTCAGAGCAGAAGTAGTTTATAATTTCAGCTTAATTAAGCGGCTGAATTAGTAGATCTACAAGCCGGTTAATTTTCTGATTTAGCTAGCAGCATTTAGTTGGTTTTGTGCTGCAATCTACAAGGTCACACTGAAAGGAAATTGCTATCAAAATCTCCAACTTTCGCTCATCATTTTCAGGATTACTGTCTCTCTTTGTAGTGGCGCACTTTGGCCATCATCTAGTGGCAGCATTACTGACCCCGCTTTCGCCATTTATCCGTGATAACTTTGCTCTTGATTATGCTCAGATAGGGTGGTTATCCTCGGCGTTTGCCTTGTCATATGGTGTCAGCCAGCTCCCGGCGGGGTGGCTAGCCGATCGTATTGGTCCACGTGCCGTGCTTACCATAGGTATCTCTGGTGTAGCAGTAGCCGGAGTTCTAGTTGGCCTTGCACCCACCTATGTCATACTGGTTGTTTTCCTAATACTACTGGGAATAACGGGTGGTGGCTATCATCCAGCTTCGGCACCGCTTGTTTCGGCGTTGGTTGAGCCGAGTAAGCGAGGCCGTGCACTGGGTATCCATCAGATAGGGGGCTCCGTAAGTCATTTTGTGGCGCCCATAATTGCTGTTGCCATTGCCACTGCCCCTGCCTTTTTAAATTTTAGCTGGCGTGCCTCATTCATCGTGCTGTCTATCCCTATTTTTATTCTTGGAATTGTGTTTTATATCCTCCTTGGCCGGCGGGGATACACCAGAAAGGCTAAGCAGGGGATATCCGAAGGTCGTACTGAGGCGGCGCACGCTCCAGGCCACTGGCGCCGCATGGTAGCCTTTCTTGTTTTGAGTATAGTCGGTCAAGTCTTGATTTTCGCTGTGATAAGTTTCATTCCTCTGTTTCTCGTCGACAGTTTCGGCGTTAGTGAAGGGGTGGCGGCAGGTTTGTTAACTCTTGCCTACTTTGGTGGACTCTTGGCAGGTCCTCTGGGTGGGTATCTCTCTGACCGCTTTGGAGAGGTGCCGGTGACGCTGCTGGTGACTTTTATTGCTGGTCCTGTTATTTATTTACTGGGCACGATGCCCTATAACTGGGGTATATTTGTGGTTCTGCTTTTAATCGGCACACTTACCTTTATCCGTATGCCGGTGTCGGAATCTTATATTATCAGCCGGGCCTCGGTGCGCGAGCGCTCAACTATGCTGGGTATCTACTATTTCGGTAGCCGGGGAGGCTCTGGTCTAGTATCGCCGGCATTGGGTTATCTCCTTAACCGGTTTGGATTTCAAACCAGTTTTACCATTGTGGGTGCTACCATGGTTGTCCTGACCCTTGCCTGCGCTGTATTTTTGCGGGGAGGTCGGGAGGCATCTGCTCCTAAACCCTGATTGCGCTGCGTTTTCTGTGCTTGCTAAGCCGCCGGGGAAGACCTGATTCAAGACTAGTGCCTAATCAGTCAATTAGCATTGAGCTACACCAATAAGGTCGGCTATATCCTTTAGCCCCTCTTCCCCCATGAATTGCTCTATTCCTTTTAAGATGTCGAGTGGAGCCTGAGGGTTGGCGAAGCTGGCGATGCCTACCTGGATAGCGCTGGCTCCAGCCATGATGAATTCTATAGCGTCGCTAGCAGTAGTAATGCCACCACAGCCAATGATTGGTATTTCTATAGCACCGGCTACTTCATATACCATATGCAGTGCCACTGGTTTTATAGCTGGACCGGATAAACCTCCAGTTATGTTGCCTAATAGAGGTCTACGCTTACTGATATCTATAGCCATGCCCTTTATGGTATTGATTAAGGATATAGCATCGGCTCCAGCCTCAGTCACTGCCACAGCTACCTTAACTATATCACTGGTGTTTGGGGTTAGCTTAACCAGTATTGGCAGAGAGGTAGCTGCTTTGACAGCAGCGGTTACCTCGGCGGCTGATTCTGGGTTTGTTCCAAACTCAGCACCACCAGCTTTGATATTGGGGCAACTGATATTTACTTCAATAGCACTAATTCCAGCTATCCCATCCAGATTACTGGCCAGTTGGGTGTAATCATCAATAGTTTCACCGGCGATATTAACGATGACTGGCACACGCCAGCCTGCCCAGATTGGAGCCTTTTCTTTAATTATAGCCTCAACACCAATATTTTGTAACCCAATTGAGTTGAGTAAGCCAGAGGCTGTCTCAGCTAGCCGAGGCTGTGGATTTCCGTCTCTGGGTTTAAGGGTAGTTCCTTTGCACACGATAGCTCCCAGCGCCTGAATATCAAATAGATGGCTATATTCCATGCCATAACCAAAAGTGCCCGAGGCGGTCATCACCGGGTTAGTTAGCAGTAACCCTGAGTTGTGTTTAGGGGCTAATTGAATTGAAAGATGCATAGGCAACTCCCTATAGTGGGTCAATCCTGCTAGCGATATTCTGACTCAGGATAGTAATACGAAGCTCCATTTTATCTTCTTCCGTGGTGTTGATTATATGTTATATGTTCTGGGGTGGCAACCTCTTTCTTAACGAATAAAAGAGGGAACACTATATCGCTTACACACACAGGAATCCAAACGGCAAGGAATAGAAATAAAAAGGTAATCAGAAATAGAACCCAATTCACCGTTGCGCCTAGTGCCATAATAATGTGAAACAGCGATGCCCATGTGCTTATTAGCACGTGTCCGGAGTGGGGGAGTTTGGTGGTAGGTTTCAAATAACCAATGATAATACCAATTAACGCTGCCGGGTTCACAATTTGCCATTCTTCAATAAAACCGATGTGGATTCCCCTGTTTTCAAGACCGAGTAAAGTTTCTCCCAAATAAGGAATTATTGAGTCGCTTAACGTAGCTATGCCAATAGAACCAAGATAGCCAATCAAAACTGCCATCCAGATTTTACCGTTGCCATATTTTTTATACATCGCTGTGGTAACTAGGGCGCTTAATACAACATGGGTTGGATGTAAGATATAAAAAATAGTATAAGAAATTTTGGAAACCTGAGGAAGAACATTACCAAAGACTATTATGACTATTAAGATAGTTCCGATAATGGCTCCCAAAGCAGTGAATGGGATGTGTCCCCTGAGTTCATTTACTATTCGTCTGAACATTTGTCTTCTTTAACAGTGCTTAGTGAAATCAATGATGCTTTTTGGCAAGTCTGGCATAGGCCAAAGAACTCAAGCAGGTGACCGTCTATTCTGAATCTGCTCTCCTTAGAGAGTCTTTGCTCTAGGTCACTAAGGTTGTGGCCGGTGAAATCAATTACTGTACCGCAGTTGGAGCAAATTAAGTGGTGGTGATGCTGTGGAGTACTGATCGTGTAACTACGGCAACTGCCACCGGCGTGTAGTTTGCAGATGAGTTTTAGCTCAGCGAGTATCTCAAGAGTGCGGTAAATAGTTACCAGCCCGATGTTAGGATGGTCTTGATGTACCTTCTCATATATAGCCGCCGGAGTAAGATGGTCCTGGCTGGAGGTGATTGCTTGTATCACTACCTGCCGCTGAGGAGTGAGCTTGTGGCCATGCTGCCTCAATATGGTTGCTATTTTTCTCTTTGTGAGTCTCATTTCAAGCCTTAAATGAAAAATATTATCATTTACACAATACTAAAATCGACCCTTGTTGTCAACAATTTTATTGCCGGGATGATGTTGATAAAATAGAATAAATAGGATACACTGAAGATATGATGTATCTTGGCACTTCAGGATTTAGTTATGATGATTGGGTGGGAAATTTCTACCCGGTAGGCATGCCCAAGCAAGAATGGCTTACCTACTATGCTCGTGAATTTAATACCTGTGAGATAAACTCAACCTTTTATGCGTTGCCTAAACTGTCTAGCGTAAAAGCTATGGTTGACAAAACAGGTGATGGTTTCTTATTTTCCATTAAAGCGAACAAAAAAAAGACTCACCAGAGAGAGGATAACGCCCTTGTTTTTAAGGCTTTTCGCCGGATGTTGGAGCCTAGCATCGCTGCCGGGAAACTAGGTTGTATTCTGGCTCAGTTTCCTTATAGCTTCAGATTTAATCGCCATAATTGGGACTACCTTAAGCTGTTGAAGGAACGTTTGGATGAATTACCAGTCGTAATTGAATTCCGTAATGCCCAGTGGATAAGGAGCGAAGTGTTTGACTGGCTTCGGCATGAAAGTTTAGGCTTCTGCTGCGTTGATGAGCCACAGCTACCTAATCTTTTGCCAGCACTGGCTGAGATAACAAATAATATAGGCTATGTTCGCTTTCATGGGCGTAATAGCGCTAAGTGGTGGCAACATGAGCATGCTTATGAAAGATATGATTATAGCTATACGCCGCAAGAACTAAGCGAGTGGTTGCCTAAGATTCAAAAATTAGATAGTATAGCTGAAAAGACCTTTATCTTTGCTAACAATCACTGGCGCGGACAAGCGGTCAGCACTATTCGCCAATTGCGAATGATACTGGACTAATCTGCCCCACTTATTATTCTCAAATGACACTAAGTATAATAGCTTATTCGTTAGTATCTAAATAGGGAAAACTAAAAAAGCCTATCTCAAACTTGACAGATGGGCGAGAGGAAGGAAAAATGACTACTAGTTTTGACTTACTCCGCTCTCGTTTGGAGAGTGAACGAAAAAGATTAACTGAGCAATTAACACAATTACAGGCTAGCGTTCGTCCTGCCGAGGAGAGACGGGAAGGTAGTCCCTTTGGCAAAAGAGAGGAGGAGGCTGCAGAGACCCTTGAATTAGAGACGCGGCTAGCCTTAGAGAAGCGTATAAGAGACCAACTAGCTTCGTTGGAACATGCCTTAGACAAGTTTGAGAAGGGAACCTATGGTGTATGTGAAAGTTGTGGTCAACCTATCGACCCGGCCCGGTTAGAAGCCCTCCCTCAGGCGAAGTCGTGTATGAAATGTAAGGCTCAACAGGCAAAGAATGCAAGAGGCAAATGATCTTCAGAGTGGGTGGTGGAACGGGGTCTTTTTTCTGACAACCTTATTGATAGTAACTGCTGACCAGCTGAGTAAGCTATGGATAAGGTCTTTTCCTAAAGGGTCAGTGATATTTGAGATAGGGTTCTTTCGGACAGTTCATACCCATAATACTGGAGCTGCTTTTGGTCTATTTCAGGGTCACTCGTTTGTCTTTACTGTAATCGCTATAATTGGCATTGCCATAATTCTGCTCTGTGTTTTTTTTGTTTATCCCCGTTTTCCCTTTTTGAATAACAGGCTTAGCAGAGTAGCCCTGGGCTTAGTTCTCGGGGGGACGGTGGGTAACTTGATAGACCGCCTACGCTTTGGTGGTGTTACTGATTTTATTAGCATTGGTATCTGGCCAGCATTTAATATCGCTGATTCGGCCATAGTCGTTGGAGCTATTATTTTGGCTTACTCTCTCCTCCGCTTGACCAGAGCTGAGAAACACTTGGATGGACAAAGTATATAATTTTATAGCTGACAAGAGTGGAATTCGGCTTGATAAGTATGTCAGTGAGAAGTGTTCGGAGCTTTCCCGGACACGGGCTCAAAAACTTATTGCTGATGGTTATATCACGGTTAATGACGGCACAGCTAAAGCGAGCGTTAAACTGAGTATCAGCGATAGGGTTGATGTTGTCATACCCCCCACTGCTCCCAGCCCCTTATCGCCTGAGGCTATCCCGTTAAATATCATTTATGAGGACGACGACCTTCTGGTTGTGGACAAACCAGCCGGGCTAACTGTTCACCCCGCCCCGGGACACCCTGACCATACCCTGGTTAATGCTATTCTGTCCCATTTTCCTCGCCTGGCTGATATTAGTGAGTCACTGCGACCGGGAATTGTGCATCGGTTAGACAAGGACACCTCAGGAGTGATGCTGGTGGCTAAGAATAGTGTGGCTCAGACAAATCTTGTTGACCAGTTTAAGAACCGTTCCGTGATGAAAGTCTATCTGGCATTAGTTAAGGGTCATCTCACTCCGGAAGAAGGCGTTATTGAAGCACCTATTGGGCGTGACTCCGGCAACCGGAAGCGTATGGCGGTGGTAACCAGGGGCAGAGAATCCCGTACTCAGTATCATGTGGTTAAATATATGGGCGATTACACCCTGCTTGAAGTCAAGCCAGAAACCGGGCGCACCCACCAGATACGGGTTCATCTTGCTGCTATTGGTTCTCCAGTGGTGGGAGACGCGGTGTACGGAGTAAAGTCCGACTTTTTAGCACGACAGTTTCTGCATGCCTGCCGTCTTGGCTTTAAGTTACCGTCCACCGGCGAGTATGTAGAGTTTAAGTCTCAGCTACCACCTGATTTAGCGCAGGCGCTGAAGGATATTGGCTAGAATGTGGTAGAATGGGCAACAGCAGTGCAACTTGCGTATAAGGAAGCCATAAATGAAAATGACAAGAATAGAGAAGTTTTTTGTTCGCAGTGCTCTTAGGGTCTATTTTCAAAGGAAATTCGAAGCACCGTTGGTTTTATCAAACCTGGACGTTGGTAGCGGGTGCACTTGTCTTGAGATTGGCTGCGGACATGGTGCTGGGGCTCTCCTAATTAACCAATATCTCAGCTGTAAGCGGGTTATCGGTGTGGACATTGACCCTGGCATGATTGAAAAGGCTAAGAGATACATTACCCGTCCACCAAGATGGGCAAGGGATATAAGAACCGATAACATTGACTTTATTTGCCTTGACGCAACTAAGCTGTCTTTTTCAGACGGCTATTTTGATGCTGCATTCCTATTCGGAGTCCTTGACCATATAAAGGAATGGCGACAAGCAGTTCGTGAAATTTTCCGTGTACTTAATACGGGAGGAATATTCTCTTTCGAAGAATTCCTGTTGTCACCGTCCGCCAACGGCCGTTGGGGGCATGTTTCCGTTGGAGAGGCAGAACTAAGAGATGCGCTAGAAACAGCAGGATATTCAATTCAGAGTTTTGAGAGGACGAAGCGCTTGCCTAGATGTTTTGTAAGAGCAGTAAAGAATGATTACTCGTCTGGAGGGAGGCTTAGGTGACTAAATCAGTTAGAGTTCGTTTTGCGCCCAGTCCTACCGGTTACCCCCATGTGGGCAATATCAGGACGGCCCTGTTTAATTGGCTTTTTGCCCGGCATTGCGGGGGCAGTTTCATTGTCCGTATTGAGGATACTGATGTCACCCGTAAGGTTGAGGGAGCGGTAAAGGCTATCCTTGATGGTCTCAAGTGGCTGGGATTGAATTGGGATGAGGGGCCTGAGGTGGGTGGTAAATACGGTCCTTATTTTCAATCGCAGCGCTTGGAAAAATACCTTGAGACAGCTCAACGGCTGGTTGCACAGGACAATGCTTATTATTGCTATTGCTCTACTCAACGTCTGGAGGAGATGCGGGCGGAGCAGGTGCGGCGTAAGCAGCCGCCAGGCTATGACCGGCGCTGTCGTGACTTAAGTCGGGAGGAGCGGGCTAAGAAAGAAGCCGAGGGTATTACATCAGTAGTTCGCTTCAAGACCCCGCTTGAGGGGCAGACCAGGTTTAATGACTTAATCCGGGATGATGTAGTCTTTGAGAATAGTACTATTGATGATTTCGTGTTGCTTAAGTCGGATGGCTACCCCACCTATCATCTAGCCAACATAGTTGATGACCACTTGATGGAGATAAGCCATGTCTTGAGGGCTGAGGAATGGCTATCCAGCACTCCCCGCCACCTGCTTATGTACCGGGCTCTGGGATTTGAACCGCCACTGTTTGCTCACCTGCCTATGATACTGGGACCTGGACGTGCCAAATTAAGCAAGCGGCACGGGGCAGTGTCTATAACTGAGTATTATGAGCAGGGCTATTTACCTGAGGCAATGGTGAATTTTCTGGCTCTGCTCGGGTGGTCTCTAGATGATAGAACCGAGATTTTAACTCGGCAGGAGCTGGCAGGCAACTTCTCTCTGGAGCGAATTAGCCGAACGGCGGCTCTATTTAATCAAGATAAGCTGGACTGGATGAACGGGGTATATATTCGTAACCTGACCGCTGATGAGTTTTTTACCGCTGTAGAACCCTATCTGATGAAGGACGAACTCGCCGGGAAGGCGCTAATATCAAACGAAAAGTATGTGAGGAATATTCTACCCCTTGTTCAGGAGCGAGCTAAAACATTAGTTGAGGTTGTTGAGCTGACTCAATTTTTCTTTGTTGAAGAACTTGATTATGCTCCTGATCTGCTGATAGGCAAGAATATGAATCAAGAATCAGCTACACAGGCGTTGGAAGTAAGTCAGCAGAGGCTTGAGCAATTAGAGGCATTTGATGCTGAATCTCTGGAAGTTGTGCTCAGACCTCTGGCGGTGGAGTTAGGGCTGAAGACAGGGCAGCTTTTTGGTGCTCTGAGGACAGCAGTTACCGGGCGTACGGCAACACCACCTCTATTTCAAACTATGGCTGTGCTGGAAAAAGAGCGGTGCCTGAGGCGAATTGAAGCGGCACTGAATAGATTGCGTGGATTGTCTTCATAAATTTGCCGGAGGTAGATGTTTATGAAAAAACCGAGAGTTTTTGTTGCTGAGTTTAAACATGAAACAAACTGTTTCTCTCCCAATAAAGCGGGGATGAAAGAATATGCAGGACGACTCTTAAAAGAGTCTGACGAAGTAATTCCTTGCTTTATCGGTACCAGAACAGAGATTGGTGGCATGATAGAAGTTTCCGAAGACGAAGAGTTTGAGATAATCCCGATAATAGCCGCTTCGGCTACGCCATCTGGATTAACCACTAAAGAAGTGTTTGACTTTGTCAAAAATAAAATAGTTCAGGCTATCAATAATACCAAAGACGTTGATGGCATACTACTTGCTCTTCATGGAGCAATGGTTTGCGAAGATATTCCAGATGCTGAAGGAGAGCTTCTAAAAGCTATTCGGAACGTAGCCGGATCTGGGATGCCAATTGTAGTTACTTTAGACCTCCACGGCAATGTAACGGAAACAATGATGGAAAATGCCAGTGCCTTTTTCCCTTACGAAAACTATCCCCATACCGACGGTTTTGAACGTGGTTACGAGGCAGGAAAATGTATAGTCAGAATGATGCGGAGAGAAATCTCCCCAGTGATGAAATTCAGACACATTCCGATTATAGCCCAGACTATAGAAACAGCTAGCGAACCTCATGTAGGACTGCTCAAGAAAATTCATAAATGGGAAGAAAACCCAAAGGTAATTAACGTCGCCGTAATGCATGGGTTTCCTTTGTCAGACATACCTGATGTCACAATGTCGGTTATGGCAATTACTGACGATGATAGTGAGCTGGCCGAGGATATTATTGATGACATGGCAAAGACAATATGGGAGAAGCGCGATAGGTTCCAGAAGAAATATCTTTCCCCTGAAGAAGCGGTTAGAGAGGCTATGGAATTTCCTGCTGGTCCAGTTATTATCGCTGACGCTGCTGATAATCCGGGGGGAGGTGGTACTGGGGATACAACCTTCGTTCTGAGGACATTAATAGGACTGGGAGTTAGAAATGTGGGTTTGGCTTTTATTCCTGACCCAGAATCTGTAGAGCAGGCGATAAAGGCTGGAGTTGGCTCTAAAGTGAAGGTGAGTTTAGGTGGAAAACTGGGACCAAAGAAAGTAACCGGCGGACCACTGGACGTTGTAGCTACGGTAAAAACTATCGCCGATGGGCAGTTTTTCAACAAAGGTCCTATGATGAAAGGTGTATTGAACAATATAGGGCGCACCGTGGTTCTTGATATAGACGGCATTGAAGTTATTGTTGCCGAACGGCGTATACAACCTTATGATGCTGAAATTTTCCGACGGGTAGGCATCGAACCGAATGAAAAAAGGATAATAGTTCTAAAGTCTGCCATACATTACAAGGCTAGCTTTGGGCCGATGGCTAAGAAGATTCTGGATGTTGATACACCGGCGTATCATTCTTTTAATTTTTGGTCTTTAGATTTTAAAAATATAGTACGTCCGGTTTACCCTCTAGACAAGGATTTTGAGTACGTAATTTAAGCGTGACACATTGTGACGGCGAGCTTTATGGCCTCAATCAGGCTCTGTGGGTTGGCAGTACCTTTTCCCGCCTTACCAAAGACGGTTCCGTGGTCTACTGAAGTTCTGATAATTGGCAAACCCAGGGTCACATTTACCCCTTTATCGAAGCCAACCATCTTCATTGGTATATGACCCTGGTCATGGTACATTGCGATAGCAGCATCAAACTCTCCATGTGAAGCCCGGAGAAACGCTGTGTCCGGTGGTAGTGGGCCTCTCACATTTAGTCCCAATTGTTTGGCTGCCTCTATCGCCGGCAATATCTGTTCCTTCTCCTCGTTGCCGAATAATCCATCTTCGCTAGCATGAGGATTAAGTCCGGCGACAACCAAACGTGGTTTAGCTACCCCCATCCGTTGTACTGCTTCATTAGTTAGTTTTAATACGTGTAAAATCCGGTCATTGGTTACCAAATCCAAAGCCTTTCGTAGTGAAACATGGGTGGTAACATGAGCTATCCGCAAATCTCCCGCTATCAGTATCATGACCACATTGCTTACGTTGCACAGGTGAGCCAGAATTTCGGTATGACCGGAATAGGCATACCCTGCCTTATTTAATGCCTCCTTATTAAGTGGAGCGGTAACTATGGCATCTATTTCCTTCTCTAGAGCTAACTTGGTAGCTGTTTCAACATAGGCGAAGGCTGCTTTTCCTCCCATCGGGTCTACTCGCCCCCGTACCAGTTTTCCCATATTCACATTCTTCAGGTCAATTACCTCAATCGTATCATCAGTAAATTGGGCTTCGCTTACATTCTTAATAGTCCTGATTTCTACTGGTATTTTCACTATCTCAACGGCGGCGCATATTGTAGCAGCATCGCCAACAACTACAGCCCTGCACAGACCTTTAATTTCGGCAGAGCACAACGCCTTAACTGTAATCTCAGGCCCGGCACCGGTTGGGTCACCCATCGTTATGCCGAGCACAGGCTTCTTTTTTTGTTCCACCTTTCATTCCTTTCTAAGTAGTAAATTGAATCAACTATAGCTTGGTCACTGCCAAATCCTCCGGCTTTAGTAACAATCCTTAATCCTTCCTTTACCCCTCCTATTACCTCCCCTACAACAACGCTTGGCTCAAGTTCTTTTAAGATTTTTACTCCGATAGCTCCTAAGGCTTCGCATGTCTCTTTAGCAACATCCCCGCCGGTTAAGATAAATCCACCCACATCCCACTGCTGTATGACTCTAACCGCTATCTTTGCCAATACATTGGCGGTAAGTTCCTCCAAAGCTGGCACATATTGGCTCATGGCTGAAGTGATAATGATGTTCTTCTCACAATTTAGAAAATTGCCGACTTCCTTAGCCATCTGGTTTATCTTGTGTTGCTTACCTTTTTCGAGAGTAAATTCGCTTGGGCTAACCAAGATTAGGGGAAGATGCAAGCAGGTTTCAGCCATCTTTACCTGTCTAGCGGTAGCTTCATGGCGACTCCCGACCACTACTAATACTGGCTTTTTACTTGTCACTGACTTAGCTGGTTTTGCCTCGCTTGGCCTATAACCAAAGGCAAGAGGTAGCTCCATAGCTAGTCCGGCGGAACCACAGGGTAACCAGGAACTGCCACCCATAGCTAGAGCCTCAGCGATATATCTGAGGTGGACTTGTTCTGTAGCGTCAGCCACAATAACCCTGTGCTCGCTATTCGCTATCTGCCGGCTAATGTATGATGGTCCTTTTTTTACATCATCAAGGCTTATGCTTCCTACCTGAAAGCCGGCTTGCTTGTGCAGCAATGTGGGTATGTGAGACTCTGTGACCGGGAAAACAGGGTCTCTGGCAAAAGATGTTCTGTCTACAGGTACGTTTCCAACCAGAAGCCTCCCATTTACTACGGTGCGCTTATTGGTGGGAAAAGCTGGAGATACTACCGTTTTTTCTGTGTCTAGGGCATCCATTACCGCTTTAAGTTCTTGGCCAATGTTCCCTCGAAGCGTAGAGTCAATTTTCTTATAGACATATCGCCCGCTAAGCTTGCGGGCTTCCCTTTTCACCTTTCTGCAAGCTGTCTTGGGGTCATTGACCCTGCTATTGGTGCTGATCACCACTACGGTAGCATCTGGGATTGGTCTACTGCCAAAGATGATAATAGTATCTAACCCCATCTTGGCAAAAGCCGCTCCCGTATCCATTGCCCCGGTAAGGTCATCAGCAATGATTCCAAACCGTTTAATAGGCGCTTTCATTGCTGGGTCAATGTTATGTGTTTGCTTGCTGGCTGTCAAGAAATCCAACGAACCAGTAAGGTGCAATTTGACATTCTGTCCTACTATTGGTTAAAGTCCTCAAATAGTGTCTTATTCCTTTATTAACTGCTTCAGTTCTAGGTAGGATGTAATGTTGTCTCAGGCAAAATTATATAAGGATAGAAATCTCCAAATCATATTCAGTGTAACCTTGATGGCGGTACTGGGTGTATCCAGCATTACCCCCGCTTTCCCCAAAATTGTGGAAGAGTTACAAATAACCAGAACGGATGTCGGGCTGCTGATAACTGCCTTTACCTTCCCTGGTGTAATTCTAGCCCTATTTGTTGGTGTGATTGCCGATAGATTTGGCCGAAAGCGAATACTGGTTCCCTCCCTCTTCCTATTCGGACTGGCTGGTGGTGCTTGTGCCTTTACTAAGGATTTTAACGTTTTAATAATTCTTCGAGTCCTGCAAGGTATTGGAGGAGCGTCATTGGGTTCTCTTAATTTGACTATACTGGGTGACCTTTTCTCTGGAGACCGTAGAGCCGGGGCTATGGGACTGAATGCCAGTGTGTTGAACATAGCTGTTGGTGCCTACCCAATAATTGGTGGAGCTCTGGCAACACTTGCCTGGAACTATCCCTTTTTCTTACCGTTGGCTGCTATACCCATTGGGTTCCTTGTCCTGGGTTACCTTAATAATCCTGAACCCAGGAATAAACAAAGTCTTCGAGAATACTTGGGCAGCGCCTGGAGTCACCTCAAGAACATAAAAATTGCCAGTGCTTTTGCGGCGGGGGTGATTATCTTCCTTCTTCTCTACGGTCCCTATTTAACTTATTTCAGCCTTTTCCTGGGGACTTCTTTTAATGCATCACCCCTTATTATAGGTCTCATTCTATCCAGTTCGCCGCTTATCGCAGCTCTGGTTTCATCACAACTGGGAAGGATAGTCAAGATAATATCGCCAACAAATCTGGTTAAGCTGGGTCTCGTTATACAAGCTATAGCTTTGGCATTGCTCCCATTTATGCCAAGTTTGGAACTACTGTTAGTGCCCACATTTATTTTTGGGGTCGGCAGTGGGATACTAACCCCCGGCTTGCAGACTTATATCGCCGGAGCAGCCCCATCTGAATATCGTGCCGCCTTCATGTCCATAAATGCGATGATGTTCCGTTTGGGTCAAACCTTAGGACCGCTGCTTTTTGGGCTGGTTTATCTCTATTCCGGCTTTGAGGGTACATTCCTTGCTGGTGCTGGCTTGGCATTAGCCGTTGCTATTATCGGGTTTATTGGAGGGAAAATAATACGCTGACATTTGGGGCAGAAGTAGGTGCCACGGTCGTGGACAGGGATGCGCTCAGCTGGGATATTGACAACCATTATTGCTGGTGGTACTGTAGCAAACAATACTATGTGTCGGATAAGGAGGTAAATAATGGCGCAAGAAAAGGAAACCTATCCCGTCTCTATCAGGGGTGAACTTACTAAACCCCCGGCTGGTGGCTGGTGGCTCCTCAAGTGGTTACTGGGAATTCCCCACTACATTATCCTGGCTTTTCTATGGATAGCCTTTGCGGTGGTTACTATCATTGCCTTTTTTACTATCCTGTTCACGGGAAAATACCCGAAGGGTCTCTTTGACTTCAATGTTGGGGTTCTCCGCTGGTCATGGCGCGTAGGCTTTTACAGCTATCAAGCTCTAGGTACCGATAAATACCCACCATTTACCCTGGAATCTGACGACGACTACCCGGCTGACCTGGAGATTGAATATCCTGAAAAACTGTCCCGGGGATTGGTGCTGGTAAAGTGGCTGCTGGGTATTCCTCACTACATCATTACTTCTTTATTCCAGGGAGGTGGGGGGCAAGAAAGTAGAGTTGGTCTCACCTTTATTCTGGCCATATTCGGTGCGATAGCGGTGATGTTTAAAGGGAAATACCCCGAGGATATATTTAAGCTTGTTGTCGGTATGAATCGCTGGACATACCGCGTAGGTGCTTACGTAGCATTAATGACTGATAAGTATCCGCCATTCAGGCTTTGGGATTAGAATTCTGGCTGACATTTGGAGCAGAAGTAGGTGCCACGGTTGCGGACAGGGATGCGAGTGAGAGGAGTGCCGCAGACGGGACAGTTCTGACCACGGCGGTGAGCCACCTGAAACTGGAAGTGGGCTGTCCCCTTTTCACCACTGGGACGAAAATAGGTATTTGTGCTAGCTCCCTTGTTGCCGATAGCGGCCCACAGTACCTGTTGGATGGCTTGATGAAGACGCTCAATTTCATCCCTGGATAGGCTTCCCCCCGGTCTTAGTGGGTGGATTCTGGCAGCGAATAGGGCTTCATCGGCATACATATTGCCAATGCCAGCGATGAAACTCTGGTCGCAGAGGAGAGCCTTTATCGGTGCTTTTCGTTTAGCCAAACGCTGAGCCAGAACTCGAGGGGTAAAATCAGCTTCCAGTGGTTCGGGACCAAGTTTATCGGTGATAATGCTTTTGTCCTTTAACAGTCGCATTAGGCCAAATTTACGTGGGTCGCGAAAGAAAATGTTGGTGTTCTTATCAAGGTGAATTATAGCTCGGGTATACTTGGGCGGCTCTGATGAATCCTGACCAATAAGCAGAGAACCAGTCATTCTCAGGTGGATAATCCATAAATCATCACTACTTAGGCTGACGATGAGATACTTGCCGTGACGGATTATACCGGTTATTTTCTGCCCTATGATACGTGAGCGGAATTCTGCAACTGAGGGTTGTCGTACTATCCCATCCCAGAACAGGGTGATACCAGTAATATGATGACCAATAATGTGCGGTTGTAACTCATTCTTTATCGTTTCTACCTCAGGTAGTTCAGGCATTTTAGATTACTCCATCTCCCCCCAGTTGCTACCGGTTTTGATGTCTACTTTTAATGGGACGCTAAGTTCTAAGGCAGTGGACATTACCTGTGATACCAGCTGGCGCATCTCTTCCATCTCCTTCTGAGGCACTTCAAAGATGAGTTCATCATGCACCTGAAGCAGGAGCTTACTTTTCAGTCGGCGCTTTTCCATCTCTCGGTGCAGGTTAATCATAGCCACCTTTATAATGTCAGCTGATGTGCCCTGTACGGGCATATTTATTGCCATGCGTTTAGCGGCTTCCCGCACTTGATGGTTGGGAGAATCGATTTCAGGGATGTAGCGTCTCCTACCCAGTATTGTTTGAACATAGCCGTCTTCCCTGGCTTGTTGTTTGGTGGAATCAAGATATCGTCTTACCCCCGGGTATTTTTCAAAGTAAGAAGTAATAAACTGGGTGGCTTCTTCCCGGGATAGCTCTGTTGCCTGTTCCAGCCCGTAGTTGCTCATACCGTAAATAACGCCGAAGTTAACTGTTTTAGCCAGCCGGCGCATATCTGGTGTCACCTTTGAGGTGTCTACACTAAAGAGCTGGGCAGCAGTGGTAGTGTGAATATCTTCATCGTGGTGAAAGGCACTGAGCAGACTCTCATCTTGAGACAGGTGGGCAAGAGCACGGAGGTCAACCTGCGAGTAGTCCCCTGCCAGGAGCAGGAAGCCGGATGGGGCAATAAAGGCATGTCTGACCTCTTTCCCCAGTGCACCACGGACAGGGATATTTTGCAGGTTAGGTTCGCTTGAAGAAAGCCGGCCGGTAGCTGTTCTTGTCTGATTAAAGTTAGTATGCACCCGCCCCGTTTTGGGGTTTATTAAGCTGGGCAGGGCATCAATGTAGGTTGACTTGAGTTTGGCTAACTGACGGTAATCCAAAATAAACTCTATTATGGGATGGGCTCCGCGCAGTTCCTCCAGCACTGCAGCTCCAGTGGAGTAACCGCTTCTCGTTTTGCGGGCTGGCTGTAATTTTAATTCTTCGAATAGGACGGAGCTTAGTTGCTTGGGTGATTTTATATTGAATTGGTGACCAACATTGTTATATATCTCAGCTTCCAACTTTAGTAGCTGCTTGCCAAGACGGTGGGACATCTGTCTTAGTAATTCTGTATCCAGGGCTACACCGTTTCTTTCCATATGAATAAGCACTGGTACCAGTGGCATCTCAACTTCAGAGAATAGCTGCCACAGCCCCTGCTGACGAAGCTCTGCATCTAGTAGCTCGGCTAGCCTCAAGGTCATGTCGGCATCAGCACAGGCGTAATCGGCAGTTTTGCTTACCTCCACCTGCGACATAGAAATTTGTTTAGCTCCTGAGCCAATAAGCGCCGCTATTGGTGTCATTTCAACACCAATCTTACCAAAGGCAAGGGCTTTCAAACCTAAAGATTTCTCACCCAGGAGGTAAGCAGCCACCATAGTGTCAAAAGTGAGGTTATTGACGATTACCCCGTGTTCAGCCAGCACGGTCATATCATATTTGCCATTGTGAGCGAATTTGGTTAGGGCTGAGTCTTCTAATAGGGGCTTGAGGCGGTCAATAACCTGCTTAAGTGGCAGTTGTTCCATCTGTTCCCAGCTAATATGACCTATCGGAATATAGTAGGCCTCACCCGGGGCTGGTGCTAGAGATATACCTACCAGTTGGGCTGACATGGCGTTTAGGCTTGTCGTCTCTGTGTCAAAGGCAAAGGATTTAGCTGCTGACAGACGATTTAGGAGCTCATCAAGGGCTGGCGTGGTATTTATGATATGGTAATTCTCTTCAGGCGGTGACTTAACTTTAACCTGGGTGATGGTTTCAGGTATCTCTTCTTCTGCCTCAGGTAATTTATCTAACAGACTAAAAAACTCAAGCTCGCGAAAAAGCTCGATTACCTGCTGGCGGTCATACTGGCTAATCTGGCAGTCATCTAGGTTAAGGGTAACCGGTGTCTGGGTAACAATAGTCGCTAGCTCCTTACTCTGTCGGGCAAGGGTTTCATTTTCTCGTAATAGAGCCTGGAGCTTGGGTGGAGTTACCTCATCTATGTGGGCATAGATGAGGTCTATGGAACCAAATTGATTGAGCAGCTTAGTGGCGGTTACCGGACCAATTTTGGGGACACCTGGGATATTATCTGATTTATCACCAACCAGCCCCTTGAAGTCGGCAATTTGCTCAGGCTTGACGCCGTATTTTTGGTTTACTGCGGCTTCATCATAGAGGTCGGTGTTGCTGAAACTCCCTCTTGGTTTTGGGTAAAGCACCTTTACCTTGGGCGAAACCAGTTGCATGGCATCAGCATCACCGCTAACGATGATAGTATCAATGTTCTGCTCGCTGGCCTGGCGGCTGAGGGTACCCAAGACATCGTCTGCCTCGTAATCATCGAGTTCAAAGATGGGAATATTAAAAGCTTCCACCAGCTGTCTTACCCGCCCCAATTGATTAATCAGTTCACTAGGAGTCTCTGGTCGATGTGCCTTATACTGGTCGAAGAGTTTGTGCCGGAAAGTGGGTCCTTTCTTATCAAAGGCAATAGCACACTGGGTTGGTTTTAGCTCATTTATTGCCTTCAGGAGCATAAGGGCAAAGACATAAACAGCGCTTACTATCTCACCGGTTTTACGCACCGTTAGTGGTCTAGACGCTTCAAAGGCATGGAAGGCACGATGGACTATATTATTGCCGTCAAATAGCACCAGCAACGGCTTTTTCATACTCTTATTATAGCAGAGTGAGGAGCGGAGGGTGTAGGTTAAAAATCGCTGAGTGAGGCTTCCTGAGCAGGTTTCAAATAGGATGTATCGTTATGCTTGGTAAGGACGAGCCGTCCATTTTCATAGGTAAAAGTAGTGATTCCGCAAATGTCTTGTTTTATGTTCCAGAAATGGGAGTTGTCAAGCCCTAGCAGGACACATATTAAAATCTTATTCACCACACGATGAGATACTAATACTACAGTTCCCTTATGTTTGGCTAGTATACTAGCCACCGTAGCAGTGGCTCTTTTTCTGACATCGTTCAGGCTTTCACCAGCCGGCATCTTTACCAGGTCAGGGTTGTTAAGCCATTCTGCATAAAGCTCTTTATGTTTATCTTTTACTTCCTGGTGAGGTAAGCCCTGCCATTTCCCATAATGAAAATCAATAAGACCGGGAGCAATCTTTACCTTAAGCTTATGATGAAGAGCAACCATTTCGGCTGTTTTTAGGGCTCGCTGTAATGGGCTGGAGTAAATGGCATCTATCTTCGTACGATTTAGGTATTCAGCCAGCAGTTCCGCTTGTTTAATCCCGGTTTCATTAAGTTTAATATCAATCCTGCCCCTGAATATTTCCTCTACATTCCATTCCGTTTCCCCGTGCCTTGCTAGAATAATTTCTGTCATTTTATAACCTCAATCCAAATCCTAGGGTAGTTTTGGTGCCATGTTCAGATGGTTGAGGGTTGCCAGTATAGTTGATTTCATCTGAATCTCATCGGTGGCAAAAAAGAGATGGCTTGGGCACTTGCAATCGCTGGCACCAAAGCCATGTATAGAACCAAATTGATGCTCAAGGGCTTGAGCAATGGTACATTCAGTCCGGTTACTGGTCTCGCAGATGATTATACTGTTGATAGTTGCCTTGTCTAAGAGATAGTCAATATGCCAGTAAAGCTTTTTATTGCTTCTGAGGTGGCGGTTTAATCTGGATTTAAATCCACTCATAGCTGAGCCTACATAAGCGTAGCAGCCACGATGGAATTGCAGGGATTTCAAACTACCTATGCTAATTGCTTTTCCTTCAGTGAGGTTGATAAGGAGGATATAACTTCCCGTCATTAGTTATTATTTCTATGATTTTTCTACTTTCTCTACTTCAACAGTGCACTCAGTTACCAGAGCAGCAAAGGCACCTAAGGCGGCTAAAAGTGGAGCTGCTAAAGCCACTACCGCCGCCGCTGATGCACCTACCGTCAGGGGAATCTCAAGTATCGTGTTCCCTTTGTGGATGACGCGGACCCTTCTGATGTTACCTTCGTGGATGAGTTGCTTGATTTTCTCAACTAATTTGTCTCCAGATATAGTAAACTTTTCTTTAGAGTTCATTTTTTGCCCCCCTTTAGTATCTTTGAAGTTTGGTATATTTTGCTTACTCAAAGGAGAATCTTTCCCTTTTTAGGTTACCCTCTTTATCAAGTTGTAAGGGCTGTAAGCCACTCTCCAACTTTAGATTGTTTCTTTTCCGGACAATCGGTAACAAACTTTCGGAAACGTAAAATTCCGTCAGGTGAGAGGTATTTTTAATCCATACCGCCTCGATATCTTTCGCTTTCTTATCAATTGTCATAAATGCTGCTTCTAAGGCCTCTTGGTCAAAATCGAAATAAGCAGGGATTTTGGCTGAGTCAGGTATCATAGAAGTTAACACGTTAGCATAAGTAGCTTTTCGGTCAATCTTTTTAACCAATCGTGTTGTGGTGAAGTCTGCCTGACCAATGCCGATAGCATTCCCGTAGGATTTTTGAGTAAGGTCACGGACAAAGATACGGAGTATTTTCGGTTCACTTATACCTATTCCTCTACCAGTTATATTGCGGTCCATTCCTGGCCCACTGATATCCTTGCCCATCTCGTCAATAATGAGTAGGTCCAAAGTATCGGAAGGTAATTTAGGTGAAATTTCCTTGGTGTGGGCTAAGAGCTTAGGTTCTTCCTTTTCTATTTCATCACCAGCTAGCGCCTTTATTATGGCTGTCTCACCAAAAGCATTTTCAACGATGGCTAAACCAAAAAGAAGGGGATGATTGCGCATTAAAACCTGAGCTATTCTTCTCAACAGGATGCTATGCTGTCCTAGCCGTAAGACAGCACTACTGTGGGTGGCTAATGCCGCTTTATGTTTTCCTAAACCAATAACGCACATTTTGGTAAGGCCGCTCTCTATTTCTCCATGGAAAAAAGTGTGAGACTTAACTCGGTTAATGATAACAATATGGTCAGCTCCGGCAGCAAATTTATCAAGGTAGACAGGAATGCCGTCTTCACTTTCTCCTACCTTTATAACATCTAAAGACGACTGAATAGGGCAGCCTAAATACTTTTCTGTTATACCAAGGGTCTCCAGCACCTTAAGCTGCCCCTCCGCTGTAGCTCCACCATGGCTTCCCATAGCTGGGAAAATAAAAGGAGCAGCCCCCAAGGATTTCAAATAATCTACCACTTGTTTAACAATACGCTCAATATTAGTAATACCACGGCTACCAGCCCCAATAGCCACCTTGTCTCCCTTACTTATCTTCCCCCGAATACCTAGACTCTCTATTTCCTGATAAACAGTCTCTTCTATATTTTCCAAACGGGAGTCGTCAAGTAACTGTCGAACTCGTGCAATTTTAAATAATTCCATGAAAATTATCCTTTCTAAAACAACTTAACTATCGCATTAAAGCAATTCCATCCCCAAAAGTAAAGTATTGCCCATAATCCCTTTTACTCAATCTTGGTTGGCGGTGGAGGTGGGCGGTGGTAAGTAAAGTTTTCCATCATCTTGGTAAGGTATATAATCTACTTAACAATCTGTTAAGGGGGTTATTATGGCAATTAGGATTAAGAGAGAAAATAGGTCAAAATGTAAGTGGCAGTGTATCTTCCACAACGATAAAGTTGCTAGGAAGGTATTGCGTCTCTTACTTAAGAGATTTAATTTCGGGCTCAGTACATCTCAAAGCCGATGGGGCATTCAAGCCGTTCTATTTGCTATCTCCCTACTTTCTATATCCGTATTCTTTACTATCCGTTATTCCACAATGCCCACTGGAGGTAGTGTAATGCAGTGGGTGTTTTTGGGATTAGCAGTCATCTCTTTTCTTATTCTATTAAATTTATCTTGCTATTTCTTGTGCCACCCAAAAGACCCAACCGCAAAACAGATGAGAAGAATGGATAAAGGGATAAGTGACATACATCAAGATATAGAGATAGTAAAGAATAACTTAGATGAATTACCCAAAATCACTAAGTTATTAAAGGAGATTAAGAAAGAATTGAAGAAATGATAAAACAACCAAGATTGAGTAGAACCCCATAATCACCTCTATTGGGTGGTTGTTTTTCGTGATATACTATGGGCATAGGAGGGGCTAATTTGAAAAGTAAGGACCTACTTTCAATATCTGATCTCAGCAGTGAGGGCATTCGCTCACTCATATCAGATGCAGTGGATATGAAAGCCAAGGGCTCAAGTTCTTTGCTTGATGGAAAGATATTAGCTCTTTTATTTGAGAAGCCATCGTTGCGGACTCGAGTTAGCTTTGAGGTAGCTATGCGGCAACTGGGTGGGCAGACCATTTATCTGTCTCCGGCTGAGGTTGGTCTGGGAGAGCGTGAGTCAGTTTCAGATGTGGCCCGGGTGCTCAGTCGCTATGTGGATGTTATTGCTGCCCGCACTTTTTCTCACCAGACTCTGGAGGTTCTGGCTAGTCATTCCAGTGTGCCAGTGATAAATGCTCTATCTGATTTGGAGCACCCGTGCCAGGCTCTAGCTGACTTTCTTACCATTTATGAGAAGAAGGGAGCGCTAAGCGGTTTGACATTAGCCTTTATTGGTGATGGTAACAACGTGGCTCACAGTTTGCTGTTAGCGGCATCGCTTACGGGGATGAATTTCAGGATTGCTTCCCCTGCTGACTATAGAGTTCAGGACAGAATACTGCATCTGGCTCAAGATTATGCTATTGATAGTGGCGCTGAAGTGTTTTGCACTGGGGAGCCGCACCTGGCGGTTAGTGGGGCTGATGTAGTTTACACTGATGTGTGGGCGAGTATGGGCCAGGAGGCTGAGGCTGACAAGCGCCGTCAGGCGTTTGCTGGATACCAGGTGAATAGTGAACTTTTGTCTTTAGCCAAGGAAGATGCCATATTCATGCACGACCTGCCTGCCCATCGTGGCGAGGAGGTGGCTGAGGGTATTTTAGATAGCTCACAATCAGTGGTCTTTGACCAGGCTGAGAATAGAATGCACTTGCAAAAAGCACTGCTGGCGGAAATGCTGGGTGGTCTGGAGATACCGCTCACTGCCTATCGTTAAGGGGATGGTATGTTTGTGTTAAAGACTATAGTAGGCTGGGGCTGGTCTCCTATTTTAATAACGGCACTGGCGGTGGTTGGTTACATATATAAATGGCCGAGTGAAGCTATGGCCCCGGCTCTCGTTATCATCTTAGTCATCGGCATGGTGGTGGCGGTGACTAGAGCGAGGGAGCGGAGATTAGAGTTTTCAACACTAAGGTTTAAACAGCTAGCCGGGTATTTTAATCGTCGATTTACGGGTAATTCGCCACTATCCATCTTTGCTATTATAGAGAGTCTACTCAATATTGATGACCCCAAATTGTGGGATTGGGTACGGGTCTGTGATGTATCACAGCGGATTTTCAATACTTGGTGTAACAGCTTTACCAGCAGAGTGGAGAGCGATGTTAGAACGGGGAGGTTTGCTCTTTACCTGCGCACCTACTTAAATGAGCTGTGGTTGTTAACCAGTCATTATTATGAATTTATAGAGCAGGTTTATGAGGTAGCGGAGAAGTTCGAGATTCCAGAGGAGACCAGAGCCCAATATAATAGATTTGCGGTGGAATACAATGCTTTTGTGCAAGATTTCAGGGATAATATCAGCGGGCTGAAGAAGGTTGCCAATACTGAGATTGAGCCTCCCAGCGTGAGGTTGGCTAAAGAGTTAGCGGTGGTTAGGTGAAGGTGGTTGATGGCATTACAATGTTGTGTTGGCACATCAGGCTGGCATTATGATCACTGGCGAAATGAGTTTTATCCTGAAAAATTGACCAAGGCAAAATGACTTGAATTTTGTGCCGGCCATTTTACTACCGTTGAACTCAATAATAGTTTTTACCGACTCCTTTCAGAGACTACTTTACCTCGTGGGGTGAAGCATGTATTTGAATTCCGACACGAATCGTGGTTTGAGAAGGAGGTTTTGGAAACTTTACATAAATATAATGCGGGATTCTACGCCATGGATATGCCATCGGTTAATTGCCCTCTGGTAGCGGCGGCCGATTTTGCCTATATTAGGTTTCACGGTAGCACTGACCTCTATTCTAGCTGTTATTCTGACAAGGAACTAACTGATTGGGCAGGGAAGTTGACTAATTTGACGGCTAAGCTGAAAGAAATCTATATCTATTTCAATAATGATGCTGAAACGTTTGCGGTGAGAAACGCCATAACCCTTCGTGGCTATCTGCAAAAGAAAATCAAAGGGGATGTTGTTGAATAATCCATATAAACTTTTAGTGGTAGATATAGATGGGACGCTGTTGGGTAAGAATGGGATTGTCTCTGCTGATGATAGAAAGGCATTGGCTAGAGCCGGTGATTCGGGTATTTATGTCTCTTTGTCTACCGGACGAGTAGTACAAGCTTCTTTGGAAGTCATCAACCAGTTGGCACTGGATGGCTATCACATATTTGCTGATGGTGCTTTGGTGAGTAATCTGGTGAAGGATAAGGATGTTCTTGTTAGTCCAATCAGTAAAGAGTCGGTAAAGCAGATGGTTGAATTCGCGCAGCGAAATGATATATATATTGAACTTTTCTCTAAAACTCATTATTTTGTCGAGCGGGAGACGCGGGTAAGCGACATGCGCCGTAAAGTGTATGGCTTGCAACCTACAACCGCTGATTTCACTAAAATTTGGCAGAATGAGGAAATTCTTAAAGGAACGCTGGTAGTCTCCTCTGCTGAGGAAAGTGAGGAAAGGGCTAAAGCTGATAATTTCCGCCTCCACTTTAAGAATAGTCTTAACTTCCGCTGGACAAAAACAATGGTTTCTCCCGAAGTTGATTTTATGAACGCGGTTGCCCCCGGTGTATCTAAGGGAAAAGCTGTGGAAGTATTAGCTTTGTTTCTGGGGATACCTTTGGCCGAGGTTATGGCTATAGGGGACCAGGATAATGATATGTCACTTCTGTCTACGGCTGGTCTGGCTATTGCTATGGGCAGTGCCCCTGACGAACTAAAAGCAATAGCCGACTATATCACCTTTGATGTTGAGCACAGCGGAGTAGCGGCGGCGATTGATAAGTTTTTGTTGTAAAGGCGCACTTGTTGAGACCTTGACAGCTGGGAAACAGCATTCTAACATAGTAACGATAGCTGAATTAGAATGACCGTGTTGATATGACTAAATTTGTTCCTTTATTACTTGTGGCAGTTTTATTGGTCACTGGATGTACTGGTGGGACACCAGCTAAAGCACCTGCTTCTACTAAAACTATTACATTTACCGTACCTGAGGAGCTTCCGCCGGCAACTGTAGGCGTCCCTTATAGTTTTTCTTTTGCCACGCCGACTAATCCGATGGGAGGTAGTCCCCCTTATTCCTTTCTTCTTGGTTCGGGAATGGGATTTGCCCCGTTCGGACTCATCCTTGACCTGAATGGTTTACTGCACGGCACACCCACAGCGGCAGGAACACGGACTTTTGAAGTATGTGTAAAGGACCTAGGTGGAAATCAGGGCTGTGGAACGACCTCTCTGACCATAAAACCGGGAGCGGAGGTTTGGACGGGAACGTTTGAGATTGTAGGTAAAGAAGACCAGAAATCTATTGGTGTGGATTATGTACAGGAATATCATGTATCTGGCGAGTTCTCGTTTAAGATTCTGAGCGATGACACCATTGAGGGAAAGGGTACCGCACAGGGGGAATACACTAGTTTACAGACCAGTGGAAGCGGTGACCGATTAGAAGCAGAAGGTAGCTTTACGACAAGTTTCTCTGTCAGAGGATATTACTATAAGGGTGCTGAGTCTGCTATCCAATTCCAAAATTTCTCACCCGCTGAATTCACTCTAACGGGAACAACGTATTGGAAATCGGGGGGAGTTGATGGACCTTACCCATTGAGTACTTACCCAATTTTCTACGGTTTTACCTTCAGAGCTATTGGCATGGAAATCACGGACAGAGCGACGGACGAAGACACATCTGTTTGGGGTGGCATGGGGAAAATCAGCCGCACGGTGAGCCTGAGACGGGAAGAATAAGTGGTTAACTGAAAAAGAGGAATGACTGTAGCTAAATGAGGGAGTACAAATATTCGATAGATATAGAACATCCGGCAGAAAAAATATGGGCTCTTATGCAGGATTACTCTAAGTGGCCTGAATTTGCTAAACCGATGGTTACCGGTATTAAGGTTGTCAATAACGGTGATGAAATTGGTAATGGTCTTATACGTTGTGTCAACTATAAATTGCCGTTAGGTTTTAAAGGAACTAGTATTGAGACTATAAGTGGTGTTGAACTTGGGGTAGGATATACATACACCTCTCGTAAAGGAACTGTTGGTAAAATCCGGCTGGAAAAAACAGGTAAAAATACAACAAGATTGCATTTTGAGGAGAAATTGAAGCTAAACCCGCCCTTTAGTTGGTTTGAGGGTAGCATTCCAAAATTCATGGAGAAATATAACAAAAAGACTATGCTAAACATGACTAAATGGTTAATTGGGCACCCTGAATACTGATAACCTACTCCTTTGGAGGAGTAGCGGCGGCGATTAATAAGTTTCTGTTGTAAAATTGCACATTTTGGCTGATTATTATATATCTAAGGCATAGAGACCATGACTAACGGGTTAGCTTCTTCTTTGTCTTACATTCCTACTGTACCTGCCTCTTCTTTTGTGGCTATAGGAGTCATTACCACCGTCGCCAGAGAGGGGGAGGGCCTGAATAACATCAATCGTCCTATGCTTAAGTGGTTTTCCATTGAGGGCAGTAATTGCAGCTTGACCTTCAGACACTAATGGCATTTCAACAAACCCATATCCCCTAGATTGCCCGCTACCAATATACTTATCGTTCATAATGGTTACAGACAACACTTCTCCAAAAGCCGTGAACTCTCGCCGCAGTTCTTCTTTAGTTACCTTGAGAGATAAGTTGCCCACATAGATATTCATATTGTCCATCCTTCTTTGGCGATTGAGCTAGGCTTGTCCTACTGTTTGTCTCTAATACCTGAACTAATAGCCCTCTGGAATTATGAATATATTTTGTGTGTCTTAAGTAGAAATAAGTTAAGAGAGAGTTTAATATCCTCTCTGTCTTCCTCCCCCGAATCCACCACTTCTACCGCCACCTCTCCTGTCACCATACGACCCGTCGCTTCTGTTATCTGAGCGGGGACGAGCTGTATTAACAGTAAGTGTTCGTTCTCTCAGTGTTTTTCCGTTGAGCCCGGTAATTGCAGCTTGACCTTCAGACACTGATAGCATTTCAACAAACCCGAATCCTTTTGGCCGTCCACTATACTTATCCATTATGATATTTACAGATTCAACTTCCCCAAAAGCCAGGAATTCCTTGCGTAACTCCTCCTCGGTGACATCATAAGATAAGTTACCCACATATATCTTCATATTAATTAATGCTCCTTTTATTGGGTTATGGTTATTATTAATTAACCCCTTGTCATCTGTTTTCGCCTTCTTCTTGCGCTCTTTTGCGCTTTCAAACGTGCCGTTTCTCCCTTGGATAGAAAATGACGATGGGCCTTTGCCTCACGCAGAATCCCACTCATCTGCACCATTCTTTGAAAGCGACGCAATAGCGAGTCTTGTGATTCACCTTCACGTATCGAAACTTCTAATGACATAATACACCAACACATTCTAGGACATACACAGGCCAATTATTCTCAGCCCATGTATGTCCTTAAGGTCAAACTATAGTATTATCTATTCGGTTTGACTTTACGGTAGCAATCGCTACAGTAAACCGGTCTATCACCACGAGGTTCAAAAGGTACTTCGGTATCTTTGCCACATTCGGCACATACTGCGGGAAACATCTGGCGTCTGGACCCATAGCTGCTGCTTCCGAAACGCTCTGTCTTCCGTGCCTGGCGACATTCGGGACAACGCTTTGGCTCATTAGTGTAACCCTTAGACTGGAAAAACTCTTGTTCCTCAACGCTGAAAGTAAAGGTAGCTCCACAATCGGAGCACTGGAGAGACTTCTCCTCAAAGCTCATTGAATGACCTCCTCTCTTTGAAATTCTAGTTAGAGTTGCGGTCATCCAAAACTTAGCAAAATTACGAGACGATTCAAGTATGTAATAACCTAAACTGAAACTACTAGGTGCATTATAACATAGAAGAGACACTATTTGCAAGAACCAGTACAAACCTTCGAGTAGGAAATAACCGCCTTCTGTAGCGGCGGCGGTTAGTAAGCTTTTGTTGTGGTCATTAGTAGGCGTGAGCTTAGGGAGTTTGTATATATCCAATAAAAAGTCGGCTGCCCACTAGCCTGACGAATTGTTTAGTATTTTAAACTTGCAGTTCTACGCAGATTACCCCCCCCATAATCGCTTCCACCAGGGTTTTTTATCACCAAGTCCCTTTATCGTGAAGGAGTATTCACACTTATTACATCTCCAGGCTTTATAATGCTCATTATAATAGGTATCAGCGCTACCGCAATGAGGGCAGGTTGTCCTCATTTTTCTCGACGTTTCCTTATCAAGTCTATTCCAGTATCCATCAGACCACCTGGGGCGAATGGGCATTTTAGCCTCCTGATTATATATGCAATTCTATTATATCACCATCCTCAGAAATTCTATTAAGATGGACTGCTTAGAATGATGGCAGTTAATATTAGGCTTGGTCTTTTATTTGAGTGGCGATTTTGACTCCAAACTCCTTACATTTAGAGAGTTCTCCTTCTGCAATCGGGCCTTTCATCCCTTCGACTCTTATTGATAAACCGGGAGTCACCAGTTTCAGTCCGAGAACCTTTTTGCTTATTTGCCTTTCCATTTTCTTGGTTGCTTTTTCAAAATCTTTGCTAAGGTATGTATCAAAAACAGCAGCCTGTTTCCCCTCTAAGTTGAGCTTTCCAAGTTTATCGATAAACTTCCTGATACCTCTGGTTGCATTACCTAGATGATTTGGAGAACCCACTAAAATCACAGCGCACTTAATTATCTGATTTGGGTCAGCCTCTTTGAGTTCACTAAGGACTGTTTCTACTCCCGGAACTTCTCTCATTCCCTCGATTATTGTTTCAGCTACAAGTTTGGTATTACCCCACTTTGATTCATAAACAACGATAACTTTTGCCATGAGACTGCCTCCTTTCTTATTTGTGGTAAATCTACCTGATTACATATGTAACTCTATTATATCACCGTCTTGGAGGACGTGGTCTCTTTTTACCATTACGCCATCGTGTTTCCCCGAGCCCCAGATGCGGGCGAATTTTAGTTTGGCTCGGAAATCTTTGTGGACTTCAGCGGCGGCATCATCTAATGTGCTTCCCCGCTCAAGGGTTATCGGGTCATTGAAGCCTGGCTTTTGTCTTGGAGTTTTGGTATATACCCGAATAATGTTGAGCATTTGATAGATTTTAGACTTCAGTTCTTCTAAACTCGTTCCTTTTTTAGCTGAGATAGCAATGACTGGTAAGAGGCCTTTATACTTATCCTGTAAAGCCGTGTAGTTCTGGTTGGCGTTGTCTAAGTCTATCTTGTTGCCCACAATTAACGCCTTTTTATGACTTAGCACGACACCTTCTTCAGCCTTCTCTTCCCCGATTCCTATTCTCATATCTTTTAGTTGGCTGATGATGGAGTCAATCTGGGCTAGTGGAGCACCACTTAAGTCCACCACAATTATTAGAGCGTCAGCTCGTATCAGCATATGGTGGAGCCACCACTCAACAGACTGGGGTACCAGGGGTGGGGTATCAATTAGCTGTATTTGGATATTCTCAAATTGCAGCATTCCCGGAGTGGCACTGTGAGTGGTAAAGGGGTATTCGGCTACGGTTGGGGAGGCATTGGTAATGCTGGAAACAAGCTGAGACTTACCGGCATTGGGCAGGCCAATTACCGCTACTTGGGCTGTTCCCTCTTTCTCAATGACCATGGATGCTCTTTGAGTGGCTGCCTTTTTACCAGCTGCCTGGTTTAGTTTAGCAATCCTTTGCCTCAGTTCCGCTCGGAGGTGGTCGGTACCCTTATGCTTGGGCATAATAGCCAGCATTTCTTCCAGGGCTATTATCTTTTCAGTGGGGTTTTTAGCCGTTCGGAATTTCTTTTCGGCTTCAAAATATTGAGGTGGTAAATTAGCTGGCATCGCTTCTCACAGATACTGCTTTATTTTATTAGCCAGGTTTTTAGTCATGCCTTTGACTGTTGTTAACTCTTCTTCAGTAGCCTCCTTGATGGCTCGGATGGAGCCAAATTGCTTCAGCAGGCTACGCTTGCGTTTAGGGCCAATGCCGGGAATGGTGTCAAAGACTGAAGCAAAGGTTTCCCTTTTACGGAGTTTCTGATGATAACTTAGAGCGAAGCGATGAGACTCATCTCTAAGGCGCTGTAGCAATTGAAGGCCTCGGGAATTATGGGGTAGAATGATAGGCTCTGTCTTTTGTGGAATAAAAATCTCCTCGTTTTCCTTGGCTAAACTGGCAACGGGCACAGACTCGACTCCTACTTTCCGCATTATTGATAGGGCAGTGTTGAGTTGCCCCTTGCCTCCGTCAATGAGGATAAGATCAGGTAGAACTGCCCACTCATTTGGAGTAGAGGTAGAGGTGTCACTCTTAAGACTCCGATTAAATCGCCGACTGAGTACTTCTTGAAGCATAGCGTAGTCGTTAGCACTTGGTACCGTTTTGATTCTGAAGCGCCTATAATGAGATGGCTTTGACTCCCCTTTCTCAAAAATCACCATACTGCCTACTGCTGCCATACCCTGTATATTAGAGATGTCATAGCCTTCCATGCGGGAAGGAAGGCGGGGTAGATGGAGCTCTCTCTCTATCTCGGCTAAAGCATCTGCCAATGCTCTAGGAGTGGCTAATTGCTTAATTTTATGTTGTTCTAAACCTCGCTGAGCATTTTCAGCGACAATATTTACCAGTTGTATTTTATTACCCCGACTTGGCACCTGAATATGAACCTTGGCCCCTCGTTTACTTTGTAGCCAGTTCTTAATAATAGGCATATCTTCTACCGGATACTGGAGCAGTAATAGGGGGGGTATGTAAGGGGTAGAGGCATAGAATTGTTTAATAAAGCTGGTCATAATTTGACGTGGCTCTTCAGAACGGGTACCCTGCAATACGAAGCTCTCTCGACCAATCAATTTGTCACTGCGAATAAAGAAAACCTGGACGTAGGCTTGGTTTTTATCACTGGCGAAGGCAATAACGTCCTGCTCTCCTCTTACCGTAGTAGCTATTTTCTGTCCTTCAATAACTCTGTTTACTGCTTGGATTTGGTCTCTAAGTAGAGCCGCTTTCTCAAAATCTTGAGCCTCAGCAGCTTTTTTCATCTTGCTCTCAAGCTCTTGGGCTACCGTTTCCTGCTTCCCTTCAAGGAAGAGGATTACCTGCTTTATCACCTCAGCGTATTCTTGCTTGCTCACGACGCCGATACAGGGTCCAAGACAATGGTGGATGTGGTAATCAAGGCAGGGTTTGGAATCAGCGCCGGTGATGGTTCGGGAACAGGTGCGAAAGGGAAAGATTCCTTTTATCACCTTCAAGGTTTGTCGCACTGACTTAGCACTGGCGAAAGGACCGAAGTAACGCCCTCCATCTTCCTCCAGCCGCCGGGTAATGTATACCCTGGGCCAGTCTTCATTGGGGTTTATCTTGAGGTAAGGGAAGGTTTTATCGTCTTTAAGTCGGACGTTGTAAGGGGGGCGATGTCTCTTTATCAAATTTAGCTCAAGGATAAGAGCTTCTTGTTCCGAATTAGTGACAAAGAAGTCGAGGTCATTGACTTGGCTTACAAGCCGCTTAAGTTTGGACGATAGTTTTTGCGAAGCACTAAAATATGACTTTACCCGGTGATATAGGTCAGCTGCCTTACCCACATATAGTATATTACCCTCGGCGTCTCTCATGAGGTAGACACCGGGGTTAGTTGGTAGCTGCTTTAGTTGCTCGGTTATAAGGTTACTTGCCGAATTGAAGGAGGGTGTTATCCCTTTCACTCAGTTTCCTTACCCAGGTTGGCCAGAAACTCGGCGTTGGTTTTTGTTTTGCTCAGGCGCTCGAGGACTCGCTCTGTGGTCTCAGCGAAGTTGGCAGAGTTATTAGCAATCATAGACACCATACGCCGCAGCAGCCATACCTGCTTTACTGTCTTTTCACCTAATAGTAGCTCTTCTCGTCTGGTGCTACTGCGTTGAATATCCATAGCTGGGAAGATACGGCGTTCAGCTAACCGACGGTCGAGGTGAAGCTCCATATTGCCTGTTCCTTTGAACTCCTCGTAGATAAGTTCGTCCATGCGGCTGCCGGTATCAATGAGACAAGTGGCGATGATGGTTAGACTACCACCCTCGTCCACGTTGCGGGCAGCACCAAAGAAGCGTTTGGCTGGGTGGAGGGCGGCCGGGTCAATGCCACCGGATAGGGTACGACCACTAGGGGGTACAACTAGGTTGTATGAGCGGGTGAGACGGGTAATGCCATCGAGAAGGATGAGCACATCCTTACCGTTCTCTACCATACGTTTGGCTTTCTCCAGTGCCAGCTCAGCGACACGGGTGTGATTCTCTACTGGCTCATCAAAGGTGGCGCTTATCACCTCTCCTCCTTTGATCGAGCGTTTCATGTCAGTAACTTCCTCCGGTCGCTCGCCAATAAGGCATATCATTAGGTGGATATCATTATAGTTAGCGAGGGCAGCATTGGCTATGAATTTGAGCACTACCGTCTTACCGGCTTTGGGCGGTGACACAATTAAGCCCCGTTGTCCACGCCCAATAGGGGCAATGAGATTCATAAGTCGGGTGGACAAGTTGTTGGGCGAGGTCTCCAGGTTAATTAGTTGGTCAGGGAAGGTAGGAGTAAGTGAGCCGAAGGTAGGTCGGTTCTTGGCCAGCTCAGGGTCGATGCTATTAATCGCTTCTATCCGGAGCAGGCTATAATATTTCTCGCTATTTCTGGGTGGTCGGCACTGCCCGGCGACCAGATCACCGTTGCGCAGACCTAAGCGCCGAATCTGAGACTGGGAGACATAGACATTGGTAGGACTGGGTAAGAGTGTGTTTTGCCTGAGGAAGCCGTAGCCCTCACTTATAATCTCTAGGATACCGCTGAGGAATACATGTCCCTGTTGCTCAGTTTGAGCCTGAAGCAGAGACATAATGAGGCTTTGCTTCTTAAGGCTAGTATAATTAGAGATACCCAACTCCTTAGCCAGTTCAATCAGCTCACCTTTGGTTTTGTTTTCTAGTTGATTAATGTTCATTTTAACCTTACTCCCTGATTTTCGGTAATTTCATCTCCTCCCCTTTTTTTGCTCTGGGGATTTAGGATGTGCATTGTCTATTTTAAGCTTTCCTTTATCATTTAATCAGTTTTAGCCGTTACAAGGCCATTTCTATCTAATCAGAATTAAAAATGGTGTGTTGCTATGAAATTTAAAGTTCAAAATCATAAATTAAAGCCTAGAACCTCTAAAGCATCTTTCCCTTGGGGAAATTAAAGCTTGTCGATTTGGTCTTACAGCTCATTTATTATGGTCACAAATTAAGACGAGAGGGGCAGCGATGGTTGAGCCCCTTCGCGTAGTATATCTTTGGCGACACCAATGAAATCACGGAAGAGGGGGTGGGGACGACCCGGACGAGAACCAAATTCAGGGTGGAATTGGCAGCTTACCATCCAAGGGTGGTTAGCTAACTCGCAGACTTCAACCAGTCTGCCGTCAGGGGATAATCCGCTATAAACCATCCCTGCCTCTTGTAGTTGAGTGCGAAATTGATTATTAAATTCGTAGCGGTGTCTATGGCGCTCGGAAACTAGACTCTCCCTGTAGGCACTAGCGGCACGGCTGCTGTCAACCAGTTGACAGGGGTAGTTACCCAAGCGCATAGTGCCTCCTTTGCTTTTTACCTTCTTCTGTTCGGGGAGGAGGTCAATGACGGGGTAGGGAGTGGAGGCATCAAACTCAGTAGAATTTGGTTCAGTTGAGCCTAGAGCATAACGGGCAAACTCAATTACCATAACATGCATACCCAAGCACAGTCCTAAATAGGGAATTTCATTGTTTCGAGCATAGGTGGCTGCCTTTATCATGCCTTCTATGCCCCTAATGCCAAAGCCGCCAGGAACTATGATACCCTGAGCCGAGCGCAGTATGGCATTGCTGTTATCCTTTTCCAGAGCCTCTGATGGTACCCATATGAGATTAATATCTCGATTATGATAGAGAGCAGCGTGATGGAGTGCTTCTCGAACTGAGAAATAGGCATCCTTTAGTTCTACATATTTGCCCACCAGGGCGATATTAACCGGCTCACGGGGTGTTTTGAGGCGATTAACTAGTTCCTGCCATTGGTTCAGGTCAGCCCGCTTTGCCTTAAGGCTGAGCTTGTCTATAATTAGTTGTCCTAACCCTTCCTGCTCCAAGACTAATGGTACCTCATAGATAGTGTCTACTGTAGGTAGGGGAATGACTGCCTGCAGATCCACGTCACAGAACAGGGATATTTTATCCCTAATCCCATCCGAGATGGGATAATCACTACGGCATATGATGATATCAGGCTGGATACCAATGCGCCTGAGCTCGTTAACGCTGTGCTGAGTGGGCTTGGTCTTGAGCTCCTGAGTAGAGTTGAGGTAAGGGAGGAGGGTAACATGGACATAAAGCACGTTATCCCGCCCCACATCCTTTCTCATTTGTCTGAGGGCTTCAAGGAAGGGTTGCCCCTCAATGTCGCCTACTGTGCCACCTACTTCTATAATAACCACCTCAGCTTGGGATTTTTGAGCTAACTGCGTAAATCGTTTCTTTATCTCAGTGGTGACATGAGGCACCACCTGAATGGTACCACCTAGGAAATCGCCTCGCCTCTCCTTGGCGATAACGGCACTGTATATCTGGCCTGAAGTAACGTTGGACTCGGCAGTAAGGTTAATATCGATAAAACGCTCGTAGTTGCCTAGGTCAAGGTCAGTCTCAGCACCATCCTGGGTGACAAACACCTCACCATGTTGATAGGGTGACATTGTTCCCGGGTCAACATTGAGATAGGGGTCTAGCTTCTGCGCAGATACCGTAATTTGGTGGCTTTTCAGAAGAGTCCCTATGGAAGCGGCGGCAATACCCTTGCCGACTGAACTAACAACACCACCAGTAATAAAGATATACTTTGACATTCAGGAAAACCAAACTCTCAGGATTCAATCCAAAAAACAACTTTGCGTTTGATCTACTTAGAGGGGATAGGAGAAGATAGGTTTTCACATATTATACTCAGTCAGGTATTACTTGTCAAGTTTTTGTAGCCTCACCCCTTGAGGGAGGGTATTGCGAAATATCCTTGATAGCTGATGAAGTCGGGGTGTTGGAGGAGCTAGATACTAGATAGTTGTTTGAGAGAGTGACTTGACCCTGCGGGTAACATTGCTTTTTACCTTCGATGACACCCTTGACTTTGGCCTCATGCTCTTCTTTTTGTTCTCTCTCAATGGTGAGAGTGTCGCCGTTGATGGAGATGTCCAGTTCCTCTGGACTACATTTTCCTTGGTCTGATACATATTAAGAGGAAGTTTGTCTGCTCTCACCTTTGGCCAAGAGTGTAGAGGCTTAACAAAAATTATCAGGATTATTTAAAATAATTTATTAAACTTATTAAGCAAATATTGACAAATATTATGAAATGATTTATAATATTTCCATTGAGTGACAGATTATGATAGGGAATTTCTGTAGGCTATTTTGATGAGGAAAAGAACGGCAGGCAAGGATTACTATAATATATTAGGGGTCAATCGTAATGGCAGTGAACGAGAGATAAAGCGAGCCTACCGCAGACTGGCTCGTAAGTATCACCCTGATGTTAATCCCAATGACAAATCGGCAGAGGCTAAGTTTAAGAAAATAAACGAGGCTTACGAAGTTCTATCTGACAAGGAAAAACGGCAGAAGTATGATCAATTTGGTGACCGTTGGCAGTATGCTGACCAGTTTGCCGAGACAGGAGGACAGCGGTCTGCATCATGGGATTTTAACCACGCTGGTAGCGCTCAAAGATTCTACTATGAGGAGGGCGATTTAGATAGTTTGTTTGGTGAACTGTTCCAGCGTTTTGGTACAGGGGCTTCTAGCCGCCGGGTTCGACCTCGACGTGGTCAGGATATAGAGTATCCGGTTGAGGTAACCTTGGAAGAGGCCTATTATGGAACTGACCGTATCCTTAACCTTGAGATCGGGCAGCCTTGTTCCACTTGTGGTGGTACCGGTCAGATACAGAATGCCCTATGCTCAGTATGCCAAGGTTCAGGTAAGATAGCTCGTGTGAAAAAGGTGGAAATCAAGATTCCACCTGGAGTGAAGAGTGGGTCTCGAATACGCATCGCCGGTAAGGGGAAGCTGGGTTATAATGGTGTTAGTGGCGACCTTTATCTGATAGCATCGGTTAAGCCACACCAGCTGTTTGAACGGAAGGGTGATAATTTATATGTAGAAGTGGCAATTCCGCTGGCAGTAGCGGTGTTGGGGGGTGAGGTTCAGGTACCTACGCTTAAGGCAAAGCTGGCACTGAAGATTCCACCAGAGACTCAGAGCGGGCGTACCTTTCGTCTAAACGGGCAAGGAATGCCTCATCTGGGTAACTCTTCCCGTGGAGACCTGCTGGCTAAGGTGAATGTGGGTTTGCCCACTAAGCTTTCAGCGGAGGAAAAGAAGCTCTTTGAGCAGCTCGGTCGGCTACGACCCGGTGGCTAAATTCGGAGGTGATTTATGAATCTAAATGATGAAGCCCCTTGTTATGTGATAAGTATAGCTGCCAGGATGGTTGGTGTCCAAACTCACACCTTGCGCTATTACGAAAAAATTGGCATAATGGAACCGTCTCGGTCCAAGGGGAACATTCGTCTGTATTCGGACAGAGATATAGTTCACTTAAGGCGGGTGAAAACACTGATGGATGACCTAGGGGTTAACTTGGCCGGGGTAGAAGTTATTATGCATATGACACAGCGTCTAATTGAATTGCAACGCCGCGTGGCAGAGCTGGAATCAGAGATAGAAGAGTTTAGACCTAGGGAACATTAGCCGGCTACTTGGTTAGCTGACTTGTGAAATTCAAAGTTAGGATTGAGCAGGAAGATTTTGGCGAACAATGAAATAGGATACTTCGTTGAATAAGACGGATACTACAAATGTAAGTCAAGAGACCAAGCAACGCTGGCCCAAAAAAGAGATTATCTTGGGTAGCCTGTCAATAGTGATTACTCTGGGACTTGTGGCTGCTCTCATTTACTATAAAGATGAACTAATGGGCATAGCATCTGTAGCCAACTATGGTCTTCTGGGTCTGTTCATTATCGCTTTTCTTGGTAGTGGTTTACCTAGCATGACTGCGGTACCCGTTCCTTTTTGGCTTCTGGTATTAACCTTACCAAGCGTATTAGCTTCACGATGGGGGATATTAGCCCCAGTGTGGATAGCACTAATTACAGCGTTAGGCATTAGTTTAGGTCAGTTACTTACCTTTATGGTTAGCTATGGGGGCAGAAGTCTTTCTCAAAAACTTGCCACTAAATTTAATAATCGCTTCTACAATAGAGCCATGGGATGGGCACAGCGGCACGGCTCTTGGGCTGTTTTTGTCATGTCGGCTATATTTAATCCCATTCACTTGCCGATGACTATTGCCATAGCGGCACTCCGCTACCCCCCGCAGAAATTTTTCTTCTTCTGCTTCCTCGGCGCCTTAGTTAAGAGTTTATTTATAGCCTTCAGTGGTTATTTTGGGTTGGGTTCCATAATCGGTTTTTAGGAGTGTAAGTAAGTGTAATGTGCCGTAAATATGAGGTTTTAGATGAGAGTTGCCACTAATTGGGACAGATATTATAAGCGTATTAAAATTAGCCAAATAACCTTGGGGTTCATTTGGAAGGCCTATCTGGATTTGTTAAGCGGAGTTCATTTCAGGCAACCGGTTAAAGTAATAGAATTAGGCTGTGGCACAGGATATAATACCTTGCAGATAGCTAAACTATTTCCGGTTAGTAAAGTAACGCTAGTGGATGCCAATCCCTATGTGCTGGCTGTTGCTGAAAAAAACCTGTCTTGTCTTAAATGCAAAAAGGAATTCGTGTTAAAAGATCTGTTTGACCTTGATTTGAGTGAAAAATATGATATAGTCCACTCTCAAGGGCTCTTAGAACATTACCCTCTTGAGAGTAGAAGGAAGTTAATCCAGTTGCACAAAGAGCTTTTGGCTACAGATGGAGTGGCTACAATAATAGTGCCTACCCCGAGTCCAGTCTATAAATTGTGGAGAAGGATGATGGAGATGATGCATTTATGGATCTACACTGATGAAGTAGCTATTACTAGATCCAAATTTACCGCCGACTTGGAAGCTAGTAACTTGCAAACCTTAAAAATGAAAATGTATCACTTAACCGAGCTTGGTGCCTTATGTAAGACAGGGAGTTAGATCATATGCAAACGGGGTTGTTTAGCCGTTTCTTCAGTGGCTATACTCTAGTTATCGGCTCTCACATAAGAAGACAACTTGAATTTTTAAAGGAGAAAACGCCATCCGAGTTTAAGCATAGACGGCTGGATGATTTGGGTTGTGGAGATGGCAAGATAACCTTACTATTAAAAGATATTTTATTGCCAACACGGCTCCGAGGCTTTGATGTTAATCCTAATCTTGTTAAACGAGCCAGAGCTAAAGGAATTGAAGCTGAGGTCAGTAATCTAGAGGATGATATGCCTAGTGGGGAATTGGGCATAATGTGGGGAGTTTTACACCATCTAAAAGATAAGGAGGGTTGCCTTAGGAGGCTAAAGGAAAACTACAGCTTGATTTTTATCAGAGAACCAATAAGGGTTGGTCTTCTTAACGGGTTAGAACTGGGGCACCCATTAAGAAAAAAAGAGCTTGAATCCCTGATTCAAGAGCATCTAGCTGGTTCGCAGGTATTCTATTGTGGCAATAGTCTCCTCCTATTTTATATATCGCCAAATGGAGGAATGTGATAGTCGAATGGACGGAAAGAAGAATAATATGGTTGAGATAAGCGGTGTTGACTTAACCCTGCGGGAAGAAGCCCGCTATTTGGGTCAGCAGCTTTTTGGGAACAGATTAGAGAAGATTGATAACTTTACCAATAGGCTTCTGGATATTAGCACCAGGGTTCGAGGCAAAGACTTTCTCCTCGTTCATAACTCCGGTGGTTGGGGGAGCGCTGATATGGGCCATTGTTTGCAATGGGAAAGAAGCCTAGTGACTGGAGTGAGCGACACTATGGAAAAGCTCGGGCATACCTCATTACTAATTCATTACCTTCGCACTGGCAGAGGTTGGCGAGAAAAGATACGGGATGTAAAAGAGCAGTTCCAATTCTTTGCCTTTAAGGCAAGGCTGATGGCAACCGAATTAAGATTTCTAACTCAGCACATCAACCCTCCTAAGGTGCTACTGATAGGGGTAAGCCAGGGGGCTGCCTTTAGTAATGCAGTAATGCGAGACTTAACCGACCTTGGCCTTGTTTACAGTATTGAACTGGGCATGCCCTTTAACCAGAGGTCTCAGCGGCTAGTTACTGAGAAAACATTGGTGTTAAATAGTAACGGATTGATGCCCGACGCTACAGTACAGGGGAACCTAGTCGGTGCTTTAGAAGCTTACTTGGTCGGTCCCTTTAAATGGCTTATGTATCAATTACGAAGAAGACCGGTAAGGTTTGCCCAATGTATTAACGCCCCTGGGCATGACTATGATTGGGGATACCCTGAAGTTAAACAGCAGATTGAGGATTTCCTTAAGCTTAATTTTGGCACTAAGAATAATGTGGAGGTGGTTAGTCATGAAGCAAGAAAGATTTACTGAGCAGGCACAAGAGGCACTGGCTCTTTCTCAGGAGTTGGTTCGCCAGTATCGCCACAGCCAATGGGATGTGGTGCATATCCTACTAGCACTGCTCCGACAGGAAAAGGGATTGGTTGGTGATATATTAAAGGAGCTTGGCGTTGATGTTGAAATGGTGCGGCAACAGGTGGAATCTGCCCTGGATAAAACACCTAAAGTTGCTTATGAGACACCGCAAATTTACGCTACACCACGTATTGCCCAGCTTTTGCAGATGGCAGGGACTGAAGCTGATAGACTTAAAGATGAGTTTATTGGCACTGAGCACCTGCTGATTGCTATGGTTGGAGAACAGAAAGGTGAGACGACTGATATCCTTCACCACTTTGGCATTGATCAAGAGAAGGTATATTCTGCTCTCCAAAAGCTCCGTGGTGGGCACCGTGTTACTGATGCTAGGGCAGAAAGCAAGTACCGCTCCTTAGAGAAGTACGGTCGTGACCTCACTGAGTTTGCTCGTCAGGGGAAGCTTGATCCGGTTATCGGTCGGGATGATGAAATCAAGCGTGTAATGCAGATACTTAGTCGGCGCACCAAGAACAACCCGGTAATTATTGGTGATGCTGGAGTGGGCAAAACTGCCATTGCTGAAGGGTTAGCTCAGAAGATTGCCGCTGATGATGTTCCCAACTCACTTAAAGGGCGCCGAATAGTGGCTCTGGATATGGGATCACTGGTGGCTGGGAGCAAGTTCCGGGGTGAATTTGAGGAGCGACTTAAGGCGGTTATAGATGAGGTTCGTCAAGCCCAGGGTGAGGTTATGTTGTTCATTGATGAGATTCATACTGTAGTTGGGGCTGGAGGTGCTGAGGGAGCTATTGATGCCAGTAATATGCTCAAACCAGCGTTGGCTCATGGTGAATTGCAGTGTGTAGGCGCTACCACTCTTGATGAATACCGTAAATTTATTGAGAAGGATAAGGCTCTGGAGCGGCGCCTTCAGCCGGTGTTTATCGATGAACCTAGTATTGAGTCTACTGTTGAGATGCTTCGTGGACTTCGTCCCAGATATGAAGCCCACCATAAGATTAAAATAAGTGATGAGGCTCTGGAAGCAGCCGCTCGGTTGAGTCAGCGTTATATTTCCGACAGATATTTGCCAGATAAAGCTATTGACCTTATTGATGAGGCAGCCAGTAAGTTGCGCATTGATACTGAGAGCGCACCACCAGAGGTTAAATCTTTAGAGGAGCGTCTCAAACAATTAACTAACGAAGAAGAAGCGGTCTCTCAACGGCAGGATTATGAGGGCGCTGCCCAATTGAAGAGTGAGAGGTTGCGTCTGGAAGAAGAGTGTAACCAGGCTAAGAGCAATTGGCTTAAGCAGGAAAAAATTGATGAGGTAGTAAGTGAGGAAGATATTGCTCAGCTAATTTCAAAGTGGACGGGCATTCCTGTGTCCCAAATGTTAGAAGGCGAGGTTGAAAAGCTACTGCATATGGAGGAGCGCATTCACGAAAGATTGATAAATCAGGAAGAGGCGGTTGTTGCCATTTCGGAGGCTATCAGGAGAAGTAGGGCCGGATTGAAAGACCCGAGCCGGCCTATTGGCAGCTTTATGTTCTTAGGCCCTACTGGTGTCGGCAAGACTGAACTGGCTCGCGCTTTGGCGCAATTCTTGTTTGATGACGAGAATGCAATGGTGCGTCTTGATATGTCTGAGTATATGGAGAAACACACTGTATCACGCCTTTATGGTGCCCCACCGGGCTATATTGGCTATGAGGAGGGGGGGCAGCTTACCGAGGCAGTGAGGCGGCGTCCTTACCGGGTAATCCTGCTGGATGAGATTGAGAAGGCGCATCCTGACGTGTTTAGTGCCTTACTTCAGGTCCTTGATGATGGACGCTTAACTGATGGTCACGGGCGGACGGTAGATTTTAAGAATACGGTAGTCATTATGACTAGTAATGTTGGCGTTGAACTCATCAAGCGCGATATGACTTTTGGTTTTGCTATGCCGAAAGATGAAGACAAGACCAGGCAACAGTCCTACGAGAAGATGAAGGAAAAAATGATGAGCGAGGTGAAGAAGACATTCCGCCCCGAATTCCTTAATCGGTTGGACGAGATTATAGTTTTCCACGAGCTAACCGAGGAGCAACTCAGGAGCATTGTTGATTTACTGATAAAGGATTTGCAGGGGCGTATGGTTGAGCATAAATTAGGGATAGAGTTGACCGAGGAAGCTAAATCATGGCTGGCGAAGGAAGGCTATGACCCCCAGTATGGAGTACGACCACTGAGGCGAGCCATAGAGCGGTATATAGAGAATCCCCTCTCAACTAAGTTATTACAGAGTGAATTTAGCCAGGGTGATATCATTGTAGTCGACCTCAAAGATGGTGGTTTAACCTTTACAACAAAAGTGGCAAAGAAGTCACACAAGTAGTAAAATACTATAGAGTAACGGGGCTGTAGTTCAATTGGGAGAACGTTTGACTGGCAGTCAAAAGGTAGCGGGTTCGAATCCCGCCAGCTCCACCAGGTTTTGAAGTTAAAAAGCCCTTGAAGTTACCATAACAGCAAGGGCTTTTTTAGTTTGCTAATAATTTGCTAAAGGATAGCTTCTTTTAATCTTTCTTTGTTGGTCACTATGTCATTGAAGCGGTTAGCGGCAGTCTGTTGCAAGCCTGGGACTACGTGGCTATACGTGTCAAGGGTTATCTGTATGCTGGCATGGCCTAGCCTCTCCTGGACTACGCGGGGGTGTATCCCTTGTTTCAGCATTAGGCTAGCGTGGGTATGGTGATCATCATGACGAGAAAACCACCGCCAAGACCAAGGAAGATACCTGCAGTAATATTACCAACTAAAAATCCAACACTCGTGCCGATAAAGAGTCCTGCAGGTATCGCCACTCCAGTTACGCCCCATTGCTTCTTCGATTCCTCTGATTGTGTGGACATGCTATCTCCTATCTAACCATCGATATTTGGTACCTGACTTTGTGTTATTATTTTGTTTACTGCATTTTCTGGGCAGTAACTGCAAATTCTTTGCTTTCCGAGTCAAATGGTAAACCTGCAACATTTGAATAGAAACCTTCCACCTTAAACCCGCATTCTACAAACTCCCCCTCTAACTCTTCGAGGGAAAAATATTGCAGCCAGTTGTAAACAGTACGTGTACGATCAGCTTCAACAATCGTATATTTATCCAGTACTACCTTTTCTTTCTCGTACTTGAACGTGTTAAGAAATCCGTAGTATTTATTTGGAGACCAAAAGCCATTAAGAAGGTTGGCTTCGTACTTTACAGTTTCTTCTCGCTGCTCAAATGCTTTCAGCGAATACACATCAAGAATAACAGAACCTCTAGGCTCTAAAGTATTGTAGAACTTGGACAGTATCTTTCTTCTTTGGGTCGGACTAAGGGCACAGAAATCGCACATAATCATCAGGATAAGATTAAATCGGTCATCTGTTTCAAACTCTAGGTAATTCTGATTTACATACTTGATTGATAGTCTCTCCCTGACCGCTACTTCTTGTGCATATTGAATCGACCTCGTTGAAAAGTCTATTCCGGTTACATCTGCCTGCTTTCTAGCCAGCCTGGTTGTATATAATCCAGGGCCACAGCCAAAGTCGGCAATCTTCATCCCAGTACCAACATTGAAATGAGAGGCTATCCACTCGACGGATTTATCAATAAATGCTGCATTACGTGATGAGACATCGATTCCTTTATTTAAGTGAAAAGAGAGCATCTGCTTTGAAGTATGCTCGTCTGTCCAAAGGTCATTCGCTGTATAGAACTCAAATGGCTTAGGGCGCTTGTTTACTTTTTCAAGCTCTTCAAACATGTTACCTCTATTTTATTACATCCGACGCTGCCTTTAAATATATTCTATGTGCAATAAAGGAACAAGAATACTAATATTTTTGCTCAATCTAATCTCTCATCACATCAAGCGCAAGTCCTATGTTTCCCATCTGGCAATGGGTCTGTGCCGGTTCTTCTTTTGTGAGTACCCGAGAAGTTACCGATCTAGCATTGGTTAATGCCTTTAGATGTATGCCATGCATCTTGAAGGGAACTAAATGGCTTCCCCTGTGGATAAACTGATACGTTAGGTCAATAGCCTTTGATGATTGTCTAAAGTACTACAGACAAGTTATTGATTGAGCTAAAAGCATTATAAAATACTTAAGGGAGCTTTATTGCTCCCTGTCGGTATTTGTGGTCTATTCTATCACTTGAAGATTCTTAAGATAAGTCCCCAATGAGATGACATTACTAACTATTTACATATGGGTATTTATTAGAAATATCAGTTCTCGGGTCAGGTAAATCTTCTCCCAGCAATAGGCTTAGTACATTGCCAGCTACTATGACTATAATTTTTAGCTCTTTCATTTTTCTCACCTCCTTTTTCTATTCACTATGCTGTCAAACGAATTCATGGCGATATGCATAGTTCAATACTTAATGTTAGCCATTATATGTAACTTCCGTAAATTTACGCACGGCTATATATAGCCAATATAACTGAGTAATAGGTAAATAAGGTCTAAGAATAGCAGTAAGATCTAACCCACCGAAGCCACCCCTAAAAGTTACACCCCATAAAAAAACACCCTAACCAGATAGGGTGCTCCCGACTCAATGTTAAAATAGGTATCAGTACTTACCCTGATGTTTATAATAGCATACCTAAAAAAATAATGCAACATTATAAACTCACAATAGACTGCCAGGGTATCAGCCAAACATCAATTCTAAGCTAAATTACTATGGAGATGACGAGGCGTTATACGCAAGCACTGGGATTTGAGGATGTATTCTGCTATTGTTAGTTGATAGTAATAGTGTGGAATGTAGTTATGACTTTGGGGGAGAAGGTAATCAGCAACTAAACAGTGGTTTGATAATTCTCGCGATTACGCTATTCTACACCTTACTTGACACACTAACTGCATGGTAGAGTGAAGCAAAGGTTGCTGTTATCCACATGATTGCAGGAATGATTCCCACAATTAAGCAAAGCAGCCCCACAATACTGATAGGAATAGCCAGTAAGCCAATAAGGAATATTGTCCAAGCATGTCCATCAGTCATGCGCCAACTTTCTTTGATTGCTTCGATTACCTTCATTTTTTGGTCTACAACAAGGTAAGGCGTAAAGGCTAGCTTACACGCAAATATAATACCTGGTATTATCAATAGGAAGAGCCCAACAGCAACTATTGCACCAACAAGTAAATTAGCCAAGACAGCATTCCAGTAGTTACGAAAAGCTTCGAACATGTCTCTTATCTCTGGCTTGTCGCCCCTCGCTGCTTTGAGGTAGGCGAATGATATACCGTAATCTATAGGGTTAGCAATCAGAATAGTATATATATATCCCAGGATGCCTAATACTGAAAAAGCAGCAGCCACATCTAGTTCCCATCCACCCGTCCCGGAAGGTATGCCAATGACGAACCCTACGATTCCTATCAGGAAGAGCTCTAAGAAATACTTCCACATCTGCCGCCATCCATTCCCATAAGATGCACCCACGGTGGGTGCCAGAATCGTTGAGCTCCGCGCCGAATCTGCTTTATCTTGAGCCATTATATAGTCTCCTTAACGAATATACTTTCTGATGAAATACAATATCCCTATTAGAATTAAGCTTATCCCTATAAGATACTCAATAATATTCGGTAATACTAAGATCAAGATACCAACAATGATAAATATTGCTCCAATCCAATTCAATTTCACAGATTGTTTCCTTACTTGAGATTGTATTTGAATCCAACAGTAACATGCTAATACTATTGGTGTCAATATGTAGGCATTAGGCTTTGAGGATGTGTTTAAGAGGTATGTAATGGCTTCACCGGTGGATGGACTAGTGATCCATTTTGATTATCCCAAGTTTGAAGTTACAAGCGCTATTGCTGCAGTGAGATACCGATCTATTTTTGCGAAATCCTATTGTGTGACACTTGGGGCAAATATTCTTAATGAAGTAAGGAGGACCATATTCCATATAAGTACCAAAAGCTATGGTGAGTTTCCCCACCAGCATGTTTATTCGACTTTTGAATGAATTGCTGGGAATCTGATCATAGTAAAATGTTAGTAGTTCTGACAAGCTATGTATCCACTCATTATTCAATTTCTGGTGAAGGTGATATGTGAAACTAACCCTCTCAATATTCTTGTCAAGAATACCTACTATCAAGTCGAAAACAAACAGCACAAGGAATAGTTCCTCAAATCCTATATTTGTAGGGAGGACATTCATACCTAGTAGTTTGGTTTTCAACTTATCGGTGTCCACTAAATCCTTGAATTTTTTATCTCCATATTCCTGTAGCTTCGTTCGCTTTAGTTCTATCATTTTCCAATCAGTACGTGTGAACTCTGCATTAATTTCGTAAATGTGGCTGTGAAGAATGACATCTCTGATAGTGAAGATTTCGCCGATAAGTGAAGTAAGAACATCCGTGGGGAAGTTACTCAGGTGAGAAAACATGTCCAATATGTCCCTACATACATTCTGTGATACGGACATGTCTTTCATATAATAAAGCCTGTTTCTGTTCGCTTCTATCGCTGAAACAGCTAAAGCTACCCCAGCTCCTCCATACCACTGCTCCCAATTACTTACTTGCCAGTAATCAGTAGTGAAATCTCGTTTCTTATATGCACTGAAGGCTTCGCTCAGAAAATCAGGGACTATTGTTGTCAGGAAACCTATCGCGATTGGAGTAATGTACTTTTCTTTTTGAGTTTCTTCTTCCATGTCAATTCTATTATAGCTCACTAGATTCAATAATTCTCAGCCGTAAATTCACCTTTTGATTAAGGGTCAAACGTTAAATTGACACTTACTACTATAGGGAATAGAATCACGAGGTGAATATATTACTCTTTTACTCGGTCAAAATTTTAATGATAATATGAGGAGAATTAAGAAGTGCCGATAATAAAAAATACTGATATTGAGTTTACTCCGGGAAATATTCCAAACACTTTACGGAGGTTATTGGTGTGTCCTGATAGTGGATCTGGGGCAATTACTTTAGGTGAGTTAATTATGGAACCAGGCGCAGAACTCCCCATGCATACTCATAGGATTGAAGAAAGTATGGTGATAGTTGAAGGGGAAGCTACAGCTATCTTGGACAATGAAATCTTCAATCTTAAACCAAGGGATGTGATACTAGTTTCCGCTGGAGAAAAGCATATGCTAGCTAATCGAAGCAATAAACCAATGAGGTTTCTTTTCATTTATCCTTCTGTTGACGTACAGCTTGAACGCGTGTAGCTTTTTGTTATCATAATGCCCTCATGGTGGATAAAAGCATTGAGAATGATAAAGCGGTATCAATTTTCAATATATGCATGAAAAGGCAAACATTCCGAAGGCAACTCTGGACATATGTTGAGAATTGGTGATTAATCGTTTCTCCTTATTCTGTTAGCTAGTAATATTTGCCCCTATTGTTACCTCAAGATTTCTATATTTTTGGTATAATGTTAAGGGTAAGATCACTACAATTGTTCGTATTAAAATACCTTGGAGGTTTCAATGCTAAACGATCTGGTGCTTAAGAACAGAAGTTATCGACGATTCTACCAAGATGTCACTATAGAACTCGAGGTATTGAGAGAACTTGTTAACCTAGCCAGATTATCAGCATCTGGATCTAATCGGCAAGCTCTAAAATACATACTTTCTAATGATCCTCACAGAAACAGTTTGATATTTAAAAATATTATCTTGGCAGGTAATCCCGGTGAAGATGAAGCCCCGATGGCCTACATTGTTATCCTCGGAGATAAAACGATAAGTAGTACTTTTGGATGTGATCATGGGATAGCAGCTCAAAGCATTCTTTTAGGAGCAGTGGAAAAAGGTTTTGGCGGTTGCATGGTAGGTCTGATAAAAAGGAAAGTGCTTGCTAAAGCTCTGAAAATACCGCCACAGCTTGAAATCCTTCTAGTAATAATTCTAGGAAAACATAAGGAAACGCCAGTAATTGTAAGTACATTTAAGGAAGGAACTAACATGAGTTGGGTTGATGATGAAGGTGTACGGTATGTACCCAAGCGTTCTCTGGATGATATTATCGTGGATTAGAGTAATGGTGGGCCTGTAGTTAGGTAAGAAATAAGATATGTTTTTATTTTATGGATTCTAATACATCAAATCCCCATCATTTCAGCCGTAAATTCACCTTTTGATTGAGGATTCACGCTGGGCAGGAGTATGATAAATGGCAATAAATTCTATTCTTTCGGCAGTAAACAAAGCCATCGATAATGTAGTATCCGACTTCCAAAACAATCCTAACCGTTTCTGGAACGAAAGAGACATACACTGGAGCCTTTTCCATTATCTGGAAAAAGAAGCAATAGTTAGCGAGGTATACCCAACACAGCTAATCCGTGCAGAATTCCCTACCCTTAAGGTGTTTCCTGGTAATAGACCTGCTAGAGGACACTATGATTTGGTGATATTAGATGCCGAATCTTATTTCAATCCTGAAAGCCAGAAAATGGGAGCTCAAGCACCTTGGGATAAGTACCTAAAATTAATTAATATTGAGGTAGCTATAGAGATAAAATTGTGGTTGAACTGTTTGCGTCCAGAAAATATGGCGGAACGAGCCGATTGGGATATTAAGAAGTTAACTGATACCCCTAACAATGTACAGAATTCCTATTTCTTAAACTTCGTTCAGTTGGACTTTAGGCGCGAGCAAAATAAAAAATATTACCTGCAACTTCGTGAATATTTAATTAAACAAAAACAGAATCGGCCAAACTTAAATATTTTATGTGTTTCTAGTAATTCTGAATTGTAAGATAATACAGATAAAGGGCTCTAGATTTTTAGAACAACTTCACAAAGTACCCAAAGCTATTCTTATTATCCAACCATAGCCTAGCCATTCCAATTCTAATTTGCCTGTTCCGGGTGGCCCGATTATTTCGGGTAATGGTGTTCGTTTTAGCTTCTCAGGCGATGAATAGGTGGCAGCAGCATAATATAGACAAGTCTTTGCTTGTTCTTTGGTAATTCCCGATGTTCCCATAATAGCCGGAGCGCAAACCCTTTCTCCCCAAATAGGCATTTTACTCCACGAAATAGTCTAAATCAATGTAGGAATCGCCTTGACCTTCACGGTATTGACAATCGCACAAATGAGGGCTAGATTAAAATCTACACAGGTAACCCATAAGGAGGAAAATTAAAATGTCTATAAATGAGTATACAATTCTTGAATCATGGCCAGCATTAAAGGAAGATTTAAATAGTTTCTTATCAGATACAGACGCTTGGATAATATCTGAACTTAAGAAAGCAAAGGTAGCTAAAGATTGGCAAACAGTCGGTAATGTAATAGAAGTGATGGAATTAGTGCATAACCTGAGTCATTCACATTAGCCGAGACTTAAATATTAGAATTTTTAAATAATAGGAATGTAAAAATGATTAGAGAAGAAGTTGCCACACTTGCCGGTGGGTGTTTTTGGTGTTTGGAAGCCGTTTTCAAGGAAGTGAAGGGCGTGCAGAGAGTGTTATCAGGGTATGCCGGCGGTAAAAAGATGAACCCCACTTATGAAGAGGTTTGTAGTGATAAAACAGGGCATGCGGAAGCCATCGATATCACGTATTTTGCCGACTTGATTTCATACCGCGAAATTCTGGAAATCTTCTTCACTATTCACGACCCAACTACTTTGAATAGGCAAGGAAATGACGTTGGGACACAGTACCGTTCGGTAATTTTCTACCACAATGAAGCACAAAAATTCATCACCGAGCAAGTTATTAAAGAAATTAATGAAGCTCATATCTGGAATGTCCCCATTGTCACCGAGATTAAGCCATATACAATATTTTATAGTGCTGAAGAATACCACCGCGACTATTTTGAGCGCAATCCCGAAAAAGCTTATTGTCAGGCTGTGATTGCCCCCAAAGTAGCTGAGTTCCGTAAAAGATGGGAGGATAAGTTAAAAAAGTAACTCGTAAAGAGAGTAATCATGTCAGCTATACCAGCATTTGAGATAGGTGTGTGGAATGCGTGGATTTTTATGCTCTAGCTTACTTTGCATTCCCTTATAATGATGGCTCTTGATAAGCTAGTTGGAGGCGGAGATATAAATAAGAAAATGAAGGAAACACCTTTCACTGGAACTGAGAAGATAATATTTCGTTCTATGATGATAGTTCCAGTTATTGCTTTCAGCTATTCTATTTTTCTACCATTCAAGCTTGGAACACCATGGTTTTATGTTGGTTTACCCATATATGTAATAGGGTTAATTATGTTAATAAGAGCTATGATAAATATAGTTACTACTCTCCGCATGGGCAACCGTTTGCCAAAGAGATGTATCGTTTCTCAAGGCATCCCATGATGTTCTGGGGTCATGTCATGCATCTGGGGATTAGTATAGCCTTGACTTCATGGGTATTCTTGCTCATATCCTTTATCGTTGCAATCCTATACTATTACATTGTGCTTGCGGAAGAACTTGGATGTCTTGAATGCTATCGTGCTACCTATCGTGAATACATGAATAGAACGCCAAAGTGGATAGGGATACCGAAATCAGGAAAGAATTAGCCTAAAGGAGGTGTATGTTGCTCAAATCGAAGTTCTACGTGGTTATGTTAATTCTGGGTGTGTTGGCTCTTTTAAGTGGATCGTGTGCGAAAACAGATTCAACAATAACAACCAGTAATTTAGAGGATATTAAATGGATATTAGAATCATATGGAGAATTTGGAAACTTAAAAGACGTATTAACAGATACAAGGATTACTGCTGAATTCGTTAGTTCTGAAGGAGCAGTAAAGGGCTCTGCTGGTTGCAATTCATACTCTGGTAGTTATGAAGTAGAAGACAGCCAACTCTCAATTCCCGGACCAATAGCGGTTACGGAGATGTATTGCATGGAGCCTGTAGGTGTTATGGATCAGGAACAACAATACTTAGAGATATTGCAGACTGCTGAGAGCTATTCCGTAGAAAACGGAGAACTACAAATTAATTGTGGTAACCAAGTACTAATCTACGGTGCCGAGTAGACGAATACTGTAGGCTATAAATATTTTGGCTATTGATTTTGTTACCTCCTTCGATTAGAGTCGCCTATCTTCAAGTTGAAGGAGGTGGCAAATGAGCTCGGTCATGACTGGCAGTCAAAAGGTAGCGGGTGCGAATCCTGCCAGCTCCACCACTAAATCTGATAAGACTAATCAAGTTTTTCAACACTTTTAGACTAACCCAAATTCCTACACGCAATTAGCTATCCCATTAGACCATTTGATTGAAACTCAAAAGATAGACTACTCATTGGGGGGGGGTAGTCTAGGTGCCTATCCCACTTTTGAGTTCGAAAATCGGATGGAAAGAGTTGAATAAGTCAAGATACTGTTCCAAGTAACGAGTTAGAAGAAAGTTGCGTCTTACTGTTTCCCTAGCTTGTTCTCCCATCTGTTTCCTTAGCTTATCATCTGCAATTAACTGGACAATCCTGTTTGCCGCCTCCTCTATTGAAGAAACTAGAAAACCATTAACCCCGTCTTCTATCTGATCACGAATACCACCTACATTCCCGCCAATAACCGGGGTCCCTTTCCACATTGCCTCGGCTACTGTTAGCCCGAAACCCTCACGAATTGATTTCTGCAAGACCACAGCTGAGCGTCGCTGGAGTGCGTTCACCAGCGCTCCATCCTGACGACTCAAGATAATAATGCGTTCCTCACGCGAATCCAACAAGGAGCTGTACACCGCATCACCTTCTGGGTCATCCATGGCTACATTTCCAAGCAGCACAAGAGTACATCCTATTTTCTCTCTGGCCAATTTAAAAGACTGTATGACTCCTTCAGGGTCTTTCCATCGGTCAAAGCGAGAAATCTGAGTTACTATAGGGAGGTCAGTTGGGATATTGTAATGCCTCAATCGTTCATCTATTTCAGATTCATTTAACGGTTTGTTGGTAATGGAGAAAGGATCTATAGCGGGCATGAAGAACAGTTGTGGAGTGTTGAGATTTTGCCTGTACTCTCGCCGGCTTAAAATAACAGCATCATATTTTTCTATAAAAGGAGTGAGGTATTTCCAGAGTTCCGGCTCAGGGCTGGATAAATCGATATGGCAACGCCATATCCATGGTGATTTCTTTCTGTAGTGGTTGATTAGCGGAAGGGGTTGAGGATCATGGACAATGATAATATCATGCTCCAGATGATTCCGGATTGAGTTTTCATAAACGACTTCCTCATATATATCCATTTTCATTTCGGTGAGATTAATTTTCCCGCCTTGTAGAGCATTGTGCATTTTCTTGGTGATACTGAAGAAGTCGGGAGGGCCGTGAACAGCTCTCCAACCAGTTTTTATCCCCAGACTATTCATAAGAAGTGTAAGAGAGGAAAGTAACTGAGCCACACCGCCGCCGTAGTATGTCGAATTAATATTGGTGATATGAATATCTTGGAGCAGTTCAGCCTTTTTCTTGATACGGTCAATAACCTCGACTCCCACAAATTGTTCATATTCTTCTATCTTCACTAGTTTATGATGCATAAGCCATGTACCTCCTGTAATGGGAAAGGACTATCCTCATAAAGGATACCACCTGTTAAGTTAGAATTAACGGCATTATACCGCACTATTACAATAAAATCCATGCTTTGAGGATGTGTTAGGGATGTGCGAAACTAATCTCCAATCTTCAGACTTATGTACTACGTACGACATTAGTGTAATCACACTTGACTATATGTAAGTATTATTATAGACTCAGATTTAATAACAACGGTAACAATTAGTAATGGTTTCTTAATAATGGAAGAGCATTTTTCAAGCTACCGACTAATCAACGAAAGCGACTGGGATAACTTTCTTAAACAATTATTAGAAGATGGCACCCCAGCCGTATCAACTAACATCGTGCCTGCAAAAGAGATCTTTAAGATAATGCGTACCCAAGGATGCTCCTCTGTTGTTGTAGAGAATGTATACATGGATGAAGACCATCGCCGATGCCACGCTCGGTTACATCACCTTGCCCAAACTGCCATGTCTAGATATTGTAAACGACTTCATTTTTTCTCGGAGCCTATCGATATATCGGATTTAAAACGTCTATCAGCTAGTAACATGAAACATTATATGGGCATGTGTGTATGGCGTCCAATCAACTCCTTCCCTGTTGGCCGCACAATTATTTCGCCTGATATGGTTCTCATCCCACCGCCTGGCAAGCCTTGGAAACCGTATCTAACATGCCAAGCAGATTATCTTGTTAATATCGCTGGTAATAGTCTAAATCTTAGGGGTAGTCCATATATGCAACAGGATCACCTAGTTTCAGCTTGTGCAACCGCAGCCATATGGATGGCACAATGGTATATGGCATCACGTTATTCTGACGAATTTACTGCGTATTGTTCTCCGGAGATTACTGATGCTGGACTCTTCAACTTCTAATAAAACGCATGCGTGAGGAATAAAGGTGTTAATTTCATCTACTAGCAGTTCATAAGTGATTGGACCCTCGTACGCTCTTTGATGGAATTTTGTAAACGCTGAAATACCGAATTTTTCCCATATGAATACCACGCGAAGAAGTATAGCAGCAATAACAACCAATACTGCATCTAACGATATTCCATACTTCTCCTTAAAAGGGTCTGCAAAAGGGAGGTGGGCATTTCTATAATTTCTTAGGTTAAATGGGATCCAGAGAAAGTTAAAGGTAAATTCAGGAGGAAATTTAGTTTTAAACGTTGAGAATAGGAACTTTGCATAATTTTTAGCAGTAACTTCGCCTAAATTATAAAGTGGCAAAAAAACTTCACCAGTTGATCCAAGGTCATTTGAGGCAGAAAACTCTATTCCTGTTGCAGTATGCGATAAGGTTCGTTGTCGATGGTCATAATTAATAACTAAGAAATCAAGATCATCTGATCGTTCATCATGAAAACTATCTGGTGGCCCACAGACCACTAAAGGAGCACCTTTCCCTATAGTCCTTAATCCTGCAGTGGTCCGCCAAATCTCATATGCCAGACTTTCAAGTTTATATAGATTCTGTAAATCAATACTCGTGAAATTAGCCAATACCAGTTGATTTCCCTGTGCAATAATATTTCTCTCTAATTCAAACTCCTCAGTCATAAGTAGTCCACCAAGAACTTCATTAATAGAGATGGCTTCACTTTCTGCTATTTTTTTACATAAATTGAAGCTCGCATACTTTTGAAAAGCAGCCTCAAGGACGGCTCTCGTTAGACCGATAGTAGCAGGATTCTGATCTCTTCCGATTGGACCAGGAGATAACCGTCGATAAAGATGCAAGCAATAGGCTAGGGAGTATTGTTTTATATATTTACTAAGTTCAGATTCGACACTTACTAGATAGCTATCCAGTAATTCTCTTGCTTCGTCATTGTCATAAATATCACTTAGAATTAATTTCCAAAACCGATTACGAATAGGATGTGGGAGAACAAACTCTTCCTGTGATTGTTTGATATTTTGATGTATAAGGTAAAATGGTCGCTGGTAATAACTAAGAAGGGCGTTCTTATAATTTTCCTGTTTCCTATTTTTTGTCATCTAAATACCAAGTCCCAAAATATTTCACATATTATATCACTTTACAATCACCCCATTAATCAAACCTGAGAAATAAAGGGCTGGCGGAAATTACGCCTGAAATTTAGGCGTGAGCCCGTGAGTGAACAAAGGAGCTATACTTTTGGTCTAATTACCAAATTGAAAGTTTACATTGGATAAAAGATGATGAAGCTTGGGGTAAACTATTTCTCAAAGATATTATTCAGTAGTGAGTATTAGTCTTGAAAAGAGTTTCGCACATCCCTAGATGTGTTTGAAAGGCATATATTAGCTTCTCCGGTGGATAGGGTGATAAGATAGACTAGCATTATTAGTCAGTTATCATTATATTTATAATAATATTTATAAAAGTCGGAGTAGAAGTAATAATGTTTTATGAAATCGTCACGAATAAAGTGTTAATTATTCCCATATGTTCATGGGCAATAGCACAATTATGCAAAACACTTATAATATTGATAAAGGAAAAACGCCTGTACCTGAGTCATTTAGTTATTAGCGGTGGAATGCCTAGTTCACATTCAGCTTTAGTCACTGCTCTTGCTACATCGGTGGCTTTGATCCAAGGTTTATCATCAGTAGAGTTTGGTATCTCAGTTATATTCACAGTAATTGTTATGTATGATGCTGCAGGGGTTCGACAGTCTGTAGGACAACAATCTATAGTCTTAAATCGTATCCTGGGAGAACTTAGATTTCGACGTCCAGTCACAGAATTAGGACGTGATTTGAAAGAATTCATTGGCCATACAGGATTTGAGGTTATAATAGGTGGATTACTCGGTATTGGTATCGCCTGGTCTTGGCTTACTATAACAGGTACTTAATAAGTTACTAACAATACTGGAAACGACTAGACGTTATACGCAAACTCTAGGATTCGAGGATGTGTTTAAGAGGCATATATTAGCTTCTCCGGTGGATAACCTTAGAGCTTAGTCTCTTCCCGGTCAGTTCTTTGATTTATTCCATTCCGGCGAGTTACACTTGGGGCATGTTTTTGCTTTCGGTGTTCCCTCTGGAACCGATTGCTGCCATACGAAACCACAACGCAGGCATCTGAATGTATGACGTTGATTATTATTCATATTTATATTATAGCACCATGAATGGAGGGCCGTAAGAAATATAGCTAAATGGATAGGTTGGTAAAGTAGACTGCCAGGATATTATCCAGACATCAATCGCAGTAGAGCAGAGACACCAAACGTGCTCACTTGACAAACACGGTTGAGTTTGGTTTAATAATGTATGGAGGCTAAGTTGATGCCCCTAATATTTTGAGGAGGTGTGAGATGAGGCTACACAAGATCTACGGAGTTTTGCAGGTTGACAATCAAGGCCCTACCAGAGAGTAGGGCGGACGGAACTCAACTCGGCTCGGTAGGGTGAGTTGGGAGTCGGTTCTAAAGAAGACTCCATGCGGTGTATCCACCGCGAGTGAGTCGAGATTGAGAAGGCTAATCAAAGGAGGGCATTGAAATAGATGCCCTCCTTTTTTATTATCTAATAATGTGGTTGGTGAGAAAAAGCACCAAATTATTCATGCGTATTAATGGTTGTATCCACTGTAAGCTAAAAATTGATTCCACTTATTAGGTACAAGTGCCACACTACAGTTTGCTTCATGACTAGGGTATTAGCCAGATATCAATTCTAAGTGAAATAAAGGATTGGACAAAGACTATATAGTTTAGGATGGTGATATAATCACCTTTCTGTTCAATGTCTAGCCTGCGCATCAGCTGTGATGTAGTAATATACTATCGTCAGCAAATTTCTTACCGCTGGCTCGCTCAAAGGCAATTACCAAGTCGTTGACAGTGAGATTAGCCTTCTGCTCTTGGTTAATATCAACGATAATTCTACCTTCATGCATCATAATCAATCGGTTACCATAGCGTAGTGCCAATTCCATATTATGAGTAACCATCAGAGTGGTCATCTTTTCTTGCATCACAATCGTTTCACTTAACTCAAGCACTGTCTGGGCTGTTTTAGGGTCCAGTGTAGCTATATGCTCATCAAGTAGCAGTATTGCTGGCTTACTCATAGTAGCCATCACCAGAGCTAAAGCCTGCCTCTGCCCACCTGAAAGTGTGCCGACC
>SDBU01000317.1_pt1 | contig 68406 bp, 56 predicted proteins | sample 2277071 | NCBI WGS metagenome assembly SDBU01 (sample SAMN10397929, study PRJNA504765) | marine sediment metagenome | isolation source: marine sediment core GS08_GC12, 126 cmbsf | place: Arctic Ocean: Gakkel Ridge, Loki's castle | collected 2008 | reverse complement strand
GTATCGAGAAAGCCGCTGCCAAGTCCGCACCGGCTGGCAAAAACCTCTGTGGCTACATTCTTTTGCGAAATCTGCGCAATCTGCGTCTAAATTCTCTCCATGCCGGAGCCTGTCCGCCGTCTTGTCCGTCGTAGCTTTAGCGAAGATGGAAGCTTTAGCGAAGGCGGATGCTTTTTGTGCATTTTTGTGGCTAAAAAATCCGCAAAATCAGCGTAATCTGCGATTAATAAACGACTTACGTGCCTGTAAGGAACTCTACAACTGTAGAGATTCCTCTACAGATATAGAGGGTTCTTTACAAATCAGACTTTTTATGCAAAACAAAGCCAATTTCCGAAAAGTCAAGTTGAACATAAATAAAGTATTAACAAAGGTTTATGACAAAATGGACACTTGGTGGAGTGGGAAAACAAAGCCAATTCAAAGCCAATTAAAGCCAATTCAAAGCCAATTAAAGCCAATAAAATGCCAAAACAAAGCCAATTCAAACCCAAAACGAACCCAACTTGTCCTGCGTAGCCTCTGGCGAAGCCGGATCAAACCCAATCAAAGCCAATGCTTGCCCGCCACTCCGTTTGGCAGGGCTTGTCCGCCATCAGTGTGGCGGGTCAAAGGCAAAAACAGATGGTTTCTATGGTTACTTTTTGGCTCAGGACAGGCAGGGCAGGCAAGGAGGTATAACTGTTTATGGGAAATCGGAGTTTATTTATCTTTGGTAATCGGCTAAAATGACGGGTTTGGACTCTAAGGTTATTCTGTGAACCATATTTGGAGAACACAAATTATGAGAAGTGATACGGTTAAAAAAGGATTTCAGCGAGCACCGCACAGGGCCTTACTTCATGCGTGCGGTCTCGGAGACGGTGATATTAACAAGCCGTTTATCGGCGTTGCCAACAGCTTCTGCGAGATAGTGCCGGGGCATGTGCACTTAGACAAAGTAGCCCGGATTGTCAAGGAGTCAGTTCGGCAGGCGGGTGGGGCGGCTTTCGAGTTTAATACCATAGCGGTCTGCGATGGAATTGCTATGGGCCATACGGGTATGAAGTATTCCCTGGCTTCGCGTGAGATTATCGCCGATTCGGTCGAGACGATGGCACGGGCGCATTGTTTTGACGGCCTTGTTTGTATTCCCAACTGCGACAAAATCATACCGGGGATGTTGATGGCGGCGGTGAGGCTCAATATTCCAACGATTTTTGTGTCAGGCGGGCCTATGGCCGCAGGAAAAACGAAGGACGGAAAGGCGGTTGACCTTATCAGCATATTCGAAGGCATTGCCGAATTTAATGCCGGCAAGATTACCGAGGAACAGCTAAAAGAGCTTGAACGCACGAGCTGTCCGGCACAGGGAAGCTGTTCAGGGATGTTCACCGCTAATTCGATGAACTGCCTGTGCGAGGCGATTGGGATAGCTCTGCCCGGCAATGGGACAATCCTGGCGGTCAATCCGAAGCGTCAGGAGCTTTACAAAGCTGCGGGCAAACAGATTATGTTCCTGCTCGAAAAGGACATCAAGCCATTGGATATAATCAATGAAAAATCTATGGATAACGCCCTTGCTCTGGATGTGGCAATGGGCGGGTCAACAAATACCGTCCTTCACACATTGGCGGTGGCCAGCGAAGCCGGTATCAAATACGACCTTCAGCGCATCAATGAAATTTCGGCTGGATGTCCGAATATCTGCAAGGTATCGCCGTCGAGCGGATTTCACTTAGAGGATGTTGATGCTGCCGGCGGTATAAGCGCAATACTGAAAGAAATCAGCAAAGTTCCGGACCTGTTGAATACCGACTGTCTGACGGTAACCGGCAGGACACTCGGCGAAAATGTAGCCGATGCCGAGATTAAAAATCCGGATGTCATCCGTCCGCTCGATAATGCGTACTCGAAGACCGGCGGTCTGGCTATTCTTACGGGCAATCTGGCCCCCAAGGGCAGCGTGGTCAAGTCAGCCGGCGTTACAGAAGCGATGCTGACACACAGCGGCCCAGCCGTTATTTTCGAGAGCCAGGAGGATGCCTGCGAGGGTATCTTGGCCGGCAAGGTTAAAGAAAATGATGTCGTGGTGATTCGTTATGAAGGGCCCAAAGGCGGACCGGGTATGCAGGAGATGTTGAGCCCGACAAGTTACATTATGGGTGCCGGATTAGGTGAATCTGTTGCTTTGATTACTGACGGCAGATTCAGCGGTGGGACAAGAGGTGCCTGCATCGGCCATATCAGCCCGGAGGCGGCGGTGGGCGGCCCAATCGGTTTATTAAAGGATGGTGACATCATAGAAATCGATATTCCCAACAACGCTATAAACGTCAAGCTCTCTACAGGCGAGCTGGCCGAACGCAAAAAGGTCTGGAAGCCGCCCAAACCAAGGATAACAAAAGGTTGTTTGGCGAAGTACGCCTCAATGGCCACCAGCGCTGATACCGGCGCAGTCCTGAAGTGGCAGTTAGGATAGATGCCGTCAAAAAAGAAAACTTCGTGGTATGTTGGTGGTCTGCATTTTGAGTGTATGCAGTGCGGTGGTTGCTGCGCCGGGCCGGGGGAAGGTTACATCTGGGTCACCAGGCCGGAGATTCAAATAATCGCAGATTTGCTGAAAATGACAACAGCAGAGTTGCGGCGTAAGTTCTTGAAGCGCGACGGCCTGCGGACAACGATTATTGAAAATCCGAGCACCAGGGATTGTATGTTCCTGCAAGAAGTGAACGGCCAAAAGAGATGTGTGGTTTATCCTGTTCGTCCGAGCCAGTGCAGGAGCTGGCCTTTTTGGACAAGCAATTTGGCCAGCTCCGGTTCGTGGAACAAGGCCGCTCAAAAATGCAGCGGTATTAATCGTGGAAGGCATTATAGCTTCGAGGAAATTCAGAAAATCAAAAGTGAGAGGAAATGGTGGCAGGAACCGGAGCAAAAAATCAGTTGCTGAATAAGGTGGCTGAGATTTATGAGTGGTTGGATGTACAAACCCAGCTTTCTGATGACCAGGGTGGGAAGTGTGATTGTTGCGGCAAATGTTGTGATTTCGAGGCTTTCGACCATCGCCTATTCGTTACCCCGCCGGAGTTGATGTACTTAGCTGCAAACCTGGGGGCCGAAAACGTAAAGCCAATGCCGAGCAGCCGATGTCCCTATAATATCGACGGTAAATGCGCAGTTTACGAATATCGTTTAGCCGGCTGCAGGATTTTTTCCTGTAAAGCGGATGCGGATTTTCAGAGCAGGTTAAGCGAGTCGGCCCTAAAGAAATTCAAGTCGATTTGTATAGAATTCGAAATCCCTTATCGCTATAGCGACCTGGCGAGTGCCTTGAATGGTTTTGCTGCTCACTGATATTTGTCAATCGGCAGTGGGATGTTATCCTGCGGGTCACGTAGGTTGATATATTTTACCCCGTCTAAAAGTGAGCCGTGTTTCTTGTAATAGCTGTAAAGCTTGGCCAGTTTCTGCTCATCGGTAGATTCCAGATGTCGTTGCCATTTGCCTACCTCAGCTCCCCAGATGATTTCAGTGTTGTCCTTCGCATACAATACGATATGTGGGAAGCGGGCATTTTCTCGGCCCTCGAAATTGCTCACATCGATGCTGGCGATTTCGCTGAGTAAGGGTTTTTGGGACGCTTCAATATCTTTATCCCTTCGATCGAGCCTCTCCAGCACAGCAACAGCGGCAGCAAGGTCATCACGCTGCCAAACTCTGCCGAGCGGTGGTGTCCTTATTATTAGCGGCAGGCCTTCTACCCTTACAATGGGAAGATTCGGCAGCGGTACAAAATCGAGCACGACGAGGTCAGAGTCAACGTAAAATTTGTTCAGACTTGATTTGAGCAGAGCCAGAGGCCTTCGCCATCGGCCTGTGATTTGGATGCTGTCATGTGTGGTTTGCACTGTTACTTTATCGAGCCAGGCCGCTGTCTGGGCAAGATTTTTCTGAACGAGGAGAGCGGCTTCTTCGTTGGGTATTAAATCTCCATTGGGCGCAGCGGCGGCGTAAATCTTTTTTTTGAGTGGTTCATTTACCCAGGGTGGGGCATCTATCAATTTCAGGGTTGATGCTTTTTCCCAGATGGGAATGTTGTTTTTGACGTATTGTTCAAGGGATGTAAAGCCGAACCATACGACTAATACAAAGCCGATTCCTATGGCGGCAGAAACACAGGCCAGAGCAAATATTTTCAAAATGCGCGTCAAACTCGGATGATAAGTTTTCTTTCGCCTGCTCTTTCTCTTTGAAGCGCCGCCCTTAAACGATATTCTTTTTGTTTTACTTTTTTTTGCTCGTTTTCTTTTAGCCACTATGATCTCGTATATTATGAAGCGTATCTCATATCTTCGGTCACGCCCGGCGATTGGCGAGCGACGAATATGCCGCTTCGATTATTTTTGTGCACAACTGGTTCATTGAAAGCCCAATCTTTGCCGCTGCCATTGGTAAAAGTGAGTGGTTTGTAAAGCCCGGGATGGTATTTACCTCCAGGACGTAAGGTGTCCCGTCGTTAGTCAGGATAAAATCAGCCCGTGCAAAATGCCGGCAACCGAGGGCGTCGAAACAATCGAGCGCAGCTGCCGCAATTTTATCTGTTAATGCCGGGTCATCAATGGTATCGAAGAGAAACTCAGTTTTCTCGTCGATGTATTTAGCTTCATAGTCATAAAAGCCGGTCTTGGATTTAATCTCGATAATGGGCAGCGCCAGATTTCCAAGTATGCCGACGGTTATTTCTCTTCCGGCGACGTATTCTTCAATCATACAATCGCCGAACTCGCTCAAGGTTTTCTGTGCTGCGGTAATGGCTCTGTGCGATTCACTTACAATGCTGATACCGACGCTGCTTCCCTGTCTTATGGGTTTTACTACGTATTTGCCTGCAAACCGGCGGAGTTGTTTTTCAAGTTCGTGTGTATTAGTATTGATGTCAAACTCAATCGCCGGTGGTGTCGGTACTCCCGCTTCGGCAAAGGCCTTTTTGCTCGCTATCTTGTCAAACGCTAATCTGCTTGTTGTCGGCCCGCTGCCTGTGTAAAGAAGTGATTTGTCTTCGAGTATTTGCTGGAGCCAGCCATCTTCTCCGAATTTGCCGTGAAGTGCGATGAAAAAGACGTCGATGCTGCTGTCTTCCAGTATGTCCATATTGTCCGGGCTGATATCGGCGGTGACTACATCGAAGTCGGCTTTTTTTAACGCCTCTGCGATGCAGCTTCCGCTTTGGATACTGATTTCACGTTCTTCGCCGATACCGCCCATAAGGACGGCCACTTTTAATTTACTATTTCCTATTTTCAATTTACTATTTTTTGTTAAATGTTAAATGGTAATTGTGCCACAAGGCATCCCATAGGGAGTAACTGGTAATTGCCGGTTACCTAACTCCAGATTTCGATTTCAAGCTCCAGCTCTGTGTCGAAGCGTTCTTTAACCCTCTGTTTTATGGCGTCAATCAGCCTCATAACGTCGCGGCTTTTGCATCCCTTTTCTGCGATTATGAAATTTGCGTGTTTTTCGCTGACGGCAGCGCCTCCGATTTGCAGGCCCTTTAGGCCGGTTCTGTCGATCAAGGCGCCGGCGGAAACGTCTCTTGGGTTTTTGAATATGCAGCCGGAATTTTTTGTATTTAACGGCTGAGAATTCTTTTTATATATCCAGATTTCTTTCACCGTTCGCATGATTTGCTCAGGGTCACCTTCGATTAATTTGAACCGAGTGTTCAGAATGAATTTTGCGGTGATGTTTGTCCCGCGGTAGTCGAACATCAGCTCCGGTTTGCTCTTTTCAAAAACGGCGCCTTGATTGTCCATCAGAGTCACGGTCTCTACTGCGGCACCGATATCGCCGAAGCTGCCTCCGGCGTTCATTTTTACGGCTCCACCGATTGAGCCTGGTATGCCTGTAAGAGCTTCGATACCGGAAAGACCTTTTTGAACGCAGCTTAAAACAAGCTTGCTCAAATCTGCGCCTGCCCAGGCGGTGACCTGTTCACCGTCAACTTGTGTCTGTTTGAATTGCTCTGCTTCAAGCGTTATCACCGCTGCCCGCAGTCCGTCGTCGCTGATTAGCAGATTTGAGCCGAAGCCAATGACATAAATCCGGATTTTGTTTTCATTGCACCGCCGGACAACTTCTTTAAGTTGTTCGATGCTCTGGGGCCTGATAAAGTAATCAGCGGGCCCGCCTAAGCCGTACCATGTGTGATTGGCCAACGGATAGTCGGTTTCAACTATTTTCTCTAAGCCGCTGAATATATTCATCTGCAACCTTCCAAATATCACCTGCTCCCATTGTCACGACCAAATCGCCGGCGGTTACATTACTCTTTAGATAATCACAAATCGGGTCGAAGCCGTCGATAAACAGGGCCTGGGTCCCGTTGGCCTGCATTCTTTCGACCAGAATTTGGGCATTGACCTCTTTTTTTGCAGCCTGCGAGTCCCGGACGAAATAAATCTCCGGTACAATAGTTACATCGGCAAGCTTGAAGCTTTCTGAAAAGTCATTAAGCAAAAATCTTGTTCTGCTGTATTGGTGTGGCTGAAAAACGCAGAAGATTCTTTTCGGCTCGTACCTTTCTCGTATGGCGGCCAGTGATGCCCGGATTTCGGTGGGGTGGTGGGCATAGTCGTCGATGACCGTGATTTGGCCAACCCGGGCTTTTAGCATTAGCCGGCGGTCGATGCCGGTAAAATTAGGCAGCAGGGCGAGTATCTGGGATGCGTCCAGTCCGATATTTATCGCTATAGCCACGACCGCAAGGGCGTTTAGGATATTGTGGGTGCCCGGCAGGGAGTTTCGAGCGGGCCCTAAGAATTTGCCATTGTTGTAAACATCAAAGGTATAAAAACCGTCATTTAGCAGAATATTGTCGGCGTAGAAATTGCAATTTTTATCAAGGCCAAAGGTCTCGTGGGGGAAATTGGGCGGCAGCATGCTTATGACTTTTGCCACGTTCGAATCGGCGCCGTTGGCAATCAGCACGCCGTTCGGTTTGACGCCGAGGGCAAAATCGCAAAAGGCACCGACTATCTCGTCTTCGTCTTTGTAGTAATCGAGATGGTCCTGCTCGATATTTAGTATGCAGCCGATTCGGGGTTTGAGGTTCAGAAAGCTGCGGTCGTATTCACAGGCTTCTGCTATGAAGTATTTACTTTCTCCGACGCCGGAGGAACCGCCTAATTGGATGACGTCGGCGCCGATGATAAAATTGACATCTATGCTGGCCTGTTTGAGACAGTAGGCGAGCCAGCCGCTGGTTGTGCTCTTGCCGTGGGTTCCGGCGACCGCGATGCCATCATAGCAGTTGCAGAGTTGGCCGAGCATCCGGGCGTATTTATAGATTTTGAGCCCTTTGCTGCGGGCCAGTTTCAGTTCGGGATTGTCTTCGTTTATGGCTGCGGAGATGACGACCGCATCTGTTTCCGGGTCGAGATTGTTGGCATGATGGCCGATTTTTATATCGGCCCCCCATTCGCAGAGCCGGTCGGTGACAGCGGTTTGGTCCTGGTCGGAGCCGGTAATGATCGCATGATTTTTTATAAGAAGCTGTGCCAGGCCGCTCATCCCGACACCTCCGGCACCGATAAAGTGGAATTTTTTACCCGCCACAGTTGCCGTGCCGTTTTCCACATTCACTATGGAGACAGCCGATTCCGGAGAGTTTATTCTATTTTCTGTGTCTGATTTTTCTAATTTTGCTGTATTTGGCCGACCCATAGCTCATCCTTGATAATAATTGAGATTCCATTGGGGGAATTTTAGCATAAAAGCTGGACAAAGAAAAGAAAAAAAGGCCGTGAGTGCTGATTGCATTCGGATTGAGGGGCGAGCCAGTAGCAGGAAATCGCTAAAGAAGATTTGTGAACTCTTTAGTTGTAAGGCCGGCTTGACCGATAATAGCACGAAGCGTACCTTTAGGAATGTCTCTTCCAGGGTGGTTAGGTACAACAGTTCGTCTGTGAGTTTTAGGGTTGTACCAAATTTCATGGCTGCCTTTAGCGTGCCGGTCAAACACAAAACCTGCTTTACGAAGCCTGCGTATTACTTCGGATGGTTTAAGCGACGGAAGGCGACTCATGTTTCAACGGGGACAGGAATTTTAACATCTAATTTGAAGTGCGGTCTTTGACCTACAGAGAGATTTTTTGGAAGCTGGTCTCCATGTTCGATGCAGGATTCTATGATTTTACGAGCCACATCTTTGGCTATTTCAATGGTCTCTGCAATAGTTCTACCCTGGGCAATCAGGCCTTGCAGAACGGAACTGGTGGCCAAATATTGACCCTCTTCTAAATATTCGATTGATATTGGAACAAGATATTCTGACATATCTATAACCTCAGTAGTAAAGATAACGTAAACTATAGGTTTTGTCAATATAAATCCAGGCAAAACAAGAAAAAAGGTAAATTACAATCACCTAATTTTCGTCTTCATCCGGAATATACTCAATTAAATCGCCGGGGGTGCAGCTCAGTGCTTTGCATAGCTGATTCAGGGTGGAAAATCGGATGGCCCTTGCCTTGTTGGTTTTGAGAATTGAGAGGTTATTGACCGCCAGGCCTGTTGCTTCGGCCAAATCTTTTAGCTTCATCCGCCGGTCCAAAAGTACATAATCCAGTCGAACGTTAATCATCTCTTTGCCTCCTTTCAGACCAGCGTCTTCGATTCTTCTATGATAGGCATCACACGCCGTAGAATCTGGGCCAATCCGACCAGAATTAACGCACTCGCGACAACCGGCAGCCCGTTTGCTTCAAGAAATCCCCATGGAGAGTAATAAATGGAATCGCCCATTCTCTTGGCATCAACAAAAAAAAGAAAAGCAATTCTTATAACCCGGAGGGCCGCGTATAGGTAGAGAATTTTTTCTCCATGACGTAGAATCCAGCCAGGTTTATACTCTGTTTCAAACAGGTACCTGATAAACTGGGCGACACCCAGTACGACCAGCCCGATAAGTATGCGTATGAAGATTGTAATTGGCATGACAAATGGTATACTAAAACTGCTGTATCCAGACAGGGATGATACAGTCCACTTGCCGGCTGTAATCAGTAGCACCCAACCGATGATTCGGGCGGCGATACAGTAAAATTTTAGCAGCCCTTTGTTTTTCTCAATAAATTCATTCATAATTAGATTTCTCCTTCCTTAATTCTTTGCTTTATCGCCTCCTCAGATCAGGGTTTTTGATTCTTCAATTACGGGCATAATCCGTTTTACAACTTGGGCCAGTCCGATGAGAATCAATACTTTTGGGACAGTCAGTACCATAGAGGCGAGCATCGGCAGGAGCATTCTTGTAATACCGATACTCATCATACCGAGAATCAGATGCTGCCATACACCGCCGGCAAGCAGCAGGAATGCGTACAGATACAGGATTTTGTCTCCATTGCGGAGTATATAGCCGGGTTTATATCCGCTTTCGAACAGGTACTTGATGAACTGGGCGATGCCGAGTACAAGGATGCCGGGAAGTACGCCATCGAAGAGTACCGATTTAACAACAAACAGCCGGTAAGGAATGGTATGATCGCCAAAGAGGATGTTCATAGCCAGTATCTGAAAAATCGCTCCGGCTCCAGCCAAGATTAAGATTACCCAGCCAACGATTCGAGCTGTTGTACAGTAAAACTTAAGCCATGGTCTGTTGTTCTCAATAAAAGTATTCATAATTTGAGTTCTCCTTTCTTAATTTATTGTTTTCTTTTATCGTGTATATCATAACGAATATCATTGAATTGTCAACCAAAAAAGTAAAAATTTTGGGAAAATTTGGGAAATTCGTCTTTTGGTGAGATAAGACATTGTTATATAAGAAGTTACGTGGATTTTTTTCTGTAGCCGTAAAGTTTATTGGTAGTGGGTGAAATCAAAAGTTTATAGCCAAGGATTGTAAACCGGAAGTAGAGAACCTAAGCCAATCTTTGGTCCTGAAGCTTGTGTTTTTTTATTTTACCATTCTGCTTCTGCATATGGGCCGAGATAACCTTTCTTTGGTTTTGGGCGGGATTTGAGGATGGCCTGGGCAATGGCAACATCATTTTTTTGCGTAATTTTGATATTCGAAGAATCGGTTTCCACGATTGATACTTTGTGGCCAAGGGCTTCGATGAGCTGTGAGTCATCACTGATTGTGTTTGTATCCAGATTCTTGAGGTTTTCGTATGCTTTCCTGAGCAGCGAGGCCTCGAAGACCTGTGGGGTTTGGGCTTCATAGAGACCAGATCTATCGACGGTTTGCTGTATGACATTGTCTTTGACCTTTTTTATCGTCGCCGAGACGGGACAGGCCAGCATTGCTGCGCCGGTTTTGGCGGCAACGGCGAAACAATCGTCAATCCACTTCTTTGTTACACAGCATCGCACGGCATCGTGGACGGCAATAAGGTCTATCGTTTCTTTGATAAGTTCCAGCGCTTTTGTAACGGTGTCGAAACGCTCGGCACCGCCGAAACATATTTGCACGTTGTAAAACTTCAGATTGGGCCCCCACTTGACGGTTACCAGCTCTTCATCTTCGGGGGCAATAGCTAATAACACCTGTTTGACGTCGTCGCGGCTGGTGAAAAGCTCGACGCTTCGCAGAAATGCGGCCCTGCTGGCTACGTCGACAAATGGCTTATTTCTCTTGCCACCGAATCGGCTGCTGGCCCCTGCGGCACAAATTATTACTCCAACGCTTTTACTCATAGCGAAAGCTCTACTCCTTGTTTTTCTTTTTATTAAGCCGCGTAATATGTGGCTTAAAATTCTATGCCTCGCCGGGCGGATATACCCTTATCAAATGGATGTTTTACGTTTTTCATCTCTGTCACCAAATCCGCCAAGGCTATCAATTCTTTGCTTGCGTCTCTGCCGGTCATAACAATTTCAACGCCAGGGGCTCTTTTATCAATAATACTTTTAATATCTTCGAATTTTGCCAATCCTTTCGAGAGGCAAAAAATAATCTCATCGAGTATGAGGACGTCATAAAATCTTTTTTCGGCGGTCTGGGCGATTCGCTCAAGAACTTCACTTATCGCTTTCTTCATCTGCGAGACGGCCTTTTTGTCTTTGAAGGATTTGGACATATCCCATGGTACATCGAGGGATTCGACCCTGATTCTGACGGCGCCCAATTGGAGGGCGAAGCGCTCGCCGATATCCAGCGATGGGGGTTTGAGGAACTGGTAAATCAGGACCTTGTTTCCCTGTCCGGCTGCACGCAGGGCCAGGCCAAACGCAGCGGTGGTTTTGCCTTTGCCGTCACCGGTATAAATCTGGATGAGTCCTTTTTCCAGCATGGCACTATATTAAAAGACAAAGAGATAAATTGAAAATTAAAAATTGGAAAATTGGTTCCTGTGGATATCGTCCGGGATTGCAGGGGCGAAATTCGCTCTTTATGCGATGACCTGCGCCCCTTTCACAATGTCAGAATAGGAGTCCGCAGTCAAAAAGATGTGAATATCGAATGCCGAGCTACAAATTTTATTCTATGTGAAATTTCTTGCAATATGAGGCCAAATTGTATAAATTGTGGCTGAGTGGCGGCGTAGCTCAGTTGGTTAGAGCATGGGATTCATAAGCCCAGGGTCGTTGGTTCGAATCCAACCGCCGCTATTGACGCGTATCTCGTGAAGCGTGATGCGTATTGCGTCGTCGAGGGCTTCGCCCTTGTCAAAACGAGATACGAAATACGAGCGACGAAATACGAATTTTGCCCCCATCGTCTAGTGGCCTAGGATATCAGGTTCTCATCCTGGAGACAGGGGTTCGACTCCCCTTGGGGGTATTTTGACCGACATAGTCGGTCAAAATAGAGCAGGTGAACAGGTGGAGCATGTGTTTTCCTGCTGAATAAAGTCTTTTTTGTTTCAAAAATAAAAGTGCAAATTGTGGTATCCTACTACCCTTAAGAATCAGATTTAATTTCATTTGGGATTGTGCTATGACATCACTTGTTGCTAATGTTTTTTTGTTTTGCCAGTTGTTTTTGTCGGTTTCGGCGCCGGCTCATGTTGTTTTGAAGGGGCGGGTGCTGGCGGCGCGGTACGCGGGCAGCAGTGAAGAAGTACCTATGACGGCGGTCTATTGTTTTGCGAGTTTGGCCGGCTCCGACAGCCAGGCCATCGGGTTCCGTACGTGGGAGACGCATCCCGTGGGGTGGTATTATCTGCCGGGCAGCGCGGGAAACTATAGTATAGTTTTTTCTAACCCGGCGGGTTTTATGAGGCCGATCGTTCTGACCAACCAATTTGTAAATCCGGGTGACATCGTCGACCGCAGGCTCTCGCCTGTTTTTGACTACGGTGATTTCTACGAAGGGGCGTGGGACACGAAGGCAGCAACGGATTATTATCAAACTTTCATGGCTAAGGGGACGAGCATCACGCAGGTGGGCTTCAAGCTGGCGACCGATGGAGTGGATGGGGCAGGGCCGAAAGGGCAGAATATTCTTATATCAATCCACGAGAAGGGCAAGGGCAGGCCGGATAAATGGAAGCAGATTGGGCCTGCGGCGGTGGTTCTGGACGTGGATTGTGGCGGTCCGAAGAACTATTGGTGGTCGGGAGGCTGGGATTCCGGCCAGGTCCCGACGGAGCCGGGCGAGACATACGCTGTGCACCTTAAAGCGGAATCGCAGGGGGGCAGCTTCCAGGTTTTCTGGAGGCCTGATAATGATGACATGTCGGATTGTTACAGGATAGGCCGGGAAGGAAGGACCGGCTGGCAGGGACGCAAAATTTGTATGGCGGTCGGCTCGGATTCCGATCGTTTGCTGATACCTTATAACAAGCGTGTACAGAAAAAGTTTATTGAGTTCGCGGGTTTTGACAAATCGTGGTCACAGACCTATGTGGCGCAGGGCAAAAGTCTGGCGTCTGTTATTTTGTATGCGGCCACGTCGGGTGTGCAGCCTTCGTTGATGCGCCAGCGGGTGAAGGTCCGGGTCAGGCAGGGGGGGGCGGCAGGGAAAGTTGTCGGCATTGAAAAGATAGCTATCGGTAACGGCAATTATACCGGCGATGCATCGTGGGGAGTTTTCGGGGTGTCGTTTGCTCCGGGAGAGGTGCCACTGGAGCCGGGCAGGCTTTATGCCATCGAGTTTGAATCGATTGAAAACTATAAGACGCTGCACGGTTATGTAAATATCAAGGGCATGGTCAGCGATGATAAGCCGGGCTTTAATCCCTACAGGAAAAGTGGCCCCGACACATACGAGCGGGGCACGGCATATCGCAAAGGGCGGCAGAGACAGGATTTTGATTTGGATATGCAGGTCATTGAATATAAGTACGCGGCTGAGAATTGGGAGCAGGCGATTGTGGGCGGCAACCTTGTAAAAAATGGCGGTATGGAATCTACTGAGGGAAGTATTAAAGATGCCAATAATGCCAGGCTCCTTTCCTGGAAGAGGTTTTCCATCGATGCCGGGACGGGTCACCAATATATTGCAGATGACGGGGACAAGGAGAACCATATTGCGCGTGTTCTGGGCGGCAGCAGCACAGGCAAGACAGTTGATGGCGGGTATGTGCAGCGGGTTGGTGGCTTGAGTAAGCTGGAGACCTACCGGTTGAGCGGGAAGGTGCGTTCGACGTGGCCTGTAGATGATAAACACGCCTGCATGGTGGGTTTCGATGCAACAGGCCAGGATGCGAATCCGAAGGCCGATACGATTGAGTGGACTATGCTGCCGGGGCTGCATGGGTTGTTTGTGCCTTACAAGAGCGGGCATATCCGGCCTGTCGGTGATGCAATTAGTATTTGGCTTCGAGGTCGCACTTCGCTGACGCAGGATTATCCTTATGAGGCGGATTTTGACGATTTCGCTCTGTACAGGGTGTTCACGGGAGTACCTATTAACTAAAATGTCGACTTTTTATTCTGATGAATAACGAGTCATAGGTTCTGTGAGTAAAAGGTAGATGAGTAACGCGGCTGACAAGCAGGATGAACGGTACATGCAGATGGCCATCGAGCAGGCGCGGATTGCCGAGGAAAACGGTGATGTCCCCATCGGCGCGGTCATTGTTGGCGAAAACCGGATAATCGGCAAGGCATATAATCAAAGAGAGCAATTGCAGGACCCGACAGCGCATGCGGAGATAATCGCTCTGACGCAGGCGGCGGCAGCTATGGAGAACTGGCATTTGAACGGCTGTACGATATATGTTACGTTAGAGCCTTGTCCTATGTGTGCGGGGGCATTGGTGCTGGCAAGAATGGATAGATTAGTGTACGGCTGCGACGACCCGAAAGCAGGGGCCTGTAAATCGCTTTATAATATCGTTCAGGATGAGCGACTTAACCATCGCCTTGAGGTGACCTCAGGGGTGCTGGCTGACGAATGCAGTCAACAGTTGCAGGAGTTCTTTGCTCACAGGCGCGAAAAGAACAAGAACAATAAAGTAAGCGATTTTTAGTTGTCGGCCAAAGCCGGGTTATTCGAGGCGGTTACTTTACAGCCAGTCAATCAATTTGGCCGGATGTCTGCTTGGCCTGCTGCCAGAACACAAATATCAGGACGCCCACCACAACACAACTCAAAGAGTCACCCAGGAACCACCAAAGGGGTATCGTTTCTAACAGTCCTACTATCGCACAGATTACACCTATTAACACCGCGCCCAGGCCCGAGAACGGTACCATTACTCCGTATTTCATAGGGTCCAGGGCCAGAATCACAAAAAATACCCCCACCGCAGCATAGGTGGCCGACATCAGGCGAACCGCATACATAAACTGCGGCGAATCCGGAAACGATTCAATCCCAAAGAACTTGGCTATGGATTCCCATGCCGAGACGGGTAAGAAAATTCCAAGTACCGACAGCAGGCATCCGATACCAGCTATCCACAGACAGATTTTCAATGCACGCATTTGCAGCTCCTTTCAATAAATAGTGAACTTTTTGTTATTTGTTTTTCACAGTCTCGTTCAATTCAGCGATGCGAAGCTCCAGCCTTTTTTGCCAGCGGCTGACGAGTTTTTCCATAGCTTTTACGTTGCCGTCCTGGGCGTCCATGACCAGTATTTCATCGATAAGCTGTTCAACCGGCCTTTTCATTCTATCTATCATAGTCTATTATCAGCGGCGAGCGGTTCATTTTTTCTGGATAAATCCGGCTATGACAAACCGCATCCGGGCAGGTGATTTCAATTGCATAGCTGTTTTTGTGTTGTTATACTGATTAACGATTGAATTATAGATTAGACCCATTGGCCGTCGCATTGGAAAGAGAATCCTGAACTCAAAACTAAGAACTCAAAACTGCTTTGGAGAGGTGTCGGAGTGGCTTATCGAGCAGCCTTGGAAAGGCTGTGTAGGGCTTGTCCCTACCGCGGGTTCGAATCCCGCCCTCTCCGTTACATCGGAAAGGGACGCTGCAAACTCTCGTTCTTCAGCGAGTTGCAGCGTCTTCTCGAATTTTCAAAATGGGCGCCTCCCTGCATTTACTCACGCTTTCAGGCCGGTCAGGTCGACTTCGAGTGCTTTGTTCTCTCGAATCACTTCGTCCATGGTGAGTTTGGTCTTTCTTTTCGCGGCTTCACGGCCAAGGATGGTCGCCAGAGTGGAGTTCACACTCGGTTCGAGCGTCGGGTTGTCGTAGTTGCCGTTTATAATAGATTTGTGGAAGGTATCGATATTGCGCTCGGCGCCGCGGGGGTAGAGATTTACCACATCGCCGCCTCGGTATCCGGTTTTGTTGCCCAGTATGCGGACACGACCCGAATATCCGGTTTCAAGGTATCCATCCTGACCCTGCGCGAAACACTCGCATCGAAACCCGAAGCGGTTCCTCAGATGCTCGCCCCTGTGGTTGAGGATGAGCCCGTTGGCGAATTCATAAGTGACCGAGAAGACATCGTGTGAGTCCCCGTGGGGATTGTTGCGAGCGATGCGTGAACAGCCCATCGCGCTGACAGGCCTGCCTCCGGCAATCCACAAGGCGACGTCGACGGCGTGAATACCTGCGTTTACGAGGTAGCTGCCGCCCAGTTCATTATCATTTACCCAAATCAGATGCTGCAGTCGGCTTTCGATTGTTGCGGTTTTTGGCGGGTCGGAAAAACTTTCGTCATTATATTCCGAGCTCAACATTGCGATTTTGCCAATCGCACCGGCCTGCACTCGCTTTATGCCTTCGATGTAGAACGGGTCCGTGCGGGTTTGAAAGTCCGCCAGAAAGACCTTCTTGTCGGCCGTGGCCTTTTGGCCCATTTTGGCGATTCGCAGACATCCGGGAACGTCGCATCCCAACGGCTTGGCAATATACACATGACAGCCCGCTTGTACGGCGGCCTCGGTATGGTCGGGGAAACAATAAGGCGGCGTTTCCAGGAACACGGCATCCACTTTACTTGCGAGGAGTTTTTTATAGGCGGACAGCCCGAAAAAACACCTTGATTCGGCCACTTTGAATTGTTGGCCCGCGGCTTTTGCCACGTGTTCAAAATAATCTGCCACTGCCGTGATTTGATACCCTCCGTGCTGTTGCAGCATGCCGGCAATCATTCTTCCGCGGCCGCCCAGGCCGATACAGCCGGCCTCGATGCGGCTATTCGCCTGCGTTCCCCTTACCAGTGAGGGTTTAATAATCGCAAAGGACAGAACGGACGCACCCGCACCGGACATAAAACCACGACGTGTTATATTATTAGTTAGTGTATTCTTTATTTTGCTCATACTATTCTCTCTTTCTTCGATTAAGATTTCTCCTCTATTTTGCTTAATTTCACGGGCAAGCTACCGAAAGCAGATTGTGGCGTAAAGTATCGGCTCAAACTTAGGCAAATCTTTTATTGGAACAGCTCCCCAGGTAGTATTTAAATGTCCGAGCATTCGGCTGTTTTCAAAAGTTCGGGAATATTCAACGAGTGCCCTGGTGGCTTCTAATTTTTTCCAGCCGGCGGGCCATACCCGAAAGCCTTTTTTCAGAAACATGGGTATCGATTCGTAAGCATCACGTTTTCCATAATGCCAATCGCATATTATTATATCTTTGGGTATAAGGTTAATTGCACCGGCGGTACCGTTGGCGCTTGCTTCCCACTTACTGTAGTTAATTTTACCTGCGTTGATAAGACGGTCTCCCCACATAAGCATTTCAATCTTATGTTTTTTGACCAGGCGGTCGTGGTAGTCATTGACGGCTTTAGCGAAAAGCCGGGCCTTGTTTTGGCCCTTGCAGCGCGGACAACTGTCCTCACCTATAAGAAAAACTTCATCCATTCCTACGTGTAAGGCGTCGGCTTCAAAAGCAAAAATCAACTCGTCCATCAGGTCGAATACAATCCGATTGACCTGGGGATGAAGGGGACACCAGCTTCGGCAATAAATCTGTTGGTTGTCGGCGTGTTGGCCGAGGGTTTCATCAAATTGTGGATACTTGACTAATAAAGGGAAAACTTTTGTACGCCATGATTGATGGCCCAGGCACTGGAACTGCGGGATGAGGCGGACATTGTGTTTCCTGCATTCGGCAACGAGTTTTTTGATTTGCTCTTTTTTGCTCGGGTTTTTTCCCTGCAGCTTGGGATGGGATTCATATTCATATCCGTAATTTATCTCCGCTATGATTACGTTAATACCAAGGCCTGCCAGCTCGTCTACAACTTCGGTAAGCTGCTTGGTCTTTTCCTGAGATGTCATAAGGACATGTACACCTCGCCAGTTCGGCGATTGTTTTGCAGCAAGAGCGCATGATGAACATAGAATCGAAAAGATGAGTGTTGCCGGCAGAAAGGATAAAAATCTTCTCATTGCGAAATCTCCTAAATCGGTAATAAGAATAAAGTTGTTTGCGCAGCAGTTTAATGGGCTTGAGGTATAAGTGCAAGCCGATTCTGTTTGTGAGGATTTGTAAGGATTGACGTGGGCGAGATTTATGTATAAAATATTGTCTTCAGGTGTGGTGGTAACAATGATGTTTGCAGTGTTTCTGGAGCGTAACCTTAACAGGCAACAATTAGTTTTTTGCTATTCTTTGGGAGGTGAAAAATGCTCACTCTAAATCGGGGCGGTAGAAACTATAAAGATAATTCATCTAAACACGACCAAAGCTCACGCCGCGAATTTCTGAAAAAGCTGGGTGTATTACCGGTCGCTGCGATGGCTGCGGAACAAGCGACAAGAGTATCCTCTGCCCAGGCCGGTGAGGCCAGGCTGCCTCGTATAAAATTCGGCAAGGTCTCACTGTCCCGGTTGATCTGTGGGACTAATCCTTTCAACGCCGGCTCACACCTGTCTGTTTTCGTCAACCACGAGATGCGGCGATACTACACGACCGAACAAATCCTCAAGACCCTGCGCCGCTGCCAGCAAGTCGGCATCAATTGCTGGCAGTCCGGTGCCGGAAATTATGAAATGTATCGCCGCTTTATTGACCAGGGCGGCAAGATGCACTATCTGTCCATCAACTCCAATCCCGAAGAGATTGAAGCAATAGCGAAGGCCGGCGGATTGGGAATCGCCCATCATGGCGAAGCTACAGACCGTTTATTCAAATCAGGCAAGCTTGAGAAGATTCATGATTTCCTCAAGCGTGTTCGCGGTGCGGGTCTTATGGTAGGTGTCTCCACTCACATGCCGGCTGTGATAGAGGCCATAGAAGACAAAGGGTGGGACGTGGACTACTATATGGCATGTGTTTATGAACGTCATCGCAGCACAGCCGAATTGAAGAAGCTCTTGGGCCAGGTTCCAATACCTGTGCCCGAAGTTTATTTACAGGAGGACCCGCCACGGATGTTCAAGGTTATGCGTCAGACAAAGAGGCCCTGCCTGGCTTTTAAGATTCTGGCTGCGGGGCGATTGTCCGAACGCAAGGCGTGGGTGGAAAAAGCCTTCCGCGAAACCTTCCAATCCATCAAGGCCAACGATGGTGTTATCGTGGGCATTTACGACCGTTATAGCGACCAGCCGGCCGAAGACGCAGAATATACCCTCCGTTTCAGTCCCTTGAGCGGCAAGGTTTGAGACGCATATCATTTTCGAAAAGCCTGTCTCTTTGCTGTTTCACCGGTGCCGCGTTTGATTGCTCTTTTGTTTAGATGAGTATTTGACTACGGAACGCTCAAGACACTTGACTTTTTAGCGTGAATTTGGCATCATATATATAGACTTAAAAACAGGAGGAGCATTGCAGAATTTGAGTCAAACAGGAAGTCCCGGCGTAAGGGTTCGGATGCTCGGTTTTAATCATCAGTCTGGAAAGTGAGGGATGAATAAAGGTATCTCTGGTCTTGTTTGTATGGTCTTGCCGGTGTTGGTATTGGTGTCTGGCCTGCCCGGTTTAGCGGAGGCGGTCCAGTTCGATTTGATTAAAGATGGTCGTATCGATTGGGCCGACCTTGCCGGGTTTACTGAGAAATGGCTGGCCACCGGTTGTTTGGCGGACTATTTCTGTGGCGGTGCCGATTTTGACTATAGCGATAAGGTCGATTTTAATGATTTTAGTTTGTTAGCGGGAAAGTGGGGGAGTGTTGAGCCATACATTACTAATTTGCTTGCCGGCCATGAGCCGTTTGAAACGCATGTCGGGATTGTCGGGCCGCATCCCGGTGACCCAAGTGTAACGATAGGGGCACAGTTATTGGGCGGTACGAGCCATCCGACATTCGGCAGCATACCTGCAGCAACCGAAGGCAGGTATGTGGTCGGGCTGACGTGGGACAACGAAACCGACCGTAAGGTCGAGTATGGGTACAACTTCACAGGCGGATTTACCTTCGATTTGGATGGCGTCGATGAAATCGTCTTAGATGTTTTTGTGCCGACCGGAGGCCTGCTGTTTCCTACAGGGCTCATCGGTGTGTGGGATGCGACGTTCGGCTGGGACCAATCCGCTAATGTCCCCACGGCTTTTGATGAGTGGTGTACGGTGGTGGTTGATGTCTCTGATCGTAACAATGTGGGCTTGAGCGGCATCGGTGCTCTGGTGTTTGAGAATATGGGCGGGCCCGGGGACATAGCGGGGACACTTTTCGTTGACAATCTCATACTGCGCCGCATCAATCCTGATTATTACGAGCTGACCGCCACCGGCCATGACAAAAGAATCGATTTGCGATGGAGCCCAGTACAAACCCCCAGCTTGAATGGTTATAACATATATCGCGCTGATTCCCAGATGGGTCCGTTTATTAGACTGAATAGTTCAGTACATACGGCATCTGTCTATAGTGACTTTCTCGGTGTAAACGACCGGACGGGCTATTATTATATAACGACGGTGCTCGGTGGCGGAGAGACTGCGCAATCAGGTATTGTCAGCGCCACTTCCTATGCGATGACGGACGAGCAGCTTCTTACCTCCGTGCAGGAAGCCACTTTCAGGTACTTCTGGGATTTTGGTCATCCGGTGAGCGGATTGGCAAGGGAAGGATTTTTTCACGACCGTTATATGTGTGCTACCGGCGCTTCAGGCTTCGGATTGATGAACATCATAGTCGGTGTCGAACGTGGATTTGTCAGCCGGTCGGAAGCGGCTGAGCGAATCCTGAAGATGTTGACGTTTCTGGACGAAAAGGCCGGCCGTTATCACGGCGCCTGGTCGCACTGGCTTAACGGCGCTACCGGTGAGACGATTCCCTTCAGCGAATACGATAATGGTGGTGACGTGGTCGAAACCGCATACTTGATACAGGGGATGCTCACCGTCCGGCAATACTTCAATTCAAACAACTCAGTGGAGACGGAAATCCGCAGTAAGATTACCCAAATGTGGGAAGAGGTGGAATGGGATTGGTATTTGCGTTATCCGGGTGGCGAAGCGCTGTACTGGCACTGGTCGCCGGATTTCGACTGGGCGATGAATATGCCCGTTATCGGCTACAATGAGTGCATGATTGCGTATCTGCTGGCGATTGCTTCCCCGACACACTCGATACCGGCGTCGTGTTACTACAACGGCTGGGCCAGGGAATCCTGGTACGCAAACTCAAATACCTACTATGGCTATCATCAGTGGGTGGGGCCGGCGTATGGTGGACCGCTGTTCTTCACCCATTGTTCCCACGTGGGATTTGACCCACGTAACAAGAGCGATAATTACTGCAACTATTTCAATAACAGTCGCAATATCTCGCTGATTCACCGCGAATATTGTATTGATAATCCGAATAGCTTTGTAGGCCACAGTGGATTGGTATGGGGCCTGACCTTTAGTACAAATCCGTGGGGCGGTGCCGACCATTCGCCTACCAATGACAACGGCACTATTACTCCTACCGCTGCACTTGGTGCTATGCCTTATACGCCGGCTGAGTCCATCGCCACCTTGAAACACTTCTACCACGTTTACGGCGATAGATTGTGGGGGCCGTTTGGCTTCCGCGATGCCTTTAATCTGACACAGAACTGGTTCTCGCAAACTTACCTTGGCATCAACCATGGCACTACCGTACCTATGATTGAAAACTATCGCACACAATTGTGCTGGAATCTGTTTATGGCAAACCCTGAAATCCAGCCAATGCTGGTAGCTATCGGCTGGAGCATGGGTCCATCACCTTCACCGTAGCGAAGTCTGTTGACGCAGATTCATTTATCCACCTTATTGAGCTTGCTCCAATAAAACTATTGCAAGTTTATACGGTTGCTTGTATAGTTATTGGGACAAAAGTGATGATTATTAATGGTCTTCTGAAAGGTGTTGTAGGGTAAGTAACCGACATGGGTCAATTCAAAAGAGGAAGGAGTGTCAGAAATGAAAAAGATAAGAAAAACTAATCTCAGTCCGGTTTATTTATTATTGGCAGTTATTGTCTTTCTGCCACAAGGTGCAGCCTATGGGGAAATGGCGCTGAATCAACCTCCCGAAGGATTTGTGGCCCTGTTTAACGGCAAAGATTTGACCGGCTGGAAAGGGCTGTTATCCGGACCTTATGATAATCCCATCAAGCGGGCCAAATTAAGTCCGGATGCGTTGGCCAAAGAACAGGCCAAGGCGGACATGTCCATGCTGGAGCACTGGACAGTCAAAGATGGTGTTCTGGAATTCGACGGCAAGGGATTCAGCCTGGCCGCGTTACGGGATTATGAAGATTTTGAATTGCTGGTCGACTGGAAGATTGTCAACCCGCGCGGTGACAGCGGTATCTATCTGCGCGGTACGCCGCAGGTACAGATTTGGGACCCCGGTCAGCATAAGGTCGGCTCCGGCGGCCTCTATAACAATAAGAAAAATCCAAGCAAGCCTGCTATGATAGCGGACAATCCAATCGGTCAATGGAACACGTTTCGTATCAAGATGGTCGGCGAGCGGGTTACGATACATCTTAATGGAAAGCTCATTGTTAATAAGGTTGTGTTGGAGAATTACTGGGACCGCTCGCGGCCCATTTTTCCTTCCGGCCAGATTGAATTGCAATGTCACGGTGACCCCATCCATTTCCGTAATATCTATATTCGCGAAATTCCGCGCGACGAAGGCCCGCGGCCTCTGACCGAAGAGGAAAAAGCTGCGGGTTATATTTGCCTGTTCAACGGCAAGGACCTTACAGGCTGGATAGGAGATACCGGAGGTTATATCGCCAAAGACGGCAAAATCCTCTGCCAAAAGGGCGGTAATGTTTATATCAAAGATGAATATAGTGACTTTATTTTCCGGTTTGAATTTAAGCTGACGCCGGGTGCCAATAACGGCCTTGGCATTCGCACGCTTTTGAACGTCAATGCCGCCTATCAGGGCATGGAGCTGCAGATACTGGATGATACTGCGGACCAATTTAAGAACCTGCGGCCTTATCAATATCACGGCTCCATTTATGGTGTGGTTCCGGTAATAAGGGGTTGTCAAAAGCCGGTGGGACAGTGGAATTATCAAGAAGTCATGGCCAAAGGAGGACGGATCAGGGTCAAGCTCAATGGCGGCCTTGTGGTCGATGCAGACATAAGCAAAATCACCGAGACCATGGACAAAAGGCCTCATCCGGGGCTCCATAGGGAAAAGGGCTATATCGGTTTTCTGGGCCATGGCTCCCAACTTGAGTTTCGCAATATTCGCATTAAGGAATTAAAGTAAAAGATAAATAGGAGAAGGACTTATGAAAGACAGAAAGATTGAACGTCGCGACTTTTTGAAGCTGACCGCCGCTGCCGCTATTGCACCGAGTATGCTGACTGCAGCCGCAGGGGCGCAAGAGAAAAAGAAATTGTATAAGGCCCTGATTATAAATATGCTGCCCGGAGCTCTGTCGGATGCGAAAAAATTTCGACTGGCCAAAAAGTGTGGTTTTGACGGTATTGAAGCCAAGCCCATGAAGGACCTTAAGGCAGCGGCTGAACTGGCCAAAATAGCCAGAGAAGAAGGGACTCCGATTCACAGTCTGCTTTATGGCTGGTGGCCGCCGTTTACAAATCGGGACCCGAAAGTAGTCGGCAAAAGTATTGAAGGAATGGAAAATGCCCTGCGCTGCGCCAAGGTCATGGGGGCGGACGCCGTGTTGCTGGTTCCCACGCGCGTCACGGAGGATTTCAGTTATCAGGATGCATACAAGTGGTCTCAGGAATACGTTAGCAGGTTGATACCCACTGCCGAAGAGACCCGTGTAATCGTCGCCGTTGAAAATGTATGGAACAAGTTCCTGTTGAGTCCCATCGAATTTGCGCGTTATTTGGACGAGTTGAATAGTCGCTGGGTCAAGGCGTATTTCGATGTGGGCAACGTTATTATTTACGGCCACGCCCACCATTGGATTCGGACCCTTGGTAAAAGGCTTGTGAAAATTCACCTGAAAGATTTCAAACGCAGGGGATATCAATGGAAAAATCTGCTGGACGGCGATGTTAATTGGCCCCAGGTACGCAAGGCCCTGGACGAGGTCGGCTACAACGGCTATATGACCGCGGAACTTTCGGGCGGAAGTGAAGCCAAACTGACAGACATTTCCAAACGCATCGACCGTATTATTGCCATGAAATGATTCTGCATTTCGCACAAATGTCGGGACGTAATTCTTTTGGTTTGTGTTGCTGTCACGGCCACTGCCGGTTTCATAGAAAATCCTGAGCCGGTCTAATCCTGTCAAAACAGTAGAAACGGAAGACATTCACGAGAAGGCCTCCCAAAGCTGCCATCTATACTCATCCGCTCAGCTTGGGTAGAAAATATTGAATGCCTTACCTCTTGTTGTAAAACAACAAAACATCCATATATGGTGACTTGCCAACGGTCGTTCCATATCCGGGTGATGGTAAGAATTCGGATTTTCCTGATAGACAATTGAAAAAGAAATAAGATTTGATAATATAGGCATTGCAGAAGGCAATTTATGCCTTTTTTCCATTCAACAATGGCATGATCCGGTGGATGCGTGAACGGTAAGGACTCAGAAAGGAGAACAACTATTATGAATCAAATGTTCAATTCCATGAAATCGAGATGGCCCCTGTTTTTTTTGCTGATATTGATAACGCCTTTATCGTTCGTCCGGGCTGGGGAAGGGGCAGAGGATGTCCTTACGGAGGTTATGTTGGCCAAAATCCGCCAGGTCGGCAGTGTCAGGATTTCTCCCGACGGCAAGCTGGTTGCCTATATCCTCTACGTGCCGCGTCCGATTTATACCGACGATGACGGGGCGTCCTGGAGCGAGCTGCATGTTGTCAATGGGGACGGTCAATCCCGCCCGTTTATAACCGGCCAGGTCAACATTTCTTCTATCGAGTGGACACCGGACGGCAAGGGGATATCCTTTCTGGCAAAACGCGGCGAGGATGAACACAATGCCCTCTACGTTATCCCGAGCGATGGCGGTGAGGCCCGTAAGGTGCTGGAGCATGAAACGGACATTGGCAGCTATTCCTGGAGCCCTGCCGCAAGGCATCCTGCGGAGGACGGCGGGGAAGTTGCTTTTACCGCCAAGCCGAAACTGGATGAGGAAATCGATAAAGATAAAGAGCATGGTTTCAATGCCGAAATTTATGAGGAGGATTATCTACCGACAAAAGTTTGGATTGCGGCCACTGATTATGAAAAGCCCGGCCCCGACCGTGACGAGGAGAACAAACCGCGCATGCTGGGGTTGGAAGGTTCGGCTTCGACATTGAAGTGGTGTCCGGATGGCAAACACTTGGCGGTCGCCCTTGCGCCGACGCCGCTGGTTGATGACAGTTATATGATGCGGCGAATCCATATCGTGGATGTCAAGAGCGGTGAATCGCTGCTCAAGCTGGATACCGAGGGAAAACTGGGCCAGATTGCATGGAGTCCGGATGGAAAACACCTTGCCCTTGTTGCCGGTGTCGATAAACACGACCCCCGTGAAGGACATCTCATGGTTGCTTCTGTTGACAATCCCAAAACTACCGATTTGCTTCCCCGTTATCCGGGTCACATCTGGTCCATTGCCTGGCAGGATAATGACACTATTATGTACCTGGGCTATCAGGGAGTGTGGACCACTTTCGCGAAGATTGATATCGACGGCGGCGGACAAAAGACAATCTTTCCGGTGGGCAAATACACATTATATGGACTGTCACTTTCCCGGGATGGACTCAGCGGGGCCTTTGTCGGGGACAGTCCCCGACATCCGCGGGAAGTTTTTGTCATGGGCCATGGTGAAATATTACCCCGGCGGCTGACTTACAGTAATCCATTTCTCGAAAAGGTCCGTCTGGCTAAACAGGAAGTGATTACCTTCAAGGCCCGTGATGGGCTGGAGCTGGAAGGTGTTTTAATTCATCCCCTCGATGAGAAAAAACGCGTGCGTTATCCCTTGATTATGATGGTCCACGGCGGCCCGGAAGCGCATCATCTCAATGGCTGGCTTACGCGATATTCACTGCCGGGCCAGGTGGCCGCCGCCCAGGGCTTTGCCAGCTTTTATACCAACTATCGCGGCAGCACCGGGCGGGGTGTGGCCTTTTCCAAGCTCAGCCAGGCCGACCCGGCAGGCAAGGAGTTTGACGACCTTGTAGACGCAGTTGATTACCTGGTGAAAATCGGACTGGTTAATAAGAAACGGGTCGGTATTACAGGGGGCTCATACGGTGGGTATGCATCGGCCTGGGGTGCCACTTATTATAGCCATCGTTATGCCGCTTCGGTTATGTTTGTCGGTATCAGCGATATTTTTCTCTGTTATGCTCTGGGTGATATCCCCGAGGAGCTCCGACTGGTCCATTATATGAAATATCCCTGGGAGGACATGGAACTCATGCGGCAGCGCAGCCCCATCAATCACTTTCAGAAATGTCGCACTCCGCTGTTGATTCTGCACGGCCAAAGTGACACCCGCGTTCACCCGGCCCATTCGCTGGCCCTTTACCGCGCCGTCAAAACGTATGGGAAAACTCCCGTGCGTCTGGTCCGTTATCCCGGCGAGCCGCACGGCAACCGCCGTGCCGGTTCCCGCCTGGATTTTTCCCTGCGGTTGATGCGGTGGATGAGCCATTATCTCAAGGGCCCCGGCGGCGAGCCGCCCCCGTATGGACTTGACTTATCAGCAATCAAGCCTGATGAACAAAAGGAAGATACCGATGCACCAAAATAATTTCAAAATCAGCAGTTCGGCCCTGAGCTCACTGCCGAAGGGCTATCGAAACATTATCGCCAGCCTGTGTTTGGCGATAGTGCTTGTCACTTTTCTGTCGGGCGGCGTTTGGGCTGAAAACTGGCCCGGGTGGAGGGGGCCTCGCGGCGACGGTACCAGCCTGGAAAAGAACGTACCCGTCAAATGGAGCGGGACAAAGAACATAGTTTGGAAAGTACCTATACCGGGCAAAGGACATGCATCGCCGATTATCTGGGGCGGTCGTATCTTTGTTGTCACGGCGCTGGAAAAGCAAAAGCAGCGCATCCTGCTGTGCCTGGACCGTATAAGCGGAAAAGTACTTTGGCAGCGCGTAGTTCTCGAGGCACCGCTTGAAAGGAAACATTCGCTGAACAGCTATGCATCGTCGACACCGGTGACGGATGGCGAAAAGGTGTATGTCAGCTTTCTTGACCGTGATAAGATGTTCGTTGCCGCTTATGACTTCGAAGGCAACAACGCCTGGGAAGTGCGACCGGGTGTGTTTTCGAGTATGCACGGTTACTGTTCGAGTCCCGTTCTTTGGAAAGATAAGGTCATTGTCAACGGGGACCACGATGGCCCGGCGTACATAGTCGCGCTGGATCGCGCCACCGGCAAAACTATCTGGAAAACTCCCCGCCCGAACATAACGCGCAGCTATTGCGCGCCGATTGTCAGTCATATCAAAGGGCGTAACCAGATGATACTTTCGGGAAGCAAGTGTGTAGCCAGTTACGACCCGGATACGGGAAAGCAGCACTGGATAATAGACGGTCCTACCGAGCAGTTCGTTGCATCATTGGTCTATAATGGCGAGCTTCTGTTTATGACGAGTGGTTTTCCGGATCTTTTTATGCAGGCGATTCGTCCGGACGGACGAGGAAATGTAACCGACACACACGTCGTCTGGCAGAAAGACCGGGACTGCTCGTATGTGCCCAGTCCAATTGCGGCCGGGCCGTACTTTCTGGTTGTATCTGACAGCGGGGTGGCGACATGCCTGAAGGCGAAGACCGGCGAGAGCCTCTGGCGGCAGCGCCTCGAAGGAAAGCACAGCCCTTCACTTCTGATAGCCAATGGATTGGTGTACTTCCTGTCGGACAAGGGTGTTATGACGGTCGTCAAGCCGGGCCCGCAATTCGAGGTTGTCACCCGCAATGAGCTGGGTGAAGAGACCCGGGCCTCGCCGGCTATCAGTAATGGGCGGATGTTTTTGCGGGGCGTTAAAAACCTGTATTGCATTGGCACGGATTCAAAGTAACTTGCCGGTGAAGTGGTGTATTTGAAGTATCAAATTGAGGAACATGACATGAGTAGCCGTATTCAATTGTTGGTCTCAATCATTCTAATACTGTTCGGTCCGCTCGGATTACAGGCTGATGGCTCAGATAAAAGCGAAGTTGTCACGATTCATGTGGATACCGGGGTATCGGGCAAACCTCTTCGACATGTCTGGCAATACTTTGGCTATGATGAGTGTAATTATACCACGACACCGAATGCGAAAGAGTTGATGTCTACGCTTGCAAATATCAATCCCGAACAAGTATATCTTCGCCAGCATTTTCTGCTTGCCAGCGGCGATGGCAAGCCCTCGCTGAAGTGGAGCTCCTCGAACGTTTATACTGAGGATTCCGCCGGTAATCCCGTTTACGATTGGCGGATAATGGATGAGATGATGGACGCCATTGTTGCGTCGGGCTGCCGACCGCTAATCGAAATCGGTTTCATGCCGAAAGACCTCTCTGTCAGGCCGGAGCCCTACAAAAGCAGTGACCCGTTTGGAATGAAAGGATACGGAGTTTACTATCCTCCAAAAGATTACGAGAAGTGGGCCGAACTTATACGATGGTGGGCGCGCCATAGTGCCCAGAGGTACAAAGGTGTTGAGAAGGGGTGGTTGTGGGAATTGTGGAATGAGCCCAATATCAGGTATTGGCAGGGGACCTTTGAGGAATATTGCAAGCTCTTTGACTATACGGAGCGTGCGCTGCACGAAGTCATGCCGAAAGCAGTTTTTGGTGGGCCGCATACGGCCGGTGCGCCGCCTTTTCTTCGCCGGTTCCTCGAACATTGTTTAAAGGGTAAGAATTACGTCACCGGGAGGAAGGGTACACGGCTGGACTATGTCGGATTTCATGCCAAGGGCAGGACCAGATATGTTGATGGCCATACCCAGATGGATTTGGGCCGGAACCTGCGGACCAACCAGCGCGGCTTTGCCATCATTGCTGAGTTTCCCCCATACCGCGGCACACCCGTCATCATCGGCGAATGTGACCCGGAAGGAGCGGCGGCGCTCTCTTCCCGGGTCAATCCCGCCAACGGCTACCGTAACGGCAGCGCCTACGCGGCTTACGAAGTCGCCCTGATGAAGCATACCCTGGACTTAGCGGCCCGCGAAGGAGTGAATCTGCAGGGGGTATTGACCTGGGCCTTTATGTTCGACGGGAAGGATTACTTCGAGGGCTTTCGTACATTGTCGACTAACGGAATCCATAAACCGGTACTGAACGCTTTCAAGATGCTGGGAATGCTTCAGGGTAGAAGAATTGCCGTGACAAGCAGCGGTGCTCTGGGACTGGACCGCATTCTTGATAAAGGTTTTCGGGACAAGCCGGATATTGACGTCCTGGCTGTTGCCACCGAGGAAACCGTGCAGGCTCTTGTTTGGAACTATCATGACGATATGGTCAAAGCCGAACCTGCACCTGTAAAGCTGACCGTAAAGGCACCTCTAAATGGCGCAAAACGGGCGCGTATAGTCCACTACCGAATCGATGATACTCACAGCAACGCTTACACAAGTTGGCTCGGGCTAAACAGTCCTCAGAAACCCGCGCCGGACGTGTTGGCCCGGCTGAAAGCCGCCGCTGAGCTTGAACTCCTGGAGCCGGTCCGTTTTTGCGACGTTCGCTATGGAAAAGTGGAGCTGGATTTCAGTCTTCCAAGGTATGGAGTTTCATTAGTCGAGATTCGCTGGTGCCGGTAATTACCGTTCTGCTCTTACTTCGGCTTTGATTTCGTGATGGTGAGGGGAAAACAAATAGCAACAATTTCTTAGTGAATTCGTCACTGTTGTGAGTTAAAATATAAATTATCAGTTTACGTTCGTTTTGTTTCTATATACGAATCGTTGTTACTGCAAAGGAGAAGGAAAAAATGGTGAACAATAGAAAATCGGTATCCAGACGCGACTTTATGAAAAAATCTCTGGTTGGGGCTACATTGTTAGCTTCTGCGTCGGCGATTGAATTACCGGCTGCGCAAAAAAAAGCTCCCTTGTTACGATTGGGAGGCCCCACTTTCGAAAAATATGACAATCCTGATTCCTGGGTTCAAGCTGTGAAAAAGCTCGGCTACAGGGCGGCCTACTGCCCGGTAGGTGCCGGGGCAAAGGATGATGTTGTCGAAGCCTACACCGCCGCAGCCCAAAAAGCCGATATAATTATCGCGGAAGTGGGTGCGTGGAGCAATCCAATCAGTCCCGACGAAAAAACACGCAAAGATGCACAAGCAAAATGCCGCAGGCAGCTGGCACTGGCGGACAGGATTGGAGCCAACTGCTGCGTCAATATCAGCGGCTCACGCGGTGAACGTTGGGACGGCCCTTCATCCGGGAACTTCACCGAAGAAACCTTTGATATGATTGTTGAAACAACGCGTGCCATTATTGACGATGTCAAACCGACCCGCACCTATTTTACGTTGGAAACTATGCCGTGGGCATATCCGGATTCCCCTGGTTCGTACTTACGTTTATTTAAGGCCATTGACCGCAAGCGGTTTGCTGTTCATCTGGACCCGGTCAATCTGGTTTGCAGCCCGCAGCGATACTTTAGCAGCGGTAAGCTTATCCGCGAATGCTTTAGAAAACTCGGCCCCTATATCAAAAGCTGTCACGCCAAGGATATTCTTTTGCAGAAAAAACTTACCACCCATCTCGATGAGATTCGTCCGGGATTAGGCGGCCTGGATTATGCTGTGTTTTTGAAGGAATTGAGCAGGATACCGGAAACCCCCCTCATGCTGGAGCACCTGCCGAATGCAAAAGAATACGAATTGGCGGCTGAGCATATTCGCGGAGTTGCAAAAAGAACAGGGTTGTCTTTTGGGTAAGAAAGATTCTGCTTATAGGCAAAAGTAAAGGTGGTCCGATGGGATCAGTAATTAAAATCATTAACGACGCTGTTTCAGGAGACAAGTCAATGAAGTACACAGGAAAAAACACGATTCATACGGTAATGCTGGCGGCCGTTTTGCTGTTGGTGACGGGATTTCTTTGCTCGTGCGGCGAACTTTCCCAATCGGGACAAGACCTCAGCAAACCGGGCGAAGAGCTCAAGGTACTGGTAGTTACAGGCGGGCACGCTTTTGATCGCAAGCCCTTCTTTACACTGTTTAACGGCTACGATGATATCGAGTACGTAGAGGCCCAACTAAAAGACCACAGCGAGATATTCGAGGACATAAGCGGCTGGGATTACGATGTTATCGTGTTTTTCAATATGACGCAGAAGATATCGCCGAAGCGCCAGGAAAATTTCACAAAGCTGGTCAATGACGGCGTCGGTGTCGTGGCCCTGCACCACTGCATGGGCTCGTACCAGGAATGGCCCGAGTATATCAAAATCATCGGTGGAAGATACAATTTGGAAGCGTCGGAGGTGGGCGGCGTAAAACGCGAGGCGAGTACGTATAAACACGGTGCGGACTTTACCGTCCATATAGAAGATACAAAGCATCCGATTACGCGGGGACTGGGTGACTTTGAAGTACATGACGAGACGTATAAGAAATGCAGCTTCGAAAAAGATAATCACCTGCTTTTGACCACTAACCATCCCGATAGCGACAGAGAACTTGGCTGGGTCAGAAAATATGGTAAAGGCAAGGTCTGCTTCATAATGGTTGGCCACGGCCCCAGCGTCTACGTAAACCCAACCTATCGCCAATTGGTTGCACGGGCCATAAGATGGTCCGCAAACTGAAACTGACCGGAGGAGAATCGAGACCGGGCAGGGGGACGATGGTAACAGGTTCTTTGAGTTGATTTGGCCGAAGGGTTGTTTACCTGGATTGCGGCTCGTTGGGAATACAATCAAACTGCACCGGTTCTTCCTCGTGAAAATGCGGTTTTTGGGCCAAAGATAGGGAGCAAAAAAATTTTTATTTTTTTATTTTTTGCTTGCAATCTTTACAATTGTAGAGTAGTCTTGACACAGTTAAAGACAAAAGGAGATTTGTAATGGCAAAAAGAAATTATGAACTTACCGAAGGTGAATGGGCGATTATCCAGGCCGTCTGGAACAAAGAGCCGTGTGCTGCTCCCACGATTCAGGAAAAACTCCAGGCCCGAAAGAAATGGCACTACAGCACCGTCAAGACCCTGATGGACCGGATGGTGACCAAAGGGCTGCTGACTACAGAGAGAATCCGCAATATCATTCTGTACAGCTCGGCTATCACAAAGGTTCAAGCGCAAAAAGGCGAAATCATGCGCGCGGTCAAAAGGGCGTTCAACGGCGCCCTTACGCCGATGATGCAGTTTATGCTGGATGAGCACAAACTGTCTCAGAAGCAGTTGGCTGAACTGGAATCGCTAATCAGAAAAAAGCGAAGAAAAAGCGGTGTGCGCAAAAAAAGATAATTTTACTGTAACCATACCGTGGAAACAGCGTCTTATTTGGCGGAGGACGTATTATGAATGTAATAGTAGAACATATCAATTCGGCCGGTTTTTCGTTTGTGGAATTTGCCTTGCCGATGCTAATCCAGTCCGGCGTGCTTATAGCGATTTTGCTGTTAGTTGATTTGCTGCTGCGTAAGAAGGTCAAGGCGGTATTTCGGTATTGGATATGGATGCTGGTGCTTCTCAAGCTGGTTTTGCCTACTTCGCTGTCATCGCCTTTGAGCCTGGGTTATTTGTTTGGAGACAAGCTGACGTATCAGGACCTGGCTCAATCGTCCCCAACACTGGAGCCTACCGAACCGGCACCGGCAGATATCTCCCCTGGTATAGAGCCTCTATTTATACAACCAAATCCCTACATTCCACCGCCGGAGCCGGTGATATCTGTTTTTGAGCCGGCAATAGCAGAACCGGTCAGTCCGTCGGAGGTGCCGGTGACGCCTTTGTCCTGGCAGGGGATAGTGTTTTTAGTTTGGCTGGCTGTTGTGATAGCGATGGGATTATTGCTTTTGCAGCGGGCGTTCTTTGTACGCGGCCTTGTCGCCCAGGCCAAAAAGGCGAGCCGTTTGATGAATGATGATCTTGCATATTGCTGCGCGAGTATGGGGATAAAGTCCAAAGTCGGCTTGAAAATTTCAGTGAACGCAACGGCTCCGTCGGTGTGTGGATTAGTCAGGCCTGTGATTTTGGTGCCCTGGAACCTGACGTCAACTTTGGGCGCTTCTCGTATGCGGACGGTTTTGATGCACGAGCTTGCCCACATCAGGCGCGGCGATTTGTGGGTGAATTTGGCCCAGACCGCTTTGCAGATTATCTATTTCTATAATCCGCTGTTGTGGCCTGCCAATTGTGTGATTCGAAGGGTACGGGAGCAGGCGGTTGATGAGGCCGTGCTTGTGGCGATGGGCGACAAGGCACAGCGGTATCCGCAGACGTTGGTGGACGTTGCGAAGATGGCTTTTAAGCGGCCGGCCTTGAGTCTGCGGCTGATAGGTGTCGTGGAATCCAAAAGCGCCCTGGCCGGGCGAATCAAGCATATCCTTGGTCGTCCGATGCCGAAATCTGCCAAGCTGGGGCTTATAAGTATACTTGCCATCATAATTGCCGGCGCAGTCCTGCTGCCGATGGCGGCGGGCAGGCAGAGGGACGGTTGGGCAGATAAGGATTTGCTTATCAAGTTTACAGAACGGGAGCGAGGCGAGCCCAAAGTAATCAGGTCTGCGGGTAAGGCCACCTGGCAGAAAAGCTACGATGTGGAATTTGCGCCCTGGGAAGAATTGCTGGTGGTTGCGGAATTGTATCAGGCGGGCAGACCTATGCGTCAGTTAGGCCGGAAGGTTTTCTCCGGTTCAAGTGACGCTCAGACGTTTAGTGTAAACTTTGTCCGCACTTATAAAAATGATGCCAAGACCATTGTTGGCCACAGCGGCACCGTTGAGCTTGGCGAAGAAGTGCTTGAAATTGCCGAGTTTACTGTTAATACACACCGATATTTCAGCGACGATGGCTGGGGCGGCTATCACGGTGATGGTTTGCGAAGGACAAAGGCGCGATATACAAAGAAGGAGTACGCGGAGCTTAAGACGCTGTTTTATTACCATTCAACCGATGGCGGTGGTGTGGATGAAGGCGAAGCAAATTTCTGGATTCCCGGACACAATGTTACTCAGGTGGGAAGTCATCACTTTGTCGTGTTGAAAATGGTTCCCCTGAGTCGGCTGGAGTATCTTATTACCGAGCCGGTAGCCGGATGGCAGGGGCTGGATGGCAGAAGCATCCCCGCTGATTTGACCGGCGAGCAATCTCGGGCGATGGCTGATAAATACAAGCAGATGATAGTTGATAGTGTTGAGCAGCAATGGGCGGATGTAATTGAAGCTGCAAGAGCAGGAATTTCGTTGCCTATTAGAAAGATATTCTCCGGCAAAACTGATAAGGGAGGTTCTTTTGAATGGGAAACTTCTATTGACCCGAGAGTTCGTTTTCGTCATGGCTGGTACTCAGTTGAGGACGGCGAAGTCAAAGAGCATGTCGGAGCCAGCGCAAGTCAAATTCCGGAAGAAGGCAGGATAAATCTAAAGCTGGATGTTGAAGTAAAAGATAATATGCTTAACCTTAAAGTACAGCGCGTACATGATTTAGATGACGGCCGTACAGCTGCGGTGGCCGGCAAAACATCAGTACCGGCCGGGGCTTATCTCAAACATGTCAGCTTGATTGATTCTGCCGTTCTGACGAATAAGCATCTGACTCTTTGGCAGGGAGACTTTATACGTGACGATAAAGTAGTGAAGTCTGTCATATACGCTGCGTATTTTACAACTCCGGACGACAAGGAAACCGGATTCAAGCCTCCGTTATTACAAAAGAAGGAATTTATAACAGCAAAGGTTAGGCCCGATGTGCAGATTGAAGAAAAGAAAGTTCTACCAGTTGGTGATTATGCGCTTGAGTTTGACGGGATTGATGATTTTCTGGAAATTCACGCCAGTAAAAGCCTTCAGCTTGGTCGACACTTTACGATTCAGATGTGGATTAAGCCGGAGTTTCCTGATACTTCAACACCGGATAAAGACCGAAATCTGCTCTCGAAAGGCGGTCACATCCTTTGGGCTCCTGATGAAAAAGGTAATAGAAAGGCGGGCAGTTACGGATTCGGTTTTCAGTTAAGGCCTAAAGATGACTCCATGGTTGCGTTAGATATGTCGACAGCCAACGATGGCATTTACACTTCTACCAATATCTTTTCCTATGAATCGGGCTGGAAGCACCTGGCAATAAGTTCCCGTGAAAACAGTGGGGTATCGCGAGGTATAAATTATATTCATAACAGCCAAAAGGCTTATAAACCGGCCCCGAATAGCAATCTTATCATCGGCGGGAAATTTCTGATACCCATGGGAAACCCTTTTAAAGGTCAAATCGCTGAATTACGGATTTGGAATCGGGCGTTGAGCCTGGACGAAATCGCTGAGTTTAAGACCGTAACCCTAAACGGCAGTGAGCCGAATCTTGTTGGCTGCTGGAACTTTGAACAAACCGAAGGCCAGCGCGCAATTGATATTAGCCCGTATAAAAACCACGCCCGGCTTGGCTCAACGTATGGAGTAGATAATTCCGATCCCGCCTGGGTTCGAGTTGGAACTGAAAGAGAAAACAAAGAAAAAACCGATGTGCAGGTCGAGGGAGAAATTACAAAGGATTTGGGAGGTTTTAAGGGACTCGAATTTCGGATTGTTCCTGTTTCCGTGGAATCTGGTTCTATACAAGGCCCTTTAACTCCAGAGCAGGAACAGGTATATCGAAACCTTCTGAAGGAGTATGGCCCGAACAGACCTTATAATAAAAGCGATCAATATATCTGGCTGCCGGCCGAGGAAGACATAAAAACAAATACGGCCATTATGGGAGAATTTGAAAAACAGAAGTATATCCTTGTATCTAACAAGCCGGATGAAATTATGCTTTATGACGGCGGTTGGCATGTGACTTTTATTGATCGGCAAAGAGATAATGAACGAGCGGTCAAATATCACTCAGTCGTTGCAGGATTTGACGAATACGGCAAGCATCTGTTCTCTTCCTTAACTAATAATCATATTGGAAGAACACTTGCTATTATTAGGGACAATAAAGTTGTTTTTGCTTCGACAATTCAGCGAAGAATGTATCAGGCGGCAATCACCGGCAATTTTACAGAGAAGCAGACAGCTTCTTTGATGGTCATGTTCGGACAGTATCTTCAGGTTCAACATGAGCGAAAACCTTTTCTGTGGGATATTGACAAGCAAGCTTGGCGTGAGTATATCGAGGCAACAGAGGCACTTGCGAAAGGCCAAAATCGGGCAAAACTGGCAAAAACATTTTTAACCATTGGTTCAAAGCACCCCCAGACCACCCACTGTCAAACGGCGACTGAGCTAGGCCGTCTGTTGGAAAGCATGTTCAAAGAGGATAAACAATTTGAGGAACCGGAAGATGTAGAGGCATTAAACCAGTCGAAGCAAGTTGAGTATTATATCTACAAGCTCCGAGATGTAGCTGAAAAAGATATATTTGTGCCTGGCAAAATCCATTTTTTGAGAGATTACCCACGAATGGATACCCCGGTTACCGCTTTAAGGAAAATGGGTAAGGATGTTATCCCTGCGATGATTAAACATCTTAAAGATCGCCGACCGACCAGGTCTGTGGGCAGTCTCCCCAACGGGGGGGCTGTTACGCGTAATTGTGATGTTGCTTTGGAAATTATCGAATCGATTGCAGGCAGGAAATTTGATTTTCGAACAAGTCGTGGAACCTATCTATCCACAGCAAGTGAAAGATTGAGAGACAAGATCATCGAAGACGTCAAGCAATGGTGGCAGAAGAATAAACAAAAGCCCGATGTGCAGTTAGAAGTTGAGCAAAGCAGCTCTGAGTCCGGAGGCGATGGGATTGTTGTCGTTAGTGCGGGTAAGAGTACTATGTACAGCTCGCTTCCGGAGGCGGTTGCCGCTGCGCCCGCCGGTTCGGTTATACGCGTCGGCCCTGGTGCTGGTGTTTACGTGGAAAGGCCGGAGTTAGAAGTTGAGCAAAGAAGTGTAGCTTCCGAGGCCACAAGCGCCATGTTGACTGTGCCGGAGGCGGCCAAAACACGGGGAGGAATTTCGGGTGTTGTAGTCAGTTCTGTCACAGGTGAGCCGATTGTCGGTGCCTATGTAGGCGTCGGTGACTTCGGTGATTCCGGCGGGTCAAACTATTCAAGACACCGCTCGCAGGGCTTTCACGATAAGACCAAAACGGATACGCAGGGCTGTTTTGAACTCGACGGACTTGCCTTTACCGGCGACCATCCTTATTTGAAGGTCCATCCGCTTGTTGTTACCCATCCGGATTTTGTCCGGCACGATGAAAAGATTGAGCTGCTAAGTAGTGGGCCGGTACCCGATGTCAAAGTCAGTCTAAGACCGGCAGCAAAAATAGATGTGACAATTGTGGATGCCCAGGGCAATCCTCTTCAGGGACAATGGCTTATCCGGCTGGAGGCTTTGGATGGACGCCGCTTTATTCCGCCGGGTAGTGACCCGCACTTGTCGTCTTTTGCCTCGAGCATCTGGATTGAAAGGCCGAAGCCCGTGCCTGCAAAGAAATCGTTGTCGGGTACGACAGGCTTTTCTTTTACAGAACTGGACAGGGGCCAATACTCAATCGACGTGATAGAATTCGCGATAACTGATAACTATACTCCGCCACCTCCTGGAATGGTAAGGCTCCCGCTGGATACCTCCAGGGTATCCTACTATGGTGGTATGGCAAACGTTAAAATAGAAGCAGGCCGGACAAAGGAGGTTCGGATCAAGCCGGCAGAATATCAGACCAGCGTCTCAATTAACATGCCCCAAGACCCTATTAAGAAACCGCAGATACCGCCGTTTGTAATTATCAGCCGCAATACAGGTCTTCTTTTGTGGAATGATGGCAAGGCGCACGGTCCCGAAGATCATCGTTTAGGACGCCTACAGAAAAATGCTCTGTACTACAACTTGGTTGTAGAAGCAGATGTGTTCACCATTGAAAACCTGCCGCCGGGCAGCTACAGTGTCTTTGCGGGGCCTATTTATTTTATGAGTGCGACCAGGATGGAAGTCTCTCGTGGCCGCGAAGTGGTAGTCGATATGCCTCCAATACAGATAACTGAACATGCAAAAGTTGGCCTGTGGACTTTTGACCGAAAGGTCAAACTCCAAGCCGGAGACTACAGTCTTTCCGAGCTTTGCGAGCTTCTCACCACAGTGACCGAATCCAATCCCCGTTTGATTGCGGACTCCTCAATCGAGAATGAAAAGCTCAGGTTTGGCAAAGGCGAAATGCCCGTTTGGGACGTGCTGGAGAAGCTGTATCTGGACAAGGGATGGAAAGTAGATGAAGGACAGGAAAAAACGCTGATTATAAAACCGGCTGAGCAGACCGACGTGCCGGTTGAAGGTAAAGGGACCGAGGCAGTCTCGACAGAAAGTGAAGTTAAGCCCGCGGCCAGTGAGGACGGTCCCAGAATTACATTTGAAAGCCTGGTTTGCGATTTAGGCCGGATCGCTTCGGGGACTAAACATGTTTGTGAGTTTAAATATACCAATACAGGGAATGCCTTGTTGAAAATTACGAGAGTTGGTGCTGCTTGTGCCTGCACGGTACCGCAGAAGACGAGGGAATGTGCACCCGGCGAGAGCGAGACATTGAAAGTAACGTATAGAGCAAGTGGACGTGCAGGGCAGGTAACGAAACAAGTATATGTATACAGCAATGACAAGGTGAATCCAAAAGTTAGGCTGACTATAAAGGCTGAAATTGTGGTTAAAGTAGCCCATGAACCGAAGAGACTAAGCTTTGTGCTTGATAAAGAAAATGCCGGCTGTCCGGTCATTACGCTTACCAGTCTTGACAATCAGCCATTTTCGATAACGGGCTTTAAGTCTACTGGTGATTCCATCACTGCTGATTTCGACGCTTTAGTGAAAGCGACAACGTTTGTTCTAAAGCCAAAGACCGATATAGAAAAGCTGCAGAAAAGGCTGAGAGGACAGGTTGAAATCAGCCTGACCCATCCGGAGTGCAAAAAGATTACCATTATTTTTGATACACTGGCGGAATTTAAGGTTGATCCACGGGTAATCTACGTTCGTGAAGCCGTACCACAAAAACCGGTAACAAAGACAATCCTGGTACTTAGCAACTATAATGAGGATGTCGAGATTGAGTCGACCTCGTCAAAGAAAGGCACTGTGAAAGTCTTGACTAAGGAGAAGGTTCGTAACGGGTGTCAGTTCGAGCTGCAAATAACACCGCCAGCCGCCGAGTCTAAAGCAAGGGTGTTTACGGATGTGTTTACTGTGGTGCTAAAAGGCGGCCAGCAGCTCCAAATGACCTGTTACGGGATCTATTCGAAGAAACCGGCGGAAACCATAGAAGAATCAGCACCCGAAACCGATGTGCAGGTTGAGGGTGAACGTGAGAAAGACACTTCGGCCAAGAACCGCATTGAGTTTTTCGGGCTCGACCTCATCGACACCCCGCGTACGACTAAGTGGGCCGACCTTCCCGAACTGTTTGAGGCGCGTCCGCCGGGTTCCAAATCGTATCACATACGCGAGGACGTTGACGTTGTATACAGTGGGCTTGACGGAACTGTGTACTACATTCCGAAGAAAAAGATTTTCTACATCCAGCATGATAAATTGGGATCAAGCACGCTGACCTATTATGGACCGTTCAACGGCGACCCACACCAGGTCCTTGGCCTGGAAACCGATGCGCAGGTTGAGGTTGAAGGCGCGGACAAAACGCTGATTATAAAACCGGCTGAGCAAACCGACGTGCCGGTCGCGGTTGAAGATATTTGGGGTAAAGCGGTTAATGATGTTAGAGCAAGAATATACAGTAAAGGGCCTTATATTCTCTATGGAAATAAGCCAAACATATTCCTTGAAGTGGATAATCAGAGCACTCAAAAAATGCAGGTTGCATATCCACCAAAATACTTGAAAGAGGACACTGGGTGGTGGCGAGGTTTGGGTAAAATAGAAATAGTTGATCCCAATGGAAAAGTTATTCAACCAATGTGGACTTTTCGAAAGCCGTTTCTTCATCCGGTTGGTCCTAATAGCAAATATAGAGGACCTGCAGAACTTGATACTTACGGGTTTGATTTTGCTGAACCCGGCAGATATAAGGTACGAGTTACATTTGGCGTTCAGCCACTGGAAAATGGAAAATCTTTCAGAGTAAGCACAAATTGGCTGAAGTTTGATGCAGTTCTGACAAGTCATATTGAAGGAACGCCTTATACCGCCAAAGAGGCCTTTGAAGAAGCGAGAGCTTACACTCAGATACTACATAGACATCAGAAAATCAGCAAACGACAGGCCATAGACAAATTCCTTACTATTGCCAGAGACTATCCCGATTCCCAATACGAAATGAAAGCATACTTCTGGGCTGCGAACCTGGCTTGGAATCCATCCGATCCTAACGTGCCCGTGGAGGAAGAATACAAGGAACAGACCAAGGTGTACTGGCGCAAGATTGTGGGAAAATGGCCCGACCTGGTATTACACGAAACAGTATCTGCCCGGCATAATCTCGCAGCAGCAGACGAGAATCAATTTGAGAAACTGCTCGATTTTTATGAATGGCTGACAAGTCGTACGGAAAAGCAAAAGATTGCAAGTGTTACAAAATGGAAGGATTATTTTCATGGTCCAAAGACCATTGCTGAAAAGCTTGAATATCTTGGCCGCAGTCTCGCTGCCCCTCTGGCCACACTTCAGCGAAACCTCACCACTTCCTCAAGAAGTCCCGAGCGATTGACAACAATTATCGAGCGTTTTCCCGGCACCAATTTGGCTGAATTGGCTCGTAAAGAACTCAACAAGAAAAACAATGTGGCTGAAACTCAAACCGATGTGCCGGTTGAGCTTGAAGGAGCGGGCGAAAAAGTGTCACAATTTATAGGAGCCGATTTGCCGGACTCAGTACGAAATGTGAAATTTCACTCGGGCAGCTTTGCGGAATCGAGTAGGGCTTTGATAAGATTTGACATGCCACTTTCAGATTTAAGGAGACTGCTTGCAGAATCCGACATACTTCCTGATTTCCCGGATTTGAATAAAAATCCGAAGATACAGAAGGATATGGTTGAAGTACACAAGGCTCTTAATATTGAGTGGTGGAAACCGAATGAATTAGAAAGTCCAAATTGTGCTGCATGGATAAAAAGCGAAAGGGCTAAGGGGGCCCAAAGTGGCGGGATTATTATCTTAAATATTTGCTGTTCTCAGCTAAAGAATAATTTAATGCGTGTTCATATAAGTTTATATTCACACGCTCATTAAGCTTTTCGTGTCGTTGTATTGATTCCGATGCCTATCAACTTTTTCTACGGAGTTCGCAAGGCATATTTTTCCGGTTACCCGAATTTGTAGTGTTTTGTCACCGCTTCGGTGACCTGCCACGTGCACTCCAGGTCCTCGGGGAAAACCACAAGGTCGCCGGCGGCGAAACTTACCGAGTCTGTGCCGTCCGAAACGGTCACCTTGCCTTCTAACAAAAGACACGTTTCTTTCTCCGTATATGCCCAGTCGAACGTGCTGGCTTCACATTTCCAGACTGGCCAGGCCTTGCAGGCTTCCGCCTCTTCATCGGAAGGCTTTTTGACAATTACATCTTTTACAGTAGGCATATTCTTTTGCTCCTTTGACTATTATCGGTTTAGGTTGTATTATACCCCAAGGAGCATATTTGGGAATATGGAATAGGAATTTTTATTAAAAGTCAGGGTTGTACGCTTTTATTGCTATCGGGAAGCCGGAACGTTGTGGAGCAAGAGCAGCTTAAGAAATTCCAAACTTGGTTCGATGATTATGTAGCCGGCTTTTACGGCAAAAATGAGTTCATTGATGCCAATGTGAAGCTCAAGGAAGAGCACACTCGCCGAACTTGCGAAGAGATGCTATATCTGGCTAAAGAGCTGGGTCTTTCAGGTAACCAAACACGGATAGCTGAGGTGATTGCCCTTTTTCACGATATAGGCCGCTTCGAGCAGTTCGTTTTGTACCTGACATATTATGACCCACAAAGCGTAAACCATTGCTTGCTTGGCCTGGAGGTCCTCCGTCAGACGAAGGTCCTTGACGAAGTGGATGGGCCCCAAAGGCAATTGATAGAAAAAGCGATTGAATATCACGGTTCAAGGGAGCTGCCGCCGGATTTGGACGGCGATTGTCTGCTGTTTTCAAAATTGATTCGTGACGCTGATAAGATAGATGCACTCTATACGATGACGGATTGCTACAGGCAGTACGCCGACGATCCCCAGGGCTGTAAGCTGGAGATTGAGCTTCCCGATGAGCCGGAGTATTCGGCGGAAGTGGTTAAGGGGCTTCTGAATGGGCGGCGGATAGATTACAGCGAGTTGCGAACGTTGAATGATATGAAGCTTTGTCTGCTTGGGTGGATTTATGACGTAAATTTTGTGCCGACGCTCAAACGTATAAAGCAGCGAAGGTTTCTGGAGATGCTGGTTGACTTTTTACCCAAAACTGAGGATATTAAAAGAGTCAGACAAAAGATATTTGAGTATGTTGATTTCAGGATTGTACAGGAAACAAGTGAAAAGGAGAAGTAAGATGAAGGAAGGCATTATAATGGAAACGGTATTGCAGACAAATATAGCAGGTATGGAGCCGAGCCGGGGCAAGGTTCGTGATATATACGATTTAGGCGATAAGCTGATTATAATTGCGACCGACAGGATAAGCGCTTTCGACGTGGTTATGGCCAACGGCATACCTTATAAGGGGATTGTGCTGACGCAGATTTCGCGTTTCTGGTTCGATTTTCTAAGCGGTGAGATTGAACATCATCTCATTAGTGATGATATAAAGGATTTCCCGGAGCCGTTTTGCAATCACGCCGAGCAGTTGGCCGGGCGGACTATGCTGGTCAAAAAGGGCGAGGTTCTGCCGATAGAGTGTGTGGTGCGCGGCTATTTGGCCGGCTCGGGCTGGGCCGAATATAAGGAAAGCCAGACAGTTTGTGGGCAGAAGTTGCCCGACGGATTAAAGCAATGCGAAAAGCTGCCCGAGCTTATTTTTACACCCGCCACAAAGGCCGAAAGGGGTACGCACGATGAGAATATCAGCTTTGAGCGGTCCGCCGATATCATCGGCGAAGAGTCGGCAAACTATGTACGGGACAAGAGCATAGAGATTTTCAAAAAGGCAAGCGCGTATGCCGAGGGCAGGGGCATCATCCTGTCCGACACGAAATTTGAATGGGGCGTTGTTGACGGCAAAATTATTCTGGTCGATGAGGTCTTGACGCCGGACTCTTCCCGGTTCTGGCCCGCCGACAAGTATGAAGCAGGCAGGGACCAGGAAAGTTTCGATAAGCAGTTTGTTCGCAATTACCTCGAGAGTATAAATTTCGACAAATCCGGCGCCGGCGTCGAGCTGCCCGATGATATCAGGCAAAAGACCAGCGACAAATATATAGAAGGCTACGAACGCCTGACCGGCAAAAAATTTGAGTTCTCCAAGTAAGAGTCATCAACTGCCTTCGTGAGTAAGGGACGGGTTTTGGAGATACAATTTCCCGCTGATATCGACCGGCATAGTTGGATTGAACGCTGTGATAAGATACATGACTACTTTGGCAGGGAGAAAAACGAGAGCCATCGCCGTCTGAGTTAGTAAGAAATGAATAAATCACTTCATAAGGAAAGCTCTCTTCTGGTATATGGTTTGTTAATCATAGCAGCCCTTGCGGCATTTTGGCCGGTCCTCAATTGCGATTTTGTCAATTACGACGACGATAAACGCGTCACTGAGAATCCTAACATCAAGCGTGGAATAACTCGTGAATCGGTCATCTGGGCCTTCACGAGTTATCATTTTCATATGTGGCACCCGCTGACCTCGTTGAGTCATCTCCTGGACTATGAATTGTTTGGGTTTGAGCCGGCCGGTCACCATTTGACCAGTTTATTGTTTCACACCGCAAGTACTTTGCTGCTGTTTAGTATCTTAAAAAGGATGACGGCGGCCTTTTGGTCCAGCCTTTTTGTGGCTTTGGCTTTCGCTGTGCATCCTTTGAACGTCGAGTCCGTTGCCTGGGTGGCCGAGCGTATGAACGTCTTGAGCACCTTTTTCTGGTTGTTGACCATAGCGGCCTACATTCGATACGCACAGCGTCCGGCTCTCGGCAGGTTCCTGCTGTTGGTTTTGGTTTTTGGATTGAGTGTTATGACTAAGGCAATGGTGGTGACCTTGCCGTTCGCACTACTTCTGCTGGACTATTGGCCGCTGGGACGCCTTCAATTGAAACGTGTCAGTGATGAGCGGGATTTAGAGCAGACAGAATCAGAGCAGGTAGATGGTCGGCGTGTTCCGCTCTGGCGTCTGTTCCTGGAGAAGATTCCTTTGTTTGTGCTTGTCGGAGCTTTGAGCGCAGTTACCTTTATCGCTCAACAAAGGGGGGGAACAATGTCCGGATTGGGCAATGTCCCTCTAAAATACCGTCTTGCAAACGCTCTCGTTTCTTACGTCGCTTATATTTCAAAGATGGTATGGCCCAGCCGGCTGGCGGTATTTTATCCGCATCCCTTTGACAAACTGCCCTTGTGGCAGGTAGTAATATCAGCGCTGCTATTGCTGGCTATAACAATTACAGTAATCTGGTTGGCCCGGCGTCGCAAATATGTGGCGGTGGGCTGGCTCTGGTACCTCGGAATTCTTGTCCCTGTTATTGGCCTGGTTCAGGTCGGCGCCCAGGCCAGGGCAGACCGCTATACCTACCTGCCCTTCATAGGGCTGTTTATCATGATTGCCTGGGGCCTGCCGGATTTGTTGGCAAAGTGGAAGTATCGAAGTGTTGCACTTGGTGCGGCAGCGCTGGCCGTTCTGTTGGCTTTGTCGATATGCACCCGCCTTCAATTGCGTCATTGGCGAAATAACAAGGCCCTTTTTGAACACGCAATCAGTGTCACCGGTGACAATTTCGTTATGAATAATAATTATGCCAACATTCTTAACAGAATAGGACAGGTCGAGAGCGCAATTGACTATTTCTACAAAGCACTTCGAATCAAATCCAACTCTCCCGAGGTTCACAACAACCTGGGCAATGCTCTTGGCAAGCTTAACAGAATTGATGAGGCGATTAAGCATTACAAAAAGGCCCTGGAAATGAGGCCGAACTTTGCTCAGGCACATTATAATCTGGCAATAGCGCTGGGCAAGCAGGGGAAAATTGATGAATCCATCGGCGAATATCGCCAGGCGCTGCGGTTTAGGCCGGATAACGCCGATACTTTGAGCAATTTGGGCCTTGCTTTGGCCCAAAAGGGCAACTTTGATGAGGCTGTTGAGTATTATAAAAAGGCGCTCGAATTAGAACCGGAAGATGTAATTGCCCATGGCCGATTGGGCCTGGCACTGGCTGCTATTCGCAAAATTGATGAGGCCTTAGAGCAGTTTCGGATTGTGCTCAAGGCCTCGCCTGACGATGTGGAAATGTACTGCAACGTGGGAATTCTTTTGGGAAAGCAGGGCAAAACCGACGAGGCTATAAAAGCATATCGCCGGGCCCTGCAAATTAATCCTGAGTATACCAAGGCTCAGCAGCTTTTGAAAGCCGCCTTATCGAAGCAGGAAAACCGCTAAGGAGATATGGGTGAGACTTGAATAAAAGAATTACCACATTTTGGTGGATGCAGCTTTTGGTGCTTTCGGGTGTTCATTTTTTGATTGATATGTTCGCAGGTATGTTGCCCCCTCTTTTGCCGGCAATCAGGGAAGAATTTGCTTTGAGCCTGTCGCTGGGCGGCTTGCTTGTCATCGCACTGAATATGACAAGTAGCGGCGTGCAGGTGCTGACCGGCCATCTGCGGGCGCTTCAGCGCAGGCCTTTGTTTTTGCACGTCGGATTGATAGTGGGCGCCGGCATTTGCTTGCTGGGTGTACTGCCGAGGTCAGGTGGTGCTTTTGTCGCACTGCTTTTATTATCCACGGTCAGCGGCTGCGGCATAGCGGCGGTACACCCGGAAGCCCTGCGGGCCGTTCACCATCTCAGGCGAATTCCACCGGCGATGAGCACGGCGGTTTTTATGGCGGGCGGCTTTCTGGGATATGCAAGCAGTGGTGTGGTCTCTACTGTTTTGGTGTCACGGTTTGGTCTGCGCGGTTTGTATCCTCTGATTCTTTGTCCGGCTGTCGGCATTTTGCTGGTCATATTCATGAGAATCCGTCTGGTGGTTGAGCGGACAAGCAACAGTAATAATATGGCGTCCACGTCCGAGAGCAAATTACCTTTCCGGCTTTTATTTGCTATGGCTATGCCCGCAGCGGTTTCTACAATCGTTCTGGTATCACTGCTGCCGACGGTACTCAATGAGCTTGGTTTTGAGCTGACCTTCGGCGGGTTCTCGGCGACGATGTTTGGTCTGGGAGGGGCGGTGGGCTCCTTTGTATGGGCAGGTATCGCTCATAAGAAAGGTGAACTACCCTGTTCCATTGCCGCACTTTTTCTTGCAGTCCCTTTCCTGGCGGCTTACCTGATGTTTATAGATAGCAAAATGGCCATATGGATGATGTTTGGTACCGGTTTTTGCGCAATCTCAGCTTACACATTGATGATTACCCTGGCCAGAAACACCGTGGGCCCAAACCTGGGAAGGCGAATGGGCTTTATGGTCGGTGGAACCTGGGCACTGGCAAATATTGTTTTTATGGCCTTGCTGCCTGTCATAGAACATCTTGGTGCTAATGTTGTCCTGAAGTTTACGCCTTTGGGTTATGTGCTTTCAGCCGCTTTCGGACTTTTCATCATGCTCAAAGTCCCCAGACCGGCCGCTGCGAAATGACAATAAAAGGGATTCCTGCCTGCGCAGGAATGACAGAGGGAGATTAATTACATGCGATGGCCGGATTCTTCACTTCGCTTTGCTCCGTTCAGAATGACAGAAAAATGGTGTGCTGTGCACATCCTACATGCTGGCAGCCATCAGGGACATTTCAACTATTTGTTATCGAGTCAACTCTTACAACATCCAGACATCTATACTTACATCTTCACGGCAAGATGTGCCACCCGCTCACCGAGTCGGCCGGCGCTGTCGAGCTCCTTGGGCCCGATCCCGGGATCGATTGGTCCGGTCATTGCCCCGGCACCCGTCTCGGCCCAAATGTCCTGCCCCTCCTGGTCTTGATAAAGGGGACCTGCCACGACCATCCGATTGTTAATCATAAAAAGCAGGAGAGAGATGACCGTATGTTCCTTGCCTCCCATCTGACCCCCGCCAGTGGCGAACGCGCCTCCTACCTTGTCCGTAAAATCCACTTTCATCTTCCATGACCAATCATCGATCACGGTTTTCATTCTGCCGGGTATGTTGGCGTAATAGGCGGGACATCCCAGAACAATCGCCTCTGCTGCCGTGAGGTCTTCTTTGGTCACTTCACGGACCCTCTTGACCGCCGCAACCGCACCGGCCACCCGCTTGACACCTTCGGCCACTGCCTGCGCCATTCGTTCGGTGTTCCCCGTCAGGGAATCGTAAGCAATCAGAACGTCGGCGGTTTTCTTTTCAATAAGCGGTAAATCTTCGAGTGAAACGCTTTGTCCTTTGGCTTTGCGGTACTTGGTCAGCACCAGGTCATCATCCTGAATGAGGCCCACACCCGGCGCGTACGTTTTATAGCATAAGTCGTCCGGGTCTATTCCGGACGTCTCTTCCACCTTTATGCAGTTTCCAAATGTCCCCGCCGGCGTCTTCATCGTCACGTCATCGCTTAGTATCTCAGCCCTGTCCTGGGCGTTCGGGGCGATTTCCTGGTAATGTCTGGCCCCCAGGAGAACCGTACCGGGCATTATGATACCCGCCCTCGAATCCTTTTCATCCGCTCTCCACGCCCCCGAGTGCTCCACTATCCTGCCGTCCTTGTAAATGTCCACCTCTTCCCCGAAATAGAATACATCGCCGTGCTCTCTGCAAATGGCGAAATAGTTCCTCGATATCTCCTTCAGTTTTCCGTCCACTTCTTCCCGTTCTTCCACAACTCTCGTTATTACATCGCCGATCTTCTTTGTTTCATTCAGGACGGTAATAACTACTTTCTCCGTGCTATTTTCCAGCGTTAGTTGATGACCGGGCTCGAGAATAAAGAACCGATTCCTGCCGACCGAAGAGAACGTGCAGTTCTCCTGACCGAATGTATCGGTCCACTTTTTTTCTTGCTCGCCGCCCGCAGCTGCCTCTTCACCTGCCTTCTCCTTGATCTCAATGACTTTCCCTTCAGTCGAGATTTCAACTTCGTACTCTTTTGCCCCGGAACGAACGTCCACGTCATACTGGCCCGGGTCCTCGCCTTCAACCTCCTTTTCAATGTTTATTATCCTGCCCTTTGGAAAGGCCTTGTCAATAGCTTTTCTTATGACGGCCGGCAGCTCCGACTGCAGGACAGTAACTTTCCTCTCTTGCGCTGCAGCCTCAGAGGCACAACCTATGACCACCAGCAACGCCGACCACACGACAGCAACTAAAATTACGCCAAACCAACCTGACTTCAGTTTCATGATAGACCTCCTTTATTAATTTGGGATTTCCCGTATACTATGAATTTGAATTGACTCTTCCATATACAATGCCTCACGACCATTATAACAATGGCCTGCCAAAGTTCAATTGAGATTATCTTCCGGTGGCAACATGTAAGTTTTTTTCAACGAAGACAGTGTATTCTCAAGCTCCTGGTTGCTCAGAGGACGATCCCACATGAGTAAGCGGGCCAATTCACCGTCGAAGGACTCATGGCCCGGATGGTTCGTTGCATCACGTTCCTGTCCAATCGCCATTTTGGATGAGTTCGTCTTTGGATTGACGGGGAAAGGTTTGGACGCCACTGGTTTGGCCCCATTGACAAAGAGCTCGATGGTGACTTTTCCGGTGCCGGCGCCCATACGGCCGGCGATTACGTAGTAGCGATTCTTTTCCAGCTTGGGACCAGGAACCTGAGGATTATTCTGGTCCCACCGGCCAAAGGTAATGCCATTTCGAGAACCCATCCAAAGCGTGTTATCATCTTTTAGGCCCGCCCAAAAGCCTTCATATTTCCCACCGTTTCTTAAGTTCCCAAAAAAAGTATTCACGTCTTTGAGCCCCGATACTTGTGAGTAAACCGACATCACGGCAAACCACGTGTAGCCACTGCCTGTAATAAGATGGTCAAAGGCGTCTTCATTGCTATTGATCAGTTCCTGTCGTCTAAACACAACGGTGTTATGACCACCAATGGCTGTCACTTTTTCTTTCAGCTTAGGGTGTCCCGTCCCATTTTTGTGACTGGCGTCTCTCGTTGCTATGAAGGCCCTGGCCTTGAAGTCAACCTGATTTTTCCAGGACGAGAGTAATCCGTTAGACACTTTGATTCCTCGATCCGCGTCGAGATCCAGGATTAGCCCTTTGCGCACAATTTCAATCTTTGCTTTCGGCTGCGATTTTGCTCTAACACGAGCGGTGCCGGTCAATGCCATTAAAAAGACAACGGATAGAACAGCCTGGTATTTAGATATTATCATTTTTTGACTCCTTTCCAAGTCCTGACAGTCCGGATATTCGCACCGTAAATAAACTCGTACCTGATGAATAACCATATTGAATTGTACCCTCAATCGTCGAAGATGCAAGAATTAGTGGTATTGTGTTATATCATAATACAAAATACGTATCGCTGGATATGCACAGGAAGGAACATAACACGGCCATGTTACTGCCTGATTTCTTTCTTATCACCATCTTGATATGGCCCGGAAGAATTGTGGATTTTGACAGGTTGACATAGTATTATAGAAGCGCAGTGGGCTTCAAGAAGCTGCCGATTTTGTGTTAGGTAGGACAAATCGTTCTGAAGCGGATAGACATGTTGAAGGGAGACATATGAAGAATACAATTTTAATCACTGTCTTAATCTGCGTAGCTTCGTCAATCGGCCCAGCTGGTCCACATCCCAAGCCCAAGACCGGAGGCCTGGTTGTGCCCAGCACGGTTGAGATCGAAAAAGATGGACAAATAAGCGAGTTGAAGCTGAATCGCCTCGGTGTTCGGCAAGTTTTTAATCAGCCCGGACGCTGGACAATTTTCGGCGGAATCTAATAATCCAGTCAATATTGTTTCACAGATAGGCCGGGCTCACTTTGGCTCGGCCTTTTTTACGCGCTTTTAAGGGCAAAATCGCTTTTTGGGGCTTACACAGCTAAATCTGGCAAAAAATATATATTTTGTTTAGACTAAAATCACAGGTTTAGTCGTTTCAAGATGTAGCAATTGCTTTTTTTGAGATTTGGCGAGCGACGCGTTGATGTTGGAAGATAAGCTGCTTGTATACAAATTCAATCGAGGGGACAAAGATGCTCTTAGGCGCATCTATGAAAAGTATAGAAATGATTTGCTCAAGGTAGCCGCCGCTCTTTTGAATGACAGAAATGGTGTTGAAGATGTCTTGCATGACGTTTTCGTGTCTTTTGCACAGGCTGTGGGAAATTTTCAGTCGAGAGGCAGTCTGAAAGGCTATTTGTCAATCTGTATTGCGAATCGTGCGCGTGACAAGAATCGAGCAGCGCAGCGAAAACGGACAATTGGTCTGGACGGCGCAGGGCCGCTTCGTTCAGATTCAAGTGGGCCGGTCCATTTGGCCGTTCGTGGTGAATTGTCGGAGCAATTGGGCTCTGCGATGGTTCAGCTTCCCTACGAGCAGCGGGAGATAATAATTCTTCATCTGCAAAGCAGGATGAGATTCAGGCAAATTGCCGAATCGAAGGGCGTTTCGGCCAATACGATTCGAAGCCGATATCGGTATGGTTTGAACAAACTCCGTTCAATTTTAGATGGACAGTTATGAAAATGAGATATCCAAAAAACATAGAGCGTTCAATTGAGAAACAATATCTCGAGAATATTGAAGTGTCGGCCGACGCTGAGATGGATGGAAGAATCCTTGGCGATGCTGTGGCGGCAATGGAAGATGCAAAAAAGGCAGGATCCGCTTTGGCCCGGCCGAATATTCGGAGAATAATTATGAAAAGTAGAATACCAAAACTCGCCGCAGCGGCGGCGATAATTATAGCAGCCCTTATCGGCATACATCAGATTACCGGCTCAGGTGTTGCCTGGGCCGAAGTAGTCAATAATATTGGAAAGGTCAGGGCATTTGCATACAAAATGAAAATGAGCATGGAAAACGTGCCGGGCGTGCCTGTCGGAAAGACTATGAATTTGGAAATAGACGCTTGGATATCCAAAGATATTGGTATGCGGATGGACTCCTGCGCGGAAGGCGAATTGATTAGCCAAAATTACGTTTTGTTGCCACAGGGGACTATTATTTCAGTTATACCCGAAGAAAAAAAATATATACGCATGACATTGACCGATGGGCTTTTTGAGGAAATGCAGAAAGACAACGGCGACCCAAGAAAGATGGTGGACGAGTTCATGAAGTGCGAGTACAGGAAGCTGGGTCCAAGTATAATAGACGGCATCGAAGTGGAGGGTATTCAGTCTAAGGACCCTAAAATCGTAGGAGGCGTACTGGGCACCGTAGTGGCACGTCTCTGGGTTGCTGTTGAAAACGATCTGCCCGTGAGGATGGAGATTATGTGCTATTCAAACGGAAAAAAGGTGATGGATATGGTTATGGATGAGTTCCAATGGGACGTCGAGCTTGATGCTGCTTGGTTCGAGCCCTATATACCGGATGATTATGAACTAATGGCGGATTTGCAAATGGCGGGAGACGAGACAAACGTTGTGGAAGGCCTGCGTTTCTTTGCTGAGTTTACAGGCGGCAAGTACCCCAGCGATATATCCATGATAACACTGGTGCAGGAGTTGCAGGATGCGCTGAGAACAAAGCTCGCTATCGAGCCGGAGAGGGTTCTAAGCGAAAAAGATATGCAGAAGATAGCAAGTCTGCAGATGCTCTTCATGTTCTATGCGGGATTGGTGGCAGAAAATAAAGACCCCGCCTACAATGGCGACAGAGTCACCGCTGAATTCCCCCACGCCGTGCTGATGCGGTGGAAGGTAGAGGGCGGTAACCACCGAGTGATTTTTGGAGACTTAACTGTTGGAGATGTTACTCCCGAGGAGTTGGCTGAGCTTGAAGCTGTGCCTCTAAACATCAGGCCGAAAGCCATCAAGCCTCAGCCGGCGGACGGAGCGGCGGTTTCTGCACTTGACGACGTAGAGCTGAGCTGGATGCCGGGCGCCTATGTCACCGAGCACAAAGTGTACTTCGCGACTGAGATGGACGAGTTCTCCCTGTTAGTCGACGTGTTCGACTCTTATAGAATCATATTACCGGCTTTGGAAAGGGCCACAACGTATTATTGGCGTGTCGATGAGGTTCAGCCCGATGGCGCCATCGTAATCGGGGACGTCTGGAGCTTCAACACGGGCAAGCTGGTCGGCTGGTGGAAGTTTGATGGCGACGCTAACGACAGCTCCGGCAACGGCAACCATGGAACCGTAACTGGTGACCCGAATTGGGTTATAGGCCGAATAGACGGAGCTCTGCAATTTGATGGGGTTGATGACTGTGTCCGGACCGGTTATGCAGCCGACTTGCCTGTCTGGACTGTAGCTATCTGGGTGAAGAGCCCTGCCGCCCCTAAAAATAGGACGGTGTCTGTACTGGTTCACCGAGAACACAATCTTCAGATTAACTGGAACCACATCTATACAGATTTCCGCGGAGCGGCAGGTATGAGGGCTAAAAATGAATGGTATGCGGCAAGCTTCGGAGAATTACAGGCCAAAAAGTGGTATCACCTCGTAGCCACGTATGATGGAGAGAATCTCAAGGCATACAATAATGGCGTTCTAATCACCGACAATCCGGACCCTTCAGGACCCCCGAACAAAGAATGGTCAACCTTGAAGTTTGCAAGACATTCAGTCCTACCTCAATACTTCAAAGGGACCCTCGATGATATTTGCATTTATAGTTATGACCTCACTGCCGATGAGGTAGCGGCGCTGTATGAGGATTCACTCGCGGCTTCGGCTGCGGAGGAAAGATAATCTTTATCAGACGATAAAAAAATGTCATGGCAGTCCTCCTTTCATGGAGGGCGCAAACAGGCCGGGCTTCTTAGCTCGGCCTTTTTCATCCGCTTTTTGGGCCAATAACATGTTTTTTCATCTCGCTGCATTTAATTTTGACAAAAAAGTAATTTTTCGGGTAAAAAATATACTGCTGTGTTGTCCTACTAATAGACAATCGATTGTTCTGATATCAGATAAACGAAGCATATATGATTGAAGACAGACTGCTCATATTCAGATGCAGGAATGGCAGCCGGGCTGCTTTCCGACGCATCTATGAAAAGTACGAGAGTGATTTGCGAACATTAGCAGCCAACCTTTTAGATGACAAAGCGGATGCTGAAGATGCTGTGCATGATGTTTTTGTCTCGTTCCTGAAAGTCGTGGACAGGCTTGAGCTAAGAAGCAGTCTTGCCGGTTATTTGAAAACTTCTGTTGCTAATAGGGCACGAGACTATCTGCGGAAGCGGAAAAGGCAGCAGCAAACCGTTGCGGTTAATGATGCCGAACAAGTGATATCGAGTAACGATGGGCCGGTTCGGTTGGTTATACAGAGTGAAGAACTGCAAAAATTAGGTCTTGCTATGAGTCAGATTCCATATGAGCAGAGAGAGACGGTTGTCCTTCATCTGCATGGGCGGATGAAATTCAAGACAATAGCCAGGCTGCAGAAAGTATCAATTAAAACGGCATATAGTCGGTATCGAGCTGGATTAGATAGATTGAGGTTGATTTTAAACAGTGAGGTTCAAGAATGAAACCTGCAGAAAAAATCGAAAGATTGATTAAGAAGAGCCGCTACAAAGCAAGTCCCGAGGCATACGATAGGGCTCTTGATAGCTTTTTGCAGGCAGTAGATGCTCACGAGAAACAGAAATCAACTCTAACTGGGCCGAATATATGGAGCACAATTATGAAAAGTAAAATAACAAAACTCGCCGCTGCGGCGGTGATAATCATCGCGGTGCTCGTGGGCATTTACAATATCGGCGGCTCCAGTGTCGCCCTTGCCGGTGTCCTCGAGAGGGTAGAGCAGACGCACGCATTTATGTACAAAATGAAGATGAAAGTGAGCGTAGCTATGATGCAGGGCACACCCGCCCGCGATATGGAACAGGATGCCACAATCATTATCTCGATGGATCGGGGTATGAAAATGGAAATGACAATGACCGACTCCAACAGCGGCGAGCAAACGACCCAGCAAATGTATATCCTTCCCGAGGAAAAGGCGATGCTTATGATTATGCCTGAACAGAAAAAATATGTCCGTATGGATTTCAATGACGAGTTACTTGCCAGGATGAAGAAACAGAGCAACGACCCGCGGGAAATGATAAAGCAAATATTGAACTCTCAGTACACCGAGCTCGGACGGTCGGTAATTGACGGCGTAACGGTTGAAGGTTTTGAGACAACGGACCCCGCGGTTTACGGCGGCGCTATGGGAGGAAGCATTAAGATTAGTCTATGGGTGGACGTTGTAACCTGGCTGCCAGTGCTTACGGAGATGGATATAGAGATGGGTGAGCAGATGCGGATACAGGGTGTTATTTACGATTACCAGTGGGATATTCAGGTGGATGAAAGCGAATTTGTGCCGGTCATACCGGAGGATTTCGAGCCTTTCCCGGCCGGCGGTATGAAGATGCCGGAGATGAGCGAAGAGGCGGCTGTCGAGGGCCTCAGACTCTTTGAAGAATTCACCGGTAAATATCCCGAAGACCTTAATATGATGACTCTCGCACAGCAGATTGGCAAACTCAGAGATAGTCAAAGCCCGGCCGCCGAGCAATTCCGACAGAAGCTCGAACAGGCCGAGTCAGACGAAGAAAGAATTGCAGCAATAATGGATTTAACGCAGCCGATTCAGTCAATCGGTATGTTCTACATGACGCTGGTACAGGACAAAAAGGACCCTGCCTACTACGGCGAAACAGTCACCCCCGAATTCCCACACGCCGTGCTGATGCGCTGGAGGGTTGAAGACGGCAACTACCGGGTTATCTTTGGAGACTTAACCATCGAAGATGTGACGGCCGATGAGTTGGCTGAGCTTGAAGCTGCGCCTCTAAACAACAAGCCCACCGCCATCAGACCTCAGCCGGCCGATGGAACGCCGGTTGCCGTATTTGCCGACGTAGAACTGAGCTGGATGCTGGGGGCCTATGTCAACGAGCACAAAGTGTACTTCGGGACCGCAGCGGACCAGTTGACGCTGTTGGCCGAGGTGACCGACTCTTGTAGCGTCATGGCACCGGCTTTGGAAAGGACCACAACGTATTATTGGTGTGTCGATGAAGTCCAGCCGGATGGCTCGGTCGCAGCAGGAGACGTTTGGAGCTTCAACACGGGAGAGCTGGTCGGGTGGTGGAAGCTTGATGGCGACGCTAACGACAGCTCCGGCAACGGCAACCATGGAACCGTAAATGGTGACCCAAATAACGTTATGGGATGGATAGGCGGCGCTCTGCAATTTGATGGGATTGATGACTATATCCGGACTGATTATGCAACAGACCTGCCTGCCTGGACCGTAGCGCTCTGGGTAAATAGCCCTGCCGCCCCTAAAAAAGCGGCGCCGTCTGGACCGGTTCACCGGGAAAATAATTTTCAGATCAGCTGGAACCACACTTCTGCAGATTTCAGCGGAGCGGCAGGTATGAGGGCTAAAAATGAATGGTATGCTGCAAGCTTCGGAGAATTACAGGCCAACAAGTGGTATCACCTTGCAGCCACGTATGATGGAGAGAATCTCAAGGCATACACGAACGGCGTTCTGATTACGGACAATCCCGACCCCTCAGGACCGCCGGACAAGGAATCGGCAACCTTGAAGTTTGCAAAACATACGAACTACGGGGACCATTTCGAAGGGATCCTCGATGATATTTGCATTTATAGTTATGACCTCACTGCCGATGAGGTGGCGGCGCTGTATGAGGATTCACTCGCGGCTTCGGCTGAAAAAGCCGGGGCGGAGGAAAGATAATTTTTATCGCACATGAGGGTATCATTCGTCCATAATGATACTTTACCCTGTCAGGCCGGGCTCACTTTGGCTCGGCCTTTTTTGTGCGCTTTGACAGAAAAAACTCTTAAAATTATAAAAAATCCAATTTTTTGCGCTTATTTTTCTCCGCTAAATCAGACATTATAATGGATTCTGTCGAAAAGAGCTGGCTTGGAGGTTAAACGTTAGTACGTGACAGAGAAGTTGCAAACAGAACTGGTTGAAGCTGCTGTCGCCGGCAGCATCGATAGCTTTGGGCAGCTTGCCCGGCGATATTATGCTCCTATGGTGGCCATCGCCTACGCTGTCCTTGCGGACCATCAGCTTGCTGAGGATGCCGCACAGGAAGCCTTCGCAAGGGCCCTGACAAGTCTCAGTAAATTGAGAAAACCGGATAAATTTGCTCCATGGCTTGCCCAAATTTGCAGAAATGTCGCCAGGGATATGGTCACCGCCAAAGCTAGGCCGATAAATCCTCGGGATTTATCCGGGGACCTGGATACCAACAGGCCCGATGACGATGTCGAGGCGGTTCGCCGCTCTATCGAACAATTGCCGTTCTCAGCAAGAGAAGTGATAGTTCTTCGCTACTACAATGGTTTGTCATACGAAGAGATTTCCTCTGTCTTGGGAATCTCAAAGCCGACGATTAACGGCAGGCTGACAAGGGCAAAACGAAAAATGGCAAGGTACTTAAAGCGTAATGGTTTTCCGGAGAACCGATTATGAAACCTGACAAGTACGACAAAAAGATAGATGAGATGATCGGCCGGGCCATCAGCCGTGAAAGACCAACCTTTGATTTCAATAAATGGCAGGAAGACCACCAGAAGGAAATTCAAACCTATAAAGCACAAGCTAAAAAGCCCTCGGATTCTGTCGAATCGTCGAGGATTTGGAGAAAAATTATGAAAAGTCCAATCACAAAATTAGCCGCTGCGGCGTTGATAATTATTGCCATTGGGATTGCGGTACACTATTTCACCGGCTCCTTTGAGATTACAGGGAAGGCATACGCAATAACTGATGTGCCGGAACTGCTCAAGAAGGCCAGGACCATTCATATGAAAGGCTGGGTATACTGGCCTGAACGAAGACAAAATGGCGGGGACCCGGCGAAATTAGAATTTGAGTATTGGTTCGATGTTGAAAACGGACGCTACAGATTGTACAAACCAGGCGGAATCGACAAAGATACGGGTGAGCCCAGGTATTATACGACGGTTTCAGACGGCCAGTACGTTATGGGTGAATCTTACCACCGTCCCGTTAAGGGTAAACCTTGGAAATCAATTTCTTTTACCAGACTTAGTCCCTTCAAAGCTCGGCTTGAGGCATACAAACACTCTTATGAGGTTAAAATGAGGACGTTTGGGATAGATCAAATCAAAGGTTCGACCAAAGTCGGGCAGGAAGAAATTGAGGGAACGGTGTTCGATATCTGGCAAAATGAATTCTACTTGGCTGATGGTAGACGCATTAAAATAAGAACCTGGCTGGCTCCAGATTCGGGCGATATCGACCGAGTACTTTGCTGGGAAAAGAAACGCAAAGATGATCTGAATTGGAGGCTCGGATTAGACTTTCACACTATCGAGCTTGACGTTGTTCCGCCGGCGGGGATATTTGATACTGAGCCGCCAGCAGGCTCTAAGTTAGATAATACCAAAGAAACGGCTAATATGAGCACGCTGGGGATAGCTCGCCAAAGAGCTATGATCGAAGATTACGAATTGCATCGTCACATAGGCTTTACCCTAAGTGATGGCAGTGTGATACTATGCTGGAGCTGTCCGGAAAAGAACCGCAGTTCACAAGCTGATTTGTTCGAGAATCTTACTCCAGGCGGAAGATTGCCTGAGTTTGCGGCTAAAATTGAATATCTCACGTCAATTCCATTGGAACTGGGCGTAAATTATGTCGGATATCATCTTACTTACACGCAAAAGGATGGGAATTTCTACGAGTGGAGCCTGTATGTGCCGGATAGTAAATCGCCTGCACGTAGCTCGCTGCTTGGGTACGATTTAAGTGTTAAGTACGAGGTCGATAAGAATAGGTTTGGTACCCGACCGGGGAATCTGTCCGACGATTTGGCTATTGAATCGAGCTACGATTTTAACATCTGGGTTCGGGGCGCGATGGCCGAACTCAGTGACGATGGCAAAGCTCCGGAGAATATAACTTATGAAAGCGTTCTGCAACTGGCTGAGCGGATTCGCACATCACAGTCTGAATAGAAAATACTCATGTAGCCAATAGGCCGGGCTCACTTGGGCCCGGCCTTGTTTTGCTGCGATTTTAATCGGCACGTTTTATGTTACAGCCCCCACGCTTTTGCGAACGCGGCAAAGCTGCGGTCGTACGTTTTCTCCACCTCCGGTGGGAAGCAGCAGCCGGGCAGTTGCTTCGACGATAAATGATAGCTTATACAATCACAGCACGTCCCCTTTCTCTCACAGCCGGGGTATGTACAGCCGCAATTCTGTAGAGTTTGTTCTTTTTTGCATTCCATATTTTAATGTCTCCTTTTGAAGTTGATACCATGGATTAAAGGCAATTTTAGATCTTTTTCGGCAGTTTGTAAAGATTTATACTCAACGGCGGCACACTCAGCTTGCGGGAGATTTTAGAACCTGTTATTTCTTTAATTGTTACGTTCGGTTCTTTGCCCGGCTCATTATAAGCCATAGGATCTGTGTGCATGATTTGCCACAGCCGTGTCTTGCCCGATAGTTTGACTCCTTTCAACTCCATAGGCAGTTCCAGTTCGTTCTCTGTGGGATTCACGATGCCGATGGTCAGGGCCTTTCGGTCGCTCGTCCAGGCCGCCGACACATCGAGAGGGTATGCGTCGCCGGTGATTGTCACTGGGATACTACCGAAGTGTTCGCGGTAAAGTTTCAAAACCAGACCCGTCGTCTCAAAGGCGGCCGCCGTCTTGCTCGTCTTGATACAGCCGATGACGTTCACCGTCTGGGCATAGTTGGCCATAAACATAATATCGGAATGCCGGAAGTATTCGTGCAGCCCTCTGGCTATCCCGAGGCCGTCTTTGTGAAAATACCGCGTCCCCAGTTCGCCGAACACGTGCGGCCCGTACCAGTAGTTCCATTCCGTCATCGCGATGCGGATGTCTTTGCCTTTCAGCGTGTCCAGTTTCTCACGGAGCTGCTCATGGAATTGCACCTTTCTTTTGATATTGTCCGGGATTTGCGAGGTATGTTCCAGCAGGTCTTTTCTTTCCCGGCAGTAGAAATGCTCTGCTATCATATCGATATGATTGGAACAGTCGCGAAGTAATCCTTCGCTCCAGGACCCGGTATTGCCCGAAGCTATCGGCACGATATCGGGGTCGACCTCGCGCATCTTGTCCACGACCCAGTTATGTTTGAGAACATAATGCCCCAGCTTCATATAACCGAGCTGCCAGCCCCCGAACATTTCATTGCCGATACACCAGTAGCGAACGTTAAAAGGTTTCGTGTCACCGTTTTTCGCCCGAAGAGCACCCATGAGTGTATCCGTTGCCCCGTTGGAGTATTCTAATTGAGCCGCGGCCGAGTAGGCATCGCCAAAACCGGTGTTCACCGTTACCAAAGGTTCGGCGCCGACTAACCGGCAGAAGTGAATAAATTCGTTGAAGCCGAAGTCGTTGTGCTCCACCCCCGTCCAGGCCGGGTTTGTGCGAGGAGGCCGTTTGTCCATGTCCCCGATGCCGTCACGCCAGTCGTAACCGCTCACAAAGTTCCCGCCCGGCCAGCGGTAAAGCGGCGCGTTAAGTTCTTTCAGCACTTTCAGCGTATCGGCCCGCATACCCTCGATATTGTCTGCCGGCATCAGCGAAACCGTACCGATACTAAATTCCTTTTTGCCCAGTCCCACGATTTCCAGACGGCCGTTATTAGTCGTGGCTCCCGATTTGAAATGTAGCGGAAATTTAGCGAAACCGTAGCTTCTGCTGATGCCTTGGTCAAGGGTTACGGTGTGGCGTTCGTCTTTGCCTTTGCCCCATACGAGGCTGACCTTGATCGGAAGGGCTTCAACGACGGCGGCCAGAATGATTCGACCTGTGTATTCCTTGCCCTTTATTAAGCCAAGGTTTTCCTGCGCGATGCCACAGGGCTTGTTGCCGGCAAGATTTATCTGAGGTGTGTGTTCACCCACGAAAACATATCGTTTGTTCATCTTTGCCGCGTTCTTGTCGCCGATGATTTGCCACGGCGATGCCCCTACTATAGCGAACGGATTATCTTTGGAGATGTTCCGGCTGCCGCGATAGGGGTCGAAATTCGCCGTTATCGGGAAATAGAACTTGCGGTCTTCCAGCATCTCCGCCCAGATACCCCCGTAAATACATCGCCCAAGATGTTCGATAAACTGCCCGTAGATATACTTGGAAATCGGCTCGCCCATTTCACCTGCATCGATTGTCACCGAAAGCTTGGTAGTTTTAGTAGAAAGCAGCTCCAGGCGCACATCGTCGTACCACGCCTTGCCCGTGGACAATCCCCATCCCCCTAACAGGCAATTGATTTCCACGGCTGCCCGCTCTCCCGTATCAAAGACAACCTCCACCCGCGTCCAGTCCTTTGTCCCCGTCACCGCTCGCGTTTGCGATGGCTGAATGTTGTGCAGATTCAACATTGCTCCCTTGCCGGAGCCGGCCTCAACATTTTCCGTTTTAATCCAGCCGGTCAATTTGTATTTCGACCGCGGCTTGACCGGAACCGACGTCAGCCATCCGATATCGGCCCCGCCTTCCGATGAAAGCATCACGGCCCGTTTACCTGTTCGCCCGCCCTCAACATACTTGAACTCACCTTTTTCGCGGTATGTTTGTTGTTTCCACCCGGCGGGACCATCATTGACTGCTTTTTCAAATGAGGCGTTCTCTATCAGGTTGACCGGTTGTTCAGCCTTGTCACCGGACGAGGCCCTGACAGCTCCGCAGAACATAATAGCTGGTATTGCAAAAATCAAAAAGCCGATACAAGCAAACCAAACTCTGCTCATCTTAAATCTGCTTTCCATTTCCGTTCTCCTTAAAGGCTCAATAATACCAAACACGCTTCAAATCAATTTTGATTGACAGGACAAAACGAACAAATCACGTATCATACATTCCTCCGAAAAGACGAGATTTTTTATTTTGTTGTTAGGCAGGTATTGTAAGCCAAATCACGAGAAATGCAACTCAATAATATCTTTATCGTTCAGGACGTGATGCCGCTGCGCATTTTGCCCGTCATAAACGCCCGTCCCCCATATTCGTGCGAACTTAAGTTTGCCGGCTAATTCGCGGTGAATGGCCGTGGCTAAGTCCATAACGGTTGACCCGGCCGGAAGCGTGAATGGGTCGCTCATGTCCGCGGGCTTGCCCGGCGGCTTGGCGTAAATGCGGATGATACCTAATAACCTAAACATGGTCGCAGAAAGTTTCTCGAGACCCGCGCGGGTTTTAGTCGAAATCTCCACAAACTCAAATGGATATTTGCATTTTTCTTTCAGCGCTACCATAGCGCCGGCTTGGGTAATGTCGCTTTTGGTGCAAATACAAAAGGCCTTTTTAGCAAGAGCATTGCCGTGTTCGTCCACCGCAGGAGCCTCGGCGTCGATGAGCAGCTTCCTGGATTCCAGAAAGTCCAGGCAGATGCCCAACTGCTCGCCCACATCGGCCGAAAGGTCGATAACCATGCCGATTACATCGCAGTTGCGATATGTCCCCACCTGGCCCGGGCTGATGAAATCAGCCGTTATCGGAGGCATATCCACTAATTGGATTGGGACATCCTCGAATGTCACCATCCCGGGAACAGGCGCCGTAGTTGCAAAAGGAAAATCAGCCACGTTGACCTTGGCATTCGTCAGGGCCGCAACGATGGAGCTTTTGCCGCTGTTCGGTGCCCCTATAACTACAATCTGACCGGACCCGCTTCGAGGAACGTGGAATATATCGACGTGTGTGGCACCACTCTTTTTTGCAGGCGCTTCTCTTAGTTTGCTCAGTTTGCGGCGAAGGTCCGCCCGCAAATGGTCTGTGCCCTTGTGCTTGGGCATTACGCTGAGCATTTGCTCAAGCGCAAGGATTTTCTCCTCTGTGGTAGTCGCCTCGCGAAACCACTTCTCGGCCTTGAAATATTCCGGTGTCAGGTTAGCAGGCATCGGCTTTTGCCTTATTCGGCGACTTTTTCAGCGACGAGGTCACCGACTTCGCTCGTCGAGTAACCCATTTGCCCGGCCTGCAGCGATTTTATCTTGTTGGCCGTTAGAAACATCACCGATTCTTCTACCTTTTGAGCGGCCTTTTCTTCACCGAGCGTTTCGAGCATCATTTGCACAGCACAAATAGCCGCTAAGGGATTAATCACCCCTTTACCGGTATATTTAGGTGCGCTTCCTCCTATCGGCTCAAACATACTGACCCCTTCCGGGTTGATATTCCCGCCCGCCGCAATCCCCATACCGCCCTGCACCATTGCCCCCAGGTCTGTGATGATGTCACCGAACATATTGCCCGTTACGATAACGTCGAACCATTCGGGATTCTTCACCATCCACATGCACGTTGCGTCAACGTGATAGTATTCCCTTTCGATGTCCGGGTATTCGGCTTTGCCCATTTCGTGAAAGGCTCGCTCCCACAGGTCGTAGATATAGGTCAGCACGTTCGTCTTGCCGCACAGAGCCAACGTATTTTTATCTCCTTTGCCCCGCGCCTTCTTGCCGTACTTGCGCGCATACTCAAATGCGTATTTGAGGCACCGGTCGACCTGAAAGCGGTTATAGACAGCCGATTGAACAGCAACTTCGTTAGGCGTCCCTTTCATTGAAAATCCGCCCGTGCCCGTATAGAGGTCGCCGGTATTCTCTCGAACGACAACGAAGTCTATATCGTCCGGCCCCTTGTCTTTCAGAGGTGTCTCCACTCCGGGATACAGCTTCACCGGCCGAAGGTTTATATATTGGTCTAATTCAAACCGGGCCTTTAACAGTATCCCCTTTTCAAGAATCCCTGGCGCAACTTCAGGATGACCGATTGCGCCTAACAGGATAGTGTCGAATTTGCGCAGCTCTTCAATAGCGCTGTCGGGCAGCGTCTCGCCCGTCTTTTTATATCTTTCACCGCCGAAGTCGAACTCGGTCAGCTCCACTTTGAAATTAAACTTGTCCGCAGCGGCTTTTAATACTTTTACTGCTTCGACCGTTACTTCCGGCCCCGTCCCATCACCGGGTATTACTGCAATCTTATACACTCTTTTTCCTTTCTTCAGGTATTGCTAATTGTCGTTCGCCACCCGTCATTGCGAGGAGCGTAGCGACGAAGCAATCTCATATTTAGCTCCCCGTTTTACGCGGGGTTCGTTCTAATTGCCCATACTATACTCTCTATGAAACGGTTTATCAAGGTAATCTACACAGTGGCGTAAGCCATCTTGACGATATGCCGCGCAGCGTCCCGCACGGGACTTACGGCAGTGGCACCAAAGCCGAGGACAATTCTTAATTCTTTTCGGGGGTGGCAGCCTCAAGCCCGAAGGGCTTGGGGATGGCTCCGACCAATAATCATTCATCATTAATCATTTAAAAGCCGGGCAGAGTGTACAAAATATTTATCTGCCCCAAGGCAGTGGCACACGCAGGAAAAAATTTACCCCGCCGGTTGACGAAAGATGAATCGGAGGTAACAATACTCGGGTCAATCAAGGATATCGGGTAGTTTGCGTATTACGGGAGTTACATAAAATGAAAATAGCCGGGCCACAAACCGAATATGCGTAATTCTATTACTCTCAAACTCGGTAGCCTGACGCTGGACGTGCCCTTCTTCCAGGCCTCCCTCAGCGGATACAGCGACTACGCAATGCGCGTGCTCGCCCGCCGGTTCGGCTGCCCCTTTACCCTGGCCGATATGATGCTCGCCAAAAGCGCCGCCAATCCCCGGTTCCTGTGCAAGCCCTGCTTTCGACCCGCTGCCGATGAGCACCCCGTAGGCGCACAGATCCTCGGCAGGGACCCCGCGACAATGGCCAAAGCCGCCGGTGACTTGGTGACCGCTGGATATGACGTCATCGATCTGAATTTTGCCTGTCCGGCACCGAAAGTCTTACGAAAGGGACGCGGCGGGGCCCTGCTCACCGAACCGGACATCGTCATCGATTGCCTCAAAGCGGTTCGCGATGTTGTCGTCGCCCCCGTCCTGATGAAACTGCGCATCGGCGCCGATCATAAACCTCAGTCCCTGGAAAACTTTTGGAAGATTGTGACACGCTCGATAGAAAACGGTGTCGATGCCCTCGTCATCCACGGCCGAACCGTCTCACAGCGCTTCCGTGGCAAAGCCGACTGGGAACTCTTGGCCGCAGTAAAAAGCCGCTTCCCCGAAGCAACGATCGTCGGAAGTGGTGACATTTTCGATCCCGCCGAAACCGTCGACCTGATGAATAGGACCGGACTCGATGGCTTCGTCGTCGCACGCGGAGCCGTCGGAAATCCCTGGATTTTTCGAGATTTGCGCTGTGTATGGCAGAATCGCCCCATCCCCCCGCCTCCCGGCCTCACCGAACAAAGGCTCGTCATACTCGAACATTTCGAGCGAATCCTGAAGGATTATCCCGAAAAAAAAGCCGTCCGCATCTTCAGAAAGTTCTTCGTCGGCTACCTCCGCCGTCACCCAAAACGCAAACCCGCCCTGATCGCCCTCATGAAATCCAAAACACGAGCCGAAGTCGAGACCGCCCTCGACACATGGTACACGGACCCCTGCCCCAACGCGTAAGAAAACTAACTATGTAGGGTGCGTTTTTTCGCACCACTTATACTGATTCTGATGATACACATACCTAAAAATAATATCAGAAAACCAACCCAAAGTAACCTATTGGCAGTACTGCCAATAGTCCCCTCACCTTTTATAGAAAGTACTATGCGCCACGGAACTGCAATTAACAAACAAATCAAGCCCAACGCCGCGAATACATTACCGACCCACATAAAAATACGTTGCAATCTGCTCATTTTCTTCTTCGCTTCAGCGATCTGCTCTCTCGTTATAACAGAACGCGCCAAAGGAGTATCGGGAGTGCCTTTAAATCCACCGAGCATCCACCGCCAAACAGGAATCTGTAACCAGCGAACAGAAGCGTAGGTTGTCCAGGTAACTACGAAACAAAGGATGCCGGCAAAAATAATAAATCCACCTGACAAAGCGAACAGTTCCGATGCCTCACTATTATCACCTAACATCCAAATGTATATTCCAATACCGGCAGTGCCCACTAAAATAACAAGAGAAAATATTGCCGTGATCCACGTGAATAGTCTCATAGGTTTTCTTTTTTGAGTATCCATCCGATAGACCGCTCCATCCTACATTTTTTTCTTTATATGATCCAACAATCCACCATCGTTGATTATCTCAAGCGCAAACCCCGGCAGCGGTTTAAACTTTATATCCACACCGGCCGTCTTGTTTTTAATCATGCCCGCCTTGTAGTCGATTTCCAGTTCATCGCCATCTTTAATTCCATCCGGAGCGTGAGGTGACTCGATAATATAAAACCCATTGTTAATAGCGTTCCGATAAAAGATTCGGGCAAAAGACTTGGCGATAACAGCCTTTACACCCGCGCCTCGAATGGCCCATACCGCATGCTCTCTGGACGAGCCGCAGCCGAAGTCCTCACCTGCGACGATTATATCACCCGCCTGGACTTTGCTGACAAAGTCCTTGTCCAAATCCTCAAGACAATGGCTCGCTAATTCAGCTACATCGTCGGTATTCAAATACCTCGCCGGTATAATCTCATCTGTATTTATATGGTCCCGTTTGTAAACATGCGCTCTTGTCATTACTTATTCCCTTCAAAACTGTCCTTTATTCAACGCCGGTCATCACAGTAATAGGAGATGACTATATCACGGTGTTCGAGTTTCCTGTTGACCACCTGCGGGTCTCCATGTCTTATCAGGATTCATTGTGTAGCCCAGAATCACGAGCAGAATAAACAGGGCTACTATTATCACTAAGATAATTGTTTTATGCTTCCTGATCTTTTTGAATAAGGACTTTGCCACAATGTTTTTTGTTATTCCGTATTTTCTATACGCCGATTGGACGGTCTCCATTGTTTGATTGACACCGGTTATATCCAGCATCTCACTTTTTGTTTATAATCAAGATACTCCTTCCCAAATATCCTTTCGAGATTTTGTTCTTCGAACCGAATAAATATAACATTCATGACTATTATAAAACCTGGTGGAGATATAAATGCGATTAAGGACCCCAATAAAACAGACGTTCCTAACAGGATTATTGCCATCCCCAGATACATCGGATGACGACTGATGGCAAAAGGGCCTGAAACCTCAAGTTTTGTTGGGTCCTCGAATGGTTTTATGGTTGTCTTCTTTTTCTTAAACAAGGCGTCAGACCAAATATTCAATACCACACCAAAAACAATCAGCACTATTCCAGAATAAATATAGGGCGGCCGGATTATTTTTATGACAGGAAAAATAAAATGTAATCCTACAGCTAACAATAGAAATAGAAAAAAATATATTGGTGGCAAAATCTTCTTTGTAATCGTCATTCCCATAGCTATCTGTCCCTATTAATCACATGTCATTGTTTCTGTATTGCTCGCCCCGTACCAATTAGGCGCCAGCCTAAGCTAATTTGGTACGGGGTCGTTTTGCATTTTGATTTTTGCTATTTGATTTTTCTACAGATATTTCCTGCAGTCGGCAAGCTTTCCTTCTATTGCGCTCGCTGCCGCCGTGGCCGGGCTGGCCAAGTAGACTTCGCTTTCCGGATGTCCCATTCTGCCGACAAAGTTCCTGTTGGTCGTGCTAACGCACTTCTCACCCGCAGCTAATACACCCATAAATCCGCCTAAGCACGCCCCACAGGTCGGCGCTGCTATCACACACCCTGCATCATAAAATATATCGAACAGTCCTTCATCATTCGCCTGCTTCCAGATAGTCGGCGTGGCCGGCACAACTATCGTGCGGATAGCAACCTGTTTTCCTTTGAAGATTTTTCCTACGATTCGCAGGTCCTCGATTCGCCCGTTGGTACAGCTCCCGATATAGGCCTGGTCCATCGCCTTGCCCTCGCACTCTCCGATAGGAACGCCGCCGCTCGGTAGATGTGGCAGAGCGACCATCGGCTCGATTGCCGAGCAGTCGAATTCCTCTACTCTCACATATTCAGCATCCTCGTCGGATTCATACACGGTATACTCGGTCTTGTCTTTTAGATGCTCGTCAAGATACTGCTTCGTTACATCATCGAACCCGATTACGCCGTTCTTCCCTCCCGCCTCGATGGCCATATTCGTCATCGTCATCCTCGCCTCCATCGACATCTCTGCCAATGTCGGCCCGACAAATTCCATCGCCTTATAAAGCGCCCCGTCGACCCCGACCCTGGAAATCACAGTCAGGATAACGTCCTTGCTGTAAACGCCGTGCCCAAGCGAGCCATTGAGGATGAACTTCATCGACGCAGGCACCTTGAACCATAGCTCACCTGTCGCTATCGCCGCCGCTAAGTCCGTCGACCCGACCCCCGTTCCGAACGCCGCAAACGCCCCGTATGTGCACGTATGCGAGTCCGGCCCGATGATGACCTCACCCGGCCGAATATGACCCTGTTCCGGCAGCAGCGCATGGCACACTCCGGCCCTGCCTATTTTATAATAGTATTTTATCTTGTGTCGCCTCGCCCACTCATCGAGCCGTTTGTGAAGCTCAGCGCTTTTGATGTCCTTGGCCGGCTGAAAATGGTCAGGCGTTACAACAATCTTTTCCCTGTCGAACACCTTATCCAGTCCCTTCTCAGCCAGCATCGAAATGGCCGGCGGCGTAGTTACATCGACGCACATTACAACGTCAATGCTCGCATCGATAAGCTCACCCGGCACAACTTTCTCCTTGCCTGACGCCCTCGCCAATATCTTCTCAGTTATCGTCATTCCCATAATCGTAATCTCTCTTCCATCAACTCATTTACCCATATACTCATTCACGCTTCTACGCTACGTCATTGCGAGCGCAGCGAAGCAATCTCATTTAAAAAAACGCGACGTCTTTTGTCGCTTCCGTATCGGTTAGCCCCCAGCTCCCGCTGGGGGTTTTGTTTCTGACGGTCTTAGGTGATTTTGGACATATTGACGGTTATCTTCTTGCGCGAAGCCAAATCCACACCTTTAGCATCCAACCTAACTTCCACTATCCACCGCAGGTAGCTCCTCCTGCCGCCAAGCAGCTCCATGCCGACTTTTAGCGTTTTGCCCAAACCGGAACTGAGAAAATCAGGCCCGGCGGATGACGGCGTGGCCAGTTGGAAATCATAATTCATCGTTTGCCCTGCGGAAAAGGTTTTCGCCTCTTCTATCGTCACTTCATCCCTGTATATTTCTCTCGTGTGTGTCCTGGTCTTATCTCCTCGGCGTTCTTTGGTCACCTCTTTGCCTACTAACATAACATAGAGTCTGTTTCCGTCAATTTCCTTCCGTGTGGTCAATTCAAAAGAACCCGTAATTT
>SDBU01000316.1_pt1 | contig 68510 bp, 64 predicted proteins | sample 2277071 | NCBI WGS metagenome assembly SDBU01 (sample SAMN10397929, study PRJNA504765) | marine sediment metagenome | isolation source: marine sediment core GS08_GC12, 126 cmbsf | place: Arctic Ocean: Gakkel Ridge, Loki's castle | collected 2008 | reverse complement strand
CCCCCACCCCCGGCGCAGGCCACTACTGCCCCCTCCCCCCCTGATTTGCGGGGCACACCACGGGCTTCCCTTCCTCCGGTGGTGATAACGCGGCGAATGATTGGCCCGGTCAGTGATCGTGACTATAACATCGCCCGAGTCCTGGGTTCCCTGACCTGGCCGGACGGCATCCCGATGAGCGAAGATGTGACCGTACTGATGGATCCGTATACTGCTTATGCCGTGATTACCTTCCAGATTCCCAAGGCTCTGGAGGTTGAGAACCTCTTCGCGGCGGTCCTGCGACAATCCTACACCCTGGCCACCACGGCATTAGGCACTGACGCTGGTATCAACTATGTCACTGTCCGAGCCTTGGCTACCATCACCACTCCCGACAAGGAAAAGCGGACCGTGGTTGCTTATCGGGCCAATACTAAGCGCCAGACCATAGATCACTGGGCAGAGTTAGGAGGGGAACCCAGTATCAATGAGCTGTGGGACAGAGTATTTGCCACTAGCTGGTGGAACCCCAATGTGGACCGCGAGAAAATCCGGTAACTGCCCGGCTGCTTAGACCGTCCTCTTATCCAGGTTTCAGCCCACTTGGCCCCTCTTTACACCCCAACAAAGGTGTATTTCAGGATGACCGCGAATAATTATCAAGTGATATGATCACTTAAGCAAGCAACTTACCCCACAAGCTTCAGGAGGATACTACTATGAAAAAGGCAATCTGTTACGGGCCGGGGCCTGACGGAATTTCTCACCGCCAGTGGCTGCAGGCCCACAAAGAAGCTGGCTTTGATGGAATAGAGGCCTATCAATTCGGCAGCCAGCAGGAAGCCGAGCAGGTCGCAGAGCTGGCCGCCGACATCGGCCTGGAAATACATAGCGTTATGGGAGGAACCCACTGGGGGCTGCCGTTGTCAGTCCCCGACGAGCAGGCGCGCCAGAAGGGGGTTCAGGGCATCAAAGACGGCTTACAGATAGCCAGTATATTAGGTGTTGATGCCATACTGGTGGTGCCCGGAGTGGTTACTGAGGACGTATCCTACGCCACCGCTTACGAGATGTCGCGCCAAAGCATCTCTGAACTGCTGCCCATCGCCAAAGAACTGGGCATCACCATCTGTCTGGAGAATGTCTGGAACAAATTCCTGCTCAGCCCTCTGGAGATGCGCGATTTTATTGACAGTTTTGACCATCCTTCGGTGGCCGCCTACTTTGACGTGGGCAATATCCTGCTGTACGGCTATCCCCACCACTGGATTGAGATTCTTGGCTCGCGCATCAAAAAAGTTCACATTAAAGACTTTGATGTCAATACCCAGCAGTTTGTGGGGCTACTGGAGGGAAGCGTGGACTATCTCCGCGTCATCAAGGCGCTTCGGGATGTGGGGTACGATGGCTACTTGACGGCGGAGCTAACACCCTACTCGCAGTTCCCCCGGGAATTTCTACGGGACACTGCTGTCCGGATGGACCATATAATCAACTGCTAAGGCGGGTGGTAGCAAACTGCAGATAGCCTGCAATCAAGGGAAGGAGTCACGCCGGTGGCCGAAGAGTTAGTAGAGTGCCGCTACTATGAGAGTGCCGACGGGTTTGTGCACTGTCATCTGTGCCCACATAATTGTAAGATCCGACCGGGCAAGGTGGGGGTCTGTCAGGTGCGCAAAAACGACGACGGGGTGCTGCGGTCGCTCAATTATGCCCAGGTAACCTCAGTAGCGCTGGACCCGATTGAGAAAAAACCTCTCTACCACTTCTACCCGGGGACCCAGATATTGTCCTTGGGCACCTTCGGCTGCAACCTCTCGTGTGTGTTCTGCCAGAACTGGCAGATATCCCAGGGGCGTCCCTCCACCCGCCACCTGGCACCGGACCAGGCAGTGCAAATGGCCCAGCAGCACGCCCGGGGGGGCAACAACATCGGCATCGCCTATACCTATAATGAGCCGATTATCTGGTACGAATATGTTTATGATACCGCCCGACTGGCCCAGGAAGCCGGACTGAAGAATGTGCTGGTCACCAATGGCATCATTGAAGAAGAGCCGCTCCGCGACCTGCTGCCCTATGTGGATGCTATGAATGTGGATATCAAGTCAATGGATGAACAGTTTTATCACCGACTGTGCAAGGGAATGGGCTGGCCCGCCCGCCGCACGGTGGAGATCGCTGCTGAGCGGTGTCATGTGGAGATAACGGTGCTGATTATCCCGGGCGAAAATGATAGCGATGAGGCCCTGGAGTCACTATTTGACTGGGCGGCTTCGGTGGATAAACAGTTGCCCGTGCATCTATCCGCCTATCGCCCTGCCTATGAGTCCGATGCTCCTCCCACCCCACCAGAAACTCTCCGTCGGGCCTGGGAGCTGGCCCGCCAGCGGCTCCAGTTTGTCTACGTCGGCAATTTATTCATTGACGGTACCAGTGACACCCGGTGTCCCCAGTGTGGAGCCACTGCCGTTCGCCGTACGGGATTCGGGGGCCGCATCCAGCAGGTAACCGACCAGGGGAGGTGCGGCAACTGTGGAGCCCCGCTCAACATCATCAGATAAAGAATCTACTGGTGCCCAATCGCTGGGCACCCGTGCATCTGCCTGGGTGCGGCGGGCCGGATACGTGGCGGCGGTATTCGCCCGGTTCGGCTTCGCCTCGGCCCTCCAGGAAATTGGTCCCACGGCCATCAAAGTCGGCCAGCCAGTGATACCATGACTACCATACAGCCGATGCGGAAAATACTATTATTTGTGGGGACCATAGTTTCTCCTCAGCCGTAAAGGAATCTGCAGGTGCTGGTTGTAATGGTACTGTAATCACTGAGAGATAATAGAGCATCTTCTCCAATACCAAGACAATGGGCCATATATTGGATGGGTTGCTATGTGCGCCAGTATCAACTTTGACTTTCCCACTGTGAGTAAAGCTCCCTCCTGCACTGGCGAAGTAGTGCTGTCTGGTACAGGAAGTGAGCGAGTCGGGGAGGGAAATGGCCGTATGGTGGGGAACCAGGCATAGTAAGCGAGTGGTCAGGTATATAAACTCCTTTCATCGGTGCATTTATGGGCCTGTGGCTGCTGTATTCAATAATTCGCTCAGGGCGTCTGTAGTGATTGGTCGCTCGATTTTAGTATCTGCCGCTCCGAAAACAGGTTGAGTCAGGGGACGCAGGGTATTATAATATAGCAGGTAGCGACCACGGGATTGTTGGGCTTGCTAAACCGTGGCCTTCCCATTCGCAGCATATCATAGTGATTGAGATGATTTTTTAGTGATGAACTTACTGCACCACCAGGGGCTGGTTGTGCGTAACAGACTGCTATCTGGGGTCTGGCGTACACTGTTTGGCTGGGTATCGCGTTTCTCCAGCGATATCGGCATTGACCTGGGTACGGCCAATACCCTGGTTCACGTGCGGGGCCGAGGCATCGTGCTCCGCGAACCTTCTGTAGTGGCCATAGATAATGAGACCGACCGGGTGTTGGCAGTAGGTGAGGATGCTAAACGCATGGTTGGCCGCACCCCAGCGCGTATATCGGCAATTCGTCCGCTGCGTGATGGCGTTATTGCTGATTTTGATATCACCGAGGCGATGCTGCGCCACTTCATTGGTAAGGTGGGCAACCGCCGGTTTTTGGCTCACCCCCGGGTGGCCATCGGGGTACCAGCCGGCGTGACCGAGGTGGAGCGCCGGGCTGTAGAAGACGCGGCTCGCCAGGCGGGAGCCTGGCAGACCGAGATTATAGATGAACCCATGGCCGCCGCCATTGGTGCTGGATTGCCGGTGGCCGAGGCGATCGGTAATATGATAGTAGACATCGGCGGCGGTACTACCGAGATTGCCGTCATCTCTCTGGGAGGCATCTGTACTCAACGGTCTATGCGTATAGCCAGTGAAGAAATGGACGAGGCGATAAGCGCCTACATTCGCCGCGATTTCAACTTGGTTGTGGGTGAAAGTACTGCTGAAGAGATCAAAATTACCATCGGTTCGGCCTTCCCGCTGTCTGAAGAGCTGACTATGGAAGTGCGCGGCAAAGACCTTATCAGCGGCTTGCCTCGCCGCATCACCATCAGCTCGGGTGAAATTCGCGAGGCCTGTGCCGAGCCCATAGCCGCCATCGTGGAGCTGATCAAAGAAACTCTGGATGCCACTGCCCCCGAGTTGGCTGCCGACATCATGAACCGGGGCATTGTCCTGGCTGGTGGTGGAGCCTTGCTGCGCGGGCTGGACCAGCTCATTAGTGCCGAAACTGACATCTCTGTCTATGTTGCCGAAGATCCCATGACCTGTGTCGTGCTGGGCACTGCCCGCTATCTGGAACAACTCGACGGTGTGTTCTCGTCCCAATAGTTCTCACTACCAGAACTACTCTACCTATGCTGGACTCCACATCCTCGCAACAAAATTGGCGTCCCATCTTGATTCTCGCTGCCCTGGCCCTGGTGCTGACTATCTGGCAGCACCGGGCGGCCCGACGGGAAGTTGTCAGCCTGCCCGAGCGGGTTTGCCGGGTCATCAGCTATCCAGCTATGCGGGCCTTCACCGTTGTCCAGGGAGTTTTGTATGATGTTTCGGTATCGGTACTCCGCGCTCCCTCGCTTGCTGCCGAAAACCGTCGTTTACGCCAGGAGCGTGACCGCCTTGAGGCTGACAAGATACTGCTCACTGAGCACTTTCTGGAGAATAAGCGCTTCCGGGAGAAGCTGGGCTTTACTCCCGAGCAAACCGTCAAAGAAATCCCGGCCCGCGTCATTGCCCGTCCCCCGGAAGGCACCCGGGTTACCCTTGATATAGCTGGAGGCCGCGAAGTCCACGAAGGTGATATCGTGCGGGAGGCCGCCGGCCTGGTGGGACGGATTATTGCTGTCCACGGCTCTACGGCCGAAGCGATGCTGCTGGTTGACTCCCAACATGCTCTGTCAGGAGTAGATCAACGCAGTCGTGATCAAGGCATGATCTATCCGGTGGAGACCTTCTCGGGCCTACCCCGGCGCTTGCGTATGGAAAAGCTTCGTCGGGACGCCGACTTGCGTGTCGGCGACCAAGTCCTCAGTTCCGGCCTGGATGGGATTTATCCCTCTGGTATCCCCATCGGCATCATCGAGAGTGTACAACGCGCCCCAGCCAGTGTTGAAGCCGTAACCGCCATCATTAAGCCATTTGCCGACTTCAGCCGACTGGACTACGTGTGGATAATAAGCAATCCTTAGTTGTCAGTCATCACCGCCAGTACCCTGCTGTTCGGAGGGGCTGACAAAAAACCTGTCGAGGCAGCCTCAGCTAAAATGTGGTTTTATCTGGTAGAGTTCATTGCGGCCGTAGTTCTGGTGGCCTGGCAATATGCCTGGCCTGCTTGTCTGCGCCTGGGCGGCCACGGCCCGGACTGGGCGATAATCCTGGTCATTAGTGTGGGCCTGACCCGGGGAATAAGGGAGGGGTGCTGGACGGGATTTACCGCCGGGCTGTTGGTTGGCTCGCTGGGCCACCTGCCCCTGGGCGGGTTGTTTGTGAGCCACATGACGCTGGGCGGACTGGCGGGCTTGCTGCGGGGCCGCATTTTTTCCGACCGTATCGGGGTGGCTATGTTAGTCAGTTTGGTTGCAGTTATTGTCGCAAATTTTGTCGAGCTTATCTTCTACCCACCCCCGGCTTTTGGAGCCTGGCTGATAGATACCGGGGCGCAGGCCTTGCTGAGCGCAATAGCCGCCGCGCCTCTGTTTGCTCTGGTGCGCCTGGTGACTACCTATTTCCCCTCGCCTCGCAGGTGATAGGTGTATGGTTTTGACTATGTGCTCCCCCGCAACTATAACTGACGGTGGCCGAACCGTTGGCTGCTGATTTCCGTCTAAGTAAGGATATTATAGGTGATAGGACCCCAAGGATGGACACTATGAATAGACGAGAGTTTCTGGGTAAATGCAGCACCGTTGCTGCCGCTGTTGTCAGTCTCGGCACTCTGGTAGGCTGCTCGCGGCGTACCACCTCACCCCAGCCTCCTCCTACCCCGACGGCACCCTCGGTCGGCGATACCACCCCCAGTAAGGTGGGCCATAACCGGTGGAACCCAGATGGGGTGGATGTTGATGTGTCGGTAGCTGCTAATATGGATCCCACCTCCCTGGTACAGACTGCAATAGACAATTATGGGGGCATTGACGCCTGGGTGCGGTCGGGAGACCGAGTAGTGATCAAGCCCAATCTGGCCTGGGCCCGCCAGCCGGCCCAGGCAGCGACCACCAATCCCCAGATCCTGGCGGCGGTCATTTCCCTGTGTCAGGACGCGGGGGCCGCCGAAGTTCTGGTGGTTGAGCACAGTTGCGATACCGCCGCGATCACCTTTGAGATGTCCGGCGCTCAGGAAGTCTGCCAGCAGGCCGGTGTGCCTCTAATCAGTTTGGACAATGACCGGCTGTATCGCCAAGTTCCGCTGAGCAGGGGCATCAATTTTGCTACTGACCTGGTGGCTAAGGATGTCCTGGATTGTGACGTATATATCAATTTGCCCATCGCCAAGGCCCACAGTGCTACGCTGCTAACCCTGGCCCTCAAAAACCAGATGGGGGCAGTTTGGGACCGGGGACGATACCACTCTGCCGGGCAAGGCAGCGCCCCGGGGCTTAATCTCCATCAAAACATCGCCAGTTTGGGAGCCTCGCTGCGTCCTACCCTTAATATCATTGACGCCACCCGGGTGCTGCTGTCTAACGGTCCTAAAGGGCCGGGCCTGATCCAGGAAATGAACACAGTCATTGTCAGCGCCGATATCGTGGCCGCCGATGCGTATGCTGCGAAGTTGATGGGCGAACAGCCCACGGATGTCCCTCACATCACTATGGCCGCCGAGATGGGCCTGGGCAGCGCTGACCTAACTTCCTTGCAGGTAGCCACTGCTTGACCGATTCTGTTGTGATTATAATTGTCGCAGCTGGCCGTGTTGGGATTGCGTGCTTTACAAATACCTCGGTTTGTGTTATCATCTCAATATTGGCCTGAGACCTGCGACTGAGGTTGTCGCTTGCCTGACGTTGTCCCCGGTTACAGGTAGATATCGTCAAGGCCAGCGATCGTAGCGGTCTACCCCCCTGACGGCTACGATTAGTAAGGCACTGAGGTGGGTTAATTGACTTTAACTGTCGAAGATAAGCAACAGATAATCGAACAATTCCGGGTCCACGGCCAGGACACGGGATCTCCGGAGGTGCAGGTAGCCCTCATAACGGCGCGTATTGAGTATTTGACCGACCACCTGCGGGAGCACAAAAAGGACCACCATTCTCGGCGAGGGTTGTTGAAACTGGTCGGCCAACGCCGTCGGCTGCTCAACTATCTGCACAATAAGGATATTGAGCGATATCGCAGTCTGATTCAAACACTGGGCCTGCGGCGATAGACTTGCTGTCTTACACCTACCGCACATAACAGGCTGTTGAGACGTCTTAGATAAGGACGTCTTTGAGTAATTATTTGACGTACAAATCTGAAATTGGCTGGAGCCGGAAGGAGTGCGGGAAATTCGGGGAATCAGGGAAAGCAGAGGCTTTTGCCTACCGACCATAGGGCAGGCCGACATCCTCTGTTTTCCCTGCTTCCTCACTTTCCTTCAATCCTTCTCTGGCTTTGGCCACAGGAGGAGTAGTAATGATACACAAAGTAAGTTGTGACTTTGCCGGTCGTCCCCTGACTATTGAAACCGGGCGGCTGGCCAGGCAGACCGATGCATCGGTACTGGTGACGTATGGCGAAACCATCGTGCTGGTCACCGTGGTTGTCTCCGCCGAACCGACCAACCTCGACTTTTTGCCCCTGCGGGTGGACTTTGAGGAGAAGATGTATGCTGTTGGCCGTATCCCCGGCGGCTTTTTCAAGCGGGAGGGTCGGCCCAGCACCGGGGCTATATTGACCTGCCGGAAAACCGACCGGCCTATCCGGCCCCTATTACCCGCCGGGCTGCGCCACGACGTTCAGGTGATTGCCACTGCGCTGTCGGCGGAAAACCAAAACTCGGTAGACCTGGTGACCATGACTGGTGCCTCGGCGGCTATGCACCTGTCCAGCCTCCCGTTTGCCGGACCATTTGCTACCGCTCAAATCGGTCGCGAGGATGACCAATTCATCATCAATCCGTCCTTTGAGCAACTCCAGGCCAGTGACCTGGACTTGTTGATATGCAATACTGCCGATGGCATCTTAATGGCGGAGATGGAGGGCCATCAGGTCCCCGAGGAGGTAATTACCGAGGGCATCAAACTGGCCCAAGAGGCCACAACACCAGTTCTGGGTATCATGGAGGAACTGCGCGAACAAGCCGGGCGACCGAAACGTGATTATCCGTTATGGGAGCCGCGCCCCGAGATCACCGACTACGTCAGGGAGCACGTAGGCCCTCAGCTTGACGAAGCGCTGCAGATAGCCGATAAGATGGAGCGCCAAACACGCATCAGGGAGATTAGGAGGCAAGTGGTGGAAGAGCTGGCTGAGACCTACCCAGAGCCACAGTCCGACGTGCGGGTGGCTATTGACGAACTTAACGGCGAGAAGATGAAGAAAGTGATCCTGGAGGAAAACCGCCGGATAGATGGCCGGGACTTCCAGCAGATCCGCCCGATAAGCTGCGAGGTAGGCTTGTTGCCGCGCACCCATGGTTCGGGTCTGTTTACTCGCGGCGAGACCCAGGTACTGACTACTACCACCTTAGGGCCGGTACACGACCAGAAATTAGTCCGCACTCTGGAAGAGGAAGAATACAAGCGATTTATGCATCACTATAACTTCCCCCCGTTCTGCGTGGGAGAGACACGCGCACTGCGGGGTCCGGCCCGTCGTGAAATCGGCCACGGCAACATTGGTCAAAAGGCTTTGGAAAGTATGCTGCCTCCGGAGAAGGAGTTTCCTTACACGATCCGACTGGTCTCTGAAGTGCTGGAGAGCAATGGCTCTTCCTCCATGGCGGGCGTATGCGGCTCGACTCTGGCCCTGATGGATGCGGGGGTGGAGATAACCGCTCCCGTAGCCGGGATTGCCGTGGGGCTGATCTATGAGAGTGATGATAACTATGCCCTGCTTACCGATATTCAGGGCATTGAGGATCATGCCGGTCACATGGACTTTAAGGTCGCCGGCACCCGGACCGGCATTAATGTCCTTCATCTGGATATGAAAGTGCCCGGTCTCCCGCCAACTATCCTGGCCGAAGGACTCGAGCAAGCTCGAGCGGCTCGCCTCCAGATACTGGATGAGATGGCTAAAGTCCTGCCTTGTCCCCGGACCGAGCTGTCGCGTTATGCTCCCCGCATGTACGCGTTGCAAATCCCACGGGACGCTATCGGCTTGGTCATCGGGCCGGGCGGCAAGCAGATACGGGCGTTACAGGACACCTATGAGGTGGAGATCGACATTGAAGATGACGGTACAGTCTTTATCTTCGGTATTAACAGCGAGAAAGCCCAACAGGCCTATGAGCACATTCGCCAGATGACCCGGGAGATAGAAGTCGGGGAAGTCTTCACCGGCACCGTCGTCAATACCACTGCCTTTGGTGCCTTTGTCGAGATATCTCCGGGCCGCGAAGGCCTCATCCATATCTCTCACCTGGCTTGGGAGCACGTCAATCGCACTGAAGATGTGGTCAAGTCCGGCGACGAGGTGAAGGTGAAGGTCATAGATATTGACGATCAGGGCAAGATCCGCCTTAGTCGCAAGGAGCTGCTCCCTCGCACTGGTAACCAAAGCTCAGGCGATGACGAGCACCGTTCGGGCCGGGGGCGTAACTACACTCGCCGCCGGCGCTAACCGCTGCCCGGGCTGGCAACGCACCGCCATTTTCAGTCAATGCGCGCCTCTCTCTGCCTCTATCCGGGGCACTGCTGGACTGACTGTCACCCGCCGCGTGGGAATGACTACCTCAGTGCCCACGCGTGCCTCGGGCAAGTCAGTTACATCCACGCAGCACTGGTCCATGGCGATGCGCCCGATAATGGGTGCGGGCTGGCCGTTGATGATCACCTGCGGGCTATCTGACCGTCCCCGAACCCTCCGCCACCAACAATACCGCCGCCGGGCCAACGACGCGGGCATCACACTCAGGCCGTCGGCATAACCAATTGGCAAGGTTGCCACTTGCGTCTCCCGCCGGCACACAAATTCCTTCCCGTAACCTACTGCCGCCCCTCGCGGTAGCTCTGCAATGCCTACAATTCTCGTGCGTAGTTCGAAGGTCTGGCGTAGATCAAGAGTACGCAGCTTCGGGGCAACTACGGGTGGATACTGACCATAAAGCAGCGTGCCAATGCGCACCATATCCAGATGGGCTTCAGGCTGCTGCAGATACCGAGCACTGGCCGCTGCATGTATTAACAGCTTGCGCCCCAGATGCTGCTGACCCAAGGCCCTCACCATCGCGGCAAAGGCCCGCAGTTCGGTGCCCGGCTCCAGTATATCCAGAGCTTCTATTGCCGGCTGCCGGGTACTGTCAAAATGGGTATAGACGCCGGTAATCTGCAGTTGGGGAAAACCAGCCGCAATCTGAATCAACCGCGGCAGGTCCTCGCCGGCGCTGGGACGGCCCAGCTCACTGTCCACATACACATGGGCCAGTGCCGGCTCGCCGGTCCCCTGGGCTGCTTCTCGCAGCCAGGCCAGGTGTTGCTCAGTGGTGACCGTGACCGTCAGATGGGCAGCTACGGCCTCCTGGCACTCCTCGGCCAGGGGAGGGATAAACGCCAGTACTGCCGCTTTCACCCCCGCCTCCCGCAACTGGACTCCCTCTTTGACGGTGCTAACTCCCAGCCAATCAGCCCCGGCTTCCTCGCATGCCTGGGCCACCAGCACCATCCCATGACCATAGGCATTACCCTTGACCACCGCCATAAGCTGCGCGTCCTCCGCCAGATGGCGGCGTATTTGGTCAACGTTGTGTTTGATTGCTTGTAGGTCTACCGCTACATAGGTCGTAGGCATATACAGCTCCCTGGTTGGGGGGCCATCCTCTGATTGGGTCGGTTGCCTTGCCCATTTCGTCACTCCGGCTGGCTATCCTTCTGCCGTCAGGGAGGAAAGGAGCAGCCCTGCGGCGAATTCAGTCAGCAGCCGTAATAGTCAAAGATAAGCCATCATAGGTATGGAGGAAAAGCTATGACTACTACCATGAAAGCGGCTGTATTGCATGATGTTCGCGACCTTCGTATTGAGCAGGTCTCCAGACCGCAGATAGCCGAGCCTGACCAGGTCCTGGTCAAGATCGGCGCGGTCGGCATCTGCGGCTCTGATATTCACTGGTATGAGCAATGTCGCATTGGCACTGTGGTAGTAACCGCTCCGCTTACTATAGGGCATGAATCGGCAGGTGAAGTGGTGGAGGTGGGAGAGGAGGTAGTGGGACTGAAGCCGGGCGATAGAGTGGCCATTGAGCCGGGGTATACTTGCCGCCGCTGCGAGTACTGCAAGTCAGGCCGCTACAATTTGTGCCGCGACCTGCCGTTTTTGGGGACGCCTCCTGTGGGCGGCGCCTTTTGTCAGTACGTGGCCTGGCCCTATGACTTTCTCTTTAAGCTGCCCGACGAGCTGTCCCTGGAGGAGGGCGCTATGATGGAGCCAATGGCAGTAGGCATGCATGCTGTCCGGCTGGCTGGCGTGCGGGTTGGCGACACGGTAGCTGTTATCGGGGCTGGGCCTATTGGCCTGACCACGCTCCAGGCGGCCAAAGCTCACGGTGCCACCCAGATAATCGTCAGTGATGTGGTTCCCTTCCGGTTGGAGGCGGCCCAGAAGCTGGGAGCCACTGAGGTGATAAACGCGGCCCAGGCTGATGTGCCTGAGGCCGTCAAGGAACTCACTAATGGCCGGGGCGTGGATGTTGCCTTTGAGTGCGTGGGTCTCAGTCAGACCATCTCTGACGCAATAAAGTCAGCCCGGCCCGCCGGTCGGGTGCAATTGGTGGGTGTGGGTCCGGAGTCGGTTGACGATTTCCCCATTTGGTCGGTTATGGAAAACGAGCTTACCATTATCGGGCTATTCCGCTATGCCAATGCCTATCCGCCGGCTATTGCTGCCGCCCAGGCCGGGATAGTAGATGTAAAGTCGTTAATAACGCATCGGTTTTCCCTTGATGAGCTGCCCGAGGCCATCACCTGGGTCAGCGACCACAAGTCCGAAGTGATAAAGGCAGTCGTTGTGCCCTAATAATCTATCAACCGGGAGTGAAACCCATGGAAGTTGGTGACTGGCAGGGTCTGTTGCCGATGGCCATATTTGTAGTAGTGATGATGTTTCTGTTCTGGTGGATAATCATCCGCCCCACTTCTCAGCGCCAGCGTGAGCATCGGCAGTTAGTAGCTAACGTGCAAAAAGACGATAAGATTGTCACCGTCGGCGGTATATATGGTACTGTCACTCAGGTTGGCGAGGACAATATTGATGTCAGGGTGGCCGATGGTGTCATCCTGACCTTTGACCGCCGAGCGATCCGGCGCCACCAGTAGTATCCCTGCCGCCGCTCTGGTCCATAGGAGGGTTATTGCCCCCCACCAGTATCCGGACAAGTACCAAATCTTTCAGCGCCGGTTCAACTAATCCATCGGTGAGGAATTATGAATATGAGTCTGGCCGTAGTAGGCATAATCGTGAGCGGTTTAGCTGCAGTGTTGGCCAGCATCTGTTTGTTCTATACATGGCGACTACAACAACGTCTGCAGCCGACCGTCCCCGACATTGAAGAGCTGGTCAGGCAACTGGAAGGGCAGCCGGTACCTGAAGCTCTCCAGCAGATACTGGCCCACCTCCAGAAGTTATCCCGCCGCCTCAGCGAGGTGGAGGACGCATCTGTCCTGCTCAACAGCCGCCTGCCAACTACAGTGCAAAAGGTAGGTCTGGTGCGCTTCAATGCTGACGAGAGTATTCGCGGCGACCTTAGCTTCGCACTGGCCCTGCTGGACGGGGCCGAGTCAGGCTTCATCTTGGCTTCTCTGTACAGCCTGGATGGCTGTCGCATCTTCATGCGGGAAATCCAGGCGGGCAAGGCTCAACATGACCTGCTGCCTGAAGAGCAGCTTGCTTTAGCGCGGGCTCGCGGTCTGGCTAAAGAGTAATTATGAGTCCCTTTGACGACTTTGACCACCAAATTGAATTGCTGATTGAGTACCTGGTAGTAGAGCGGGGGCTGGCCGACAATACCATTACTGCCTATCAGCGTGACCTCCAGCAGTATGCCGACTACCTGCGGGGCCGCGACTACCCCTCTTTTGCCGTCGTTCAGCGCCAGGATATAGAACACTATATCGGCATGCTCCGTCGCCAGCGCGGCTGGTCACGGGCCACCGTAGCCCGCAAATTGGCCAGTCTCCGCCAGATACATCGCTTTCTGGTCCGTGAAGGGCTGGTTGATGGTGATCCGACTGCTAATATCCGCGTTCCCCAGCCGGGCCAGCGTTTGCCCCAGGTGCTAACTGTGGAGGAGTGCCAGGCCCTGCTGGCCGCCCCCGACCAATCTACTGACACCGGGTTGCGCGATGCGGCGATGGTGGCCCTGATGTACGCTACCGGGCTGCGTGTCTCGGAGCTGGTCGCTCTGCGGATTCACGACATAAACTTTGAAGAGGCTGTGTTGCGAGTAGAGGGAAAGGGCGGTAAGCAGCGGCTGGTGCCGGTGGCAGCCCGGGTGCTGGAGCTAATCCAGGACTATCTGGCTACGGCCCGCCAGGAATTTGTGAAAAATGAGTTTGAGGATGCCCTATTCCTCAGCACCCGGGGCCGGCCGATGAGTCGTGTGCGCTTTTGGAGTATTTTCAAAGAATATGCCCGGCAGGCGAAGCTCGCGCCAGATGTCTCCCCGCATACGCTCCGGCACTCTTTCGCCATGCATCTGCTGGATGGCGGCGCCGACCTGCGCGCGATTCAGGAGATGCTGGGGCACAGCTCACTAAGCACTACCCAAGTCTACACTTACCGGTACACTCTAGACCTGCGCGAGACCTACGACCAAACCCACCCGCGGGCGTAGTCCGGCTGGTGTAGTACTTAAAGAAGGTGCTATGGCAAGCTCATAGGTGCTGGCGGGCGGTTTGGGCAAGAGCCTGGGTTAGGTAGAGCTGGCTATCGGCCAGTCGTAGATTTCAGTTCTGTCTCCCAGTTAGTTGTGACTAAAACCGCCTCTCGACCGTCAGCCCTAATATGTAACTGGGGTGTAACTGGGGACTGCGACTGATCTGTGGCCCCGGGGGACCCGGTGAAGGCGGAGGAGGTGACGGAGGTGGTGTCGGTGGGGGAGGGGCGGGAGGTGGTTGGAGGCTTCCTTCCCACTGCTGGCTATCGGCGTGCATCTCGCCGCCCAGGAAGCTGACCACGCCAGTCACCCGCCACCCGTTATCATCGGCATACCTGAGTCCTATGGCCAGATTGCCACTGGTAAGATTGACGTTGTAATAACCCACATGGGGATATTCCATGGGCCGGAAGGGATTCTCGCGGTACTTGAAAGCGTAGCCCAGGTATCCGTGACTGCGCAACAAGCTCAGACCCCACAGTAGCCGCACCTGGGAGGAGATTTGCTCGCCGCCGCCATAGCGTATGCCGATGGTACGCAGGCGGCCGTGGCTGTCCAGGCCTTGGCGCTTTCCTAAGGGAAAGGGGAGCAGTTCGGTATCAGCGTAGCCATCCAGCCGACCGCAGGTGCGGTCGTATTCAAAGGTGAGTTGGCTTTCAAAGCTGTCACTGATGCGTCGCCGACCGACCCGAATGCCCTGCCGCTCAAACTGAAAATCATGCTGTCCGCGCAGCATATTTCCCACCAGCGTGGGTCCGTTGCCCGTAATGTCGGTATGCCAACCGTGCATAAACAGGCAGTCGTCAGGAGAACCGCTGCGCCAGTGGGCCTGCCAGGCATCCCCCTCACCGCTGCCTGGGGCCCAGTAATTGGTCTGGTCAGCGACCACTCCGAAAAGATGATCTGTCCGGATGTCGCTATACTGCAGGCCCCAGCAGCGGCTCTCGGTCTGATGTTGGAAGGCCACTGTCCGCCGCTGGGCATCCAGGGTAAAGTTAAAGGGGAACTCATCCATGGGCGAAGGTGGCTGAGGCTGTTTGCGCCAGCGCAGCGCCAGGCCCCCGACGTCGTAGTCCTCCTCACCCCAGCTCACCCCCAAATGAGTCTTCTCTGAGACTTTGTGCAGCAGCGCCACTCCCCGGATCTGCGAGCCAACATCCATCGCAAACGCATCCTTGCGGCCCGGGCGGATGCGGTCATAATCAGCGGTGGTGCCAAAATCCTGAGCTTCAAGGCCCAGATACCACCGGGCGGCCCCAGCATGGCGGTCCAGGGGCCAGATAAGCTCGTGAGTCCACCCGTCTCCTTCGGTCCCGCCGATGCGGCGCCCATAGCGGTGCCAGTTCAGGGTCCGCTCGCGAATGTAGCTGGTCCGCAGCAGGCCGCGGCCGGCCTGGGACAGGCTGGCCGGCTGGCGCACCTCGGCGGCCCCGGTGATAGCTCCGGGCACCGCCGCACCGCCTTTGGCAAGCTGCTCGGGCCGGGTGTCAAACAAAATCTGAGCGACACCGGCCCAACCAGGGGAACTGGCAGCCGGCCAGAAGGCGGTGATAAGGCCGATAGTAGCTACTGGGAAAAGTAATCTCATAAGAGTATACCTACTGAGGACAGTCAGCAGCACTACATAGTTCGCAGCAAGCCGCGGTTAACCTTCTTGTTATAACCTATTGTACGAAGTGGTGACCCTGGGGTCACCGTTTTTCAATGTGTGCTCAAGCATATCAACGCAAGCGGTAAAGGAGCGGTCAATAAAGAAGCCAGTTGGCTGGAGCCACCAGTCTGGTGACCACAAGGAGGGAAGTCAGCAGCAGTGGAGAAATATTAAGCAGGTCCAGCCTAATGGCTGGGACTGAATTCATTTCCAACAACGCAAGGAGGAAGAAAACATGCCCAAAACGACCCAGACTGTAGCTGTAGTGGCCTGCCTGGTGCTGCTGGCACTGGTATTAGCTGGCTGCGCCAAGGCCCAGCCACCCGCAACCGGACCAGGACCGATGCCTGCCGGTCGCCCTGCCGTGGCACCCCCCGCGGAAGTCGGCGCTGAGCCCGGCACCCTGGCCGAAGCCGTCGCAGTCCGTGAGGGGCTGCAGAGCTACGAGATGACTATGACTATCCCCGACGAAGAGAAGATCACCCAACTGGTGAAGCTGGAGGGCGGCGAGCTGGTGGGAGTAAAGATGATCATGGGAGGGGATGAGTGGATGCTGGTGGACAAGGCCGAGGGGGTCATCTACGCCTATTCTCCGGAGATGGAGGCGGCAGTCAAGCTGCCTATGGAGAGTGGCGAAGGTGAGGAGACCGAGACGCCCACTATCGACGTGGACAGCTTCGACGCTGACGTCCCGATTGTCGGTAGTGAGACGATAGACGGCGTGGACTGCTGGGTGGTGGATACGATAGTCAAGGTGGAGGGGAACGAAGCCAAGGTCTGGGTGGGCAAGGAGGACGGGCTGCTGCGCCAGGCTGAATCCGAGGGCAAGGTAATCAAATTCACCTATGATAAGATAAATGCGGTGCCCGATAGTGAGTTTGAGCTGCCGGAGGGCATTGAGATTATAGATATGGCCGAGATGATGGAGGGCATGGGCGAAGAGACCCAGTAGGCCTGACGGACGCGGCCTGCGGGTTCATAAACGACAGAGGCGACAATTAGGGCATTCCCCTAGCGAAGAGACCACCCGCGCGGGTGGTCTCTTCGGGTCTGACTGGAGACGGGCCCGCTCTATGCGATTGTGAAGGATTTTGGAGATGTCCGCGCATCCGGGGCTAATTCATAGCACAACACCTCGGAGAAGCTGGTTTGCCTAATCCATTCACGCTGAGTCAGGAAACGCTCAAAAGCTTGTTGCGGATCGGCACCTTCCCCAAACCCAAGCACCTGCAGGTTCTCGATGTCGGGCTCGATAGACTCGGAATTCGGTTGATAAGTATAGCCCTCAGGCGTTACGAAGATGTAAGAGGTTACTCCCCTTCTAAGCTGGTCTGTATGCATAATTCTATAGTACCACTGACTGCTATACTCATCTTCCTGCCAGGGCTCAAAATGTGACGGGGGCAGTGCATTCCAGCACTCCTCACAGACGGCAGCTTTGTTCAACGGTCGCAGGTTATCACACTCAACGCAATATCCCGGTGCCTCATCCCATTTATCATCCTTGTAACCCATGTCTAACTCCTCCTCTGTCGTTCAACGAGTCCGAAATCCTCGCGCTGTATCAGCTTTAGTTCCATAGTTTCTTATACCTCGCTCCGCCTAAGAACTTGATGAGGCCGAGATCTCTCAAGAACTGTAGCTGTTGCCTGATTTTAGGTCTAATGTTCTTGTTGTCGGGATACTTTTTCTCTAATCGTGGCACAAAGTCGTAAACGTCATCTAAACGAAACGTCTGTGTCCTAAGCGTCGTCAGAATGTCGAAGGTATCTAGTTTCCATCCGGTCAAAGATATCCTAATTGCGTCTTGGTTCTCCTCAAACAATAGGTCAGATTCGTCCTCTATTCTCTCTCCCTTGCGTTGAATATGCAGTTGAGGTAATTTAATTCTCTCTCGTGGAGGTACTTGTTGTAGGATAGTTTCAATTTGGTCGAGTGCCTCTATATCAATAGTGCCTGCATCTTCATGCTGAGATAGTTCATCGAAGTCTTCGGATATTTCTTCTACGGTTTCGCGATTTGAAATCAGCACGCCGTACTCATAGTTTGCTGTCAGCCCACTCATTGTTAGATTTGACGAAGTAATCACAGCGTACCTATCATCAAATATATATATCTTGGAGTGCAACCGCTGATAATTGCTCACAATACCGCCGGTGTCGATAACCTCTCTGAAGGCGCTAACATCCGACGTATGCTCATAGAAATGGCCAATATTGAAGCTGCTAATTAGATGCACCTTAGCGTCGGCGCACTTATGACCGAGTATTTGACTTATGACTTGTTCCTTTACAAAGGGCGATACCATCCGTAAAACCTCCTCTGAACTTTTTACGAGCTCAAAGAAGGTTTGATACCACGGACTTTTTAGTAGCCTAATGCTATTCATTACATCACTGTCTCCGTTAAGTTTTCGAGACCATTCTTCCGGATTGGCAGGTTATCCCGTCATTGGAGAGCAGATACGGTGGGTCGGCGAAAATCATATCAGAGTGGGATTGGGGGAACTCGGGTAGCACCTCCAGAGCATCACCCAATATGAGGGCATAGCCTTCCCCCAGTGCAAACTCTTCTGCCGGTACATCTTTTATTGCTTCTTGATATGCCACTATTGGAGCTCCCCTATGCTGCTACGATTTCTCCGCGTTTACTCCCATTGTAGAGTACTCCGCTCGTGGCGTCAAATCGTTACGTTGATAAGTCCAAAAGTCTTTGCGGAGGGGGTGTGGGGGAAGCCACTTTCTCCAGAAAGGGGTTCCCCCATTACCCTAAATTCCGTCAGTCCGTCTTCATCCCGCGTCCGCTGAGGATCTTATACTGCATGGCGTGGATTTTGGTGGCCGGGCCCGAGTCGCGCTGGTCCCAGCCGCTGGTGGCTAACGAGCGCAGTTCGGGGGCGAATAGGGCGCTGTCTGACTGGCGCTCCAGGATGTCAATGTTGCCCTTGTACAGTTGGATGGTGTACGTGCCGTTGACCGCCCACTGCGAGGAGGCGATGAAGGCGTCGCAGTCCTGCTTAACCGGATGGAACCAGCCGCCGTGGTAGACCATATAGGCCCACTGGCGCTCCACCTGGGGCTTGAACTGGACCTGCTCCTTGGTCAGGCAGAGCTGTTCCAGGTCGCGGTGGAGGGTGAGGATGACCTGGGCGGCGGGGGCCTCATAGGCCTCGCGAGACTTGAGGCCCACCAGCCCGTCCTCAAACATATCAATCTTGCCGATACCGTTCTCGCCGGCGACGCGGTTCAGATAGTGGATGATATCGCGCAGGTTGGTCTGGTCATCACAGCGCACGGGCAGGCCTTCCTGGAATTCTATCTCCATCCGCCGTGGTTCGTCAGGGGCATCCTCGGGGAACCGGTACCAGATATAATCCTCCTGGGCAATGCGCATTTTCAGGTTGTCTACCTCGCCGGAGCCGATGGAACGGCACCACATGGTGCGGTCATCGCCGATACCTGGATTGTAGGGGATATCGTACTGCCCGCTGAGGTCCTTCTCCTCCTGGCGGGTGAAATTGAAATCGCGCACCGGCAGGACGACCTTCAGGTCGGGGGCGAAGATGGAGAAGACATTATTCATCCGGTACTGGTCATTGCCCTTGCCGGTGGAGCCTTCGCAGATGGCGTCACAGCCCTGCTCCAGGGCGAACTCAGCCACCTTGCGGGCGATGAGCTGGCGGGTCATAGAAGTGGCTACCGGATAGCCCTCATAGTCGGAATTAGCGCGGATGGCCCGGGTGATGAAGTCGTCTACGAACTCATCGGTGGCCTCAATCAGGAACCAGGGCGTATTCAGAAGTTCGGCCTTGGAGCGGGCCTCCTCCAATTCCTCCTCCATTAGGCCAACGTTGACGGTGACGGCCAGGACCTCCTGAGCACCGTAGTACTCCGGCAGCAGCTTGAGGGCCAGGGCCGAATCCAGCCCGCCCGAATAGGCCACTGCCACCTTCTTAACCTGGGGAATCTCAATAGCATACTTGCCACTCATATCAGCCATAGTTGTTACCTCCTGAATTTTCTGGTATTCATCAAGGGTGACCTGCCAGATTGAACAGCAGTAGTTCTATTCGTGTGGCAGTAGACTCATTATCGGAGCGGACGGGCCGCTACTGACATATCTGCTTCTTTACGGGGTGCGGCTGGCCGGGTGCAACCGGCCAGCGTACTTGTTAGCTGTTATCGCTCGGCAAACATTTTTCTATAGCCTGCAGAAGTTGGGCGCCAGTGAACGGCTTTTTCAGGAAGTCGCCCACTTTAGTCTGGAGCTGGTTGCGAAGGTCCTCAGGTATGAACTTGCCGCTCACAAATACTACTTTCACATCGGGGGCAACCTCCAGGAAGTGGCCCAACCACTGGTCCCCGCTCATGTCGGGCAGTATCCAATCAAGGATAATTAGGTCAATTCCTTCGGGATTGGCCAATAGTTCCTTTAATCCCTGGGTCCCGTCCTTCGCTAGAATGATCTCATAACCAGCGTGCGACAAAATGTCACGGCACGCGGCAGCTTCGGCCCGATTGTCGTCCACAATCAGTATGGTTGCGGCCTTAGGCTGCGTGGTGCCCTCCTCAACTTGGCTCTCAACTGCCGAATTGGGCTGCTCACTTGTTGTCTCGTCGCACATTTGGCACCCCCGACTGATGATTTTGCTCCCATTCGGACTGGGGAGTCCCGGGTCATTGTTGTATCTTACATTATGCCTGCTGGGAGGGGAGATGTCAACAGCACCCGGCTCAGCGGGAAGGGGAGCGGGGGTCGTAGAGGCCGGTGGCCGGATGGTGGACAAATCGCTTGCCGATGCGCAGCAGCACCTGGTGGATGATGATGACGCATCCGACAATTATCAGCAGGAGCTTGATAGTTGTCATCTCTCGTTTTCCTGATTGGCTGGCGGCGACTCCTTGGGTGGATAAGCCCGCTCGTTCTCACGGTCGTTTACGAAGGCGTGCACTTCCCAGTCGTGCTCTGGATCCAGTTCCCTGATAATGTCCCGCGTGTGTTCGTAAGCCTGGACAATTTGTTGGTCGGTCGCCTGCTTATGGAGCTTTACAAATATCTTTCGCTCGTCAACAATTGGTGGGCCGCCGACCACCACCTGCTCAACCAGCGGATTGTCGAGCCGCTCATGAATGGTCTCCCCTAGCTCGAGCAGTTGCCTCACGCCGGCGAACATGTGATCGGCGGGAAGCGTGTATTTCGTCACCAAGAAAAGCGGCGCTCCCACCATGATGAGCCAGACGAAGACCATGGTAGTCTTGAACGCACGCGTTTTACGTCTACGCTCGCGCACTGCGACGATTCCTTCCCAGTCTACTGTTGCTCGTTTGAAGTATGCGTGAGCGAGGTGGAAGACGGCTGACCAGCCGAGAAATGCTGTTCGCGGGACGAGCCACTCAACTAAGAGCACCAGGAGCATCGCAATCGGGGACGCACTAACCATGAAACTCAACGGGTAGTTTGTGTACGTGATGCCGAGATACACCACGCATGGGCCCAGCAAAGCAAGCGCGGTTACTTGTGCCGGGAACCACCAGATGCCGCGCTGCATTTGGTTCTTCAACGGGAAATGGGGCTGCTTCTCGAGCAGCCACCGGGAAATGAACCCCGGCAGCCATATCACTGCCAGGATACCGACAACGAATGGGGCTGCCTGTTCGAGACCACGCCAGAACTGTTCAAGGAATATGCGCTCGATCTCAGCAGATTCCAACACGCGCTTTGCCTCCTAGCACCAATATCTCGCGCTATCTATGCTCAAACGAGACCGACGGAGGCTCGCATCGCGCCAGCCGGTCCGCAGATAGCTTCTCCCGAATAACCGGCTCGAAATCCTGGTTGATTTCGTAGCCGATGGAATTGCGGCCTTCAAGCTGCGCGGCGAGGTAACGACCAGGTGCACTGATTGGTCGCCTCCCTCGCTCATCTGCTGGCTGTCAGCAAAGATTATGCGGTGATTAGTCATCAGTGATTACTCTCTGGCTTTCTTTCCTACGGCTGTGGGGACCCACTGAGCAGCCGCGTACTAATCCAGAAAGAGGCTGAGCAACCATATTGCGGTCACCACGGCCCAGGGAATTGCGCAGATAGCCAATACTAGTCCCTGCCAGCGAAATTCCGATTGCACGATCTTCTCTGATCCTTCAAGGAAGTGCTGCAAATCAAAAGGCTTACCCTTGCGGCGGACCTGCCGTACAAACCCGATGACCCCGGGCCCCCGCATTGTCCACGACCCAAGCCCGTAATACAGAAAAACAATAATTGTCGTCCAACTAATCCAAATAAGCAAAAAAACGCGGTCGCCCGGCCCGAGGAAGCCGAGAACCAAGATGACGTACGAGGCAACCATGGCTGCTGTAAAGATAATGGGCCACCACAACGCACCCCAGATCATTTCCTCCTTGTGTTGAAAGTCCGGCTGCTTGCGTAGAAACCGCAGTGACGCGTAGCTGTTAGCGCAAAACAAGGCCCAGAAAATTGCGGTTATAAGAATACCCCAGGGCCAACCGCCGCCGGGGTACAAAAAACTCAGATCGATGACATTACCTTCTGGCATTATCCCGCTTTCCTTCGTGAGCATGGTGTATTATTGTCCATTGTCATTATTCCTATAATACCAGTAGGATATGGGGGCGTCAACGCACCGAACAGGGACTCAGGGCAGCAGGAACGGCAGTTTAACGACCGACAACACCAGATAACGGCAGACAAAGACAGGGAGGTCTGTCGTTGCTGTCCACTATCCACTAACCACTGTCCACTATCCACTGACGACTGTCCACTTGTCTTACCCCACTTGACTATCTGCGCAGATTTAGCTACTCTACATTTGTGGTTGTCAGTGCGGGAAAGTGAGGAGTATCTATGGCCGAACGGACGGTAGCTACCAATCGGCGGGCGCGGTACGACTACTTCATTGATGATACAATGGAGGTCGGAATCGTGCTGGAGGGATCGGAGGTCAAGTCGGTGCGGGCCCATCGGGTCAGTCTCCAGGAGGCCTATGCCACCGTGGGGGGTGGCCAGGTATGGGTGTATAATATGCACATTACCCCTTATGAGAACAGCCAGGATGAATCTGATCCGCATCGGGTGCGCAAACTGCTACTCAAAAAATCGGAGATAAGGCGTCTGGCGAGGAAAGTGCGCCAGAAGGGCTATACCCTAATTCCGCTGCGCATGTATTTTTCCGGTTCTGGCTATGCTAAGATTGCATTGGGGCTGTGCCGGGGTAAGCGGCAGTATGACAAGCGGGAGGCAATACAGGCCCGCGAGTTTGAGCGCCGCACGCAGCGGGCTTTGGAGGAACGGGCTCGTTAGCATCACCTGGCCGGAGAGAGCTAACTGATACTGATGACGAAAGTGCTGGCTGTGGATGACGAACCGGCGGCTCTTGCCATAGTGGCCGACACTCTGGCCCAGTATGGAATTGAGGTGGATAGGGCACACAACGGCAAAGAGGCGCTGAAGCTGCTGGCTGCCCAGGAGGAGGAAGGCGGTTATCAGGCCATTATTCTGGATATAATAATGCCGGTAATGGATGGATGGGAAGTATTGGCAGCGCTCAAGAGCCGACCCCAGTGGCAGGATATTCCGGTGGTAGTGCTTACCGCCCGCGCCAGATCGAGCTCGCGCCGGTATTCGGTGATCTCATCGTGCTTGAAGTCAAGCCGTAGGTCCCCCAGGGGCTGGTAGGGCCCCACGCGGGTAGGAGTGTCACTGACTCCTGAGCTCCCGCCGAGAGTGTCGTTGGCGAGGGTACCCGCCTCGAAGACCTTACCCTCGAAGAAGAGCTGACGGATTTCGTCGAGTCGCGCATAGGACGGCTCGATGCTGCGGTCGCGGTTCTCCCCTCGCCACAGCCACTCGTGATTCAGACACATGCGTTCACACGGCACACCACCCATGATCATTCCAGCCAGCTTGCCGTTGCCGATAGGCAGACCTTCGCGCCATTCATTAGCAGGCTTTCGCAGCCATATATTGGAGTTCATGTGAATCGTTCTTTTCCCTAAGAGGTTAGGCCTCGCCGATATTGCCGCCCATACTCGCCGCCAGCGAGAGGTTAATCTGTTTCTGCACCGGCGACGACAGCTTGTCAAGCTCGGCAAATGCTTTCTTAAGCGAAGTCGCCACTGCAGCGACACCACACCATCCAAGCGGCCATACCTGTCCTGTGGCAGCTTAGAAGTGTCACGCTTTACTAATAACCGCTCTTCTCCACCAAAGCTTTCATCATCCCAGCTTCCAGGGCGCGGTCAGCACCGATAAGATAAACCGGCAAATAAATTCCACCCATCCCCGCGCTACTATAAACCCGCACCGCTAGGGGATTGTCTTGGCCGAACTTCAAGTGAGGCTTAGCGTCGAAAGCAAAGGGGGTTTCCCAGATGACCTCAGGGGCCAGACCAGTTGAGGGGCAGCTATGCTCATAGACTGGCTCCCCATTCAGATAAATATAGGCATCTTCATCCACCGCGCCAAAGTACAGGTAGACAAACTTGTACCGGGCCCATTCAGCAGGAACCCCAAAGGCTTGGCGGTACCATCCAAAGCCGGTATAGCCGATGCCGGTATAGCCGAGAAAGCCTTGAGGCCCCCAGCCTCCAGCGCCGGCTTTACTGCTCACTACCGCCCACTGACTATCATTAAAGGCATTAGCAAACCACTTCTCAGCGGTGCCGATATCATCGGGGTCAGTTGCAAATTGCCACTCTACCTCTAACGGTAACACACCTACTTCACCTTCAGAGATTGTAGCGGTTCCCTTATAACCCTGCACGTCCTCGCGCCACTGCTGGAGCTTCTTATCGAGCAATGCCCCCTGACTGAAGTTCGTAATGCCCCATTCCTTGGCTATCCGCGCAAACTCCTCCACGGCCGCCTCATATTCCTGCACAGCAGGCAGCAACTCCACATGCCTGCTAATCTTGATATACTCAATTGATAGTCGCTCCTTTTTCACCCGCCGCAGCCGTACCGGGTCGTCAGCCACAGCCGCCTCAGCTTCATCAAATAATTCATCAAATTTCCTGATTATCTCAGTAGGCAGATATTCTGGAGACTGAAAGATCCCGTGAATGTTATCTTCTTGCACCTTCTGGTGCAGTATATCAATATAGTGGCGGATAGGCCCGGCGGCAGGCCCCCCATAGTAGGCCGCCAGAAACTCATCCATCTCCCTGCTCCAGTCGCAGTCAGGATTCCATAAAGATCTCGCCAGGATATACGAGCGCAGCTCAGCAAATTCCCCACCTCGGGGATTGACGCCCTGCGCAAATATCCCCTTGACATTGTGGTCAACGAAGAACTTGATATTGGGCTGGAGGCTATACAAGTTGGGGAAAGGTATAATGTAGTTGCCAAAGTTGGTCACATAGTCCCAGACATATAAGCGGTTGCAAATCTTTGACCAGCCCGCAATATCTTCGCGGTAGCGGCGATATTTCTCTGAATCCCAGGTGCTCAGAGGACGTCCATAGCATTCAATGTTGGCTAACTGCACAATCACGTTGGGACGCGGCTGTACATATCTTGGCGGCTTGCGAGTTTGGCTATAAGCTAACGTGTGAATTGCTACATTGGGGAACTCATCTCTAATATTGTCCGCTATCTGGTTGACAAAGTGCAAAACCGGCCCCGCCAAACTACCCTCACGTTCGGTTAAGGCCCGGCACTCTTCGCACTCACAGTATCCTCCGGTGTCCATTTGGGAGACGGAGACCATATTGACCGGGGGATTTGTGCGTAGCCAGTCCCCCACAGTTTCCGTAGCAATTTTGACTATCTCAGAATTGGTCAGGCACAGCTGCGCGCCTTGGTAAGTGCGCTTCCCATCAATCAGGGGGAAATACTCAGGGTGCTCCTTGAAGTACTTATCTGGGCTAACCAGGCCGTGGAAGGTATGTGTCGCCGCCCACCAGAGGTAGAGTATCTTTCCTCCATGCTGTTGCTCCAGATCAGCATTGAAGCTATTTATTCGGTTGCGCGCCGCCCAGTCACCATCCCTGGCCTCAAAGTAGTAAGGCTCACGATATTCCAGAGCAGGTATCTTCTGGTAATCAATGGTAGGAAGTATTATCGTTTCATGGCGGGGAATACGGCTAACCTCAGGGGTGAACCAGCGGCAGCCCAGATATTTGTCCAGAAATTCGTAGCAAGCATACATTGTTCCCCGCACCGGTCCGCCGGCCAATACCAGATGGGGGCCGACCGTCTTGATGACAAAGCCCTCGTCGCCCAGGGCCTCAAAGTCAATGTCCACTGGCAGGCGGTCCAGAGCTTTACTCCTGCCCACCACTATCTTGGGCCCGGTAACCTTTACCCGGGAGATGGGCAGCTTAGCCCCGCAAATCTGCTCCAGGAACATCTGGAGCTCTTCGGCCCCGTGGCGCTCCGAGGGTGAGCAATGTCGGTCAATTACTATCGTGTAATCGGACTGCCCGCCGCGGGCTAAGGTGATGTTGGCTTGCACCTCAGGCTCAACACCTTCAACCTCTTCTTCAACACTTAGAGATAGCCCTACCAGTAATACTACCAGTAATACCCCAGCTCCTGCGTACAGTTTTATTCTGCTGCCAATCGTTTTCATGGCTCTCGCTCCTTAACGTTATTCAGTGTTGAAGTCCAGGTAATCCAGCGTCAATATCCGCAATATACTTTCCCCATACCCAAACATCAAGAGGCTGTTGCAAAAGGCACCCTTGGGTTTTGCAACAGCCTCAATGGTCCCACGCCACTGGTATGCAGTAGTGGGGGCACCGCCATATATACCACTGGGCCGCAAGATAGTCACGAGACCAGCTTTGTGGTTCGGCGTTGCTCACCACTCTGAGCTTGTCGAAGAGCGGTTAGCCGCCTATCACTCCCCGTTACACGTTTCCTGCCGGGCTCACTGGCCCTTAGAAGACTGGCCAGTGGTCGGCGAGCACAGAGGCGTGAGTGCCAGTCGGAGTCAGCCCTAGCTCCCCCGACGTGACCCATTTCTGAAACGAAGCGTGGCCATCACACCAGGCCATATTATAGCCTTTATGCGCGCCCCTCTCCACATCCGCTAACCACCACTCATTCTCGTCGGCACACTGCCGGGCCCAATCCCAATTATTTACACCGACACAGACCGGCTGGAGCTGGGTGTCCGGACAATTGTCAATACTCCACGGCCACGCCCAGGCATAGGGCGAGCGGTCATACAGCATGGCAACAGCCGTGGGATTAGGAATCTTGCTCATTGCCAGACCCGGACCGCGGCCGTGGACAGGATCGACGCCCTGGGGGACGTTGTGAAAGATTACCCCATTGGCCGCATACCCACATAGCCCAGGTTCCCTCAGCGCTTGCATGCCAGCTTCGTTAATGCCCTTTGCCGGGCACATGTACATGGCCTCACTCTCCACATAATCCCATATCAGATGGCTCCAGACGCCGGCGCCGGTACAATAAATCGGGTACCCCCCCCACTGTCTGCATTGGGGAACATATCGTTGTAGTCGCTGGCGTACATCAGGACCCCTAAGACCAACTGCTTTATGTTGCTGAGGCAACTGGTCTGCTTGGCCTTGGCCCGGGCGAAGACCGGGAATAGAATTGCCGCCAGAATAGCGATGATCGCTATCACCACCAGCAATTCAATCAATGTGAACCCCGAATTGTTTTTGCTCCTGTACATCATTTTCACCTCACTACAGTTTTGTTTGCTGATACAACTCTTCCGCTATTCACTGTATTTCTACCCACAGCTTGCCAGGCTTCAGCACAGGGGGACAATCTGTGCCATCAGCTTCAACCACCTCCTTTAGATTTGAAATTAGCCAGCCATAACATTTCTGGCATAGAGCGCCACCAACAAAAATCCGCGTCCAGAGTCAGACGCGGATGATAAATACTAACCACATTATAGATGCCGGTTTCTACCGGCGGTGACCCACCACCATTGGAGAGAGAAAGAGAGAGAGTCATATAATTCTCATCCTATCCTATCTTGAGACTCCTGCCCGGCTGGGCGGAGGGAAGACTCCCGCGCGGTGAACTGGGCGATTAGCGTCTGCTGCTGGGGAGCCGCCGAGGGATCGTGCAGTCGGGTTTTCAGGAACTGCCATGCCAGGGACATCATCTCGGCGACCGGCTGGGTGATCGTACTGAGCGGGGGCTCCAGGTACTCGGTGTCCTCGATGCCGTCACATCCCACGAGGGCGACGTCCGCCGGCACCCGCAGGCCCCCGTCGATCAGCCCCCGGTACGCCCCGATCGCCATATCATCGTTGTGGCAGAGGATCGCGTCCGGTGGAGCATGAGTCATCACATACTCCCGCATTGTCTGCCGTGCCGTGGCCTGTGAAATTTCGGTGGAGCGGATGAACGTGGGCTCCTGTCCCGCCGCCCGCATGAAGCGCCCATAGGTCACAGCCCGCACTCCGATGACCCTGTCAGAAGTGTCCATCTTGGTGAGGTGGGCGATCCGGCGGTAGCCCTGGTCCCACAGGTGGCCCAGTGCCGCTTCTACCGCGGAAGCCAGGTCCACCTCCACCTTGTCCACCCCCATTACTGTGTCAGTAGCGCCAGCCACGAACACCAGAGGCAAGGGACGGGCCAATGCGCGCCACCGGTCGGCTTGGTCCGGATCTTCCAAGTCCAGGTCGTGAGCAATCACGCAGTCCGCGCCCTGAATGATGGGCGCGTAATCCCTCTGCTCGACCCACCCGCTGGGTGGACGAATGATCAGGTCGTACCCGTCTTGAGCTACCAGCTCTTGTAGGATGAAGCCACTTTTCGCGTAGAAGGGACGGCTGGGCGCGAGTGCCACGTACACCACTGTGTACGTCAGGCCGGTCGCCAAGGTCCGGGCGGCGCGGTTGGGGTGGTATTTCAGCTCTCTCGCCGCCTCAAGCACCCGTTGGCGCGTTGACTCCGAGGCCAACGACTTGGGGCTGTTGTTAAGCACGCGGGAAACCGTGCTGATGGAGACCCCGGCTATTTCGGCCACGTTTTGCAGCGTCGGTCGCATTTCGTTCCCCTCTTGAAGCAAGCGCTTGGTCGCAAACGTTTGCACTACATCACATTTACTTCTGTTTGTTAAGAGGTTTCGGCAAGTTTTAGTACTACTCAAAATCGTCTTCCTACAATTCCTCGCGCCGTCGCCCTAGCGGCTATGGCGCGTCGGCGACTACGATCTCTCCGACCGGGAGATTGAAGACCAGATCAATCTGCACCTGGCCTGTAAATGGTTTGCCGGCCTGTAGCCCGAAGAAGCCGCCCCTGACCATAGCACACTGTGCCGGTTCTGCCCTTCGGCGTGGCTCAGGGCGGTGAGCTTGCCGAACCACAAAGAGCATCTGGCGATAGATGCAGATAGCGAACTGATCACGGCGGTGGTGGTGACGCCCGGTAACGTTGCTGACAGCCAGGTATTTAGTCCCCTGATAGGCCCTCCACGCGCGAGATGTGACTGCCGACAAAGGCTACGACACCAACACCAACCATCAGCAATTAAAAGACAAGGGACTCCGCTGAAAAGGCTGCTAGAGCCTCCGCTGAAGCTATGGCTCTCTTGCGAAAGCGGATGGCGAAGTTGGCAGCTATGTCCCTCTTGCGAAGGCGGAAAAAATTATCATGGATTCGGGGAAGGTGCGCTACTGGGGCCTGGTGACAGCTACCATCCAGGTGCTGGTCAGCTTGCCGAACCACCAATAACCAATCGGTGCCTGTGACATGTCGCTCAGAAAGCACCGGAGCCACAACTAAATGCGCCTCTGGCGGATAAACCAAAAAACTGAATACGTAATACCAGTCGCTGACGCGCGAAAGCGCTAGGGCGACGGCTCGCAGTATCGCTTCAAAAAAACTGAATATCGTATTCAGCCGTCGTAGCCCTAAGCTACTAGAGCCTCCGCTGAAGCTATGGCTCTCTCGCGAAAGCGGATGGCGAAGTCGGCTCCTCTCAATTGTGAGAGGTAGCTTTTACAACAATCTCAAGGAGGTAGAGGACTCATGAAACTTGCACTACACGGCATTACCTACACAGGATCATTTTACGAAGGCGGGTCCCTGACAATTGAACAGGTGATAGCCAGAGCGAAACAATTCGGCTATAACGCGGTTGAGGTTTTTGCGGCGCGCCCTGTCTGTTCGCCATTTGACTTTGATACCAATCAGGCAGAAAAGGTTCGACGGTACGCAGAGGCCCAAGGTATCGAGTTTTGCACGGTCGCTGGCTACATTGACCTGCCAAGAACGACTCCCTTGGACAGGGAGAAAGAACTGGTGTTTGCGCGAGAGACCTTCAGGTTAGCGAGAGATTTAGAGGCTCCCGCGGTGCGGGTATATGCCGGTGGCGAGCATATGCACCCCGGAGCATCAGCGTGGCAGCAATGGGACTGGTGCGTTGAGGCTATTAAAGAGCTTGTGCCCCTCGCCGAGCCCTACAATATTGACATAGCCCTGGAATGGCACACTGGTGTGGTGCAATCAACCGATGCATTGCTCGATATGGTTGAGCAGGTGGGCTCTGAAAGGATAAAGGTCCTCCTTGACCCACCTCACCTGTCACTTCGCGGCGAATCGGCTTCCGAAGCAGTCAACAAAGTTGGGCCCCTGTTAGTGCATGCGCACATTTCCGATTTCACACGCGGGAGTCCGGTGCTTTCTTCTGAGGCCGTTCCCGAGCAGGCATTTCGCGAGACCATGCCGGCTAACCATGTGCCGCTAGGCGAAGGAATGGTCGAGATCGAACCCTTTATTAGGGCGTGCGAGGAGATTGGCTATCAAGGCGAACTTGCTTTCGAGGTTTGCACGCCTTTCCATGTCCATCACCGAATGCCCACACTTGACGACGTTGATAGGCTCGTGCAGCAGGCGTCAGAATACATGAAAACACTGCTGTAAACCGGCCCCATTCGCCCAAAGGTGCTGTTAGAGAGCTATGCAGACCGTGTTGCCGAGCCACCTGGGGCGTGCCACTGGCGTCCGCGCTTTTCGCGGGCGATGACAAAGGGATTAGGGAGGAACGTTTCAATCGCAAAACTCTTCCCGGCGGTTTAATGTAATGATTAGCTGCGACTGCGTAATAGACCGAAGTGAAAGCCATCTGTTTCCTATTATGGTGACACTTTGAAAGGATGAACTACCATGATCCAGCAACTTGCCGTATTAGGTGGACAAAAGGCGGTCACCCGCACCGACGAGTTGGCCCACGCCGCCCGATGGATGGTCAATGAGGTACCCGAAGAGGAAAAGGCCGCCATTTGTGAGGTGCTAGAAAGTGGCGATGTCTATGCCGTCATATCCGAGTTTGAGCAGAATTTTGCAGAATACCACGGCATCCAATTTGCCCTTGCCCACAACAATGGCACCTCGGCAATTCATTCGGCCTACTTCGCGGTAGGTGTTGAGCCTGGCGACGAAGTTATTACGTCTGCCTACACCTGGCATTTGCAGGTTTCGCAAATCCTGGCTCTCCATGCCATCCCGGTTTTCTGCGATATAGACCCCAAATCCGCTTGCATAGACCCCGAGGACATCAGGCGCAAAATATCGAAGCGCACCAAGGCGATCGCGGTTGTCCATCCTTTTGGTGCTATCTCTCCGATGGACGAGATTATGGCCATTGCCAAGGAACACGGTATCGCAGTTATTACGGATTGCTCTCACGCCCACGGGGCCATTTACAAGGGCGCCAGAGTCGGCACCCTTGGCGACATCGGATGCTTCAGCCTGCAAGCCAGCAAATTGATGACGGCTATCGAAGGTGGCGTACTCATTACCAACAACGAAGAGTACTATGAGCGCGCCTGTCTCCTGGGCCACTACGAGCGAATACCCAAGTTGAAGTCGGAACAATATCGCAAGTACTATGACCCACAGAAGTTAATGGCCCCCTCATGTTTTGGGTTCAAGTACCGTATGCATCCCTTAGCCGCGGCCCTAGCCGGGGTCCAGCTCCGTCACCTGGATGAGTGGACGGAAAGGCGACGCCACAATATGACTTATATAAGTAATAAGCTCGCAGAGGTCGGGCAAGACATCCTGGAACCTCCCTACGAAGCGCCGGAAACCAAACGGGTCTGGCTCAACTACATCTGCCAATACTACGCCGACAAAGCGGGTGTGCCCCGGGAGCAATTCATTGAAGCCCTGAACGCCGAGGGTCTGCCGAGTACGGGCGGACGGACAGGATATTTGCCCGTTTACTGGAACCCGATATACACAGAACGCAGTGTGTGGGCGCCGGGTTATCCCTTCGATGCTCCCTATGTTAGCCGTAAGGTGACGTACGAAAGAGGTATGTGCCCAGAGGCTGAGCGCTTCTGGGAACGGGTAGTTGGTTTGCCCGTTTTGCACCGCCAGTACAGTCAGGAACTGTTGGATGAAATAGTGGGAGCTGTGGCCAAGGTGGTCAGCAACCTCGACGCACTGAAGTAAGCACTTAATGTCACAAAACTTAAAGGAGGTCCTACTAATGGCAAGCAAATTGTATTTTCAGTGTGGAATAGATTGTGAGCCTTTGGCAGACAAATCGCCGGGGTGTGGAGGACCAGCTAGCTGGGAAATCAGCGAGGAGGTGATTCTGCGGTGGGTGGAGATATTCAAAGACAATGATTTACTTGGTGGCCTGAGCTTTAATGCTACACCCGAAGCGGCCAAAGCACACGCCGATCTATTTATAGACCTCAAAAAACAGCAAGGTATTCCCATCGAGATCCAGCCTAATATCCCTGGCTTTCGCTTCCCTACCTATAAACTTGACCTGGGATATTACGACCAAGAAACTCAAAGAAAGATAATCGGCGAGGCCGTGGAGGATTTCCAAAATGCCTTGGGATTTGTGCCCGAATGCTACCTTCCGTGTTGCGGTTCGAAGAATGAACACACCTACCCGCTGCTGGTCGAATTCGGATTCAAGGTCACCAGTGCACCGGTGGCCGGCAGATACTTCTCAGACCGGCCAGACAGATGCACGATAGGAATGTTTCCCTTTCCCCACTGGGCAAGCAACCACCCTATCATCGGCGGCTGCCTGCCTCTTTATGTCGTTCCTGGCACGGGGGATTTCACAGCGATAGGGCGGGACAAATGGACCGTGGACTTGCGTCCTGAAAGGTCGCCGACCGGCGAAACTTTGATGAGCTACCGCCACATTGTGGACATGAATATAGAGGTAATGAAGTTGGTAAATGCTCCGGTAAAAGCCATTGTTCTGGGTTCACATAATGCCGAATATGTGCACTTCGAGAATGTGCAGTACGTCTTAGAGTACCTGAGGGAGAAAGCCAGCTCGGAAGAAATGGAACTGGTGCCTACCTCGGCTCTGGGGTTGCGGGAAGTAGCCGAAGCGATAGACAGTACTCCAGACTTAGGGAGCCAGATGCCATGACAATGGACTTCACCCAACGCGTCTCTTTCATTGAAAAAGCCAAGACAAGTGGAATAGACGCCGCCACCCAGGCTCTGGAGGTGAGCGAAGAAACTGCCCATGCATGGTGGGACTGGTACCGCAGGCAGGTCTGCAAACCTATGGTCTGGTATCAACGGGGAGCCGAAGGGCAAATATTAGAGCCAACCCCAGGAGATGGCAGAGAACTGGGCGATTTTAGCCTTATAGCAAAGCAGGCTTCTACCGTCAGGTTTCAAGGGAAGGTGTACTCGGTGCAGAGGGAGGGATTGTATCGGTTTATGGTCATTCCGGACAAAATGCGCAACCTTATATCGCTTCGTAATGACCACTCCCTGATCCCCCTGCTCATGGCTCTATCAAATCTGCAGATCCATGGCAATCGCCACGATAGTGAAAGTATCGAAACGCTCAAAGCCCGGCTGTACACTGACCCTTGGATTTCCGTTACCTGCGGAACTATCTCAGCTCTTGCTGTGAATATTCTCCACGAACAGGGCTTCCGCGCTCGTTGGGTCCACACCCTGACCTTGGAAGACTGGAACACCTATGATAATGGTCATAGTCTTTTGGAAGTCTTTGCTCCCCAGATGGGAAAGTGGATTCTGGCGGATGTAGATATGGGACTGCTTTTCCGGGAAGGAGACTCGTTCCTGAATGCTTACGAGTTTTGGCAGACTGTAGATCGGGGAGAACAGCCTGAATTCTTTGTCCTCTCGCCCAAGGAGATAGATCCTTTTTACCTATCGCCATCAGGGTTCAATTATGCTCTGTGGGCACGATGGGACCTGAAAGATCGGAAAGGGAAATGGCGATGGTATCAGCGGATTTTTCAGGTACTGGGAATTGGGCGTGAGGGCAAAGATGGTGAGACAAAAAAGTGGGTCTTCTTCGGCCCCCGAGTCAAGATACGCGAATACTATGGGGATCCCGATCATAGCGTGATATTAGAGAAAAAAGAATGGCTTGAGGAGTTCTATGGCGGTTGCAACTCTGAGCTATGACAACCAAGTTGAGCTAGCCGGTCGGCTTTCTCAGCATACCAGGCCCAGAAGCCCACTTCTTCGTTACTTCTCACACGATACTCTAAGGAGGAGTCATAACTATGAATAAGAAGCCCATTCTGCTTATCACTGGCGAGCCAGCCCACAGTCCCTTCGCTCACTACATGCCAGAGATTTTGCTGACCGAGGGATACCTCTGCTATGACAGCTTTGACCTACGCCAGTCCGAACTCAGCGAACGAGCTTTAGAAGGAGTCTCCATAGTTTTGCTGGGTGATGTCCAAGTTAGCGAGCAAACGATGGGGCTGCTGAGCGAGTTTGTGAGAGGGGGCGGCAGTCTGATTGCCATGCGGCCCCAGCACAACTTGGAGGACCTCTTTGGCCTGAAGCCCTTGGAAGGCATTTACTCTCAAGCAGCCGACGTATACCTCTCCGTCGAATTGTCCCATCCGTGGATGGAGAGCTTTCCGGCGCAGTGCTTTCAGTTTCATGGCGATGCCGACATCTACCAGCCACAGGAGGGCAAAGCCCTTGTCTTTCTGGCCGGCCAGCCCCACGAAGCTTGCTCCTATCCAGCCGTCTGGGTTCGCCAAGTCGGCCAAGGCTTCGCCGTCGCCTTTGCTTTTGATTTAGCCGCTTCAGTGGCTCTGACCCATCAAGGGATTCCGCGAGAGAAGGCATACGACGCTAATCCTGACAGAGACCGGGATGGTATGTTTAAGCCAACTGATTTCTTCGTCGGCTACCTGGACTACAAATTCCGCCTTTTGCCCCAAGCTGACCTTCAGCAGGAGATTCTGGTTCGCATCCTGCGCTATGCCAACCTTCTCCCCATTCCGCGTATCTGGTATTTCCCTTCACCTTCAGGTTCCGCAGCCGTGATCCGGGGGGACAGTGACGAAATGACGCGTTCCGATTTTGACCGAACCCTCGCAATTGCTGAAGAGTTTGACGCTCGCTACACTATTCAACTGATGGAGGAACACCTGCATCTGCTTTCGCGGCGTGATGTCGAGTCGCTTCGCGAGAACGGACACGATGCCGGCATTCACCCCATTTTTCCTGTCAAGCCAACCGTGAGCGAAGCTATCGAGATAGTGGACCGACTCGTTGAGCGCTTCAATGAGCGCTACGGCTTTCCTCCGACTTCTTACACCGCCCACTCCCACATTTTTCCCGGTTGGGTCGACATTCCTAAGCACATGGCGCGGCGCGGCATTGCCCTAAATACGGATTTTTCTACCGGGAGATACGTTCGGGAAGGCTACATCAATGGCAGCGGTCTACCTGGACGGTTCATTGACGAAGCAGGCGAGTTAATCAATGTGATTCAGCTCGCCACCCTTCAATCTGATGATGCTTATTTAGGTAATAAACTGCTCCTGGCGCCTATGGACAGCAGCCAAGTGATTTCCCTGACCCAGCGGATCATTCAAGATTGCCTTCGCTTCAATACCGTTTATCACTCTTGCTGCCATCCCGCAAACGTTGTTAGGCACACCCGAGCCGAGCAGTTCATGCGCGCCATTTTGGAGGCATTCCAGCGGCTTTCCATTCCTACATTCGGAGGATATCAGTGGGCTGAGTTTAACCGCCGCCGCCGCAACCTCAACGTGGCCGTTGAAGACTTGAATGCCGGGCGCCTGAGGTTGCGTATTGAGGGCATGCGCGAATTGCCCCGGCTCACTGTGGTACTTCCCCGCGTAGGCCAGGTTCGACGCGACGACCAGCTCATTCCCACAACCAGCCTCACCGCTCGGGGACAAGAGTGGTTCGCCATCCCCTTGTCGCCCGACGGAAGAGACGGCGTAGAGCTGCAATTCTCCCCCTGAACTCTTACGACGACGCCCGGTTGCGGTGGCGGCTTGGGCGCAAAGCGCCAACCCGTGGAGAAGCGAGTAGCGAGGGTGTCAAACTGTACATCGTCAAAGCCTCTTGGACACATCGGGCCTTAGAATAATGGTACTTTGCCCCGTTGCCAGCCGACTCATTCCGTGTTGTTGGTTAAAGATAGGTTGCCCTGATGGCGGGGCGCCAAGGTTCGATGCCGCACATCCTTTCTCCTGCCCACAACCTCGCCCACACCTCATCAAACCACTACAAGCCGGAGGCCGGACCGCCACAGGTCCAGATAGCTACTTCACATTGTCCAGTAGTCGCTGCATGTTCTGACCAAGGATAAGTTCCTTGTCGGCCTCGGATATGTGAGCGGCCATCACCATACCCAAGCGCTGACTGGCATCCGAGGCAGGCATATCCGAGCCATACAGGATGCGCTCCGGGCCGATTTTCTCGCATAGCAACTCCAGTGTACCCGCGGTCATTGAGGTAGCCGACATGTCGCAGTAGGTATTCGGGAGTTCGCCGAGCTTTATGCAGAATTCGGGTATCGAAGAACCATGAGCCACGATGAAGTTAGCCTCCGGATAGCGCTGGGCGATGTCATAGGTCACGACGCCGTGGCAGAGGATGGAAGCCCCGTGCTCCTGGGCAAACTCCCACGTCGGCTGCAGCGGGTCTTTCCCTTCAAAGTATCTGCGGCCTGGCGGATACGAGTCGTTGATGTTGATGACCTTGATGCCCTTGAAGCCTAGTTCGTCAAAGCAGCGCTTCAGTTCCGCTTGTTGCACTTGCGCTCCGCCCTCATAGTAGTTGACGTAGCAGATGCCCACGACACGGTCGGGATACCGACGCATACAATCGGCCACCACGTCATTGCCCAGACCCATCGCGGGGCAGGCCGCGTAGTTGATGCAGATCTTGTCTATGCCCACCGCGTCGCAAAGCTCCAAGAGGCCCTCGATACCGCGCTCATAGGAGTACATGCCGATCCAGTAGTCCACATGGCAATGCGCGTCAATTACCAGGCAGTCAGTGATTGGCTCGTCCGTGCCGCACATCTGGATGAAGTGGTCAGCTTCCATTACTTGCCCACCTCCTCAAGCAGGCGGCGCAGGTTGCCGGCGGCTATCATCTGCCGCTCTTGGGCCGGCCGCAGCGTCCGGGCCACCATAGACATTGCCTGGCCCAACTGATAGACAGGGGCACGGGTGCCGAATACTATCTGCTGAGGTCCGAATAGGTCGCAGAGACCCTCCAGGCCTCGCCAGCCCTGGTAGCCCGCCGTCTCAATGTGGAAGTTTCGGTACTTGCTCATCAGCGGATACCAGTTGCGTTCCCACTGATAGAGCTTGGGGTTGGTCAGGATCACCGGAAGGTCGGGATAGGTTGAGCAGATGTGGGCCAGGTCGTTCCACACCGGTGCGTGGTTTTCCCACTCGATCATCACTGGCATCCGCGCCTGCTCCAGTGCGCCGAGAAGCTCCTCATAAGCCCAGGGCATATAGTTATCACTGGAGCCCCAGATGCCAAAGAACAGCCGCGCCAGTTTGACGCCGACCGCAAGCATCCGGTCAACCAATACGGGACCAGGTGGCATCTGGGTGGTGTAGTGATGCATCACCACCCAGGCCGGGTGCAGCCGCTCCTTGCCGGCCAACTGCTTCATTAGATCGGTGTTGCCCAGGTCCCAGTCCCACCGATTGCCCCAGGCATGCCATACCACCGCCTCCGCCACGCCGAACAGGTCCATCTCGCGCAGCAGCCCCTCAGCGGTGTAAAAATGCCGGGGGTCGTGGTTCGGCACTGTGCCGATGCGGGCGTTCGCATCAAAGAATTCAAAGCGCATTGTAACCCCCGCCTTTTCGGTTACTTAGGAGCTTGCTACTTCCTCTTCCACAGTATGTAGCCCTTCCTGGGAAGGTCAGCTTGTCCGACCGGGTGAACTCAACAGTACGGGCTAAGGCCCTGAAACCGAGATTCTCCTATATGCTCTGTGGGTGGCTGTAACACTCCTTGCTCGTAACTACTCACCTTCTGGTAGTGTATTATAGCCCCCCGCACGCAAGATTGTCAACGATGGTCAGAACTTTTCGGGCCCCCAGCTGTCTTGAATAATAGACGCTACTCTCGCCGCCTACCTTGCACCAGGAACCACCGCCATGACCCGCCAGGAGCTACAGCAGTTCTCCCAACCAGAACTGATCGAGATCATCCTCCGGCAGTAGACCCTCATCGAGCAGTTGCAAGCGCGGGTGGCGGAGCTGGAAGAGCAGATCAAACGTCTGGGCAAGCCGCCCCAAGAGTGCACCAACTCCTCGGTTGCGCCCTCCCCAAGTCCCAAGCCCAATCGCTCCAACCCAGACAGCAAGCGGGGTCCCAAGCGCGGCCATCAGGGCCACGGTCGCAAGCGCCAACAGCCGAACGTGACCGTCGAGGGTCGGCCTCATCAGGACAATAGCAGTCACTAACCAACTCAGGTACAAAACCAAAATCCACCGCTGCTGACAGTTTACGCAGCAGATGGTCAGCGGGAATCAAGTCTTCATAGATCATGGCGAAGAAGCTGGCCTGAGGGCTGTGCTCACCTTGCATTGTCTAACCCACCTACCGACAAACTGTTCACGACTCGTGGTGATTCTAGCACAGTAGTTCCTTGACAGCAAGTCCCCCCCCCCCTGCTATAATAAGGGACGACTTTTGTAACAGTCTTTGTCTGCTAGTATTCTCGGTGGGAAACAGTACACTACGAAAGGAGAAAGCTAATGGTTATAAGTAGTTCATGTGACCTGCGATCGACCATCCTCAGGATCTGCGTGGTACTCGTCTCCCTTTACGTGTGCCAGCCGGCCGACGCCAGCCCTGTGCAGAACAGCGTCCTCTGCCCCGAGGAGCTTATCCGCGCGGTGCAGGAGAACGCCGAGCGGTTACCGTGGGCCGCCCGGATCCGCGACGATATCGTCGCCTCTGCGCAGCCGTGGATGGAGATGTCCGAGGACGAATTGTGGGGGCTGATGTTTGGCAATACGATCACGCGTTCGTGGATGGTCTGGTCAAACGGCCACTGCCCTGTGTGCGGCGAGCCGGTGGCGATGTACGGCTGGGAGATCGACGCCATCGAGCGGCCATGGAAGGTGCGCTGCCCGCGGTGCGGCGAGATCTTCCCGAAAAACGACTTCGAGGCGTTCTATAAGTCGGGCCTCGACGAGCACGGGGTCTTTGACCCCGAGCGGGCCGACCGGTCGCTGCTGTTTAACGTGAAGCACCCAGACCCCGAGGACCCGAGGCACATGTTCGGGGTGGACGATGGCGAGGGCTACGTCGCGGGGGATAAGCGCTGGCGCTTCATCGGCGCCTACCTCGTCCGTGGACCGTGGAAGCAGATGGTACTGGGTGGCATCCGCAGGCTCGCGGACACCTATGTTGTGACGGGCGATACCCGCTATGCGCACCGCGCGGGCATCCTGCTTGACCGCGTGGCCGACCTGTATCCGAGCTTCGACTACGAGCAGCAGGGCCTAGTCTACGAGCGCCCGCTGGGCAGCGGATACGTCTCCGTGTGGCACGACGCCTGCAGGGAGACGCAGCAGCTTGCGCTGGCCTACGACCAGGTCCGGCCGGCACTGGCCGACGACGAGCAGCTTGCCAGCTTCCTGGCGCAGAAAGCGGAGGAATACGACCTGCCGAACCCGAAGAGTACCCCCGAGGATGTGCTGGGCAACATCGAGGACGGCATCCTGCGCGACCCGCTAGCCCACCGCGGTAAGATCATCTCTAACTTCCCCCGCCAAGACATCGCCGTGGCCACGCTGATGGCGGTCCTTGACTGGCCGGACAACCGCGACCAGGTCATGGCCTTCATCGACTCGTTTCTGCAACGGGCTACTGCGGTGGACGGCCTGACGGGCGAGAAGGGCCTCGCCGGCTATTCGGCGTCCGTCATCCAAAGCATCGCGCTGTTCCTGGCGCGCTGGGAGCGCGCGATGCCGGGATTCCTCGAGGACGTGCTGGTCCGCCACCCACAACTTCATGACACCTACCGCTTCCACATAGACACCTGGTGCCTGTATCGCTACTACCCGCTGTCGGGTGACACCGGCCACTTCGCCGCGCCCTTCGAGCAGTACCGGGGCGTGCGCTTCCGCCGCCCCGGGATCGGCCCATCGATGTTCACGTTCATGTGGCACCTGTACGAGCTGACGGGCGACCCGGCCTTCGTGCAGATGCTGTACCTGGCCAACGACCAGGTCCTCCATGGCCTGCCCTGGGACGTCCTGGTACGCGACCCCGAGTCCGTGCAGCGTGGTGTGCAGGCGGTCATCGACCGTCACGGAGCCTGGCCGCGGATGTACAGTGTCAACAAGCGCGAGTGGCAGATCGCTATCCTGCGCTCGGGCCAAGACGACGATGCACGTGCGGCGTGGCTCGACTACGACAGCGGCACCGCCGGTCGGCCCCAGTTCGCTGGCCATGTGCACTTTGACGGAATGAACCTGGGGCTGTTCGCCTACGGGCTGGACCTGATGCCGGAGTTTGGCTACCCGCCCGTCCAGTTCGGCGGCTGGTTCACGGACAAGGTCGCGTGGTACAAGAGCACAGCCGCACACAACACGGTCGTCGTCGATGGCGGCAACCAGGTCGACGCGGCTGGTCAGACCACTCTCTGGGTGAACGGCCAGCGCGTGCACGTCATCCGCGCCTCCGCACCCGGGATGATCGGCGGCCAACAGTATGAGCGCACCGTCGCGATGATCGATGTCTCACCTGAGGATTTCTACGTGCTGGACATCTTTCGTGTTGTCGGTGGCACGGACCACGCGAAGTTCATGCACAGCCACTTTGGCACGATCGCGACGACCGGCTTAGATCTACAACCCAGCGAGGACTACGGCCATGGGGCACACATGCGCAACTTCCATACCGACGCCCACCCTGCGCCCGGCTGGAGTGCGACCTGGGACATCGAGGATCGTTATGGCCTTCTCGAGCCCGGCGCGCGGATGCACCTGCGGTACACTGACCTGACCGCGGACGCCGAAGCGAGCATCGCCGAGGCTTGGATCGTACCAGGCAGATCCTACTCCAGCACAGAGACCGCGTGGATCCCGCGTCTCATGATCCGCCGCCGCACCGACGAGGGGCCGCTGGCCTCCACGTTCGTCGGGGTCATCGAGCCCTACGAGCGCAGGCCTGTGATCGCCGATGTCCGCCGGCTCCACCTGCAGACGACTGACGGGGCCGCCTGGCCGGACTCCACGGTGGGGATCGAGGTAACCCTCAGGGATGGGCGCCACGACCTGTTTGTGGTCACGGACGTCGACAATCCGCTGGGCCTGGCGCCGAGTCTCGGCACCGGTGCACAGATTCTGCAGGACGAGTGGGGGCTGGCCCTCGATGGACAGTGGTGCTTCGCCCGCCTGAACGGCCGCGGTGAGCTTACTCGGCTGGCCGTCTCCGAGGCACGGTCAGTCGAGGTTGGACCGGTGCGACTGGAGCTTGAGGTGCCCGACTTGGTAGAGTTGACCTTCACTGATGGTCGGCCACAACTGGTCTGTGGGAGAGCATTACACATCGGCCGGCTGGTCATTGACGGCGAAGAGGTGCCCGTGCAGTAGGGCGCCCAGCCGGGCCACGCCTAAGATAGTCGGCGCCCAGATGGCGTGGCTGCTCCGACCCTACTTCACTGCCACCGAGGTGTTTATCCGTCCTCGCGCGGGCAACTTCTTCGTAGCAGTATGGAACACGCTTTGGCAGTTTCTTTCCGGGCAGGGATGGTAGGGGGAATATGTCTGCGTCGCCACCGCAATCGGCCAATAGGAGTACCAGATGGTCTGTAGTGCGCTACTATTTGGTGGAGCGCGGCAGGCTGTTTGAGCTCATCCGCCAGGCAGAGGGCCTGCCGTCTCTGCTTAGCCATATGGTAATTGTGGCCGGGCTGTTCTCCGCCCTGTACGGCCTTGCTGTGGGCCTATACGCTGGCGGCTGGCAAGTGCTGTACAATATTATCAAGTTTCCGTGGGTGCTGTTGGCTACGTTGGCCCTGTGCGTGGCCGCCTTGTATGTGCTTAATTCACTGGCGGGCAGCCGGCTGTCGGTTCTTCAAACTACGGCCGTGGTACTCAGCGCCATTCTGGTCACTGCCACTCTGCTGGCGGCGCTGACCCCGCCTTTGGCCTTCTTGATGTTGACTTCTTTGCACGATTACCCCCTGGTGATATTTCTTAACTTAGTCACTATCTGCATCGCCGGGACGGGCGGCGCTTCCTTTGCTCTGCAGGCCACGAAGGCAGTTCACGAAGACGAGACGGTCCGCATCCGCTGCTTGAAGCTAATAAGAATCTGGATGGTATTGTACGCGTTGGTTGGTCTCCAGATGCTGTGGCTGTTCCGTCCCTACTTCCGGACAACTGATGTTTTCGTCCGGCCGTTGGGCGAAGGCGGCAGCGCCTTCGAGGCTTTCGGGCGACTTCTTCTCAGTGTCGTTGAGACATTGTTATAATAAGGTCAACTCGAACGCTCACATATCGACTGCCAATGCTCGCTTGATTACGAGAATAACTCCGATATTATGATCAGGCTGCATTGCGATGCGGCGCCGAACTCCGGGTTCACTGTCTACTACCCCGACAGGCAAGGGGAAAAGTATGGAGTTACCGGACCTGCACCGGCGGTAATCAACGCCAGCCGTTGTGCGGCTCCGCTGATGTACCAAGGGATGAAAGAGGTGTTGACTGGCTACCTTACCGGGCGCGGAATCCACGGCGACTCGGCAACCTATATTGGCAGTCGACAAGGCGCACTGACCGGGTCCATCTTCTCTCAAGTACCGGTATTGACGATCGAAATGTGCGTCCTAACCAATGCCTCTGACGAGCAGTTTATTGTATCCCTAAGTGGTCAGCAACTGATGGTGCAAGCGCTACAGAGGGGCCTGGAGATTTATTTCGGTGAGAATTGACTGGCGGATGAGGATAGTGCGGTATGCTCGGAAGGAATTTAGGATAGGTCCGAAGAACATCTAACTGAGTAGAAGCCAAATGGCAAATTTTGGCTAACAAACATACGTCAACATTAGGAGGAATAGCTATGAAGATGCTTAGATTTGTTTGGGGGTTCGCTGTGACGGTTCTGGTTGTTTCCCAATCGCCTTGTATGGCGATCACGGTGGTGGTCAACGGTCAACCCCTGCCCGCGACCCCAGCTGCCGTTGAAGTCAGCGGTCGAGTTCTGCTGCCCATGCGAATGGTCTTTGAGGCACTGCAGGCCACCGTTGGCTGGGATGCCCAAACGCAGACTGCGGAGGCCGTTCGGGGGAATACGACGGTGCGTATGACTATCAATAGTCCGACTGCTTTTGTCAATGCCATGCCAGTTGCGTTAAGCGTTCCGCCCCAGCTCATCAAGGGGCATACATATGTGCCGGTTCGCTTCCCCGCAGAAGCCTTTGGGGCCCAGGTGGGATGGGAGCAGACGACTCAGACAGTCACGATCGCTCTGGCTGGATTGCCCGGCCAGCCGGTCTCAGGCCCCCAGGGAGGCGCACCGATCGTTTACTTCCCACGTAACGGGGACCTGGTCGGGACGCGCACCGAGCTCAGCATCAAAGCGACTCCCGGCGTACTGCAGGTTATTTGGACGGAGGTCAAACGCACGGACACCGGTGAGGTCCTGCGGACAGTGCCTGGCATTCGACACCTTCCGAAGGCAGACGGTACGTACCGGGGCGCCATCGCCACGCCGCGGGTGGCTTTAGGCGAGCGGGACACTGAGATTCACTATGAAATTCACTTCCGCAATGGCCCGAATGAAGGCGATCCCAAAACGACAGTTACCTGCTATCCGAACGACTAATTGCCACCCGCCCTGGAGCATTAGACAGGCGAAGCTATGGCGTAGCGTGTGGAGCGTGTTGGGCAAGGAGTTGACCCGTTATGAACTGTGCCTTCCATCCTTCAGCACCTGCGGCTGGCTATTGCCCGCGGTGCGGCCGGCCCCTTTGTGAAGCTTGCCTGCAAGCTACACAAAGCACGGGAGTCTGTTCGGCCTGCCTGGCGGGGGCGGTCCATCGCCGTTTTCCGACTGGCCTCATCGTCGGCATCGCGGTCGCCGTAATTGTGCTGATTATTTTGGTGGGGATTGGACTCGCTGGTTTCTTCTACTTTGTTGGTTCCCAACAGTCCGGCGAAGCTGGCCCTCCGATTACTGTGGAGAGTATGGATCAGACACTTCCCGAGCCGGCGGGGCCAGCCGCTCAGCCTGGAGAGGCGGCGGCCCTCGCATTCGCTTATGCTCGCCAGCCGGAGTGGGTCGCTGTCATCGTGTCGCATTCCGGGGACTGGCACAGTACCAACGTAACCATCGGCCCTTCAGTCGGTGACTGGCGCACTTTCCTGGACCTGCAGTGGAATGAAGAGTTAGGCCATTACGAGCTGGTGGATGAAGGTCCGATTGCATACGAAGAAGGGAAAGAGGAGATCCCAGACATCTATCAGCCCGGGGAGGAAGTGGCCCAGGAAGCAGCCCTGGGTGAGACTCCTGACTGGGTGGCCAAAGTGACCAGCCACTCGGCGGATTGGAAAACGGCGACGGTATGGATTGGGCCGCCTCAGTCTGAGTTTCTCGAAGCCGTCGAGCTGCGCTGGAACGATGAGCTGGACTGCTATGAGATAGTCGGGGCGCAGCCAGTCCCTTATCCCTGACCTACTCGGCTGACTCCTACTGGCCCCGCACCGGCCTCCCCGCCGCCACGAACGGCCTCAGGGGCGGCGGCTGCCTACTGACTTCTGTATCATGGTTGTCGGGACTGGCATGGACCGTCGCCACCGGTAGCCGTATGGGTATTCGGCACAGCATTACGCTCTGTATTTGCCCGGACGGGATCCAATAGGTTTGCGAAGCCTCGGCATTGTCACCGCATAGGTAGACGTCGCCGGTGGATCTTATCGCTCCAATACGCTTGATCACCGGTTCATCTTCGCCCACATCTGCCAGCACAATACTGCCTGGGTTCCAGCCTCGGCGGACAAATAACGTCCTGTCCCCCGCCTGCAAAGTCGGCTCCATAGAGATCCCGGTGACCTGTACAAACTGGATTAGTGGATGCTGAGCAGTCAACCCCCCCAAATGCAACATCGCTACCAGTGCCCCCAGTGTCAGCATCACCTTGGCCGTATTAATGATAATTCGCACTGCTGCTCCCCCTAGACACCCTCCAGACTGGTCCACCCATCTGTATAGCAGTGTTTCGGCAACTACTGGGGGGGACTTGAATAGGGGATGCTGGTTAACACAGATACGCAGATGGGGGACAGCACCTACTGGACCTCTGGATAGACAGTTACCGGGGAAGTCGCCACACCATCACACCGACTATTTGGGGGGAGCGAATCCAATATGCCTGTGAGACTTGCTTGTTATCTCCGCTTATGAAGATATAGCCATCCGTGGTGTACTGCACCCGCTTGATTACCGGCGCCGGTTCACCGACACGGGCCAGTATTATGCTTCCCACCCTCCAGGCCCGCCGGGCAAACAGCACTCGGTCACCCGGGTCCAAAGTTGGCGCCATTGAATAACCGCTGACCCGTGCCAGGCATAGCAATGGGTGCTCAGAACGCAGGCAAACCAGATGAACAATGGCCAGGATGCCCGCGATTATTACAAGTATCTTTCCTATGTTATTGACAGTCCGCATAGCTGTCACTCTGGTATTGACTCTCGTACTATCTTAAATGGTCTGTCCCATTCCTGACAAGCTCGCCCTTCCCAGCAAGATAGGCAGCAATCCCTCGCAGGTGGCCTTTCAACCGCATCCAATTAGAGGTCAACCGACGCGGCATCGATATCAAGCGTACTACGTCGGTGAACAGCAGGGTTAGTAGATACCAGCCAAAGGCTGCTTTGTTAAGGAGTCGTTGGGGCATATTATTGTGGAAGTGGTAAGCCAGATTAATTATCTGTTTGGTCGCAAACCGTTCTGGGCTATAGGCGTGGGGGGTGGACCGGGGGTAATGCCACAACCGGGCTTCGGGGGTAATAAGCAAATTATAATGTTGGCCCACCCGGTAGGAATGCTCAACGTCTTCGAAAAGTGAGTAACCGCCATAGTCCTCGCAAAACTTGAACTCTTCCATAACTTCCCGTCGGAAACTCGATACACCGCCACCCAGCCATTGTACCGCCTGGACATCTCGGACGGCGTGATAGTTCATCTGATTTACCCCGGAAGGAAAAACTCTTCCATGGCCCCAACTAGGAGTGCCCCTAAGCAATTCGGCTACCGCCCGGGCTAGGCCAATAGGCTCATCGTTGACAATTATCCCACCGACACCCCCGATAGTATGTTCAGGGTCCGCTTCATACAGTTCCACAATAGCCTCGATATAACGGGGATCTATCACCACATCATCATCCAAAAAGAAGATAATGTCTCCGGTACACTGGGCAACACCCAGATTGCGAGAGCGGGCCTGGCCCCGGGGACCTTCCTTGGGCAGGTAGGTGAAACAGGCTCCGGCAGATTCAACTATTTGCGCCAGAGGTTGCCAATCTAACTGACCGTCATCTACAATTATTATCTGGCTCGGACGACGAGTTTGGCGCAGCAAGGAGGCTATACACCGGTGCAGTTCCTCAGGCCGGTTGTAAGTAGGGATTACCACACTGATGGAGAGCGGCAAGTCCTGGGGTCGACGAGGTCCGGCAGTTGAACCGATCATCAACGGTCTACGGCGTCCTCTCTTGGCTATCAGTAGCCAACTCGCCGGGGATAGGGATGATTAGTGCGTACAAGATCGCAAATAGCAAGCCTGCGGCAAAGGCTGCCACGGTGCTGGTGCGAATATGGGGACTGCTCTTGTGCTCCGGGGGGATGGCTGGGTCCAAGACCACAAAGGCAGTGCTAGCCCGGTACTCGTCAATGGTCGCCTGTTCATACTCCATTCGCAGCAGTTGATATATCTGCTCTTTAATCGTCACTGCTCGCGATTTGCGGGCATGTTCGGTCTGAGCTTCAGGCATCTGGGAGATCTCGCCCACGACTCGCTCGATAGCCGCTCCCAGGGCGGTAACTCGCGCCTTTGACCAGGCTATCCGCAGACGAGCCTGCAATATCTCCTCTATAAGCTGGTCGTAGGCCGGGCTAATCGCCTCGGTACGCTCCTGGGTGACTAATTCCTTTTCCAGGGTCTGGCGCAAGTCAGCAGTAATGCTTTCTATTTGGGTCTGATAGCGACGGACGTCAGGATGTTTTTCCGACTTGCCCTCTACCTGGGTTTGTAAAGCCAGTTGGGTCTGGGCTTCCGCCAGTCTTCTTTCCAGAGTATTGATGAGGGGGTTGCGCGCGGTTACCCGGCTGGCTTCGCGAGTCTGGTCAACTGCCTCCAGTTGTCCCTTGGCGGTGTTCAGCTTGTGCTGGGCGGCCTCGGTCTCGATTATGGCGCGCTCGCGGTCTACCCGTAGGTCCACCAACTTCTGGGTGACCGCGGAGGCGATGGTCATAGGAACCACTACACCGCTGGTCTCCTGCCAATCGCGAAGGTCTTCCTCAGCCTCGGATAGGGTGTGCTGGGCCTCGGTTACTCGTCGGTCCAAGAACTCACGTCTGGCGCGGGCGGCTCGTCTGAGGAACTGCGTCTGTACCTTCTCTAACTGTTCAGTGTAGCTGTTAGCAATTGCCGCCGCCATGCTTTTATGCTCCCAATCAGCATTAGGACTGCGGTCCGTTATCCAGGAAGTGCCAGTAGTCGTCACACTAATGTTCACCCTGTACTGGATGATGTTACTTTGGATTTGAGTACGACTGGCCAGTATCTGACGTACCTGCCTATCAGTTTCGACTCCAAAATAATTCTTTAACTGGAGTTTTTCGATCACGTCATCCCTGACCGTGCGGCTGGTTAGGACCGTCCCAACTTGGGAGAAACCCGACGGTGTTCCTAACTGTGAAGCCAACTCGCCCGCCAGCAGCCGACTAATCCCGCTGGCTACCCGTGAGCCCGTAGAGGCTGCGGTGAATAACAAAGTGGTCTGCGCAGTATACTTGCGTGGCAGTATAACAGTGCAAGCTACTCCGGCCACAAAGGCGGCCAGCACTGCCCAAATTAGAATAGTCCGCAGCCGCTGCCGGATGCGCTGCAGCGCCTGGGCAACAGAGAGCTCTGGTCCTATTATGGAAGAGGTCGGTTCCTTATTCATTGAATTGATGGGGGGTTGCTGTAGCAAGATCTTTGTAAACTTGCTGATATTTCGCCGCCATAACAACGGCACTATAGTGCGTGCGGGCTCGGCGCTGAGCCTGTTGCCCCCAGGAGGCAGCCATAGCTGGGTCTGATAGAACCTGCCCAAGAGCTTCGGCTAGCGCCTCAGGGTCTTTGGGCGGTACCAAACGCCCACTAACCCCATCCTGGATTACCTCCGGCACTGCCCCCACGGCGGTGCTGACCACGGGCAGCCCGACCATCATCGCCTCTAACAAGGCCATAGGTAACCCTTCCCAAAGCGATGACATGACAAAGCAGTCGGCGGCATTCATAAGGTCTATGACGTCATCGCGAGCTCCAAGCAATCGGACATATTTATGGAGGCTCAGATTATTAATCATCTGCTGTAAGTTAACCTTCTGCGAACCTTCGCCGACAATCAAGGCCGCAAAATCTAATTTGTGGTCGGCCAATAAATGGACCGCTCGCAGCAGATGGGGATAATTCTTCTGCTTTTCCAGACGACCAACACTAAGTATCACTGGAATCTCCGCAGATAGGCCTAGCTCAGTCCGTACACTTGGGCGGCTTCGCTGATGGCCGACCTCGATGCGCTGCTCGTCTATGCCATTAGCTATTACCACAAGCTGTTCCCAATTGTGCAAATAGGGCGAGAAGCTCTGCCTAACAGCTTTAGAAATAGCCACTATGGTCCCCGGCCAGTGATGCATCACCCAGCGATGGACCCGTGACTGGCAACGGCGCAGCCGATTGTCCTGTTGGTAGTAGTAGCCGGCTATATTATGCAATGTGGTTACTAATGCGGGCTTGCCGACAAACTGGCGCATGCCCCAGCCGTATAGGTCCGAGACCGGCAAATGAGTATGCAATATGTGTGGGCGGAACCGGCGAATCAGCGCAGCCAACCCGGGGCCCCGGACTAGGTCAAGGGGATGACAGAAGCAGGGCGAGACAAACTCTACCCCAAGCTGATCAATCCAATGGCGAGCCTCTTGCCGATTCAGGAGGGCACATACCTGGTATTGCGTCTGCTGCTGGTCGCTTTGGACAATTAGGTCCCGAATTACCGTCTCTGCCCCACCATATTGGTAAGTATTAACCAAGTGCATCACCCGTATAGAATCGTTGGCATCCGCCATAGCTACTGCCGCTACTCCTGTAGAATGTGACGATAAATCTCCTCGTAGGCCTCTACCATCCGGGAAATATGGAAGTTAGTCTCAATGTACCTGCGGGCGGCCTTGGCCAACCGCCTTCGGCGCGGCTCATCCTCATAAAGCTCGAGCATCTGTTGGGCCAATGCCTCACAGTCCCTTGGCTCGGTTAATATCCCAGTGTCGTTATCTTCAATGAAGTCCGGGATTCCCCCCACTCGGGGAGCTATAACTGGTACTCCCAAGGCCATTGCCTCGGCGAGGGCAATCCCAAAACCCTCATAGATTGCGGCTGAGACGAACATGTCGGCAGCATTTAGTAAGGCTGGGACATCAGAACGTTTCCCCAGGAACCTAACATTCTCCTTCCTGGACAGTTGTGCAGTCTGTTGCTGCAGGGCAGGGCGGGCTGAACCTTCGCCCACCAACAGCAGCACCGCTTGGGGCTGGCGGCGCAGGACCAGGTCAAAAGCCTCCAGCAACTTGTGTTGACCTTTCTGGTACTCAAGCCGACCCACACAAATATACACCGGTGTGTCTTCTGCCAGACCTAGTTCCTGCCGTACCCCTGAGCGGTCCCGGTCGACTGCGGCCCTCAAGCGCTCACAGTCAACGCCATTGTACACCACCCACATTGGTGACTTATTACCCAACTGGAGTTCAATATCCTCAGCTACTGCTTGGGAAATAGCCGCGTAATATCTAGGGAACAGCTTACTAACATACTTGTAGACTATAGCTTCAAATCGACTAAGGGCCACCCCCGGCTCAAAGTAGTGAGGCGCGGTATTATGAATGGTGGTTAATACTCGCCGGCACCCGGTTAGTAGTGATAGAGGGGGCCCCACCAAATCGGAATACCGCAGATGGGTATGGACAATATCCGGCCGACTGCGAGCAATAATGCGGGCGGCTCGTCCTAATCCAATCAGGTCATAGGGGCTTTTCAGTCCGGCAATATGCACCGGTACGTTAGCCTTGCGGATAGAATCCTCGTGCACACCCCCGCTAAACAGACAGCAAACCTCGTACTGAAAGTCTGAATCTTGCGCCCAATCAAACCACGAAGCCAATAGCTGTTCGGCCCCTCCACGGTCCAGAGTGTGAACCAGATGCAGGACTCGGGCACGTGTTTTGCCTTTGGTTGCTTGATTACGATAAGACCTCGACACCGTCTATGTCCCCTGATTGGCTGGAATGTAACAGTTTATTCTGCTTTTCTACCACTACGGCAGTGGCTACGATGAGGCCCATCATCGCCCAGAGCATAACATCCTGCAGGGTGTTGAGCGTAAGGGCTTGAAGGTGGAAAAAGGTCAGAGCTATAAGAACCGCCCCCAATACCGTCTTAAGGTAGTCATCCGAAGTCCGCCGGTAGGCCCGCACCCCCATTGTTACCACTGAGCCAATCATCAGCAGATACCCGATCAAACCGACTATGCCAGTGTCCAACATTATTTCTAAGAACATATTGTGAGCATATCTCAGATAGTAGTACCAAGTGCGCGAGACCCCTATCCCCACCCCAAATAGGGGATGCCTACCAAATACCTGCCAGGCATATCCCAGTTGTGCAATTCTAGGTGCCTTACCCGTGATGATTTGTACAGGAGTCTGCACTAAGCGATTCCATTGGGGCAGCCAGAGCCACTGGGGAACCGTAATTATTATAGCCAATACTACTAAGCCCAACAACAGGGCTGTGAGAAGGACTGCGCGACGGCTAATATGTCGCCTGAAGATAAATAACCCTAAAGGCAACACTGCCGCCAGAGCTAGGAAAGCGCCGCGTGAGAAGGCTAATATGAAATTAGTACATAGTAGTAGTATGAGTACCCCTTTTAGCCAAGGATTCACCGTAGGGTAACGCAATAGGAAAACTAAGGCGAATATTAAGTAGATGCCCACGTACATGCCATAGAAGTTTGGATCGGTATGCAGATAAGCCAGGCGTGGAGTCAGTCCTGCCGGGATGGGAACCAATTCCGTAAATATCTGGCGGGTAATAAATAGTAACATTACAATCAGGCCCCCGATAGCCAGCAACCCCATACTAAGGCCCGCGGCATTGATGGCCTTACGCAGTGCCTCTTTGCTGTGTAACAGTCCGCGAATCGCTATGTATAATAGCACCAGCCAGATCAGAGATGCAGATTTGCGCATGCTCCAGTAGATATCCGAGGAAGCTGAAAAAGACAGCAGACAACACGTCAAGAATGCAACTATGCTCAGGTCAGCCCAATTGAGTCGTAGCGCCGGGATTTTGCCCGCCGCCCGATACCATAGGAGCATCGGCAGCGCTACCAGCGCGACTGCATGGTAGGGACGCAGATAGAATCCCACATAAGGAGCCCGACTAATGGGTAGCACCATTGCCAGAAGGATTACTAGTACGTACGGACAGCTCAGGGTCAAGGCTGCAGCGCCTAGGAGCACAACCACGCTCACCGCTGCCCACGGCGACTGACAGGCTACCAATGCTAAGGTAATTATTGCCACGGCCGGTAGCAGAGAACCTGTCCAAGGCTGGATGCGCATAGCAATATAATTTGCCTGGTGTGGCATGATAATCTCGAAAACGTACTGAGCCGGAATTCCCATTTAGACCTGGGTAGGTCTGCTCAGGATGCAATTCGCCGTCTCTGAGCGGTTCACCTTCCGCATAAAGGCAGTAATTCTGGGACAAGGGGTATGAGAGCAAAATTGAGGGATACTATTTGTTTAGGGTAATGATTTCTTGAGATATTCAGCCCCGCGATGAGCAGCATCCTTCACGGCGGGTATCTTGCCCTCCAAATAGCTTCTTATGACAGGGCCTTCCTCCAAGACCCGTGATACTGTACGCGAAACTACCTCGGCATTCGCCAGGTCTTGTTTGGCTATAACATAGTCTGTGTGCCCGAAAAGATATTCATTGATCCCCAGGGCCTTACGGCTGTAAGCGATCGAAATAGTAGGCACTGCGGTGGAGAAGCCAGCAATAGTTGCGTGGGTCCTAGCAGCAAGTAGGAGGTCACATTGCGAAATTACAGACTTAATCTGCATTGCATTAAGATGATAGGGCACAATCTGCACCTGGTCATCTCGCGCGATGAGTTGTGATAGCCGTTCCAGGCAAACCTCGTCACCGGGAATACTGTCCGTCGAGGCCACGTGTAAAATCAACAGGAGTTTCGCCCCCAGCTTGTCAATAAGATGTTGAGCCGTCATCACAATGCCCTGGATCTTTTCAGGAAACTCGTTGTTTAGTGGGGTAACCAGGGGACTGAGGTTTATGCCGACCAGAGGGCCCGACTCGTGTTCGTAGACAGGAGCGTCATCCGCCGTAGGCAGCAAAAAAGCTGGATCGGCGACCTGGTAGACGCCCTCCACAATGCCATGTTCCGCCAGTTCCTCAACAGTGGCATAATCTCTGGTGCTTATCATATCTGCTAACTTCACTGCCTCTATGAGCGGCTTACAGAGGACGCCGTTGACCTCAAATGGACCGATTGAGGCCGCCCAGATAACCAGGTACTTGCCGTATTTCTTAGTCAGACGGTTCAGATGAATAAAATACGCCGGTGGAAACGCATAATCCAAGGTGTAATTGTCCCCACCGATTGAAACTACAACATCAGCCCAACGCAGGGCATCTCGTGTAGGTCCAAATATGATATCCCAATAACCAATAGTACGCGCCGCTTTTCGCAACAGCCGGGCCCATAGTCGGCGAGACAACCACTGAGCAGAGACGATATCAATCCCCTCAACCATACACCGCTGCCGGTCTTCGGCAGCGGAGAAGGAGCTCAGTCTAATCTCACAACCCGGAAAGGCCTCGCGCAGGATGCTGACTGTTGATATGACAATGGCCTCGCAGCCCCGGTTGAAGAAGCCACCATGTCCTGCCAATAAGAAACGCTTCATCGTATTTTACCTCCTGCCTAAGACTCTTTTTGCGGCTCTCAAGCTCCTTGAGACGATTCGCTTCTCGAGACGACCGGCGGCAGCCCAAAGCCTGAGCAGGCCAATTCCTATCTGCCGTCTGAGGCCACGTCCCCGCACGAGTACTCTGGCCAGATACATATTGAAGTCGGCACAGCGGCCCGCTATCCTGGCTCGAACCGGTACGCTTGAAATCTGATAGTGGTCTACCACTGGTATGCCCCGGGTCCGCGCCCTCGCTATGCGCACGCTATTTTCATACAACCTTTGACTCAGCGCACCCTGCTGACTTGCTATTACCCGCTCCGGCTCGATTGGCTCTAGCACAATGCGCCCGGCCCGCACTTCGCGTTTAAGTAGATCATCGATTTCGGGCGAGCGCACTACGACCAGATTGGTCCCTCGTGGATCATCAGTATACTGGGGCAGCCAGGCGTCCATCAGTGTCACATCCGAGACATCAGCAAACAGGTCCTGGCAGTACAGACACCCGTTCAAACACAAGTAGCGGCCGCTCCACAGACCGCTCACCAAGTTGCTGCTGACAGGCAAGGGGCGACCTTGTTTGTCAGTCTCATACGCTTGGAACCGGAAGTCACTGCTACGTTGCGTACCTATCTTTCCGCGATAGGAGACCCCAGTCACGGCGTCAAGACGGCAGCCACTCGCGCCCACTAGCACCTCCGTGTAAGCAGCCGAAACCATGTGCCCACAAGTTAGGCCCAATAGGAAGGAGAGGCGCTCCTGCAGCCAGGGGTACTGCTGGCTGGCCAGCCGCAAAGCCCTGATCGTACAGGGCAGCGCCACCACGGCATAATGTTGAAGTGACCCGGTGCGTAGCTCTCTGAGAGCATCTGCGATTGTAGTGGGATAGTATTTGGTGCCGGCGGCTGCTAACACAGCCTCTGAACTCCGCACCCACGTTGCTTCGAAAAGCCGCCCAGGGTCTCCGGTGGGTCTAATCACCAGGATGGCTTGCACTAAGTTGCTCTCCAGCACAGAGCGGAGCAGACGGGTGGTTAGCCCTCCCGAAGCGGCGGTGGCTCTTTCCGGCTCAACCGTTGAGTAGCCGACATAGGTCGCTGCAAACTGACCAAGGGGGTTCGCTTCGCTCGACAACGGACCCGGCGGAGTGTTGAGGAACGGGCATACCTGCAGGCAGGCTTCACACTCAGTACAAGTACCCGCGAGCTGGGGGCGATACTGCCCCTGGTGCCATTGCATAGTCAGCACAGAGCAAGGGGCCGTTCCAGCGCAAACACCGCATCCGGAACAGATGTCATATTTTGCCGCCCATTCGGCCGTGTTCCTGATGGAGTTACTTGGCATAGGACTTTATTGATTTTCCTCTAACAATAATTGGTGCGAAATGCTCGTGACGCTCGTATTCTGAAACTTTGAGCCAACTTTGATGGGGGCCTTATTCAGCCGAGTGGCCAGGGCTTCGCCATCTTAGCCGCCTCCATAGGTCTGCTATCACCGGGTAGCCTGCTTTCTGCAGCATTGCGAAGCAGATTGGGAAATACAACAAGGCAGCCACCAATATCCGAATCGCTGAGAATTTCAGGCTGTACTCACCGTGATGATACCATAGGATTGGCACTATCACAACACCAGCGAGGATTGCAATCCCTAACTGGCGGTTGATATCGCGCCAGGGCATAACTGAGGACCAGCGGTGGCCTGTGAATCGACAAATGAGGATTATACACACCAGGCCGATAGTGTAGTAGCCGACCACATAGGCGACGGCGGGTCCGCTGAGGCCGATGACCGGCATCAGGGCAAGGGCAAGGATTACCGCGACTAAGCTGCTGACAATGTGGGCGAAAAGAATCTCCCGGGACCGGCCCATCGCCTTGAGTATCCCCCCATAGAAACCGACACGCAGGGGCATAACACACAAGTAGATACGAAAGATTGTGATGCTTTCCATGTACTTGATTGAAAACAACACCACGATAATATCCGACGCCATCAGAACGAGGAACACGAATGTTGGCAGAATTAGGCCAGAGAGGCGGCAAATGGCCTGGTGCCATAGCTCGATCATTTGTCGGATATCCCCGCGCGCGAACCGCTCTGCCAACGTCGGCATCAACCCGGTCGCCGTAGACTCAGTAATGGTAGTTACCATGGGCACCTGAGTTGCACCCATGCGAAAGATCGCGACTTGCGCCGGGGAGGCCAACAGGCTGACAGCCAGGGGCCCGATTTGCTGCAGCAGCGTGTTGCTCGCTCCCGCCAAACTAAGGTGTGCCGAGTAGCCGAGAATACGATAGACGGAGATCGACTCGCCTCGCGGCAGACGAAACCACTGGGCCACTATCCAGCTGCTTGCCCAGATCCACAGGGGGATCATCGTGACGACGATTGCCAGCGTGATTTCCTCCAACCCACCACCTACGGCCATACCATAGATCGCCGCGACAATGATAGCAACTGTTGCCATCACCTGGTAGGCGGCAGCCATCTCGTGACGGCCACGGGCAACCAGGTAATTAGAAAAGTGCTGTACTGATGTAGCCAATAAGATATAGGCCGCAAACAGCCGCAGCAAGGGTCCCAGCGCCGGGTTGTTGAAGCGTGCAGCAATCCACGGGGCGCTAACCGCTACTGTGAGACTCGCGACCCCGGCGACGGCACCGATGCACATAGAGATGAAAACCAGAAGTGACCGTTGCTGTTCTCGTTTGAGCGAAGGCACGAAATATAGCAGGCTACTGACTACCCCGGAGAACACCAGTCCGGCGATAAGCCCGTGGACCAACCAGAGCTGCTGGTAGGTGCCCATGTCCGCGGTGGTTAGGTAACGGGCCAGAAGAATAACCAGCAGAATATTGGCCGCACTCCGTGCAACATTGCCGGCCGTATATAGTATGACGCGAGCGGAAAGCGGGCGAGCCATCAGGTCAGACCCTCTCCATTCCCAGCGCCGAGGTTGAGGTAAGCCCTGTGTACCAGGCAGTCCCAGATACCACGCAGACAGCCGCGCAGGCGCGCGAGAATCCGGAGCAGGTGATGCGGTTTCAATAGCAGAGCAAAAGACTCCGCCAGAATCGTCGCCACGAGCATCCAGGCGAAGGCAATACGGTTTACCGGGCGCTTCGGCATATTCCGTGCGAAGTGGCACCACAAGTTTACGATTTCCCTGTATCCAAACTCATACGGCTGCAGACGGCTCGCCGGGGATTGCATGTGCGCCAGGCGAGCACCAGGCGTAATCAACAGGCGATACTTGCGCCTCATATGGTAACAGTGCTCGAGGGTTTCATAGCCGGCGAAGCCCTCGTAGGAAGGATAATCGAGCTTCACCGACTGGCGATAGCTGGCTGCACAGCTTACCAGCCACTCCACTGATTGCACTTCCCGCACCGCCTCGTAATTCCCCTGATTGAAACCGCTGGGAAAAACGCGACCATGGCCCCACAGGGGATGGCCGCGCCACAATTCGTACAGGCGTACGGACAGCGACAGGTGCGCATTGGTAATCACCCCGCCCACTCCACCGATTTCTCCGGCCTGGTCCGTTTCATATACCGCTAGGGTCTCGGCGATGTACTCAGGCTCCAGTATTACGTCGTCATCAAAGAAGAAGACTATATCGGCTTGCGCAAGCTGCACGGCGAAATTGCGCGAGCGGGCCACGCCCGGCTGGCCAAGCTTGCGGTGATAAATGAAGTCAATCGGAGTGCTGGCGAACATTTTCCGCAAGGCTGCCTCGTCGGTCTGGCCATCGTCAATGACAATTACCTGGTCAGGCAGATGCGTCTGGGTCAGCAGCGACTCCAGACAGCGCCGCAGATCATCGGGACGGTCCCGGGTAGGAATGATCGCAGCAGTGGTCAGCGACATTAGCGGGTCCTTCCTTACGAGGTGATTATTATTCTGTTACTCATGTCAGATATTTATAGCAGCTCCCCGATAGGAATCGGGTCTCATTGCAGTGATCACCTTGCGACGGCGGTGCTGGAACGCGCAATCCCGGATGCCACACAGCCACTTAAACATCCAGCCCCAAACGATGTGGCTTGAGAACCAGAACGAAGGACGCCATCAGAGTGACTGAGGTTCAATCACACAATATCACACATTAAGTATCATCATCAGAATGTAGGCTACTACAACCTGCGCTGCCTCCAGACACAGGCGTCCTACGCCCACACTCATATAGGCAATTGGGTACTTCAGGAAGCGAGCTATTCGGCATCAACAGTATAGTCTTCTTTGCTGCCCTACTCAATTCCTTCCAATGCGGGTACTTTTTATCACCCTTTACCGTTTCTGATAGTGACCATAGCGGAGGGCGTCGCCCCATAACCATAGCAACGCGGCGGTATATTAGGATGAACTTTTCAAGCAGCTGCTTGTAGTCAACGATATTGCCCCAATCCTAGGGATTATCGGAGGAGTACTAATCTAACCCCGGAGTTAACCAGCGCTTCTTTTGACCCTCAAACCGCTCCCGGCTGAGCATATCCCAGTATGATGCTTCCACTTTGCAGTGGTGACTCAGGCGTTGGGTTAAGGGGGCAGGTCTCAAGTAAAAAGGGCTAACTACACATTCATTGCACAGGTGTGATGATACAGCGCAGGCGAAGCGGAGCCTCCAGGACGTCCGCGTTAGCTCCAGCATCATAAGACTCACTATGTCCGCGTACGCGCTCAACCAACTCCTCCAGCGCTTAGGCTTGCCGCTGCAGGCCTCCGCGGGCATGAACCGACAGGGATATGCAATGCGCTCGCGGCTGCACCGCGGGATCCAGGGCTGTCAGGGCCAAGCACGAGTCGGAGCAATACCCCCAGAAGGTCTACAGGGCCCGGGAGTGAATTAGCCATTACATTGGCCGTTTGAACCAGATTCTCGGCCGTTCCGGAAGTCTGTACAAGGTCGCCGCGCTGGTCGCCAGGCGCGCGCCTGACGATTACCTTTCTGCCCGGTGGGACCATCCTGACGTGATATAGACTGCCGTTTGAATGGTCTACAGATACTGGTATTTCAATCCAACGTGGGAAGAGTTTGCCCCGCAACTGCCGATCTACGATAAGACACCGGTGTTCGCGACCATGACCCGGAACTTCGGGCCGCTGCTGGTGTATTTAGGCGGTCACCCGGAGCATACCAGTCGCGACCATGCCTTCTTCGGCGGCGAGCGCTTCCAGAAGAACATCGTAGCCATAAACGACACGCTCCGCGACTTGGAGATAGTGGCGGACTGGAGGGTCAAAGACTCCTCAGGACAGACGCTCGAGGCCGGCCAGGAGAAGCTCTCTCTGGAGCCGGGATAGATCGTGTTCCAACCGATAAGTGTGGAGCCGCCGCAGGTAATGGGCAGGACCGAGTGCTTTATAGAACTCGTCGCCTCCTCGGAGGGCGAAGTCCAGCAGCGTGACCACTTTGACTTCCAGGTTTTCCCCCGCCCATCGTGCCCCCGGCTGGTAGGCCGGCTGCCCGCCGCGCTGGGAGTGGTAATCATCGTAGATCTGGTAAAGATCCAGCTCCCCGACCACATCGCGGATAAAGTAGGCCAGATGGCCCTCTTCCAGCCAGTCATTGAGGTCAGGCGGCAGTAGCAGTTGCTGATGCCGACTGTAGTCTTTGCATCTTTTCATGATACCCACATCATAACATATTTGGGCGCTGGCAAGAAGTTCTCCGACAGGCTGCTAGACAAGACCAGTTGAGGTTTGTGCTTTCCGATATGGAAAAACAAAGGGCTGAAGATGACGCACGCTGGTGCGTACATCTGGTGCGCCTTGGCTCACGTGAACCGATAGAAAACCTCGGCAATGTGGCCCAAGATGATGCCTGGCAGCTTAAGCCTAACTCGTGGCATTGTTCGTGTGCCGAACTCAAAGAGCGCAGCACCACCAGCGAAGATAGCTGAATTGTAGGGAGTGGTACGGCCCCGCCATCGGTTCTTAAGGCAATTTTCTAGATATTCAGGAGGTGTTTCGGGCTTATGTCAATCTGGGTAGTTAGAGCCGGAGAGGGCAGTGAAATTATTGAGGAAGTACGTGCGAAAGATGTGATCACCATTGGGTGGCCAGCCATGGGTGACTGCTCCGGGTACCAATCGCGCGAAGACTTCCGGCAGGCCTACCGCGAAGCGTATCCTGAAGACACCAATCCCTACCGCATCGGCCTCCAGGCGGGGCAAGTGTACCGCTTCGTGCGCGAGATAGCGGTGGGCGACACGGTGATGACGCCCGATGGGCCGGTCCGTGAGATGCTGATCGCGCGAAGTCACCGGGGAATACGAAGCCGCCCCCGGAAGAACAGCCGCCCGAGGAGCAGGTCAACTTCTATGAGGACACCAGGGCGAAAGCTGATGAACTTATCTCGGATATCATCGCGGGGATAGACCCCTACGACTTTCAGGACCTGGTAGCAGCAGTGCTGAGGGCGATGGGCTTCCGTACAAGAGTCAGCCCCCCGGGGCCCGGCCATCTAGCGGCGTGGTTGACACTCCGGGGCTGATGCACAGTGCGGACTGGCCTTCGACATTGGTTCGTGGCTACTCAAGTCAGACTATCTCTGTTTGTCTGGGCCTACAATCTGGGTAACTTCCTGCGGCGGTTCGCGCTGCCCCCGCAGATGGGCCGCTGGAGCTTGACGACCCTGCGCGAGAGGCTGGTAAAGATCGGGTCTCGGCTGACGCGTCACGCCCGACAAGTAATCTTCCAGATGGCGCAAGTGGCGGTATCCAAGGAACTCTTTGAGCAAATTCTGGAAGGAATTTGGGCTTTAGCGCCCGGCGCCGGGTGACTATGACCTCACTGTGGCGAAGGATGGGCAGTTCTACTGATGCCCAGGCGGGACTGCGTCTGCTATCGCCCAAAAGCAGTCATGCTTGTTCAATTCGGGGCAGAATCTTCTTCAGAGGTCTTCCAATCTCGGGTTTTGTTAGCTAAATGATCCGCAGCAGGAGGAATCAGTGCAGTAAACAGAGAATACTACACCCAGTAACAAAGCATATGGGAAATCGCGGGTTATGAGAGCGTAGATGCCCGAAAGGGGCGATAACCTTGAGAAGGTCCATTTGGGTGAACACCCTGACACTTGCTGCATTACTTGTATCGGTATTATCGGTTGGCGCTGATGTAGTGATTGACTTTGAGACATTGCCGGCGGGGGAGAACGTGTACAGCCAGTACAGCAATTTGGGCGTCACGTTCGTCGGCAACCCGCGCGTCTTTGAGCCTGAAGTCGCCACCAGGTCAGGCAGTAAAGCCCTCACTGAATATCACCCTGGCGACGAATTTGGCTACATGCTGGCAATCACCTTCAGCGCTCCCCAATCGGGCGTGAGCATGTTTGTAGGGCTGATCGGTCCCACAGGCGGCCGTCAGGTGAACGCTGAGCTGCGCGCCTATGGGTCCGGCAACAACTTACTCACCAAGCAAAACCGGGTGCTCGATCCGGGGCCCCAGCACATCACAACCCTGATGAGCGTGCAGACGCAAAACAACGCCATCGTCAAAGTCGAATTGCAGTATCAGGGCGGCTATTTCGCGACCATTGACGACCTGACCTTTACCAGTGCAGGCCCAGCCTCAGGCCAGTCAAACCCATAATGAAGAGCCGCCCGTGAAGCTGGCTGTCGCCCGGGGACACTTCTCAAGACTAACTCAGATTTCCAATGGCGGCCCGTTTGGCAGTGCCAGGGGGAATTCAGATGCGTGTCTTTGTGAGCTCCCGAATAAGCGATGACGAACTTGCAGACGAGCGTAGGACAGCCTATGAAACGCTAAGTCGCTGGCTAGAGCCTGTAATGTTTGAGTATGCACCAGCGGCGCCAAAACACGTTAAAGACTGGTGGCGCGAGGAAATTGCGACGTGCGACCTATTCGTGCTCGTGCTTCATCGGACATTGCGTTGGGCGGTATTCGACGAGTGGCAAACCGCGAGAAGGCACCTGGGAGACTCAAGCATATTGGTATTCCTCAAGGAACCTGAGCTCACACGCAATGGGCAGCTAGAAGTGGATGAACAGAAGGGGGAACCTTCGATCTCGCAAGGCGATCAGGATTACTTTCATTCTGTTGTTACGAAACCGAAGCAGGGCGAAATCGAGAGTTCCGAACAATTCGCTGAAGCCTTGATGCAGGCCCTATACGCTATCCCTGGTATCGACAGTGAGCCGTTGAGGGTTTTGCATAAACTGAGACAGGTGTTCGTGGCACCAGTCGGTTTTGATGATTATGCTGACCAGCTCAGAGCGAGTCGGCTTGTCTTCCTGACGGGGCCACCTCATATAGGCAAGACTGCGACAGGTCTAATGCTGCTCGAGAAAATGCAGCAGGAGGGCGCAGTCGCAAAGACCCGCCGGTTCGCCAGCATCGAAGAGGTGCGTGCTGCGAGGAGACTGGAGTCTGCAGGTATACTGTTGGACGACCCATTTGGTCAGGGAGGAAAGTTTTTCACAGTTGCGCCAGATCCGGAAATTATCCTCCAACTCAAAGGAGCGAACATAGTTGTTGTCACGTCTCGGGAGGAGGTTTTCAACGAGGCTCGGGAAAGCACGAGACTGGGCGAAATGATAGACGACAGTACCGTACTGAGGTTCTCGGAAGATAGTTACTCGGAATTGCAGTTGGGCGAGATACTCAGGCGGCACTGTGCATATATGCTGCGGGATCATTACCCTGAGCATGAGCGCATATCTGCCGAGCAGGCGAACTGGGCGATGGCGCACGAGCGACACATACTGAGTGCTCTTGGATTTCCTCACAATATAGACTTCTTTGCAGAACAGCTACTGAGAACCGTGACGGAGGAAACGTCTATCTGGGACGCTATAAACGACGCCCGAAGGATAGAGACGGCGGTTAGCAACTGGTTCCAGGGCTTGAGTGTAGGCGTACAGGCGTACGCTTGTTTGGCGGCACTCTTTCCGAACCTTGATGAGGCGCTGTTTCGGGAATTGATGCAACTGACCCAAGGACTACTACAACTCGGTAGCGTTGACCTGTCAGACTGTCAGCGCCAAGTGCAACCCTATATCTCACAGTGGCCGGTCCGATTCCGCCATCCCAGTTATCGCGAGGGAGTTGTGATGGGGTTGGAACGCTCCTGGGCTGACCGGGCGACACAGGTCTGTGACGCAGTCCTGCCACATATGGCAGAGGAAGACCTGACCTACCTGTCCGAGGTGCTAAGAGGGCTTCCGCGTGTTGCATTTACATGTATATGGCAACGGGATGCACAGCGGGCAGCAGCTGCCTCGGATCGCGCCTCGCGCGTCATCGAAAGATTCTCACGAGACTACGCCCCTGGTCTTTGGGGAGCACGTGGAATGCCGCAAGAACAAGTCAATATGCCGTTCAAACCGGTTTTTCATCCTGCGGGAAAGATAGTCGTCTGGGTGCGTCCCACTGGTGAATCGGGAGCGCCACCCATGGTGCCACGAGGGGCTTGGGGGTCCGCAGTTAACGAAGTGGAAATCGAAGCTGGGTGGAGGGTGGTGTCGCAACAATGGTCTGCCGGGTACGTCCCTCCAGAGGGTATTGCTTTTCGAGAGATCGTAGATGAGTTGGCCCAACTAGCTGAAAAGCAGGGGCTACAGGAATCCTGGCACATGATATGGGCCCGTACGTACGAGGACATACGAAAGCTGACACGGCAGGATATCATTCCAGAGGAGCTCCTCGCTGACGAGGTAGCAGCAGAAGAGCTTCGGACCTATCTTTCGGAGTTTGTGAGTGGAGTTGACGCGCTGGTTAATCGTTCGGCTGTCCCTCTGGAGCATATTACAATCGGTGATGTAGCAGGGGATATTCCGCTGTGGCGGCTTATGAATGATGTGAAATGGTTACAAGAGCACGGATATACGCTGCAAGGGCCACTGTTGCCGCAGCCAGATTTCGAGAGGGCAAGGCGGGTGTTCGGCTTAACAGCCGCCTATCCTGACGAATTGTTGGTAGAAGGCTTTCGGAAATACTGGACTTGCTATGTAGAGGCCTATCAGGAAATGTGCGAACGAAACTTCCCGGGTCTGCTTGATCGTTTTTCTCTCTACGGTCTCTTGCCGTGTGATGTTTACGCACTAATCGAGCGTCCCGGTTCAGATGTAACAGAGCATTGGCCTGACCTCCCTACCGTAACATATAGCTTGTCGCCAGCGGGCGATCCCAATAGCCCGTTATTGAAGGTCGCTCTATTACGGGGAGACGTGCCCGCTGCCGGTGACGTGGCTGACTTGGCCGAGATTAAGGAGTACGTTGGATGGGATAGTTCTTTAGCACACTCGGTGACTGCTGTATTTGCGTTTAACGTGTCGGATCACGGGAATTTCCGAAAAGAAGTCTACAGCGAGATACTAAAAGAGGTGCAAAGAGTGCTCGGAAGATCTGGGGATTATGGCCCACCCAGAGGCCCGTGATACTCGCTGCGAACGGGCTCGAATTCCCGGCCCCGATAATCTCCGCCAAATCCTTCATCTCCTTCAGAATTTGCTTACAGCAATTGGCATCGTAGCCAGGACACGGTTCATACTCGTCGGACTGCCAGTGCCGTCAGTGAAGAGTATTTTGGCTGTAAGTGGTGGCCATGCCGTAGCCAGCGCAGATCAGTTAGCAGCAGCGGACCGGTCAACGGCCGCGCAAATAGCCAGTGAGAAGTTTTTGGAGTTGGAAAAGCGTCATGAGCACCGAACCGAGGTTTGTCAGGAAAGGGTGGAAGGCTTTGAGACTGCACGTAAGCAAAGCCTCCAGCAAATGATCCTGAGTTACCAACAGAGCCTGCTCACCGATGCGGACATGGGTATTGCTATCCGGAGGGCCAGGTCCAACATCAAACGACTCGAGACGGAATGTGACCGGCGGAGAAACTACATCGAACGGTGGGCACATATACGCGTGGATGAGCCACGGTTGCTTAGTGTGGCTGTAATTCTGCCAAACGCAAGCGGGCCCATATAACCCTGTGTGCGCACACGGCCACATAGTCGCAACGTTGCTTGTCCTCTAGGATGCGGCGGAGCCACGGATAAACTTCCGTGCTGCCGCGAAGATAGCCAGAGTATCCTCAGACGGTATCACTAACTGGGTTCGAAATGAGTCCACGATGGGGAGCCTTCAAGATTTCGAGGCCGTGCTTTGCAGGGGGCGCGGGGCGGATTAGTATAATGCGCACCTCGTAGCACTGTTCCCCGAATTCTTTGGGGCGCAGGCACAATAGCGCCCGGTGGAACGTGGGGTAGCCCATTGCATGGCAAGCAGGATGGCATTCTGCCCGGGGACAGGGGACGAAGACACCCTGCCCATTAGCCTCGGGACCCTACGGCGCTACGCGGAGACGAAGTCACGCAGGTATTCCGCGCTGTGCTCGGGCAGCATAGTATTGATCCAAATACCCGTTCCCAATTCAAAGCCCGCTGCCGTGGCAAGGCGAGGCAGGATTTCAATATGCCAATGGTAGTAGTCCTCACAGCTATCACGTAGCGGGGCTTCGTGGAGGACTAAATTGTACGCGGGGTCGCCCAAGGCATGGTATAAGGCATTCAGCGTCGTCCAAAGTGCATGGGCCAGAGGTTCAACTTGGGAAGCGTCGCCCGCTGTGAACACGGCTGCGTGCTGCTTGGGTATGATCCACGTCTCGAAGGGCCACCGCGAGGCAAACGGCTCGAAAACAAAGTACGAGTCAGTCTCCAGCACAATGCGCTCGGCAGCGTCGCTTTCCTGCTGCAGCGTCTCGCAGTACACACAGTGCATGCGGTCGTCGTAGTGTCGGCGCGCCTCCTCGATCTCCTGGCGCACGTTGGTGGGCGCAATGGGCGTGGCAATGATTTGGGTGTGGGGATGCGTTAACGATGAGCCTGCGGCAGGCCGGGGATGGTAATTTCAGGACGTGTAACCTGTATCCATCGCCTCTCGAAGGCTACATCAGCCGTCAGCAGAGCACCAGCACCCCAGGCAAGATATTTGAGAAACTTGTGACGGGATACACTGGTCTGACCCCCTGTCGCCATGGCTACATTACCTGTCTTCACCTGAGATCCTCATGTAAACACACACCGAATTGGATTTGGGGTTGATTTCGCCCTCTGTGAGTAGTGTCCTTTGTCCGGAACGACTGGTGCATTCAAAACACAGAAGCGGTCCTGCGATTGGTCGATTGACGGACTACTCCCACCTCGGGAACTGCCCGGACCGCACAACGCGAGTGCTTGACAGTGGTGGTGGAAAGGATACATAACGGACAGGATAGATTCTAAGGGGCACAGCCTCACTGGGTTAGTCCACGAAGGTTCCGCACGAACCTGATCACATCGGCCCAGAAAACACAGATAATCTCCCGATGAACTGGAAAGCACCACTACACTCCCTCCGACGGCGGGCAGCTCGATGAATGTACGGGGAATAGCCATTCATGGATGACTGTGCATTCGCTGTGACAAGGTGGCTCTCAGTCCCCGCGATACCTGGTCAAGACCACGGCGGCCAGCCAGGCGAAAGCCATCGCGGTCAGGGGACAAGCCACAACCCCCCTGGCGAGCGGCGGTCTCCCCAAAGTGGGCACGTTCCACTTTGGGGTCGGCGGGATCAGGGCGATAGCGCTTCAGCAGCCACGTCAGCGTCATGTCCGTGGTCAGGGCCACGCTGAGGTAGCCCCCATACCATACAGGAGCTTGTGTCGCCAGGCTATCCTACCCTCAGCCGGGCGAGAGGGCGCGGCGCGGGTTGCTCATCTTCGCTGACAGGTTTCATTGGGAGCCGGTCGCGCTGACGCGCAGTCCGAGCTGTCAGTTCACTGCCGTTTCGGCAGTCTGACGGTCGGGCTGCGGAACCACTGGCTTCGTGACCCCCTCGGCTGCGCAGATTGCCACGCATCGGGCACAAGCGAAGTCCGAGTACAATTGCCCCTTTTGGCCCCGCTCTCTGCAGCAGTTGCCGAAGTCGAATTTGAGCCATCCTGCGGAGAACCGGTGCTGCTGCTGCAAAAGCGCTTCACTGTACTCGCCCTCAGGGCTGGGCACGGAATTAGGAATGGCTCCCGAGGGGCAGTACTGAATGCACTTACCGCAAACACTGTTGCCATCCTGGTCCAGGATGTTGTAGGTGCAGTACCGTTCCTCAATTACCTGCTCGTCCACGTTGGTGTAATCCGCTAGCGCGCGTCTCTGCTGCTGCCATTCCGGTGTTATCTCGACGATTCCGGCTTGGGGATCATGTATCGGCTCATGCTCGTCGAATACGACGATGGCACCATACCCCCCCATTAGGCGGCGCACGCCGCCGTTATCATCGGCCTCGTCCCGGAAAACAGTGCGGGCCACCCCGAACTGCAACAGCCCCGTCAGCACCGCGATGCTGTTCTGGGGGAATAGGGCGTTCATGGGCCCGTGGTACTTGCCTTTCTCGTATTCTGCGCGCGTCATGTCGGCAACTATCTGCGCTCGATCTTGCGTCATGGGGATAACAGCGCGGTCGCTGGCCAGCAACGACAGAGCAAGTTTGCTCAGGGCACGACTGACAATACTCCCGGTTTCACCGACAGCCTTACAGTACCAGTCCAGCGGATCGTGGTTGCCTGCACTTATTCGCTCGGCGTACGCCGCGAAGACGCGCGGGCTTACCGGAAGCATGCCGCAGATGATGGCTGCCCGCCCGAAATGCTCTTGCGCCTCCTCGTAGGTCTCGGGCATCGCCAGCGGATTGGGCGAGCCGTCCCGTCGCGTATTCTTTACGCTGTTGGCGGCGTAGTAAGCCCAAACGTCGCGAAGGCCGATAGGATGAAGGCCGACCTTCGCCGGGTTGCGCAGGCCGTCCCAGATGTCGGTGTCAAGGCTGCAATTGCCGATCGCCACTCTGACCACCGGGTAGTTGTTGGCGTCGGTCATATGGTTAGCATCGCTCGTGCCCCAGGTATAGTCGGGCTCTGCCCTCACCTCAGCAACCTTTTCGGCGAGGACGGACTGCAACGATTCGCGATCTATCGGGATGCTTTGCGCCATATTCGATTCCTCCATGCGTAGGATTCCGTCTGCTTGCGGGTGATTTCCTGGCCTGTCGCCGTCGGACCTTCCTACGAGCCACTTTCCCTGCGTAAAGTAATCAAGGGCATTTCGCGGGGGGAGCGGAAGCGGATCGGCATACCCTCACCAACACCGCGGGTGACATACATGATCGTGCCCTGTGTGCGGATCAATCCAGCCGCTCGCTCCCTGGGATTGCGACATGGCGCAAACAGCGACCCCAGGATGGGCAGATGAACCTGGCCGCCGTGGGTATGACCGGCCAGAACCAGGTCTACTTCGGCGATGCGCGGATCGTCTATGAGGTCGGGAGAATGCGTAACCGCCAGGCAGAAGTCGTTCTTATCCACGCCTTGTAGAACTGCGGGCAACTCGTCATAGCCACTGTAGGCATCGTCAACGCCCAGTAGCCAAATACGCGAGCCGCCTTTCTCCAGAGGTATAGCTTCGTTGACCAGAAGTGTATCCCTGCTTCGGCGTACACCTGACGCCACTCCTCAACAAAAGGCGCCGGCGAGGGCCCCAGGTACCGGGAATACCACATGAAGCTATGCTCGTGATTGCCCAACGTGGCCCAGATGCCGTCTCTGGCCTCAAGTTCGGCAAGTAGGGGCAGATATTTGCTCGCATGACGGCCTCTATGAACCATGTCGCCCAGCAGGACGATGATGTCGGCCTGGAGGGCGTTGGCCTCGCCGATCAGCCTCTTCACCCCCGAGGCTCCCCCGCGCCTCATCACGGCCCGTGCCCGTGAGGAAAAGCTGCAGCGACAGGATCGTGAGCATGGCCAGGTACAGGAAGGCGAACTGGTAGGTGGCCAGACGCCCGGCGGCATAGAAGGCGATGAACAGACAGTAGATGAACGCGAAGTCAACCGTACTGTCCAGAGCCTTGCCGAAGGGCGTTGGCGGGCCAGCTCTACGGGCGAATTTTCCGTCCAGCAGGTCGGTAAACCACGCCAGGAACATGACACCAACAACCAGCCACCCATTATCGGTGACCAGGCCCACAATGACAAAGGGCAACAGCACTAGTCGAGCGTAGGTCAACCCATTGGCGATAGTAAAGATGTTGCGTGCCCCGGTGCTCTCGTTGGTTATCTGCGTATCTCTCTCCTTTGCGCTCTAAGCGCGGTTTGCGGCCATCTACGGGCCTCCTGTGCGTTATTAGGGCTATTCCTCGCTCTCTGATTTCGTTGGGAAGAACAACCGCCGCCGCGTTACCAAGGGCCACACAAGCAGGGCGATTGTCGCAACGCACGCTGCAATTGACCACGTGGGCATCCGTACTGGCGCAGCTATCACGCCCAATATGTAGTAAGCCGC
>SDBU01000315.1_pt1 | contig 68682 bp, 132 predicted proteins | sample 2277071 | NCBI WGS metagenome assembly SDBU01 (sample SAMN10397929, study PRJNA504765) | marine sediment metagenome | isolation source: marine sediment core GS08_GC12, 126 cmbsf | place: Arctic Ocean: Gakkel Ridge, Loki's castle | collected 2008 | reverse complement strand
ATTCCAAAAACCATGAGGACTAGCCATTTTTATCTCCCTTTACTATTTAATTTATTATTAATTATTATTTTCATCTATTAAGTAGTTGTCCAATCTGAAGTATCGTAACCAGCGTCTGTACTTAAATTAGCCCAGCCAGCAGGACACTCTGTGTCCCATTCCATGGTTATATTAATCCATGTATCTAATTTTACTTTTGCAGTATCAGTTCCAGTTGTATTGTTAACAACATGATTATTAATAGCCCTAACAGCATCTAATAAAGTACTTACACTAACTGATATATTTTGTGCTGAAATATAAGAGATATTAAATGGAGTTAAAAGAGCCAACTCTATTTCTAATGCAGCATCTGCATTTGGAGCAGAAGGACTTTGTTCTGGATACGATCCTGTATCCACATCTACAATTGCATCAAGAGCAGTTCTAGCATTTGTAGCTACTCCTGCTAAACTAACATCAATCGCTGCATAATTATCTGCTATTGTTTTATAAAGATTTTTATCTATTTGAGCCATCGTAATTCTCCTATTTTTTTTTATATAATAGTATTTTAAAAATTATTATTATTTCCTTTATTATTTATTATATTATAGTAAATAACTATCATTACCTTTTTTTATTATATATTATTTTTTACTATTAAAAATCCTTTTTTCAAGTTATCTTAATCTTGGTTCGTCTCTTCTCAAAAATTGCATCTCTTCCTCTTCTGCAAACCAACTGATTTTAGCTCCTTTAAGTAATTCTCCCTTATGTATGCTTCCATATTGAATACTATCAGGCCATGAATTATATATAAATCTATAAGGAACTACAATAGTAGTATCATCTTTATTAAAAGCATATGGAACACAATCTTTTAATCTTAAACCTTCTTGAGAAGGATCTTCTTCAGGAGTAAACCATGTTGTAACCCAATTCTCATGACTCTCATAAGGATCTTCTATCATTATTCTTCTAAAATTATTAAATAAACTTCTATCCGCTACCCATATAGTATCATCTCCCACTGCTATATCTTGTGTTAAAGATGTAATATCGTAATCACTGATTAAAGGAGTTATATTATATTTTAGACCTTTTTGTATCTCATCTACCATTGATAATAAAAACCTATAACCACTTTCATGTGTAGAAGCTTTAACATAAACAGATACTTCTATTTGATATTTTTCTTTTGTGCTTTCTAATGTAAGCCATTCAGAACTTCTACTTACCCCATTAACAGTAATAGCTGGGAAATGAGAGATAACATCAGGATCTCCGATATAAACACCTTGTACAAATTGTTCATTAATAGTTTTTATCAAAACTGTATTTTCAGTTGTTGTCCATTCATTTAAAACAGGAGTGCTTAAAGTAATAAGATTAGCTACCTTATCTATTGAAGCAATAATCAGCCCCGTTTCATAAACAGTATCATTTTTCAACATTACTTCATCTCCTGTAGTAAATCTGCGGCTATTTCTAACACAAATAACAGTATCTCCTCTAGTTATGTTAAGATCTACTCTAGTGGAAGTATTAACCCATTTATGAATAATCTTTCTAACACCATCTAGAACTTCAGCCATTGCCATAATGGTTATTTCCCGAAAATTTTATTAATTTCTCTTTTAAATATTTCTTCTACAATATCTTCTGTAACTATATTTAATTCATCAGGTGGAGTATCCAAAGATTCATGTTTCAGATATTGTTCTGTTAAATGGTTAACCCATGCTCCTTTATCGGTTTTAGCTAATTCCGTTTTAATAATTTCACTGTCTTCTCCTATAATCTTACCATCAAGAGCTTTGGCTCTAGTAAGAGATTGTAGAAGAAATTCTCCTATTCCATTTGATGTATTCATTATTTAATTTGCTTACGCCCTTTCTCAATAGTTCCACCAGTAGGCAATGCATATTGATCAACAAGATTAGGATTATAAAATCTACGACCAATCCTATGTTGGCCATGTAGTATCACTGTTCCACTCAAAATATCATTAAGCCTGTCATATGCTAGGTCTCTGATTGTTGCCCCAAAAGCAGAAGTATTAGGAGAACTTTCTGATGAAAAATATTTATCATAGATATTAGCAGATGCTATTCTAGCAGATATAAACCTAATAGGAGGAGGATATGCTACTCTTAAAACCCTTGTTCCAGCAGTAAAAGAATATTGTATTGCTGAAATAGTGGAAAAAGTATCTCCACCAACTACTGTATTTATTTCATGTCTTTCTTCATTAGTTCCATCTGTTAATAGAAAAATATCTCCAGCAGCTAATGGACAATATTTTTCTATAACAATATAATTATTATTTGACGGATCTAAATCAGAATATAGCTCTGTTGCAAATCCAACTTTTTCACAAAAAGGAGTTGAATATAATTCACTTAAAACACCATCTATTTCACTATCTGCTAATTGAATATAATAATTTATATTAGCAGTAGTTACTAAATTTTTATCTAATGTATTACCAACATTTAACAAACTAGATAGAGTGCCGAGATCATCACTTGTCTGAGCGGTCGCACTGGTTAAAGCCTGGGCTATAATTCTTGTTATATCTGTTTCAGTAGAGTATCCCATTATTATCTCCATAAAAAAAAAGAAGCTATATATCTTATATATAACTTCTGTTAATTATATTAAAAACCTTGTTTTTTATTGGAGTATTAAATTTTATCTAGTTCTTCATCTATCTTCTTTTCTTTTAATTTTTTTTGAGAAATAATTGCTTGTGTTAATAGTCCTTTTACAACTGAATTTCTTGGATCTTTACTTATTTTTATATCTTTAATTTCAAATGGGAGATCTAAATCTCTAACTACGGATTCTACTTTATTTTTAAATCCTTTTGGCATTGAAGTCCCTCCAGCTATAACAATGTCTATAGGTGCTTCAAATTCACTTTTAACACTTGCAAATTTCTTAGCAAAATTTTTAAATACATATTCAATCATATTAGTATAATAAGCGTCTAAAGCAAAAATAATATCATCATCATAATCAATATTATTAAAATCTAATTTTGTTTCTTTTATGTTTGTAACTTGAGAAATTGGTTTATCTGTATGTTCAGATACTTTTTTATCAACCCAATCTCCAGCTCTTGCTGCACTCATCCCTATTACAGGAAGGGCTTTATATGCTAATACGCAATTAACCTTACCAGCTCCAAAAGATATCCCTATACCGCTAAATGGTATTTTACTGCCATCTTTTTCAATCATAACTGGTTTTTCTGATAAAATAACAGCATGGCCTTCTTCAATAACTTTAACATGCCAACCAAGGCGTTTAAACATTCCTTCTAACCTAACTTTATGAAATAAATTATCTTGAGCTTCGTCAACGGGATCTGAAGATACACAAGTACAAACTAAAGAACTATTATCAGGCGCTTTTCCTATAGAAGATTCTATCATTTTGGCCATTACGAGCATCTTCTTATCTTCTCCCTTATTAAGAACTCCCCCCTGCATCGGTCTTCGTAGTTCTACTTTTCCTGGAAACATTCTAGCTACTCTCATACTGTCTTCGCCAATAATATAATAATATTTATCATCACTAACATATTGCCAATCATTTTGAGCAAGAACTTGCTCGATATCTTCTGAAGCCTCTAGTTCTACAAAAGCATTTCTAATCTCTTTAAGGTTTAACTTTCCATCCTGTCCAGATTCTGCTACTTGAAAAAACATAGTTCCAGCATCAACTGAAATCGCTCGACTCGTCATGTTTAACCTGCCTTTCTTATATCTTGTTTAAACCTAAAATCATTTAATTGTTTTATAGTTATATTTTTTTTACCATATATTGAGTGAAACAAATCATGACAATCCTTACAAAAAGTTATACCATTATTAATATCTGTTCTCAATTTTTTATTTTCTGCAAATCCTTCTATATGGTGAGCATTTAATTTATGCCCCACTTTAAAACACTTTTGACAAATATATTTATCTTTCCTATAAACATTTTTTGTCCATTGCTTATATTCTGGATTTTTTCTTCTATCTGCCCTTTCTTCATCTGTTAGATTAGTATTATAATTGTAATTATTTTTACCTGATATTTTTTCAATTTTACATTTACTACATCTATTACCTTTTCTAAAATTACTAAAAGATATTTTACTAATATCTCCACAATTACATTTATATTTCATTTTAACTCTATTATTTTTATACTCTTTTTCTAATAATCCACATCCTTTATTTAAAAAATAATTATAAATATATTTATATGTATTTTGTTTTGTGCCTCCACATTTTGAACATCTTTGTCCCTGTTGAAAACAAGAAAAAGTTATTCTACTTATCTCTCCACAACTACAAAAATATTTCATTTTAATTTTATTGTTTTTATATTTTTTTTCTAATAGTTCACATCCTTGCTCTTTAAAATAGTTACAAACATATTCATACGTTAATCTTCTTTTATTAGATAATATCTCTCCCTTACACTTTTGACATCGAGACCCTTCTACAAAACTATATAATCTAATTTTACTAATATTTCCACAATTACATTTGTATCTCATTTTAACTCTATTATTCTTATACTCTTTTTCTAATAATTCACATCCTTTATCTTTAAAAAATTTTCTAATTTCTTCAATAGTATATTTTTTACTCATTACATTTGCCTATTTTTTCTTTATCTAATACATAATTTATTATTATATTTTTTACGAATTCTGTTGGTTTTTTATATTCTTTCGTTACATATAATTTAAATTTGTTATATAATTCGACTGGAATATGAACTCTGATCTCTTTCGTTTTACTCATATTATCCTCACTTTCTACATTTATATTACATCTTTTTTACCACATTCCTCCTTTTTTATAAAAATTATCCTAACAAATTCTCCAATTCTAAAATATTTTGCTCCAAATCATTCATTTTTGTATCCTCTTTATGTCTCATATTATTAGATTTTACATCTTTTACGACATCATCAACTGCTCTGGCATTTATGTCTACTAAAATTTCTTCATCTATTATTACTTCTTCTTCTGTTTTTATTTTCTGAGATTTTTCTTGAATAAAAACTGTTTCTGATTTAGGCATGTTTTGTATAATTTTCTGAGCCAATTCTGCTAAATCTTTTTTATTTAATACCTCTTTAGGAGTAGGGGGTATTTGTTTAGTAAATAAATCTTTTATTTCTCCTATTATTTCTTTTTTAAAATCATCAAGACTATTATCGACTTTTGGAAGATCAATATTAGATGTTTTGCCACCATCTTTAATACGAATATCTATTTGACCTCTTTTATTAGCTGCTTTTAACATTTTAGACGAATTAGATTTACTTCTACTCATCATTTTATCTAAATCTATAGCTTGTCTAGGACCAAGGGTAATTGCTATATCAGATATGACTATTGTGCTTTTTGTTTTATTAACTATAAAAAACATATTACATTCTCCTTATTTTAGGAAGAGGAGGTAAATCTGCTTTTAAATTAATAGAACTTTCTTTTTTACACTCAGAACAGATATAATATATTTTATTATCTCTAAAATTAATTTCTATTTTAGGATCTTTATCATGATTTCTACAATGAGAACATACTACTGTTATAACCATATATAAACCTTATCTTACTTTAATAAATTATCAAAGAAATTATTAAAATCTTTTCTAATTTTTTCTACAGTATCATCAATAGAGGCTGTATTAATAAATGCAAATTTATATGAAGATTTTCTAATTTTTAATAATTGAGCTATTTTATACATCGTTTTTTTATACTCTATATAAGCTATTTTAAGAGCAGGTAATTTAAAATCATAACCATTATTTATAAGAATATTTTCTATTTTTTTCTTTATTGTATTGGATGTTGTTAATCTTTTTTGTGCAATTTCTTTATATTTTATTTTTTCATTAGTTAATCTCGTTAAGGTTTTATATTGTTGTTTTAATCCAGCCCATAATAAATAGTCTGTTGGTACAAATGGTTTTTCATCTAATAACTCTTTGTCCCAATAAGACATAAATTCAATAAATTTTTGTTTTTTATTCTTGGGAATATCTCGTAAAATTTTATTAAGTTTTTTACCACTTTTATCAGCATATACTGATTCAAGAATTTTTGTAAGTTTAGGAATGACAGATTCTTGTTGTACTTGTTTGATATTATCTTGTTTAACTTGAGCAAGTTGTTCTTGGTTATTTCCTTCTCTGTATATTTGCTCGTAATTATCATATAATTGAAATAAATCATCTTTCCAACCTATGTCTTGATTTTTAATATGCATTAATTTTTGAATATGATCTGGAATAGGTGTTTGTGTAGCAGTGTAATATAACTCAGTATTATATCTATTTAATTTATCTCTACGATTTCTATTCCTGCCTAAACCAGTAAAATTTCTCAGTTTAGTAGGATTGTGATCAAACATGCTTACAAACGCTTTTGCTGCTTCTTTTGTCTCAGAAGATTCTGTTTTTTTATCTTCAGCAAAATTTGCTAGTTGAGGCAAAATATATTGCATATTATCACCAATGCGAGTTTTTACACTATGCATTAAACTACTCATTTCTCCTTTTTTGGGATTTCTATCTTCTTTTTTATTTATTTCTTTAACTTTATTGTCTTGTTCTTGGCTTCTCATGACTCCTTTTGCTATTAGAGATTCAAAGTTTTTTTGAGTAGGGTCATATCTTTTTGAAGGATATTTTGCTCTTTGTTCGTCATATTTTTGTTTCATTTTAAAAACTTCAATTGGATATTTCACATTAGCGTTATCTTGCTCTATTGTGGATATAATATATCTAAGTTTTTTTCTTTCAGCTTCATGAGTATTTATATCATCTTCTGTAATCCCTGTAAATGATTCTATTTTTTTTCTATAATTAGGATTGGAATTAATTTTATTTAAAAGAGAATCAACAGACTTATTACTTTTAAAACCTTCTCTTATAAAACTTTTTAACTCTCCCAGTTCAGCAAGAGAATTATAAGCTAAACGATTATTAATCATATATTTCCAATTAGGTTTATAAGGGTTTTTTATTTTTCCGGATTTTATTTGTTCTTTATAAATATCAACTGGTTTTTTAAAATTTTCTATTATTTTTTTAGGATCAGTTCCCCTACTTAAAGCTTGTGTTCCAAATATATCTCTTAATACAGAAGTGGGAACAACTACTTCTCCCAAACTATTTTGATATTTCATAATATTTGGATTTGCTAACAGTTTCTTAGAACTACCTAATTCATTAAAAACATCTTTTATTTGGCCTTGAGCAGACACGACAAAAGCATTCATTTCATCTGCAAAAGCAAAATCGCTATTAGCACGCCTAAAAGCGGTTTTTAAAGATGCATCATTAGGGTTAAGTCTCATCTCTTCTTTAATTTTTTGTATATTTGTGCTATATTCTTCCATAGCTTGTATGGTAGAATTATTATTAAAATTTTTCATATTATTTAAATTATCATCTAAATAATATAAAATAACAGATGCCATTCTTTTAGATATATCTGTCATTGTTTTTTGTTTCATGATATCTAGTGGGCTACGCTCTCTTTGATAAACTGGTCTTTTATCCTCATATCCGCTACTTCTTCCCTGTTCTTTTCCACTAGAATCATATAGTCTAGCACCATATTCTTTTTCTCTACTTTTTAAATCACTAGAAAACCAATCAACAACAGATAAATCTTTAGAATTAATAAGTTTATTTAATTCATCAATTATGGCTTGTCCGTGAGGAGATTCATTGAGAATGTCTATTATAGGTTTTTGAGTACTTGCCCCTCCATCATAAGCATTTTGTAAAGTTTTATTAATATTTTTACTTTGAATACCTAATTTTTCTAACAATGATTTTTCAAGACTTCCATATTGAGAAAAAACTGGACTTAAAAATTCAGGATTTTTTAAAAAGAAATTAAATCTAGGATCAATATTACTTTTATCATTAAAAGAAGAAACTACAGCATTAGAAAGTTGTCTTTCATCATACATGGTATTAAGATTTAAAGTATTCATAATAGATAACTTTTCTTTATCTGATAAATTATTAGGATCAAAAATACTTTGAACAGCCATCTGGGTTCTCATTATATCTATATTACCTCGTTCAGGGACATCTGGTTTAATATCCTCTATTCCTTTTTCCGATATTTCTCTTTCTCTTTCTTCTATTAACCCCATTAATCCTTGAGTTTTAGCCATCATAGTATCTACAAATAAATCAGATTTATTTTTATCTACTAACGGATAAGAAGTATTTATTTGGTCAGATAAAATATTTTTATAACTAGGGTTAGACATAATCTCTCTATACAGTATAACATCTGGATTTAAATAAGAATCTTCTGGAGATTCATTTTTTTTCTTAATAAGTTCTGAAATATTATTAACACTTTCTGCAGCTATTTCTTGAGCATTATCTTTTAACCATAATTGCATTCTTTCCATCACATTTTCAGAAATTTGAGGAGGTTGTTGAACCTTTATATCAGATGGAATTGGAGCAACACCTTGTTGAGCCAACCATTGTGATGCTTTATCTCCTACTACTTCTGGATCCATTTCTTCAAAAGTTAATTCTTCAACAGTTTTTTCTACTGCTTTTTTATTAATATTAAAAGCATTACGAGAAAATACCCCCTTTTTGACAATACTTATTAATTTGTTTAAATTAAACATTACTCTCTCTCTCCGAAAATACAATCATACTTATCAATGATATAAGTAAATATTAGATTTTAACAACCTAAAAACCTTTATTTTTCATTTAATTATTTCAAGGATCATAAACAATTAAATAAACTTGATCATTTTTTTCATCAGGAATTGATTTTAGTCCACCCATAACAAAAACAGCTGCATCTGGAACCATATTATCAAATTGCTCATGGACTATTTTCCAAAAAAGAGCAGGGACATAAACACTTTTCCCTTTTAAAGCTTTTAGTCTTATTTCTAAAAGATCGTAACCATATGATTTTTTTAATTCATCTATTTTTTCATTCACTTCATTACGATAAAATAAATCACACCAACCATCATTTAAATAAGAACTATCTAAAAATTTCTTTTGTTTAGGAGGGAGACTTTTAAATATAATCTTTCTTTGTTCTCTAGATAAATACCTAGCATAATACCAGTATTCTGTAAAGTTTTTAAAAATAGGTTTTTTTAACATTTATATTCCATTAATATCTTTTTCTTTTTCAACAATTTCTATAGAAACTGCATGGTGAGTCACAAATGTCAAACAATTAATATTGTTTTTTACAAATAATTCTATTATTTGTTTCTTAATATCTCCTATTTGTTCAGTAGTAGCAGGCATTGCTGTATTACCAACTTTAACGAGAAGAAATTTACCTTCTAAATCATCAAATTTAACTATTTCTAAATTCTTATTTTTACTAGTTTTTGTAATTTTCTTTTTTGTAGACATCTTTTCCATAGTTTCCTTATTATTATTTTCTTTACTCATCTTGATTATCCTTTTTATTATCTTCTTGTTTTAATTTAACTGTTTTTTTTAATCTAGGTGGAACAACTTTTATATTTCCATTATTAAATAACCAAGTATTATTTTTATCTAATGTGCCTTTACAATATTTAAATATCATATTAGAATCTAATCTAATAGGTTTTTTTTGTAAAATAATAGAAGCTAATATATGATTTATACCAATTGCTTCTGGCAATCTTTTTATAATTTTATTACATAATTCCGGAGTTGGTTCTAACATGAAATCAGCCCCATTTAAAGCACATTGCCAAGCTATTTTTTTTTCTTCTTGCGTTAAACCATTCATATTTTTCTCCTAAAAATTAATAACTATAATAATATCGTCACATTTGACACTTTTAACAAATAGGAATTGGAATAAGAGAAAAATGAATATAATGAAACAAAAAATAGAAATAACTATTAAAACATAATTGATAATAAGACCACTCTACTTATATAGATAATAGAGAGGCTATTCTTTAATCAACAAGTGGATCATGATCTGAAAATCTTTGCATTTTAGCATCTTCTTCAAAAATCTCAATATCAGATTTAATTTGATCTTCATAATAGTTAGAAAAAGAAATAAGAAAATCAGGACCTGTAAAGGTTTTTTTAGTAAGATAGTCTAATAATTTAATTGGTTTAATATCACTAGCAGAACCATCGTTATAATCATAAGAATAAGTATAAATTAATTGAACAGTACTAGGTTCCTGTCTATTTAAAAATACATTAGGTAACTGACCATTATCAGTAGCATACCAAACACTGAATTGTTTCCAATCTACACCTATCTCAGTTTCTCCAGATTGGTTGTCAACAATATCTGCTTCAGGACTTAAAAATCTTTTATCTATATCTTTATTAGAAACTCCTGGAGGCAAATTAGAATCTCCTGGCAAGGACCAAATAGCTTCTTTTTTTATATATGATTTACTTTTTATTATTCTCATTGTTTTCCTTGATTTTTAACCAATATTTTCTATAGGAGAAACTATTAAATAATACTCATTTCCCACTCTTCCAGCTATTAAAGGAACTCCTCCTATCATAATGTTTACCAAGCCTTGTATATCATTCATAGCTAAGCTAGTATTATGCATTATTAATTCATTTGATGTTCCTAATGGCATCTCTACTCCTGCCAATGTTACAGAATTTTCTATAGAAGAATTAGAAATATTTATATCTTTTTTAGCTATTTCAATATAATATCTATTATTGTTTTTCTGGACTGCAGATAAACGAGTTCCATCAAATGAAAAAGTTGTATTAGCAGGATCTGTAAAAATATTAGTTTCACTAACTAGTGGTTCGTCATTTTCTATAATATTAAATACATAATACATATTGTTAATTGATAATGAAGGATCTGATTGGTTCGAATTAATAAGAGAAACAGATAAAGGGACCCCTCCTAAAACTGCTTGCTTAGAATAATTTAAATTTATATCTAATAAATCACTAGTATAAGAACAAACTAAAGTATAGGGTCTATCAATTTTATCTAAGTCCTGAATAACTGCTAAATGTGAATTTCCTATCCGAGATTCTCCTATTTCATATTCTAAAAATTCTCTTTCTAGATAGAGATTAGAGATTTCATATGCTGTCAATACTCTATCAAATAGCATAACATTGTCAATATCGCCTTGTAAGCTAAAACTACTTGAACCAAGGCTAAAACCATCTGGTGTCATGACTGTAGCTGTAGTAACTACCACAAAATTCCATTGTGCTTTAGTCATTGTGGTTGAAACAACTCCATTAACATAAAAAATGGGTGAAGTCAAGCCCGTTGCCTTTAATGTCGTTCCCGCATCAATCCATACATATTCAGAAAAACCATCTAATGTTAAGAAAGCCATCGCATCCCCAACATTATCAGGTTTCACCCAAAATGCTATAGATTTTGGGCCTGCTATTAAAGCAGTTAAATTTCCCATATCAACCCACATATCACTACCGTTATCAAAGGCTAAAGCCTCATTTATTTTCCCTGCTACGGAAACGACATTAGAACTACCCCCACCTGTCTTGTGGGCTCCATTGTTTCCGGCAATAGAATCAACAACTAATGGCTGACCAGAAGCATCATCACACTTCCACCAGGCTATTGAATTGCTAAATAAATCTTCAAATTTTGTAATTGTAGCCAAGAATACCCCTTTTTAAATTAAAATAACAAATATCTTTTAATATAATTAATAATTATAAAAAAAAATAAAAAATCCTTTATATATCTAACCTATTAGTTGTTTCTAGTTAAAAACATAGTCTATCAATTGATCCATTTATTATTATAAATCTAAAATATCAAATCTATTATTAATAGGTTCCTGCTCTGTATCTAAAAGTTCCCATTTTATTTTATGCATAAAAATATCTAAAAGAGGGTATGTTTTTGAAGTGATATTTACTTTATTAATGATTTCATCACTGACAGGATATTCTCCTAAACTTTTTACTGTGTATTTCGTACTAAGACCATGCCCATGTCTAGTAATGAGAAAATCATGACTTATCCCATAATCTCCTAGTTGTTTAAATATAGAGAATGGACAAACAAAAGCTTTTACTCTTTCATCAGATCTATCAATAATAAAAGAAATAAATCTATTATAACTTCCTTCTTTTTTTTCTTCATAATAAGAAAACGATTTTGTATCATTATTCCAACTTGTGTATATTTTTTGTTGAACTCCCACAAAACGTACGGTAATTGAACTACCACTCTTTGGAAGATAAAGAATCATACCTTTTTGAGGAACATTATTAGAAATTTGTCCAAATTCTACTACTTCTGCCATATTATAAACCTAATTTATTATTATATTCTTATTTCTTAATATAAAATTACCAATCGCCATTGAGATGACCATGGATAGTTCCTTGTAGTAAATATAAACCTACGATATACCCCTGAAACCATATAAATAATATTACCACACCTATTGTAATTATAATATCAGCCCACTTTGGCAATTTACTTCTATACCATTGTGTAATAGTCTTTTCTTTTTTCTTAACCAAAATTAAATCTATAACTAAAACTGCTGCTAATATTAAATAACAAAGAAGAATTGCTTTAAAAAATAATAAAGCTAACGATCCAATCCATAATGCTGACCCTATTTTCTGTAGTGTATAACTCATTCTAATCTCCTCTTAAATTAATGATAAAATATTTTTTACGTGTTTTATATTGTTTCTACTCTCATATTTTATACTTTATCGTTGCGGTATCCTCTATCTTTTTTATTCCCTTTTACTTCATTTTGAACAGAATCTCTTCTTTTTTTTATTTTGAATTTCTTCTTTTTTTTATACCACCCATTCACTTGTAGAATAAATTCTAATTTACTTTCTTTGTGGCAATGCTCACAATTCCATATCACCGAGTAATATCGAGGCATCTCAAATTGATAACCGAAAGTAGCCCTATTTCTATGCTCACAGTGAGGACAATGCCAGTTAAACCATATTTTATTCTTAATAGACACCATGTTCTCCAATACACCTTAAAACTCGTTAAAAGAGAATTACTCAATTATAATCTCTTATTATAACCATATCTTTTCACTTTTCAAGCAAAAAAAAGACGATAAAATTAGAGGATTAATATACCTCCAGATCGAATAAATATTAAAAGGGATTATATTTAAAAAATAGAACATAATAATATGAATTGGTTTAAAAATAAAAGCTTAAAAGAAAAATCTATAACATCTTCGACAATAAATTTGTCCAAAAAGAAAAAAATGGTCAAATTAGCATATATGAGCAAAGGGCATAATACTGAATTTAATGATACAATGAACAAAGATGGTTATACTTGTAAAGTGCAATTAACAGAATCAAAAAAAAGAATAGTCCTAAATTATCATGACAGCGATTCGCTAAATATATGATATAATTAGGAGTGTGCCATTGGATTTCACCATATTCTTCATCATAATCGTTATTAATATTTATTCCTAATTCTTTTTCTAGCTTATTAGAAAATAATTGGATACTATTGTATATACTCATTAAATAAAATCCCTTATAAATCTAAAATATTAAATCTCGCATAATGACTCTCTAGATCTTTAACAGTATTTGTTAGTTCGTTTATCTTTTCATCTTTTTTTTCTATTTTAGAATTAGCCCTATTTAAAGTTTGTTGAGTAGTTAGTAATTTTTTTTCTAATTTAACCATTTTTTTTTCATTTATTTTAATACATGTTTCCATATCGGAATCGTTAATAATTTCATTCTTATTTGTCATAATAATAATTCGATTATGAGTATTAAAAATACTAGTATCTCTTAATTCATTGTTTTGCATATACTCAATTCTGATACTTTTAGGACAAAATTTTATTACTTTAGCTATTCGATATTGAAATACTCCAGCATCACCTTGACCTATATCTCTATAAAAACCATTGTTTGCCCATATATTAAGAACAGTATCTCCAATTTTTATTTCTTTACCAAATAAATCTTTAAATATTTTCTTTTTCATTTTATAAGTCCAATATTTCAAATCTATTTTCAATTTCTTTTTCTATTATCTTTTTTAGTTTTTTATCTAAATCATTTTCTAAATAATCTATTATACTATTTATAGACTCTGCTATTTCAATCGTTCTTTCGATCTCGTCTAATTTTCCCATTGTAAGATCATTATAATTATATTCCCATATTCTTTTTTTAAAATTAATTTTTTTCATTTCATAATTCCAATATCTCAAATCTACTTTTTATTATATCAGCTTCACAATGTGGACATAAAGATATGTTTGTTTTGTGTGTTTTCTTTTTGAACGTAAGCCTCGAATTTTTTTTATCCACATTGTCATCCAAAATAATTAAAGTTATCTCTCTATCAGGATCTAATATTAAAAATTTTGGATGTCCCATATATCCTTCCATAACTACCTCACAAGTCCAATATGTCAAAACGATTATTAATACAATTATTTTTCTTATTCACTTTTCCACCTTTTACTAATTTTAATTGCTCAGGATAAACCTCATAATTTGGATCTATACGATATTCTCCATCAATAATTCTTTCAATAGAAACATGAACAGAACCACCTATTCTTTGATCTTGTTTAACAACTCCCTCTTTACCATTAATAAATCCCCCATAAGAGAAAGATTGTAAAGAATATACTTTAACTATATCACCTTTTTTATATAACATCTTATAAGTCCAATATATCAAAACGACTATTAATAGAATCATCTTTAACATTCTTAATCTTCTTATTTGTTTTTCCACCACACATCTCTACAGTATCCTTATGCCAATTAACTGCACCTTCCCATGTTGAGCATCTTACCATATATTGATCATGCTCTCCTCCAAAAACCATAGTTTCAAATAAAAGAGGTTCTTCATCTTCTCTATAAGAATGATTTAAACCTAAAAAAACAGTTGAGACTTTTACATCTTTCCCTATTTTTTGTTTACCTACTACTATTACTTCACCTTTATTCCAAGCAAAATATTCATCAAATGAAAGTGGTGATGTAGTATGATCGTCATTTAACTTAAAAAAACTCGCCATTATAAATCCAATATCTCAAAACGATCCCTAATAGGGTCTAGTTTTTCTTTTATTACTACCTCTTTAGTAAAAGACTTATCATAATTATTTTCAAAATTAAAATTAGTTACTATAAAAGAAGAATCATCACTAGTAATAGTACTAGAACCTAAATCAATAGTAGCTCCTTCACCATCAATAATAATAACATCATCATTTGTATATATCTTCATAATTAATTTGCGGGAAAAAGATAAAATTATTGTTTTTCTTGATCTCCATATATCCAATATAACCATAAAGAACATCTAGGATTTATTAGTAATTGTAAAAAATCAAATACTACAAAAATGGATCCTATAAAAATTAACATTATATAAATAATATTCATTGATGCTAATACTTTTTTATTAAATTCTATATTAAATTGTTTAGTTATTTTATCTGCTATAATATTGTGAAGAAATAACCATACTGATAAAGTATATACTATATTAATAAAAAAATAAAGCGGCAAAAGATTAAAACCGAACATGTAATTCTCCTATCGTTTCTTCAAAATATTCCCATACTTCTTGTTTATTTATGTTTTTCGAATTATCGATAGTCCATAAATTACCATATCGATATTTGTCGATACTATTCAAAATTATTACTTTTTTCTTATTATAATCATATTGACAGTTTAAACGTGTCTGTATTTGCTCCTCAGTTAGCCCACGATCTAATAATCTTTGCTTTTGGGTGTCTTTATCTACTTTAATTAATAATACATTGTTATTACAAATATGAAGCATATGAGCTTCAGCTAATAAAGCACAATTAATTAAAATTATTCCTTTCTTCCCAGAAATTTCTTTTCGTAATCTAACTGATATATGTTTAGCCATCATTTTATTTAATTCATTTAGTAATATAAAATTATTAAAAACTATATCTCCTAAAGCTTTTTTATTTATAAAAGAATCTTTATCTATAAGGTGTTCTCCAAATTTTTTACTTATTTGTATTCTTAAATCTAAATAAGCTGGTTCCATTAATTCACATAGAATTTCATGTCCTATATTGTCTAATTCTATGTTGTGAATTTCTGTACTGTTTTTTTCTGTTATCCAATTACTTATATGTGATTTCCCACAACCAATTTCTCCTGTTATACCTATAATTTGTTGATCACATATTCTTTCTTCTATAGAGTGTTTAACATGTATAGGTACATATTTATGTATATCTCCACCATGAATAGCTATAGCTTTAACTGTGCTACTACTTATATGAGCAAATTTAGGATCAGCAAATAATATATGAGTATCTATTCCAAGATTTTGACTTTGACCTACAGAATGTAAAATATTTTCATAATTAAAATCTTCAGAATTTCTTACTCCTTTTATAATTATTGATGCTTGTTGCTCAAATGCAAAATCTATAAGCAAATTAGAAAAAGAAACTACCTTAATATGGGTAGAATTTTGAAAGCATTTTTTAGCCATCTTTTTTCTTTCTTCTAAATTAAAAGTATAAAGTTTATCAGGGTTTTGCCCAATTGCTACTATTATTCTATCAAAAACTTTTTTTGCTCTTTCAATAATATTGATATGACCATAAGTTATAGGATCACCACTAAATGCATATATTGCTGTTGTCATTATTTTTGTTCTTTCTGATTAAATATTAGTTCCCATCTACGAATTTCATTTGCACTGTACAATTTTGCATCGCAAGTGTCACATTTACCAATCTCAGCATTTTTCACAGGAAAAGTTATGCCTTTGAGTCTTGCATTGTAGTTTTTAATTATTATTTTTTGGATTTTTCCTTTGCCACATTTAGGGCATTTCATTTTTTTAACCATTGTTTTTCCTTTTATACCCATATAAGATTATCTTGTATTATTTTTAGATTAATTTCAGGTATTTTTTCATTCTTTACAGAAACTATTTCAAGAAAGAAAACTTTATCAGTTTTATTTTCTTCAATATTTTTTAATTGCATGTCTTGAGCTTTTTGAGAAATAGCAAATTTGCAACCTGCTTTTCTTTCTTGATCTGTTAATATTTTCAAATTTTTGAATTCATCTAATAGCATTTTTTTCTCCTTTTTATGTGTTAGAATGTTCAGTTATTTTAAATTTTTTATACCATTTCATTTGGGCTTCCAACTTATAGTTAAGATGTTATGTTCTTCTCCACCTTCATTATATGGTTCATTGTTATAACTTATATCTGTTTTAAAACCTTGTTTTTGAGCCCATTGGTGAATAGTTGTTAACATGTAGCTACCGGATTTACTACTAGACCAACAATCTTCATAAATACATGATTTACCTTTTTTAGCTTCTGTTTTAATTCTTGCAGGAAGTTTTGCAATGATTTCTTTTGCTCTTGATTGACCATTTTTTTTATTTTTATTTTCTTGTTCTTTATCTATTTTTCTTTGGTTTTCTTCTTGGATTTTTTGGACTTTAGTTGTTATAGTATTCATTTCATCAGCTAATGTATTTTTTTTATTCATATTTTGCATTTTTTCTTCCTTATTTTTTACTTTAAATTTTTTATACCAATCAGTATCTTGGTTTGCTCTTATATTATGAAGACAACCAGAAATAGTTTTTAATTCCTCACTTATTAAAGATCCTTCTAGTTTTTTTGCTACTGCCCAAACATCATCTGCTAATTTTGTAATAAGTTCTTTATTATATGGTTTTAGATCTGGTTCATCAGCTACAGCAGGGAACCATTTATTACATGTTTCACAAAGATCATTATTAGAATCAAACATAATTACTTTATGACTTTTACATTTAGGACAAGTTTTCATTTTATTCCTTCACATTCTTTTAAACATATTTTTCCACAATGACCTGTAGGTTTTTGCCATATTATTTTTAAAGCTTTTTGAGCTTCTATTTCTATTTCTTGTAGTTGACATTTTAAACAAGGACATGTATCTTTAGTGCAATCTCCCATATGAATCTTTGTTTCTTTAAGAAACTTTTGATATTTTTCAAAGGTTTCACAGTCTAAGAATTCCTGTTCATAATATTGACAATATATGAAAAATTGTAAATAATCATATAATTCTTCTCGCGAAAATAGTTTTTTGTTTTTTGTTTTTATTTTCTATATATTTATCTAATATTTCTTGAGCTTGTTCAGGAGAAAGATTAATTATAGATGCTATCCCATCTTTAATACTTATGGTTATTTTATCCATTGATTTATCCAATTCTTGTTTTTATGACCTGGCCACAGTTTACATTTATGATATGAACAATAATTTTTTAGTCTGGTACAAAAGTCTTTTGAGAAAGGAGTATCAATAACTTCTCTATGTTTACATTTTACATGTCCAGATTTATCATATTTTATTTTATTCATTTTTTATTCCGTAAATTTTGCTTTATCAATAAAATTACATAATATTTTTTTTATTGATTTTTTACTAAGGGTTTCGTTATCACACATTAATTCATTATCTTTATAATAAAAAGTAGTTGTTCCAAAACCGAATTTCTTTATTCCCCATAAAAAAGAAATAGGTTTATTGTTTTCACTTATTATGTATTGTACATCTTTTTCTTTAAATGTCATTTTTTCTTCTTCTAAATCTAATATTTCAAATCTATTTGTTATTGGTTCTATTATAGGGAGATTATCGATCTCTGCCCAAAAAAGAATATTTGTTTCAAATATGTTACTAGACCATATTTTTCTATTTCCTATTTGAAGCCATTTAGCAACTTGTATTTGTTGTTTATTAATTCTTTTATAATATATAAAAACTGCTATATTTTCAGGAGGATAGTTATACTCTATGTCTTTCCATTTAATCATAAGTCCAATATTTCAAATCTGTCTGTTTTGTTTGTATTTATTAAGGTTTTATTTGTTGTCAATTTAAGGAGTTCTTGAGTAGTTAACCAATAAGGAAAATCTTTAATAGTGGCCCAATGAGAAGCTTTGGTTTTAGAGTTCGTATGATCCCAATAAATATCTCCATCAGTAAAATTATGTGATGCTAAGTTTGATATTTCTTTATCATAAATTTTTAATACTGCTTTATGAATAATTGTGTGTTCGTTATTTAATATAAATACTATTGTATTTATTTTTGCTAATTTTTTAGATAGTTTATGCCATTTCATAAGTCTAATATCTCAAATCTATTTTTAATTGATTTTGGAGGAATAGTTTTAATGATTTTCTTTTTCTCAGTTTTTAAAAAATTATTTGTTGATGGATGATATTTTTGGTATAATGCACTTGCAATACCTGCCATTGCTCCAATAATCCATGTTATTCCTAATATTGTTATTGTAGTTGTAAGAGTAATCATTTTATAAGTCTAATATCTCATATCTATTTTTAATTATATTTTTTGAATTATCTATTTCTATACAAATATATGTATGCCCTAATTTTCCATCAGGATATACTCCTTGAGTTAGAGTTATATGGTATTTAACTAATTTTCTTTCAAATTTTACAGGAATATATTGAATACGTCCATTTTTAGCCCAATACATTTTAATGGGAGGAGAGTATTCTTCTATTGGAATATCACTCGTAGTAGTAGTTGTTATATCTGATCCTGTAGTTATCATAATTATAAATCCAATAATTCAAATCTGGTTGTAATTAATTCTTCTATTTCAGTCATTTTTTCTGGTAAATTTATTTTTGCCCAAAAGAAATTTATTTTTTGTTCTTTTTCGTAACTTTTCTCCCACTTTTCTTGTTTCCATTCTCCTGCTCTACATATATGTTTATTATCTTCTTCGTAATAAATGATAATAAGGTCGCATTTATTAGGGTATTTATTGTTTATTTTGTGCCATTTTAATTTAGGTGGCATATCTATATATCTAATAATTCAAATCTGTTATTAATTTTTTCTGATTCTATTTGCTGTAGTAATTTTTCAGCTTTTATTTTTGCTCTATATTCTTTTTGATATATTAATCTTTTCTTTTTTTGTGTTCTCTCTTTCTTTTCTTTATCTCTTTTAGCTTTAATTATTATCATTGCTGCTATTTTCTGGTCTCTTTCTTTTTTATAGATTTTTTGTTTTTCTTTTTTTTCTTCCCATACATTAAGTTTTTTCTGAGCAGCTTCTTCTTTTTCTTTTTTATGTATTACTTCTAATTTAGCTATCTCTTTTGTGCTTTTACATTTATGTAAAGAGCAAGGAGCAGATGTAGTTATTTTAGGATATTTTTTATATCTTTCTAAAGTTTTATATCCCATTGATACTTCGTGGTGTCTAAAGTCATATTTATTTAAATCACATGGAGGACCAACAATACATACTAACATATGGCGAATAGCATATCCTGAATATATTCTATATCTTATTGTTTTACTAAATTCACAACTTCTACATTCTTTTTTCATAAGTCTCAAATCTTTCTTGTTTAAATTCTTGATTAATATTTTTTGAAGGTAAAAAATTAGGATCTCTAGGTATTAAACATGTTATGTTGTTTTTTACTGTATTGTGTTCCCATATGGCATATTTCTTAGCATTAATAATATTTTCACTTATCAAACAAACTCCATAATTTCTTATATGGTTTATAAAATCATAATTCTCTTTGTAATTGTTAATTGCATAAGCAGGAATAAAAGATATATCAAAATTAGCATACTCTGTTTCGCTATAAGAACCATATGTTGAGCTTATTGTTCTTTCCCAAGTTGACATACTTTTAATATGTTCTTCATTATAATGGTTATTTACAAAACACATGATATCTATATCGTTAGCTATAACTCTTGTTTCTTTTTCTTGTACATATAATCCAAATAAATATTTCTTAGTTATTTTTCTATATTCTGGTTTAACTGCTGATCCAAAAATATAACAAGATAAAATGTTATTTACCAGAACAGGTTCAGGAGTCTTCTCAAATTCTGAATGTTTTAAGTTAATTAGTCTAATAGCATTTATTAAAAATTTTAATGGTATTTTTTTAGTTGTTTTTGTTTTGCCTTTATTATTTATATATTTAATAGGATAAGGAAAAATTATTGTAGCATCATCGTCATCTCTTTTAAGAACACTGTCTATAGCTTTTTTTACAGATATATAAGGTTTTTCCATAATTTATAGATCTAGCAACATAAATCTTTTAGATCGATGTTCCTGTTGCCTTTCTTGATCTATTTCTTCTTGGTTCTTTCTAGCTTTATCTTGTGTTCCAGAATTTAAAATACATAGGCTTTTAGGATTAAAATTAAAACTTGTTATTTTTGTTATTCCATCTGCATAACGTATAGAAAAAGGTTTATCAAGTTTTACACTAATTCCTAAATACCGGCCTTTGTTGTGAATTACTTCTCCAGTATCACCATTAAATGCCGTAAAATCTTCCATAGGAGTTATTACTTTCACTTTTGTTCCTACTGGAAAATCTTGAAAAGTGTTGTTTTTAGTCCCGTAAAGCTTTTCTTGCTCTCTTTGCATGTCAGCTATTGTTCTATTCATAAATAATCTTTCTCTAAAGTCATATCTCTGATATTATAGCATCCCTGCTTTCACTTTCAAGTAGTATTATTCTGAATATGCCATATTTCTTTAAAAATGACCATTTTAATAAAAAAATCTATTAATTTTTAGCTCAAATTTCTCCAGATTTTATTTTCAGGGTCCACTATTGACTTTTTCAATAAAAGGAGTCTCTCTGGTGGTATTAAAGAGGGCAGGGTTGAGAAGATATTTTTTGATTTATGATAGGTAAGTAGTCTTCAATATTTATTTTGATAGGAAAAACTTTTTTGTTTAGATATCCCTCTAATTGTTGTGTATTGGTTTTTCTACCATATATGCAATGAAAATCTTTATGACAATTGTGGCATAAACAAGTAGTTTTAGCTATTTCTTGGTTAATTATTCCTCGAGAAGTTTTAAATAGTAAGCATATTTTTTCTTTTTTTAATTTACTATCTATATGATGGAATAACAAAATAACAGGGTCATCTATTCCACATTTTATACATGATAACGATTTCTTTAATTCCCAAATTAATAATTTGTTTTTATATCTACCTTTTCTATGTGTGTTTTGATTAAAGAATTGATTTATTAGAATTTTTTCTCTTTCTTCAGATGTCCCAGCATGTATTATAGTATGGCAGTTTTTACATTTAACTACTCCCTTTTTAAGTTCTTGTAATACTTTTTTCATACTATATTTACATATTTGACTTATTACAGCAGTTTTTTTAGATGGATCTAAATGATGAAAAGATAATTTAGTTATATTATTTTCACCACAATCACAACTTCTGTCAGTTATCCACTTTTTAACAAAATTCCAATTTTTGTCCATTCTTTTTTTGGTTACCTGTCTTCTTTTTTGTTTTAAAATATTTTGTATATCTTGTTCTAATTTTGAATTATTTATCCTACGAAGAATTGCTTGTCTTTTAGGTCCGTATAAACTTAATAAATATTTCTTTTGATCTTCATAGGAAAAATTTTGTAATTTAGTTATTATAGGTTGATATTTTTTATCTCTATATGTACTTTGATGAAAAGATTGATATTTTTTCACTTTTTCTTTATTTTTTGCTTTCCATTGTTTATTATATTCTAATTGTTTCTTTTTGTCTTTTAATGGCATATTTATTTCTCCTTTTATTTTTACCCTTATATAATATTCGACATTTTGTAGAGAAATCCTTTAATTAAAAATCTAAAAAGTTTTGAATGAAAATTTCCAGATTTTGAAAGGCCGATATTCAAGGGTAGGTCATATGGATACCTTAGTAAAAAAGCTTAGGCGTAAGGGTATGGGTAGCGTTATTTCGATTTTCTAGATAGGATATATCTTTTATATTAAAGAGATAGTATATCCTTAATAGACAGTGAGAACATTGTGGATATAGTATATCTTTAATAGAAGTATATATAAAAGACCCCACCTATCCGGTTAAGATAAGTGGGGTATAAAAAAGCACCAAGCCTTTTCAAGAGTCTATTTATTTACAGGGTTTTCTGTCGGTTTATACTCAAACCCAAACGCCCTGATAGCATCGCAACTATCTATTCGGGTCGTTCTGTATGGTGGGTCAAACTTTAATTCTATACCATGTTTGTCTGCTTCTCTCTGTTTGCTTGCTTTGCTTGCGACTTTTAAGTATTCCGACTTGATATATTCGGTATTCTGAAATTCTATACCATTTTCATCGTAATACTTTGTTTTTTCAAGAGAAAGAAAAGCCACGCCGTTTATTGTAAAGTTTTCAGCTCTTGTTTTACCTATTGCTTTACAATTTTCGTAATTTTCAACTCCGTTTGCTCTTTGCTCTGCCGATACAAAATCTCCAGTACCTCTTTTGTTAATATAAGAAGTCCAATTTACATTGGCAATTACCAGATACTTTGTCTTTTTTCTTATAAAAGGAGTAGGTTTTTTTGTTGTTCTACCTTTTACCGTAGTGTCAGTTTTACTCAAAATCTTATTAAGAGATATTGAGATAAAAACCGCCCCTTTTTTCTTTAATTCTGCTTCGGTCAAAAAGGTTTTTGTTTTCGGGTCAAAAATATCATCGAAGCCGAGAAGTTTTCCTGATATTCTGCTTGTTATTTCATCGGCGATTGTTTGACAAGTTACATTTCGCTCAATAAAAACAGGTTTTTCTGTTTTTGTTGGCAAGCTAACTTTCAAACCACTGTCAACTGCTATTTTTGTTGTTTTTGTTATTTCTTCCATTTTTTCACTCCTGAAAAAGATTAAAATTATTGTTTCTTACAACCTACCATATTAAAAAACTGTTTGTCTGGAATTATTAGTAAGATATTACTTTTTAAATGCTTGTATGTTGTAGTTCATACCTAATCGGGCCAAATTAGTTCTAAAGAGTCTTACTCTTCCGCATCATTCTTGGCTACAATCCAATGCCCTTAGCAACACCTTACTAATCACTCCATACCTTATAATACTAAAAACTGTTTGTCTGGAATAGTTATTTATCTGTTATTTTTTGACAAAAATCAATCATTTTTTGAGCGTTTTGTTTGTCAAAAGAAATTTCAGAATTATGGATTAAGGTCCCAACTATGCACAATCTATCAGGATAAGATTTATTGCTAAAAGACAAAGAAGTTTTACTAGGCACAGTAGGATCCGGGTTTGAGTTATCATATACTTGCACATCAATAAAGTTTAACATTTTTTATTCTCCTGAAAAGTTTATCATTACAATCTATAAGAGTAAAAAATTAGTTGTCTGGAATTAACAATTGCTTTCAGTATGGTATGGTATATCTTTATTATCTATATCTTCTAATGTTGCGGGTCTTTGTAAGACGAAGTTATATCTCCATATAATATCAACTTTTTTACTTTTTATTCTCCCCCTATCGTTCCATTTTTTTATTACTCTATGGGCTTCTAATTCAGTAGTAGTTTTAAACTTATTTGTACTTATATAATTAAAAGGTGAGCCATTTTTTGATGCTTCTGTATTATATTGGCAAATAATCATTTTTTTTATTCCTTTTTAAAAGATTGCCCTTGCTTATTTATTAGATAAACAAGGGCTAAAGAATTTAATATATACGGTTGTTATGTTTTTTTGTAGGTGTTATTTCGTGTTTTGTTCTTTCGGCTTGACCAATACCCATTGCCCAAAGGTCGATCTCGTCTAATCCGTTTTTTTGAGCCATTGTATTAGTATGGTTCGTTCCGATGACATGCTTTTGTTCTGCTTTTTTAACTTCTAACATTTTTTTCACTCCTGAAAAAGGTTGTCATTACAATCTATAAGAGTAAAAAACTGTTTGTCTGGAAATTAAAGAAAGGCCCCCTCCTTTGCGCCGAGCAAAAGAGGGGGGAAATCAAAAATTATGAATGTTCAAAAAGTTTCAGGTAATTTTGGAGCAGGAATATGTTCGTCTGCTTCTTCTGCTGTTAAATGGGTCTCTGCTTCTGCTTCTGCTTCTGCTTGATGTTGTAATTCAATAGCATCATCAGCATTTTCGCCCATTGTAACGAAATTACTATTATCAATAACATCTGCAGCGGCTATTTTCGCTTCGTGAATTTCCTGTAATTGCTCTGCTGTCGGATTAGGTATTGACTCTAATCTCAAAGCTGCGGTTACTGCTGAAATTACCGATACGATACTATTTTTTTTTCTTGCCTTTGCCATTTTTTTACTCCTGAAAAAAGATTAACATTTTGTTTCTTACACTTTATAAGAATAAAAAATCAGTTGTCTGGAAAAGTTATCATCGGGGTTTGTTTTAAAGTCCACCTTATCCGATATTTGCAGTAGTTGACTAATCTACTCTTCAACGATAACTTTTATTTTAAAGGTCTTACTCTTTTAATTCTAAACCATTTACCAACTTACAGTTTAGAATTGTTGGGAAAAAAAGTAAGACCATTCATTTTAATATTCACTTGTAAGCATTAACACCGAACAAGATACCCAATTTTCGGCCGTTCCGTATCCACCATCTTGTACAAACAATCTTATTTTCTCAAGAGGAAAATCAGTGTAAGGAATTTCTTGTTTAACAAGAACAGGAGTATTACTATCTTCTTTCATAGTTAATACTGCCGACTTATCAGCATTAACTATTAACTCCCAAACCTGAAATACTTCTTTTCTTTCATAAGAAGCTATCGCATCAATAAGCCAAAAAGCATCTGCATCTTGTCTTAACTGATTAACTCCATCAGTAAAAACAAGATTTCTATTTAAAGAATGTTTTATATATCTTGTTGTTCCGATTGATTGAGCCATATTGTTTTGTATTTCTGCTACTGATTTCATTTTTTTACTCCTGAAAAGATTAACATTACAACCTATAAAAGTAAAAAACTGTTTGTCTGGAAAAACAAACAGGATAAACTTCGAAGTTTTTACATGAGGCCTGCCGCCACATAACCTATTTAATTCTCCTGAAAAAGGTTAACATTACAACCTATAAGAGTAAAAAACTATTTGTCTGGAATATAAAAATAAAGGGATTAACCAACTTCAAACCACCTCTAGTGGTATTGGTTTTGTGCGGCGCATTTTATGCTTTTGCTGTAATTATCTAAAAGACAACGCCTTTATAAAGACTAGCCACTCCGTAAGGTCATGGCTGCTATTTAGATATAGAGGATAATAATCCCTTTATATACTTATCTCAATCCTGCAGCTTTTATTTGTTTAAGGGACATATTTTGTTTGGCCCTTTTTAATGCTCTTTTCTTTTTTCTTTCTCTTTTTGCTCTTTTCATTTTTTACTCCGGTTTTATCTTAATAAATTTAAGATATTGTCTATTTCCTTTTCCCCACAAAATCTTTATTCCATCGGTATATCTATCTACAATATTATACCATCCTCCGCCGTGGCTGTCAACATGTTTTTCAATAATTGTTTGTTCTTTATCTGTTATTTTTCTTTCCTGAATTAATTTATTTGCACCGCAACAATATGAGGTAAATAACCCTGTCTTATTTCTTCCCACTCATCTTTTCCAAATTCTTTTTGGACCTGTTTTGTAGTCATTATTGTTGTATATCCTGTTTCAATCCATGTTATCTCATATTTATTCATTTTTCACTCCTGAAAAGATTAACATTACAACCTATAAGAGTAAAAAATTACTTGTCTGGAATAGTTTTTTTACCATATTTATTTACTAATTCTATATATACTTTTTTCTCATTTCCTTGTCTATCTTTCAAAATATAATTCTTTCCACTTATACTTATAACTTCTACATTTGTAAAAAATCCAAAATTTATAGTATCGCCTACGTTAAACATTATATTCTCCTTTTAAATTACTACTTATATTTAGACATAATAAAAAAAGATTGTCTGGAATAGTTGTTTTTCCGATCAAGAGGTTTTAATCATTTTATCCTTTTCGGAGTATTGCTTCGCCATGGTCTAATAAAGTACCTAATAAAGACTCAATAGCATAATTCATAAAACCATAAGCTTCAATTACATTATCATCTTTATCTTTTATGCCAAGTATCGGAGCGCTTGTTAGTGCGGCAATATCTTCTGGACTTATCCATTCCCATTCAGTGTCTGGAAGTATATAATCAAAAAATTCATACATAGCTGCATCAGTGTCAATTACTTTATCTCTATTCAGTTGCTCCAAAAGCATTTTTTCTACATCTTTGTCAACTTTTAATATTAAGCCATGTTCTATTTTTATAAATTCCATTTTTAACTCCTGTTAAAATTATTACTCACAACCTATAAAAATAAAAAATTAGTTGTCTGGAAAAAGAAACAGGTAGGTTTGACTAATATAAACTTGCGGCGACGCGTTCTTAAGAAGTACCAGTTTATTGCATGTATCCTACTCTGTTCCTTTAATTATTCAAACTCCCCTTTTGCAATTTATTAAACACTTCAAAATTATTACTTACAACCTATAAAAGTAAAAAATTAGTTGTCTGGAATATCCTTGTAACTTTTTGTTCTACCATATTTGATAATAAAATCATAATCACTCATTTTAATATCTTCTAAGATTTCTTCAAGTCCATCATCTTTTAAGATTTTATTAAGTGCATTGTTTTCTTTACTCATTTTATTATACCTTAAATATTTTCAAAAAATTAAAAAGAAAAAGTGTGGAATAAAATTATCAATTACCCCACACTTTTTACTAAAAACTTTCTTACTTCCTTAAACCACTTGCTACTTGCTGACCATTATACATAATACGAGTTTGGTCTTTAATGGCCCATGCTATACTGTCTCCCATTTGCTTATCAGCACCTTTTTGAGTAACAGTGATACCAAGCTCCGCAAGAGATTTAGTATCTCTAGCTATGCCGTTCATTGTTGAACATCCAAGCAATGAAAAAAGCATACACACTATCATAGTCACAATCAGGGTGTTTATACTAACTACCTTTACTCTAATCCAATTTACCATTTTCTATCCCTTTCAAATAAAAATTCTTCCCTGTTTAAATTAAAGATGATTATCCATAACCATCTAACAGTTTATACATACAAAAAATCGTTTGTCTGGAAAAATAGACAAAACCCCTATCTTACCAAAAATAAGAGGTTTAATCTTCTACTTATAAATTTTTCAAATAATCAATATTCTAATGCATTTTTTCCTCCTTACCTAATTTACCATTTAATATCATTCAATTCTATTTACTACATTAAAAAAACAGTTGTCTGGAATTATTCCATACATTCACCGTCTTTGTAATACCAAATACCATCTTTTTGATATTCTCCATATTGCGGCTCTATGGTTTCATTCATTATCATTTCTTCATAAGAATCTGTGCAGTCTACTCAGTCCCATACTTTTTTACACTTACAATAAGCATAAAACCTAATATCTGTATCATTTCCTAAGTAGTTTTCTGCTTGTTTAAATTGTAATTCTTCCCCACAAGAACATTTCATTTTCTTTTCTGAAAAATCTTTAAGCCATTTTTCGACAGCCAATACATCTAAATAAATATGATTTTCAGGTTTATCGCTCTCCTCAAAATGAGTAGCTTCCATATCTTTTAGATAATCTACTATCTTTTCTATTCTTTGCTTTATCATTTTTTATTTCTCCAAAAAGTAATAACACTTTATAAGATTAAAAAATTAGTTGTCTGGAATTAGAAGCAACAACCGTCTTTAGCACCAACTAAAGATTGTAATTCATTTTCTGTAGTTTCAACAAGTTCCCATCCTTCATCTTCCACCATTTCTTTTATTCTTTTGATAGCTTCTTCTCTTGTATGAATAGCTATACTCCACCGGGGATAATTACCACTAATATCGTCCCAACTTGCTATAGGCGTATCTACTGGCCATGTGGTTCGGATAAAATCATGCTCAAAAAAGACAACAGTGTTATGGTCTTTGCTTAGGTGAGCAAAAGGGTGTTTTATTTCTGTATACATTTTTCATTTTCCTTTTAATTTTCGTATTGGGTTAATGCTTCCCATATATCAATATTTTTAGTTTCAGCTATTTCTGCAACAGCTTCAAATTTTTCAACATCACTATCGCTCATTATTTCAAGAGCAAGATTTAATTTTTCATTATTAGTTAATTCCATTTTATCTCCATTTTAAATCACTATTACAATCTATAAGAATGAAAAATCAGTTGTCTGGAATTAGTTTAAAAATCTACTAAATACAGGAAATAATTTCAATGCTAAAGATTTTGTTTTTTTATCTTTTTGAGATTTAATAGGAATGAATTGAGCACAACATTTTACTTTATCTTTAAACATATAACAAAAACCATCTGTATTTTTAATTGTTCTATACTCACAAACTTCGCAATTTTGTTCTAATATCTCCATTATATATCCATTTTAATATAATACTTATTAGTTTTTTGGTTCTTGACTTAAAAGCAATCCCTGTATATATTTATCAATACATGCCTGACTAGGTGTCTTTTTTTTCAAATCAATAATAATATCACCCAACATCACCAACTTTCCCCCATAGTTATATTTTTTACGTAATAAATGTTTAATATCCATAATACACCTTTTAATTTTCCCTATGAATAATTTTAGCTACAATTAAGTCACCTTCAATATCAGGATTATCTTGTCTTATTCTTCCCAGATTAGCCTTAGCAGCCAACTCGTCCTCAAAATCTTCGATTATACTTTTATTATCTAAGACAATTATATTTCTATTCATTTTATTTCTCCCAAAAAGTTATCCCAACCAAACCATTCTCAAAACTCTTTTTATCAATTCTTCGTCTTTGCCTTTTCTTACTTCCTTATTCAGTGTAACACTTTCCCCAAAAACAGATACTCCTATATCTTTATCATCATCTTTTGATTTTTCTGCTCCAACTACGAACATACCTGCTGATATAATACTATCTTTATTAAAACTTTCCAATAAATCAGAATGAGTAATAAGACTACTAAACATAATAGCGTGTTCACTTGCTCCTATTTTTACAATTATATATTTACCATAATCCATATTCTACCTAACAATAAAATCACTTGTCTGGAATATTAACTCCGTTCTTCATAACAACCCTTAAAAGAGTTTGCGCAAGTATTTTCTCCAAGATGTTTACAACCATTCCCTTTTTCGCAATAGTCCTTATCATCTTCTGTGATAGAAGTATTGTTTTCGTCAGTATATCCTGTAAAAACAAGTTTATAACATTCTTTACCTTTGAAGCCACAATTCCCACACTCAAAATTATAATGCACAACTTGTTCGCCTGGTGTCGAGTCATCTATTGTGTCATAATCAAGATCGTTACTATTACAATTCGGGCAATTTCCTTGTTTCATTTTTTATTTCTCCAAAAAATTATTATTAACATTCTACCTAACAATAAAATCACTTGTCTGGAATTAAGCTATTGCCATACGTGTTCTTGCATACAAAGGAACACCATTTTTAATCTACTTTTTTAATTGTTCAAAATGTTCTTGTTTTGCTTCTTCTACCATATAATCAATGATACCTTCTGCTTCTTCCATTGCGTCTTTTACATCGTAGTATCCCCAACAACAATCTCCATCCCCATCATCTATAATATACCCAAAAACTTCCCCTCTGATATAACAATCAAGAGTTTTTACCTCTCCTTCTGCTATTTTTAATGCTCTTTTCTTCAATGCAGGAGTAAAGATTTTTTTACCAAATTCTTCAATCATTTTCTTACGAGGTATTTGAACAAAACCTACTTGCCCACTATCCCAACGGCAAGAAAATGGAGAAAGAGAAATAGTTATACCGCTATGTTCATACATATATAATGGTAAAACAATATCTCCTGCTCTAATCGCTACTCTTTGTGCTTCGTGGATACTTTCCGAGTCGTTATAATTCTCATCACCAAACCCATAATTTCTATGAGCAACATGAAACACACATATATTATCCCATTCACGCGGACTTTCAGGATTTTCATCATACTTAATAGATATTTGATGTCCTTTATATGTCTCTGATTCAGCTTCCATTTTATTTCTCCGAAAAAGTTATCATTACAATCTATAATAATAAAAAATCGTTTGTCTGGAATTACCCAATACAAAAATATTTTCTTATAATATTATAGTCTTCTGGGGAAATTTCTTTAATATCCATTACTTCGGTGTGGCATTCTCCCTCTGCCCCACCTATAGGCGTATTAGATTTATCCAGATCACAAATATCATGGATTACTTCTGTTTTTTTTAAAGCATCTTCATAGTTTTCATAATCATCAATAATGTAATAAGGATAATGCCTATTACCATCTAATACTTCATATTTAATAAGAAACTTTTTCATTATTTCTCCAAAAAAATTATAGCCCCGCCGGATTTATTGCTAAACTACCCTTTGGGGCTATTCTTTCATTATGCTTTCATTAACATCGTTTTAGGAACATTCCACAAACGACTTTCACCAAAATCAATTTTCATTCTAATCTTATTGATTTTTTTAATTGTGCCAACTGCTCCATAAGGTCTACGACCTTGATGTTCAGGTAATAACTGAACTTTATCAGTTACTTTCCATAACAAAGTTGTCGCCTCAAGCAAACTATCTTTACGACTTTTTGCCGTTTGCTGGATAGTTTTAAGACAATTAACATCGTTAATCAAAATCAATTCCCCCAAAATCTTTGTCATTTTTTCATTATCTGTCATTTTATTTCTCCAAATTAAATTAACATTACAACCTATAAAAATGAAAAATCAGTTGTCTGGAAATTATATTTATTAACTAATATCTTTTTTTGTTAATTCCGTTTTATCTTGCAGTTTTTGGTATAGTTGTTGTAATCTTTTATATAAAGGAGAATAAATATTAGTGCAATCGCTTTGACGATCAAGAATAATACACCTCAACATTTCATAATCAGATTTTTTTTGTAATTCTTCCATTGTGTATCTGAATTTCATTATTTTTCTCCTTACACTATTCCTAAACAAAAACTAATACTACCTAAAATTAAAGTAATAATTAAAACTATTAAATTGTGTTTTGTTATTTTTTTCACTTACTATCTACAACTTCATAATTAGTAATTTCAGCATTTTCAATAGTTGCATCAAGACTATTATCAATAGTCATATTATCAGCAGCTATAATAAGTGCATCGGACACATCTTCACCTTCTTCAATGTCCATCGTTACCCTCATTTCTACGTTTATGTCTATTCTTCTGGTCATTTTATTTCTCCAAAAATTAAATCAGTGTTACAATCTATAAGAATGAAAAACCAGTTGTCTGGAATTAGTCAAACTTATTCGCATCTTCTGTATCTCTATAATCTCGTCTCCATTCTTTATCACAAGAAACAAGAATCAATAAATTAAAAAAGCCAACACCTACACTCCAACCCATCACAACATTAGCCAGTTCTTTATTCCAAATAAACACAAACCAAGAACCTATAAAACCTACTAAACAAACCATAAAAATAAGTAGAATAATAATATCTGTTATTGATTTAACATACCACATTGTATCTTTTTCTTTTATTATCATAATCTACCTAGCTAAAAAAATAGTTGTCTGGAATTAACTAAATTCCTTCCCTATATTATGATTAAAATGTAAAGATTTTGGGATAGCCTTTACTAACCTTACAAATTCCATATAAGTAAATTCTCTACCATATTCATCTTCTATTACTTTTGTATCATTAGGACAACTTTTAAATTCTTCAACAATTCTTTTAGGCACATCCATAAACCTCATAGCAAAATTAAAAGAACTAGCACTTGCGACTCCCTCTTTTAATTTTGTAGGATTTTTATTAAAACCTAATTCAATTCCTGCCGAGCTATCCTCCATACTTTCTATAACAGGTTTTTTACCACATTTTGGACACTCATTATACCAATCATCATCATAATGGACTCTGTTTGCTCCACCCTTACAAAGAGTGATACCACAATCAAAACAAAAAGGACCAGCTGCACTTCTTTTACCTATATGCCAGATCGGATTATCACGTTCATTTTCACAATCGTTTTCAGGATAATCTTTTATATAATAATTTGTTCCCATAATATCCCTCTTAATTTCTACGCAAATCTTATTTTACTTTTTAGTGCTTCTTTATATTCATTATCAACTTTACTACTATCAATAAAGACTATCAACTTTTCATATAATCTTGCTCTTTTTTTATTTCTCAAATACATAGCTTTTGACTGAGAACATTGTGCAAGTACTTTTATTATCTTATCAAAATTAGGATAATAATGGATAGTTCTGCCACAAGCAAATCTTCTTTCTTCATTAAATTTGCCGTTAGTGTGCTGCATATTTTGTGTTTCTGTTACGACAAGAGAACCACACTCTACGCAATTTTCTTCTTTTATATGTTTTAATTTCATTATTTTATTCCAATTTAATTCATTTTTGCTCTTAAATTAGGAAAAGAAGTATATAAATCAGTTAAAAGACCTTCTTTTAATTTTGTTAATCCCTTTTGATATTCTTGTTCTGTTTTCCATATTATCTCGTACAATTTATTTTTAAGATTCTTTGGAAAAATAGATATTAAAGCAGAAGCTTCGTAAGTTCCAATATCAGTTATTATATCTCCATTTTCTTCCCATCCCACTATATTTTGTATAACCATAAAAGGAAATAAGTCATATCGAAAAGCTCCTACTGCTACAATCTTTTTTGTTTTGATTTTTTTCTTACCTGCCATTTTTCTCTCCAATTTTCAATCAACATTACAACCTACAATATTAAAAAATCACTTGTCTGGAATTATATTTACCATCCTTTATCACTTTTCAGTGTTTCATCTATTTCTTGTTTTGTAATTCGGATATACATTATGTTGATTTTTTACAATTACATTTACATTTTTTTGTACGGATAAAATTTAAAGCATAATGAATAATCCAATGAAATTCACCATCACATTCTATACAGGTAAAACCTCTATATGATATTATCTTAGGTTTCATTCCATCCCCAAACAATTAAAGTTAAAAAAGATAAAAGACCCCATCCACCTCCTATTTCTCCACCAGTATGGATAAAACTTATTACACTTATAGTTGCAAACCCTAAGACTAATACTATTCCTGTTATTTTGTTTTTCATTTTATTTATCCATTTAATATTACCATTACAACCTATAATAATAAAAAACTACTTGTCTGGAAATAGTTTATACCTGCTCCCCAGATACCCATTAAGCCCCCTCATATTGAATATAAATGAAAAACTACCTATATGCCTATGGGTTGAGTGATACTATTGTTTTTAATAGTTTTTTAATAGTTTTTTATAAATCAAACTCACAAAATTCATATTCTATTTTAGGATCAAATTCTTTTGGAATAGTAATTCTAGCTATACCACTATGCATACCATAACCTTTTCCATCATCAGTAACTTCAAGCTCTGCATTATGTTTTTCAAGTAATTCTTTAAAATCTTTTCTAAAATCAGCTTCTAATTGTTCTTTATTTTTTACCATTATCTCCACCGAAAAAAATCTCTATCTAAGAACCTTATTACAAAACATATTAACCCAAATATTATTACCGTCAACTTTTATCTTAATTATGTATAGGTATCAAGTTGAACCTGTGAGCATATATCTTAGCAGATTGTCTTGGATTATCTTTACCACAAGCATCTAATGTGAACCATGCTGCAATCGCATATTCCTCTGAAACGCCTGTTATTGCTATTAGTTCAGATATAAAAGTTTTCATAATATTATCCCAAAAAATTAAATTAAAATCCTAATGTTTTTAATGCCTTATCTGTTATTTTCGCTACGCAAGAATTATAAACGTTACAACTTTTACAAATATTCTTATTGCGTGTTTGTAGTATTGTCGATTTTCCTTTAATTATAACGGTGCGTGGGTTAAAACAAATTTTACAATCCGATAAATGTTTAACTGGTTTTTGTTTCATTTTTATCTCCAATTTTAAATTACCATTACATTCTATAATAATAAAAAACTATTTGTCTGGAAATTAGTTAAGTATGTCAGCTTTTTTCATCCATTTTTCTTTGTTATTTTGATAATATTTTTTTTTGTATGCTTTTATTTTTTCTTTATTCTTTTCTCTGTATTCTTTCATATATTTTTTCTTTTTTTCTTTATTCTTTTCTCCGTATTCTTTCATATATTTTTTCTTTTTTTCTTTATTCTTTTTATTATATGCGTTACTCCGTGCTTTCAGTTTTTCTTTATTGTTTTGGTATCTTTTTTTATCATATTCTTTTTTTATCATATTCTTTTTTTAATTTAATATCTTTCATTTTTACATTCATTTCATTAAATTAATATTACATTCTATAATAATAAAAAATTGTTTGTCTGGAAATTATAAATTTAGTATCTTTTTCTGGTCGTATCACGGCCATGATTCCATTTAAAACTATTTATGTTTATTAAGGCATACTCTGATGACCAATAGCCTCCTGAAACTTGTAATTTATAAGTATGGTCTTTAGGAACATCAAATACTATAACACCAGAAGTAGATACTTCAGGATTAAGATCGTGAAAAGTATCAAATGAGTCTTTTATTCCCCACACGTTATCTGTCCCGTATTCTGAGCCATTTTCATCAATTAAATAAAAAGGGGGGATAGCTCGTTCTTTTTTATCATTATTACGAACCCATATCTTAACTAATAAAAAAGCAGCATCAGGTTTATCTCCATCAATAGTATCTTTCCACCATGCTGAATCAACCCGATAAGAGGTATATCCAACATTAACCGTTTCTCCCATTTGTCGTGTTTTTTTAGCTTCTTGTCGTGCTGTTTTAGCTTCTTGCCGTGCTGTTTTGGCTCTTTGTGTTTCTATTCTAATCTTCTCTTGTTTATCTTTTTCTGCTCTTAATATTTCATCTTTAACTCTTCGTTCTTCTATTCTAATATCTTCTATATAATTATATGCTTGAGCACTTTTTCTATCATATTTTTCATTTTGTTTATATAAAAACAAACAACCCACAACAACAATTATTAAGAATATAATTAATAATAAATTACTCAATTTTGACATTTTTCTACTCCATTAAAAATTATCATTACAACCTATAAGAATAAAAAATCGTTTGTCTGGAAATTATTTCTTCTGCAAAATTTCTTTTAACTTTTTTACTTCTAACAATAACTCTTTATAATCCTCTACACAAACAGTGGTATCAGATTTATCATTAAAAAATATAGATGATAACAATCCTGCTAAAGTCCCAAAAAGACTTATCCCTATCAACATTAAAACAGCAGCTATTAGTCTGCCCTCAATAGAAACAGGATAATAATCCCCATAACCTACAGTTGTTATAGTTACAAATGACCACCATAAAGCATCTTCCGCAGTTTTAATATTTGAATTGTCATATTTTTCTACTTGTAATATCGTTATAGATGAAAAAATCATCATCATTACAGCAACAATAATCACAGAAGAAAAAGTTCCTTTTGCTTTATTCCTAAACATAAATTTTAATAATAACTTTATTGAGCGAACTCCACGAAGCATCCTTAATATACGAGCAATTCTAAAAAACCTACCCCACCTTAAAATTCCTATAGTTGGGATACTTGAAACTAAGTCTATCCATCCCCATTTAAGATATAATAATTTCTTTTTTGATTTATATAATTGCCAAAAAAAATCTCCTAAAAAAACAAAGCAAATTACCATATCTATTATATCTAATAATTTTATAGTTTCAACAGAGAAATCTATAAAAATAGAACAGGACATAATAGTAATAACATATATGCAAAGAAAGAACATAAAAATTTGAAACAACCCTATTTCTTTTTTATTTTCCATATTCTATTTTCCAAAAAATTAAATTATTAGTTTCAGTGTTACATTCTATAATAATAAAAAATCGTTTGTCTGGAAATTAGTTAAGTTTAAACTCTTTATAAAAGAAATTAGTCAAATCTAAAGTTGATATATTAGCTTGCACCGGGTTAGCCTCTAATTTTATTTTATTTATTTGCGTAAAAACATTAAAAAGACTATAAGCATTTCTACTCATAAATTCCTTATGCCATTCTCTTTCATCTGTTTTAGGTGTTACAGCTTGATAGTCCCATTCTCTGGCCAATTCTAACACTTTAGTCTTATTAACTACTCCTGCTTGAGCAGCCCTAACAATAGTCGCATATGCTTTGTCTGGTCTAAGGTAACGATTTACAAGACCACCATAAAAACGCTCCTGACTATTACGAAACTCTTCAACTTGTCCAAAAGCCTCTCTGATCTGGAATACTAAACCATCACGAACTCCCATATTATTTAAATTTTTATGAGGTCTTATAGCCATACCTGAAATTCCAGTTGTATTATCAGTATAAGCGTAAAACGCCCCATTCTGGCAAACCATAACCCTACCTCCAAGACAAAAACGAGCTGACATACTTTTATTATAAGAATTACAAAAGCCTATCATCATCTTTATTTTATCACCAAAGAAATCTTTACCTTCAATATCACAAACCCCAAAAAGTCTTTGACCTTTAAGGTCCATTCCAAGTTGCTCATTAGTTAATTCAATATTACATTCATCTGCAATGTTGTAAATCATATCTATCATTACCTTGTTAGGCAGCGGTTGATATGTTCTTGTAGCTTCGGGTAAAAGGAACTTTTGAAAAGCATCTTCTCTGCTACAGGTTCCTGATTTAGGGGTATCTAACATTAACATTTAACTCTCCTTCTAAATATGGTTATTGTTTCTACTACTCTATAAAACTATAAAACTACTTGTCTGGAATATTACTTATCTACATTATCATCTAAATAACGAGGGTCAATATATCCTTCTGCTTGTTCGCAATTTTTCTTAATCCACTCTGCTACTTCTTCATTCATATCAATATTTTCACTCGCCTCATCTTTAAGAACATATCCACAATTAAGACATTGAAATCTCTCAACTGTTCCACTTGCACCTATTGCTCCGTAATCAAAATCACCCTCTTCTTCTATGTTAAGAACTTCACTGTTATAAGGGCCTGTTTCGCAACACTCTAATCTATGAGATTTACAATCAGGGCAAGTAAAAATAAGACCTTTTTCAAAACTTGAAACAGGAGGTTGTTTCATTTCAAACGACTGATATTGTTCTTTTGTAGTATCAATTTTAACAGGCTCATTTGTATCTTCTTCCTCTCTATCAACTTCATCGCCTGCTACAAATACTTGACCTGTGCAAATATATTCTCCACCAATAGTTGTATATTCTTGAACAACAAAACCAGTTGTAATTTTATGATATTTCATTTTATTTCTCCGAAAATTAAATTAACATTACAATCTATAAGAATAAAAAATCAGTTGTCTGGAATTGCTCTTTAAATTAAAAATCTTTCATCCATTGAAATAACCACTCTTTAGCTTCTTTTTTTTCAAATCCAAATTCGTTTTGTAAATAAGGAGTTGCTCCAAACATATTAGTTTCTCCACTTTCTCTAAGATCGTTCAAATAAAGATAAACATCATTTTTTATACTCTCGTCCATCTTTTTCTCCATATTCTCTTAAACATTTCTTACAGATACCAACAGCCCAATTTTTGGGTAATATAATATTGTTAATCCAATCTCCACAACCTCCACAATGACCGCCGATAGTTAAGTCTTTAATATCATATAAATTAAATTTTTCTTTTAACCATTCACGAATAAACTTCTTCATTTTTTCTCCATTAAGTGTTATCATTACACTCTACATAATTAAAAAATTAGTTGTCTGGAAATTTAATCTTATCAATTAATATCCCATTTTGAAAATAAAGATAATATCCCCTATCCCTATATACCCATTGCTCAATCACTCCCAAACTACCAAATTGACTATCTTTATCTATTGGTTCTCCCCAACTAATACTAACATCTTTAGGAGTCATATCTAATATAATCTTTTTCTCAATAATTGTATTTTTTAAAAGATTATTTGATCGATAAGTTATATTGACGAGTTTTTTTCTTAATAATTCTTCTTGATTGTTTAGTGCTTCTATTTTTTGTAGTGTTTGTTGATCTAGATGTTTACAAAACATAAATAAACTAATACTAAATATTAATATACCGAAAACCAGTATAATAATAAATGATTTATTTATCTTATGAAAATTCATCTTTAAGTTTATCCTCAAATTCTTTTACTTCTTCGGCAGATAACATTATCTTTTTGCCAGTATTAAATTTAAGAGTGCCATTATTAACTTCTTGTGTTTCTTCATTTATACTTAAAATAAGTTCCATTTTTTATTTTTCCCATGTCCATTTGCCGTTAGGACTTCTAAATATAAGACAAAATAACCATTTAATACACCATATACTAGCTATAATACCAAATACTATATAACCATTTTGTATTATCCATTCGTGCATTATTTACTCCGAAATATTTACAAAGTCAACTACTTCTTGAGGACAACCTATAAGCAATTTATTTATCTTATTTTTAAATTCTTCATTAGATATAATCATATTACTTACTTCTATATCTTCATCTTTTCTTCTTAAAAATTCTCCATAATGACATAAAAGAATTCCCATTTGTACTCCAATTTGCAAATCAGAACCAACCTTACAAACTTTTTTTAATAAATCTCTTAACTGAATTTGAGATTTTATTTTAACTGGAATAGCATTAGAAATATCCATTTTATCTCTTTCCTATCTTTTTGTTTTTCTTACATTTTTCATCACAATATACTTTACCGCTTTTTGTAACTATTATACCTACTCTTTTAGCATCTATTATAGCTTGCTCTTTGAATTGATAAGAGTGATAAGCTCCCGCCTGACAAGTATCACAAACAAATTCATAAATTTTATCTATCATACTTTATATAAACAAAAAATCAGTTGTCTGGAAAACACCCACAATGATTTAAAAGATTTAATACAGTTTTATAGCTCCAATCAGGATATTCAAAATTAGGTTTTAAAATAAGAATTTTCTCACTATATTCATCATATATTTCACTAATTAGTTTATTTTTATGCTCTAATAATATCTTAGCAGCATCTTTACTTAACATCATTTTTATTTCTCCGAAAATAAATTATTCTTTAAATTTATAAATTACTACGTCTATACCCCTATCAACCCAAAGCTCTTTTATTAACTCTAAAATAAATTCAAAATTACCACCAGCCCTTAACCCCCCAAATTCTGGTGTGTGTATTACAATTTTTTTACCAGGGTATCCAAGACTAAGAGAATCATAAAAAGTAAAAACCTTATCCATAGCTTCTACTAATGCCCAATACTTAACAGGTTTAGAATTATCATTACTAACTAGTCCATTTTGCCCTATCATATTAGCAACAATTAAATCGACTTTACCATTAACTATATGAGTAAAATAAGAAACAGAACCAAGAGCCATACTACTAAATTTATATGTATCTGCTACACCATACCACTTATTTTTAAGAGCTAGGGCTACTCCTGCTCCCATAATTTTTAAATTATTACAACAATGAGGTATGATTACTATTTCTTCTGGCTCTGTTCTTTGAGGGTTTGTTACATCTCCCTCTACTGTTTTTAATGTGCCTTTAAGCATTTTATTTCTCCATTTTGTTTTATAAATGTCACTATAACTAATACTACTACTGCCACGGCCACCACCACCCTGTAATATGTGCAGCTACGCAAAAAACAATAACTATTGATATACTAATCCCAAAAGCTATTATAATCTCTTTTCTAATTTTCTTGTCATCTTTTTTAGGAGTTCTTTCCACCCCAACAGTTGATATTTCTAAATCAACATTTGTTATTTTACCATCAGGAGAAATAACTGTTAAAAATGGACGATAAGACCCATGCCTCATAATATCTGCTACCTGTAAAGCTGCTTCTTCCGGGGTTTTAGCATCAACTTCAATTTCATATTTAACTTTATATTCCATTTTATTTCTCCAAAAATTAAATCAACATTACAACCTATAAAAATAAAAAATCAATTGTCTGGAAAATAAAAAAGGCAGGTATCCGTAGAAAACCTGCCCTTTTCTGCCCTTATATTTGTTTTAAATAGTTTCAATACTTATAGTATCAGAATTATCATCTACTGTTATTTTTACCTTGCTGTCAGAAATACCTAATTTTTTCAAAGAAAGTCTTACACGGCCATCTTTATTCGGTGTTGTGCTTTTTAAGTCTCCATTTACAAATATGTCATAACTACCAGCAACAGAAGAAATTTTATCAACAAGTTTCTTTGGAATGTTGATACGTCCTTTTGCTGTTAGTGTATAAACATCAGGATCATTGACGGTACTATCAGTGTTATCATCATCAATAACAACAGAAGTATTATCAGAAACAAGAGAATGTTCACTTGCCGATTTTCCATCAGGAAAATAAACAAGAGCTTGAGGATTACCAGACATATCGAGAACGCAAAGCTCTCTATCATAGTTTTGCATTTGCGATGTAATAAATTCATTATTAACAATGCCTCTTACATCTTTATGCAAAACAGTGTCAGATGTTTTAATTCTTGCCTCTTTAGTTACTTCAAAAGCAGTAAAAACATCTTGATTCTTGCATTTTTCATCAAGAACTTCAATAATTGTACTTGCTACCAATACTGTACACATTTTATTTCTCCATTAAAAAATATTATTAGTTTTTAGTGCTACATCTTATACTTTTAAAAAATCAGTTGTCTGGAATAAGTTCTACTATTTTTTCAATTTCAGAACCATCCACACGAATATATTCGCCATTTGATGTCTCTACAAATAAAGCAGTTCCTCTTGTAAAGCTACTCATACCAAAACCACTTTTAACAATAACAGTTCTTTTTGCTTCGTCACAATCTCCCTGCATAACTACTTTTTGTCCTTCTTCTAAATTTATATTTAATGAATTCATTATTTCTCCAAAAATAAATATTACAACTTATAATAACAAAAAATCAGTTGTCTGGAATAGGAATAACTCTTACCAAATTAACAAAAACAAAATCTTCTCTAAAACATTTACTACATTTAGCATCATCAATACCTTGCTTATTTTCAGTAAGAGTAATAGGAGTATTATATTTAGTATAACATCTAGGACATTCTGTTTCTACTCTTTTATTTTTTAATATATCATTATATTCTTGTGCCATAATCTACTTTTTCAGTGTTATTATTTATTATTTAATTGCCCCAATAAGAAAAGGACCACGTAAACATGAAACCATAGTTACCAAAGATTCTGGAGTAATATCACAAGCCGCACAATTAGGAGAACAATCCTGTCCTCCTATATGAGCACAAAGAATTCTCTTACTATTTTCAACTTCCTCAAAACTATCAGGAATACTACCTGTCATAGCTTCTACTATTGTAATACTTTTCATTTTTATTACCCTTTATATTGACTTCTTGGTACAAATTCTACAAGATAGATTAAATTACATTGATCTAATCTATATACTATCATCTCATCATTAATTACGCCACTATTAACTCCACCTTTATCTTTGCCTTTAGCCCATGTGCTATCACTATCTCTTTTAGGGTAATTATCCCAACTACCTTGTGCAATATGATATTTACCCATAGCTACATCTGCTAAGAACATAAATGTCCTATCTATATTACCAGCCCCGCCCCAGAAATTAGTAGCATAATTAAGGGCTTTAGTGCTAATATCAGAAAAATATGCTCCATTTCCATACATACGCCCTGTTACATGTCCAGAACTTGAAGGAGGTATAACTAACCCTTGCCTCATAATAGATAAAAGATTACTTGCTTTAGTTCCATGCCATAACTGCCAAATATTTTTCATTTTCTTACCGTGCTTATTAAAAGCAGTTTGCATATTTTTAATATTCACAGTATAAACAGTTTGCACAGATAGGTTATTAGACTGGTGCATACTTTTTCTTGTAGATTGATATAGATGTTTTACATGAGATAATATCTTCTTATCAGTAACAATTTCCATTTCTACATCGAAAATATTAGGAGTATCTTTTTTAGTAGTTTTCTTTTTAGTTTTAGGTTTTGCTGTTTGTAAACCTGCAAAACTTGCGTCTAAGCCATCCAAAATATCATTCTCTTTTTGTATTGCTGATAAATCAGGTAGTATATCTTCAGGACTCATTCTTTGCATACCAAAATCTCTCGGAATAAGAGAAAGATATTCGTTAAGATTGTCTTCAAAATCCATTCCCGAATAATCATTATCTTTTACACCATCATATAATTCAGATAATAAATCTCTTGCTCTTGTTATTTGCAAAGGCATTACTACTCCTTGAGTAGTTTTAAATGTAGCAGAACTTGTATCATATTGTATTTTTCCTTGCGTTGCCTTTAGAATAGTATGTGCGTTTATTTTTACTAAAAAATCAATAAGTTTAGCTACAATAGGATTTTTTGATTTAATTTGTTTTGCTGCGATGTCTTTTAATTCAGTATTAGCAACATTTTGAGAGGATACTTTAATAGAGCCAGTCCCTTCTACTACTTTATTTTCATGGTATCCTTTTTTACCCTTTTCAGATATTTTCTTATCCATAAAAGAACGACCCACCCCATGCCACGTTTTAGACTGTTTAGTTTTTCCCTGCCTTCCCCATTCACTCATTACATCATCATTATCGTATAGGGTTACGTTCCAATATTTGTTGGCATTTTTACCTAATTTTGTGCAACTAAATTTTTTATGTTCAACTATTGCTGGCATATCTTTTCCTTTTTAATTTGTTAAGATAAGTTTGAATTAAATTTACTCTATAAGAATTTCTAGCTATAGCAGCAATTAATATTTGTTCATATTCTTTTATTTGTTTAGATAATTCCATAATTTTGTTTTCCTTAAAATATTTTCTTTCTTAACATACAATAATAAAAAATTAGTTGTCTGGAATTTTAAAAGTTCAGGTAGGTTTGACTAATATAAACTTGAGGAGATGCTGCAGCTTCGATCTCCTAACCAGTTTATTGCATTTGCCCTACCCTCCCTTCTAATGATCTACAATCTTTCCATTAATTGCTTAGTAAGTTCTTCTGCAGTCCAATGCTCTTGAAAACCAGGGTAGTCTTCAAGATATTTTTTAACAAATATTTTTGCACTTTCTTCATAGGTTGATGGTTCTGGCAAGTTACAATCCCACATTGTGAAAGCATTATCCTCAATTGACATTTTTAATGTATCAAATCCCATCTTAATACCCTTTCTTAATTTACCATATTTATTTACTAATTCTATATATATTTTTTTATTATTCCCTTGTCTATCTTTTAAAGTATAATGTTTTTCATCCATACTAATAATTTCTACTTTTGTAGCAAAACCATAATTAATAATATCTCCTATCTTAAACATTATACTCTTCCTTTCTTAAAATATCAAATTATACCATACTATACTTTTACCTTGTAGTCAAGTAAAAAATTAATTATCTGGAAAAACTATTCAATATAATTAACAGATAACCAAATCAATAAATCTCGAACCTCTATCTTCTGCTTATCTTTTATAGAAACATTGTCTTGAACATAATCGTTATACTCTTTTATCATAACAATTAATTCGTCTTGTGTCATATTTAATAAAGCGTTATTAAGATGTAATTTTTTAATATCATTAAAATCAAGAGGATCAGATTCATAATCAACATAACCTATAACCTTATTATAATAAACAATAACACCATTACTTTTAGAGGTATCAAACCATTTTAAAATGGCTCCATCTGTTCCTATCTTCTCAACTCTCCTTTTAACTTCTTTTTTATTATTAAATGTTTCTTTATCTTCTTCATTTGTCCATCTTATTGTAAACATTTTATTTCTCCCATTTTATTTAGTGTTATAAATTATGAGAATAAAAAATCACTTGCTAGATTTATTAATCTACTTGCTCCGTAGCTTCCCATATCATTTCTTGATACCATTCTCCATCTTCATCTTTTTTACAACGCTCATCACCTTCTGCATCGAGGCCCTCTACATCATAATCTCTAATCTCTAATTCTATGCCAAAAGGTTTTTTTGCAAGATTAGCAACTCCACCACTAATAGTAAGAAGCACTTTATCACTATTTTCTTTTTTGTCCAATATTAAATTCATATTGGTAAGAACTTCCATAATAGCTTTTCCTCTTACATCTTCTGAATTACCAAAAAGCCTCATTTTGTCTTTAATATAATTCTCAATTTCATTAAATTTAGTCATTTTATTTCTCCAAAATTAACATTACAACTTATAATAATAAAAAATTAGTTGTCTGGAATTAAAATTTACATACTTGTTTAAATATTTTACGCTCTCCAGCATAATCCCTACGCCAAGCTTTTTTATTCTTAATTTTTTTCATCATAGCAATGTATCTATTTCTTCTCCACATTGTTCCCATAGCTTCACTATCAGCGTGGTGGTTAATAAGAACATCTCTACCGTTTGCTTTATTTAAGCCACAACAAAGATTACACTTTTCACAATTAGTTAATACTCCAGCTTCTTTACTTGCGGGGCAAACTATTTCACTATTTTGTTTTACATCATATACGTTTATTCCTGTTTTATCTGCAAAGACTCTAAATGTTCTCCATCCTAAAACTTTTGCTTTTTCATATTCTTTAGTATAATTTACTATACTATCTATACTTGCCATACAGTAGTTTTTTAGTCTTTGGTCTATTTTTTTATTGTGCCATTGGTGAGTATAACCACAAAAATTATTAGAAACAAAACAAATATTTTCCCATATTTTATAAGGAATAGCAGCTGGGTCTCCGTAAGAACCTATTCTAATAGAACGATTTTTAAATAAATCAATATCATTATTATCAAAATCTCTATATCTTTCATCGTGATATGCATTATAAATATTCATAGGAGCCTGTCCGATATTAACGTAACATGTGCTTTCCTGACTATGCTTGCAATCTCCGCATATACTTTTATCTTCACCCATTCTACGTGCTAACATCGGGTCAATATCTCTACGCAAAATCCATGTTTGTATCATATCCCCAGTTTTTCTATTCTCTGTTTTAGCAAAAACCCCAGTAGCTATAACCATAATTCTTTCACCGTCTAATAGGGATTTTCCCTTCCATAATATTAGACCCAATGGCATATCTTTTTTTAACATCTTGTTTTTCCTTAAAAAAGTGTCATTACAACCTATAATAATAAAAAACTGTTTGTCTGGAAAAATAAAAACCCCCTACCAACTTAATGATAGAGGGTTTATAGTATCCCATGGAGGTCATGGGGGTGTTATTTATCTAACTTTACGCTGAACATCAGCCTTATTAACATTTGTTACATCAAGAAGCCCTGCACCTTGCATTAATCTAAAATTAAACAAAGTTTGGGTAATATCAGATTGACTGCCACCTTCACCGCCACCAATAATTACTGTCGATGGAACATTAATTTTAGCATAAGCATTTGCAACACCAATTGCTTTATCAACTCCTGCTCTAATTAAAGCCTCTTCAATTTCAGTAATAGCTCCTGACAACTCAATAGCTTGTTTCTTACCTTGAGCTTTTAAAATAGCTGCAATCTTTTGTTGTTCTGCTTCTTTAGCTTTAATTTCAGCAACTTCAAGTCCAGCACTTGCAATCATTAAACGTTCTTGCTTGCTAATTTCTGCAACTGACAATAATTGTGCTGCTCTTGTTTCCGCTGCTATCTTAGTTTGTAATGCTACTTCTGCTTTTAACTCTGCCGCAATAACTGCTGTTATCTTTGCAACATTACCCAATGCTTCTGCTTCAGCCTTTTCTCTTAAACCCTTTTCAACAATCATTAAACGGTTTTGAGTTTCTTTCTCACGATCAGCCTTAGCTTGCTCTGTAAGTAAGTAGGAGGCTTTCTTAGCTGCAAATTGTTTACGAGTTTCAGGGTCATAAACTGTCTTTGTAACTGAAAATTGAACAATCGTCATCTTAAAATCTTCAATAAGAGGAGAAGGACTAACAATAATAGGTAAACCTTTATCATTAGTTACTATCTCTGTTTTAAAAATAGTAATTACACCACCTGTTTCATCGGTATCATCTGTTAATTTAACAGATTCTTTTCTCATGTCATAAGTGCCTTTTTTTAACTGACCCTCTACAACTTGTCTAAATTCTGCTTTACGTGCTGACTGATTTTCAGAAGAACTCATAAGAGGTGCTGTTGATTGCATACAGTCAATCATATATGATTTAATAGAAGCTTTAATATTATCCATATTACCACCAAATTGCTGATGATAAGAAATACGATTCTCCTGAATAGATGGAGATGCTAAACGAATATAAGTAGATATATCAGCCATGCCACCATCATTATATATTACTTTAATAGATTCTTTTGACTTATCTCCGTCATCAGGGTCATCGTTATAACGAAATTCAACATAACGAGGATACACCCATGTCTTACCAAAAGCTTTCGTATACATACCAGGGTTATCAATTATTCTTACAGTTCCATTTAAGTACTGTAAATATACCCAATTTTGTCCATCATTTACTCCAACAAAGCCTGTGAATAGAGAAATAATTCCTATCACTGTCAATAATACTACTGCTATTACTACATAATGCTTAGGTCTCATAATATTTTCCTTAAAAATTAAAATTTGATTTACTACACATTTACTACACATTTACTAATTACTACACAAATCTACTAATTAACAACCTCCATAGAGTTTATATCATTAACTACCCTCCTTATCTTTTTTATTTACACCCCTTGTGTCAAGAAAATCATTAATATTTTTTGACTCTTTTGTAAGTTTTTCTACTTCTTGTATTTTTTGATTTGATTGTTGCTCAAGTTTTGTCTCTTCTTTAGTAATGTCTTTTATAATGTCTGTAGAAGTTGTTTCTGTTTTTACTTTGCCTTTAGCCATATCGTTACACCACTTATCAAATTTAACATTTCTTAGTAATGTAATTACTAAAAATAAAATTAATAAAACTACAATAAACCCCAATATAAAACTATACATAATAAACCTTTCTTTAATATATCTATTAAAAATTACCTGTCTGGAATTACTATTATATTCTTTTTTTTCTTTTTTGTCAAGAGAAAAATAAAATTTTTATAACTCCTGCTTTTATAATGCTTTAAATTATTTATTTTTAGCTGCAATTCCTAACTTTTCATTTATTTTTGCTTGTGTTTTCACCTGCTTAAGTTCCTCTTTTACCCTTCTTTCTGTTATTTTACTTCTCTCCATTTGATAAGCAAAAGTTGCTGCACCAACTGTAGGAGATTTATCAGACTCTAAAATACGCACCATTCTTTCATAAAATTCAGGACCATGAATATGAGTACCTCTTGTATCTTCATCATGAGCCATTTCGTGAGCCATTGTTATTAATATTTTATTAATATCACCACCAGAAGTAACTCTTTTATTTTTAAGCCAAATACGATCAAGACAAATATAAGTAGAACCATCTGTCCAAGCTGCCGCAGTGTTAGATACTCCAAGTAATATCCTCCTACCATTCCAAGGGCTTCTCCATCCTCCACCTTGTGTTTGTAAAACATTTATTATTCTACGTTCTGTAGCAGTGTATTTTTTTTCCGGCAAAATAGTATAAGAATCTGATATTCCACCTTTTAAATCGTCAAAATCACTATAAAGTGTAGAAATGTTTTTCCATTCATTATTTCCATATTTATATTTATATCTATTTCCATTATTAGTAAGCCAAGTAAAAAATTCTTTATCTTCTCCGGTATAACCAAGTTCAGAAAGCAATCCTTCATTAATACATAATGCTTGTTCTCTTTCCATAAGTCTATCAGCAAACCTATCTCCTAAAGGGGCGAAACACCATTGCTGTTTCATTTTCTTTATAACATTAAGAGAAACGCGTTTACCTTGTGAGGTTTGAATAAGAGCCAAAGTTTGTATGTCTTTTAACTTTTGAGTGCCATCCCTTAAATCTTTAAGAGTAGCAATTCTTTCCCAAGAGCTAAGACTTCTTCGTGCTTGTCTTGTTTTTTTGATACGATTTTGTTTAACAACATCTTTCATATTATTATAAACAATACAATCATGTTGAATATCATTTCTTGCAAAATTAACTTTTAATTGTTTTTTAGAAACAGAAATACCCATCATTCCTATCTCAAAAGGAGAAGCTTTCATAACGAATGCTCCAAGATTATAAACCTTAAAATCTGTACCTATATTAAATAAATAATAAGCATTATCATCTTGAAAATTCCAAGTACATTCAGAGGCAGGAGTATTTATTTGCTCTCCGTTAAAAAGGATTACTCCTTCCATAAATTTGACTTGTTCTGTAATACATTCTTTATATGATTCAATACTTGAATGAGAATATCCAATAGGATTTTTATATAAATCAATATCTATTTGACATCCATTAAAATAAGGTAAGTTTTCTTGTAGCTCGTATGCTAAGCCATCTTTTTCAATGTCTATAGTCATTTTAAATGTCGCGGTTCTCCAAACGTTTCTTCCAAAAGCAAACATTTGACCACGACCCATACGGAATTGTTTCCATATAGTATTTTCAGTTTCACTGTGAGGGGTTCCAAAAGTTTCAAAGAAATCTTCTATTTCTTGTTTTGTTTCAATACCTATTCCGTCGTCTCCTATAGATAGTTTTGCATAGTTTTTATAATCTGTTATTAATTCAATTCTAACTACAGGGCTACCTGCTTCAATAGCATTCATAACACCTTCAAGATTTGCTTTTTGTAATGTTCCTGCTTGTCTTTTAATAGTATCCATTAAAAGTTTAGGGTGCATTGCTAATGCTCTTTTTTCTGTCTTAACCATTTTTGACCTCCATCAAAATACTACTTCTCTTATTTTACAACACGATTACTGTATATTAAGAAAAAATTAGTTGTCTGGAATTAATTGTTTTATCCATTTCCTTACAGTATTATCACTTACACCATATTTCCTTCCGACAGCACAATAATTAGTTTCTTCTATTTCTTGTAACAACTGTTCTTTAGTGGGTCTATTCTTAACTTTTCTATTTTTTATATTATATTCATAAGTATGTTTAACACATTTCACACACAACCCACTTTTAGATCCATAAGATATTTTCTTGCCACATTTGTTACAATATCTTTTTTTCTTCTCTCTTTTATTATTTTTTCCCGCAAATGTGGATGTTTGAGAATGACAATTAGGGCATAATAAAGTTAAATTTTCTTCTCTATGATCAGTATTATCTCCATTTTTATGTTCTAATTGCAAAGAGATTGGTTTATCTCTCCATGTTTCCAAACCACATTCATAACATTTATATTCTAGAATTTTAGCTTGAATTAATCTTTTCTTTAAATTTTTTCTACTTTGATAAGAACTGTTTTTGATAAGAATTTCTTCAAGAGGAATTTTTTTAGTCCATTTGTGTTTTTTACCTTTTAAATGTGCTTGACCTGTAAAATGAGAAAAATCAACTCCTAATTTCTTGGTCCTTAATTTAAAACCTATATAATTTGATCCTGTTGCCGAAAGTTGTAATTTTTTAAGAGCTTGAGAAATAGAATAAGAACTTCTAACTGCTTCAATAAACTCATTATCTGTATATTTTGTTTTTGCCATAATTATCTCCTATATAAGTAATTTAATACTTATATATTCGACACAAATGGCAAACTTCCTTTTTTATTTTTTATATAAATCTGCCATTAATACCCCTACTGGGATTCGAACCCAGAAACCCTGCTGTTTGAAAGCAGTCCATAAGCCAATTCTGGTATAGGGGCTTAATCTGATACAGCAAACTACCGCCTCTGCCAACGGGCTACCTGGGCCTATTCTTTATTCTCTTCTTTTTCTCGTTGAATAGCATCATAAACTTCTCTACGATGAACAGAAATGTTTGAGGGTGCAACAATACCTAATCTAACTTTATCACCTCTCACATCTACAATGGTAATCTCTACATCATCACCGATCATAATAGTTTCATCTTTTTTTCTACTTAATACTAACATCTTATTCTCCTTAATAAATAAAATTCTTTGAATACTCCTACCCAGATTCGAACTGGGACGCCTCTTAAGCACTACATTTTAAGTGTAGCGTGTCTCGCCTATTCCACCATAGGAGCCAGAAATTATAACAGAAATGACTTTCACTTTCTAATAATTTTAATTTTTGGAGTTTAAAACTGATTCTTCTATAACTTTACTAATATTTGTCCATTGTTTTAAAACTATATCTTCTCCTTGATGCATAAAATCTTTTATTTTTTCAATATAATCTCTACTACTATCAATTTTAAGATTTATTTCTATATTTTTAAATAATTCATTCCACAATTTTTCCCTATCTCTTATTATATCTAATAGTAATTCATAAATCTCTTCTCCATTAGGATCATTAAATGCACCTAATTCTTGAGCTCGTTTAATAACTTTTTCAATATATCTATCATTCTTTTCTATTTTACTTTCAAGTTCATAATAACCTTCTGTTTGAGGTAGATCAAAATCATAAGTATAAATTAAACCCAATTTAAATTTAATTTCTGCAGTTGATAATCCATTTTTAGAAATAAGATCCCATGATAATTCTTTATTTTCATAAGTATATGTATAATCTTCTTGTTTATTAATTTCTGATTCCCAATCAAATTTTGCCCTTCTAATTATTTCTTCTTCATTTTTTTTAATTTGCAACTTCTGTAAATATATTTTTAATTTAACCATCTCATCTGCATTTGCTGTAATCTCAAGAGTTTTAGAAATAAAATCTAATTCATCACACTTTTTACATTGTACCCAATACCATACCTTTATATAACATTCAGTCCACGTTTGTAATCCTCCACTTTCGACACTATTAATATAAAGAAATATTAATTCTGATTCTTTACATTTTTCACATAATAGATACATAATATCATTTTTTGCCTCTACGGTTAGTTCTTGAACTAAAGAATTTATTTTAATTGTTTCTTTAACTCTCTTTACGATATGAAAATAAAAATTATCTAACAATATGAAAGTTATTATAAATAATAAAATTACAATTATAATTTGTTTCTTCATTTCATATCTCCAATACTAATTTTCATCAATTTTTTTATCCTTCTTTCTCTCCAAATTACTTGAGCTAATAAATCATTAATCATTGCTCTTTTTGCAGAATTAAAAGATGTAAACCACCTTGCCTCATCATGATAAGCAAGATAACATATATCTTTAATTTTAACTTCTCCTGTTATTTTATCTATAACTTTAAATTTTATAGTCTTTAATGTAACTTCTAATATACAAGAATCCTTATTTAATTGTTTTTCCCAACCATATATAGTTTTTTTAGCCATATTGCTTCTCCACTTAACACATTACTATATATGTAGCTAAAGTTAATATCCATACTTCTTTACTAAAACCATATTTTCGGAATAAATTAAACATATTAATAATTTTTTATCTTTCTAACTATTCTTCATTATTCTTAATGTATTCCAAGGCAGCTATTTTACATTTCTTTCTTATAAAATTAGCTTGTCGTTTGCCAAAAGCTTCGTTCCAAAAATTTCCACCCATTATAAAATAAGGCTCATCACAAGTAGCTTGTAAGCAATGCTGACCTATAAGATCATATCTGATAGATACTATATTACATGGTTTGCCTTTATATTTCAAACCACTTATATCTATGTTAATGTAAGCCACCTCAGGAATAACCTTTATTATTTTCATATCTTAATTCCTATCCATTTTTGGTCCATTATCTTCCTTCAAAAATAACTATTACGTGCTATATAAGAGAAAAATCAATTGTCTGGAATTACCCCTTCTCCGCAACAAGCATAACAGTATTAACCATCGTCCCTGATTCTTTAAATGAACCAGAAGGTAATTCAATAAACTCATAATCTGTTTTAAGGTTAAGCCTGCTCAAAAACATCCTAGTTTTAGCATTTTCTCTAAATTGCACACTTGACGACATAATACAAACTAATGTTCCGCCAATTTTAAGAAGGTCAAGCATTTTATTTGCGTGATCGATATCTTGCTGTTTCGTAAATGGAGGATTGGCCACAATCTTGTCGAAAGTCCTGCCTGTATCATATGTAAGAAAATCCCCACGATATACTCGACAACCCAAACTTATAAGGTCATTTTGAAACGGCTCATGTATATCGCAAGCATGTACATCACAGCAACATCTTTCTAATAAAACCTTAGCAATAGCACCCTTGCCTGCAGAAGGCTCTAAAACAACATCCGAGGTCTTTAGGTCGGCATAGGACATCATTAACTCAACAATATCAGATGGTGTTTCAAAGAACTGTAACTCTTTGTAGATATCTGTAATCTCGCCTGTTTCAATGCACTGATTAAGTAAATCGGGCACATTGTCAATACTAAAAACATGAGCCTTTTTGCCTCTATTCCACTTACCACCCATTAAGTCAAGCACTTTATTAACTTTAATGTATAATTTGCGGTCAAGCTGCCCATCTGGCAAATATAGCAAATTGTCCTCGATTCTACATCTATCCAAAACTTGCATTACTTCTGTTTCTATCTTCATACTACTATCCTTTTAATATTTTTATCATTCATATCTTATAATAATAAAAAATCGATTGTCTGGAAAAACAGGACGCCAGGGTCTCGAACCCTGAACTGAACTTTTGGAGAGTCCTATGATACCAATTTCACCAACGTCCTATACTACCTCTATAGGATTCGAACCTATACTAAAACACTCAGAATGTCTTGTGCTACCGTTACACTAAAAGGCAAAAATATCCCCTCCAGGACTCGGACCCAGATTTTGACATTCGTAGTGTCATGTGCTATCCATTTACACTAAGGGGATATACTAGAATGAAATTTTCTATGGCAATTTGAACAAATTACTTGACATTTAGAAATTTCTTTTATTATCCTCTCTTTACTCCATCCATCCCTAATACAAACAGAAATTTCTTTTTGTTTTTCACTAGAATCTTTATGATGAAAATCTAAACAAGCAGGATGATTTTCAGAACATATTTCACATTTTAATTTAGATTTATATTCATGATACCAAGTAAACAGTTTACCTCTAACAATTTTATTGCTTTTTCTTAATCTTTCTCTCTCATTCTTTTTATTTTTTTTATACCATTCTCTTCTAGTTGCTAATTTCTCTTCTTTTGTCTTCATATTTTACCTTTCCAAAAAATTGGTTTGATATAATATATTTCGACAAAAAGATACGAATCCCTTCTTTTATTTCGTGGGGCTTGTTAAATATCCCTACTAGGACTCTAACCTAGAACTCAACCTTAGGAGGGTAGTATGATATACATTTTCACTATAGGGACTTGAAAACACGCCTGGCAGGACTCGAACCCGCATGGTTTCCGTTAGAAGCGGAATGCCTATCCATTTAGACTACAGGCGCTTTAATTTGATTCTCTTTCTTCTATTTCTGCTTCTAATTCTGCTTTAAATAAAAGTAATTTCTCAAAATCTTTTACTTTCACAGCCATCTCATCTTCTAGACAAATAATACGCGTTTTGGTGGTAGATAAACTTTTTTTTAATTCTTGTAGTGTCTTCTTCATATTTAAAGTTCCTTGTTGTTAGGAAATATTTCTTTAAGAGTAAGACCTGAATCTCTTAATGAATTATCAATCTCTGGAATTTTTATTTTAGGACAATATGCTTTAATATATTCTTTAGATAATCTCATAAATTGAGTTGTTCTCATATCTAAAGTAGTTGTAGATACAGTGTGAGACATATAGCATTTAACTACTAAATATGGAAGATCTACTGATATAACTTCAAGAGGTTTGCCATTTAAATAGTCATTTTCTACATCTATAAATCCATTAGGACCAGGCTGTTTATCTATACTTCCACGAAAAACAGTCATAAACATTCCTACACAAATATCATCCATCTCTAATAAACGTTTCATAATTGCCTCAAAAAAATACTTTAATACTATATAATGTAAAAAAATTACTTGTCTGGAAAATACCCAGGAGTGGATTCGAACCACCAACAACTAGTTTCTAAAACTAGCTCCTCTGCCGTTGGGATACCTGGGCTTAAAAGCACTTTGAGGGAATCGGACCCTCGTTTCCACCATGGCAAGGTGGCGTAATACCTTTATACCAAAAGTGCATAAAATACTCTCCCACTTAGCTCTACACAATTAGGGTCTTGTTAATAAGTTGTATACAACTTACTAAAGGTGATCAAGCTTCCAACTAATCCTAAAGAGTGGTTTTTCATCGCTCGAGTATTTACTTCCTTTATTAATTTTTATTATAACAATTTTTACATAAACCACTTTTTGATCTTCTAGATATTTTATTATTACAATTATTACATTTATTATCTATTTTTTTATTTTTTTACATACTGCTAAAAAGTTCCAGGAGAGAATCGAACCCTCATCATCAGATTGGAAGTCTGATATAATACCATTATACCACTGAAACGCTACCGAAACACCTATGGGATTGAATTTTATAATTCTATTTTAACATAACATTTTATATCATCTATACCTATATTATAAAGATCAATATATCTCATTGATCCTTTTATAAATACTCTTAATTCATCATTTTCTTTTTTTGTTTTATTGTCAAGAACATAATTTCCACCATGAGGATCTAGCCACATAACAATATAATTAGGATTTTCTATGTTCTTTATTATTTTTTTAAGTTTATCTTCAATCATTTTTCTCCTACTCTACTTCTACCTCAATATCATATATTGTCAATTTACGATATAAAGTTCTTTCTCCCATATTTAAAATTTTTGCAGCAAGTTTTCTATTATATTTTGACTGTCTTAAAGCTCTTTCTATAAGCATCTTTTCACCTGCTTTTATAGAAATGAAATCTTCTAATTCACTTTTTCTTTCTATCTCTTCAAAATGAAGATTAATTTCTCCTGGAATAGGAATAGCAACAACTAAAAGCTGTTCAGGTATATATTGAAATCTAAAATTATAATATTCAGATAAATTAAATAAAGTTTTATAACGAGGAAAAGATCTAATTTCTGCTCTCTCTATTTTTCCTAAAAGACAAGAATCTATACCTATTTCATATGCAGCTTTATGAATAGGCAATTTTGTGCCTAGTCTTAATAAATATAAGAAATCTCCAAATTCTTTAATAGTCATGATTCTTCCTCATATTTTTGATCTATATATGTTTTATAAGATTCTAACCAATCTTGATATTCTTGACTATTAGTTGTTATTTCTCCTGTTTTAGTGTTATAAACTCCTGAATCTACAAATTCTTCTTTAAAGCATTTATGACAAAATGTTATAGGCCCAATCTTTACCATTTCTTTTTCTAAATTATCACATTTTAAACACTGAGAATTATATATATTTGCTACTTTAATCATTTTAATAGATCCTTAAAAAAGATGTTGGTTTCTCTCCAAATAACTTTTTAAATTCTTTTATTGCTTCTTTTTCATTTTTCCCAAAAGAAATTAATGGATAAGCATATCTATTTATAAAACCCCAATATTTATGCTTTCTCATAAGTTTCTCCAAAAATTAAAACTAACTGGCGACCATGTTTCAGATCGCCAGCGACTATACCTAACCAATAACTCAACATCTCAATCATTGGCGATTATAAACTACTATTATAAAAAATCGATTGTCTGGAAAAGACAACGGAGAGATTCGAACTCTCGACATTTTCATGCATTCGGTTTTGCAGACCGACCCCTTAAACCACTCGGGCACGTTGTCAAAAGGTCAAAAGAGCGGATTTGAACCGCCACACCCAGATTCACAATCTGATATGCTACCATTACATCACTCTTGACAATAAATACCTCTGGAAGGATTTGAACCTACGACCACTTGGGTAAGAACCAAGCACTCTAGCCACGCTGAGTTACAGAGGTTTAAAAATTAAATAAATTTCTATAATAATTTGGGTTTTTCATAAGTATCTCATCTTCAAGTTCCATGTGACAATTTAAACAATACATATCACATTTTTTAAACTCTTCGATAATTACTTCCCATTTTTTAGACCAAAGTTTATTCAATGTTAACCCAAAACATTTTTTATCTGGATCTTTATGATGAAATGTTAAAACTCTCGAATTTTTATCATAACCACATTTTTTACAAGATCCTCCAGCTAATTTAATTAATTCTTTTTTTCTTCTCCATCCTCTTTTGTATATATTTTCTTTTCCTCTTCTTTTTGCTTCTTCGCTCCAGCAAGAATAAGGTTTTTTCTTTTTTGGTGGAAGAGAAGGATCTATTGGATTAGTATTATGCCCTCTGTAAGGAGAACATTTTAAACAAAATTTTCTATTACCTATATTTTTATTTTTTCCTTCGATTTTTATCCAGTGAGGAATATGCTCTCCACACTTTCTACAAGCTCTTTTATCTATCATATTTATATCTCCTATAAGTTATTATCGACTTATAAAGATATATTCTGCAACTTAAAAGAAAATCCTTCTTTTTATTTATTTTTAAGTTACAAATGAGTGTGGTGGGATTCGAACCCACAAGGGAGTAAACTCCTCCAGATTAAAAGTCTGGTGCAGACTGCCGTATCTGCAACACACCCAAATTAATGGGCCTCGGAGGACTCGAACCTCCAACACACGGATTATGAGTCCGACGCTCTGCCAATTGAGCTAGAAGCCCCTATTCAGTGTTACATTCTTACTAATCCCTGCTCAACCATTCCCCAATCCACATGGTTCCAATATCTTTGCTTTTGTGCTAAAGATAATAATATCTTAGCTCTCCTTACTCCATAACCCAATATTCTTTTAGCATGATCCTCAGGAGAAAATTTAATAGGTGCTACATATTTAGGAAGCTTCATTAATTCTTGAACTATAGGACTTATCTTCTCTTCTACTTTTATGTCTTTCTTTTTCCTTTTATCCTCTCTATCTTCTTCTCTCTTTTTTATTTTCCCTTCTCTTATTATTTTTTTCTCTTCTCTTATTTTATCTTTTATTTCATCTTTTTCTTTTTTTGCCGAAATGAAATCAAAATTACATTTATGACAATTTTTTACTATCCCTGCTATAATAATATTACAACTAGGACATTTCTTTCTACCTTTTCCTAATTCTTTATAAACCTTAGGACCTGTAGGAGTTACTTTTACTTTTAATAAATCTTTTCTTATTTCTCCTGAAGGAAAATGATATCCACAATCACAAAGATAGGATCTAGCTCCTACTTCAGTGTTGCAATTAGGACAATCTTTTCTACCACGTCTAGCCATAATTACTTCTCCTTATTAAAAATTTCTTCACATTCTTTACAATACTTTTCGTGTAAATGAGACTTTATTCCCCATGCAATTATAGGGATTGAAGTAATCATTGTCTCTTTTTTACCACATAAAGCTTTATCATTTAAAGATATATGATAAAAGAAATTACCATGAATACTTTCTCTGATTTTGTGTCTTTTTGTGTTTTTTTGTAAGAAAAGTTTATTTTTCATAATTACTACTCCTTATTTCATAATCTGCCAAATAGCTTCCAAACCTGGATAAGTTAGTTGCATTCCTGCACCATAAACACCATTAAAATTCCAACCATAATGTTGCCTAGAAAAAGTTCCAGCATATAATGCACCATTATATTGGATAAGATAGTAAACCCCTCTTCTAATATCAGGATGTTCATTCCCATTCCCACATATCTTATTTAAATTTATCTTTTTTAACTTAGGTGTTCTCATTATATCTTATAATAATAAAAAATTGATTGTCTGGAAAAAAAGGCAGGTAAGATTTAAACTCACTTCAGTTTGGACCCGCTGACCTTAGAAAAAGGGGTTTATAATATAAATGTTTACACAACCATAAATGTCATTATAGCCTTACTAATTCCCATCACTGCCTAATAAATAACTATCTGGAAAAATGGAGTAGGCAATTGGTTTGCTTTAACACTGCAACTTTGTCAAGCAACCGAAATAGGAGTACTTAAAAGCAACTAAAAGTGAGCTATCTCGATAAGTCAGGCTACCACGCCACTACTTCATTTATACTTACAACTTATAATAATAAAAAATTAGTTGTCTGGAAAAATGGTAAGGAATGGATTTGAACCATCGACCACTACATTTTCAGTGTAGCACTCTACCAGACTGAGTTACCTTACCTAAAAAGCCAATGGAAGGAATTGAACCCTCGTTCCCTGATTACAAAACAGGTGTCTTACCGTTAGACGACACTGGCGATAAGCAGATATACAGTAGTAAAAAGAATGCCCACCAGGGCTATTCCCTAATAGAAAGGAAAAATGAGAATTGAACTTACGATAACTTTCTACAATCAACCTGCTTAATGGAGACGATCGGAATCGAACCGATCACAGATACCTTGCAAAGGTTTCTCGCCACCCTTGGTACATGCGCCCCCTTAAAAATGGAGAATACGGGACTCGAACCCACAACCTATTGCTTGCAAAGCAATTGCTCTCCCAATTGAGCTAATTCCCCTTCTCTATCACAATTCAGTGCTAGTAATATATAACTTATGGATATATTAGTGAAATAGATGTTTAGCGCTCTACCCCTGAGCTATACTCACCTAGATGAGCAATAGGATTCGAACCTATGACCTCTTCGTTAAATGCGATAACCTATTATCGATCAACCCACTTTAGTTATATTTTGTGCTTTACGACCCTTTTCGCCATCGATTATCTCGAAAGCGATTAAATCATGAGTTTCTGGTGTAAATTTTTCTATAAAAGCAGAATAATGAATATATATATCTTTTCCTTCATGATCTACAAAACCATAACCCTTTTTCTTATCAAACCAACGGACATTGCCTTGAGGCATGATATTTCTCCTATTCAGTGTTAGAAAGTATCGATATAATATCGACAGGACTTTCACTTGTAAAGAAAAATCGGAGATGTCAGATTCGAACTGACGTTATGCTCGGCCCCAAACCGAGTGCCATACCAAGCTAGGCGAATCTCCGTTATTATCTGGACGGCTGGATTTGAACCAGCGTTTTCCTCCTTCCAAGGGAGGTAGGTTAGGCCAGACTTCCTCACGTCCAGGAAATAAAGCAGTTTACTCTATTCTATATTGTTCTACATGTAATATCTACACATTGACGACATAATCCTGATTTAGAATGTTTCGTTATCTTTTTCTTACATTTTTCACAATAATAATATTTCTTATTTCTCTTTCCAGCAAAAGTAGAAGTTTGACTATTACAATTAGGACATAATAATCTTAAATTTTTTCTCCTATGATCATTATTAATTCCATTGATATGATCTAAAACCATTACTAATTCTTTATTCTTCCATATAGGTTCTAAATTACAAATCTTACATTTATTTTCTAAAATTTTATTTTTTAATAATCTTCTTTTTAAATGATATCTACTATAAGTAGAGTTTTCTATCATTATTTCTTTTAAAGGAATTGGTTTACTATTGAATTTTCTACCTTTATTACTATTTTGTCCTAATTTTATATGAGAGTAATCTATATTTTCTTCGTTTAATCTTTTTTTAAGAGTTCTATGATTTCCTCCAGTCCAATTTAATCCGAAGTGTTTTAATATTTTTGATAAACTGTCACTACTTTGAACTATTTTTTTTAATTCTTCTTTAGTAACACCCCATACAGGACTTGTTCTTTTCCTAGTTCTCATTATATCTCCTATTATAAATAACTTAATACTTATATATTCGACATAAATAGTAACATTCCTTTAATAAAAAATTATGTGTTAGAAATAAACTATATTTATTAAAGATATGAAATAGCGGCGGTAGGATTCGAACCTACGTAGAACGGCTTATGAGACCGTGCTGGGGCCAACTCCAGTCTACGCCGCGATGTATTATTTTATAAAGAGAAAAAATATGATCAGCAATAGGCAGAAATAGGTCATTAGAGTGATCAAACCCTAATATTCACTGCACTCCCCTGTCCATGTAACCTTATCTAGTTACTAGGGAGATCACAATAGTATCAAATAAATTCAATACCCCTGTTGTTAACACTATAACATTTAGCTCAGGTTTATGTGTGCTTTATCCAGACATGGCGGCAAGATTATTCGGCCACTACGCTGATCATATTATATATTAAAAATAATATTAATACTTTTATAAAAAGATAATAATTGTTACGTAACTTTTATTAAGTTAATATTCTAAAAATATAATATTATTCTAATATATATTAAAGGCAAGAGCCGTGTATAACTCCTTTACTCCCTATCTCCTTCTTGATAAGGAAACCTAATTTATTTGGTGTTGGGGGTGAGTTCGAATCCCACAAAACTTACTTCTTTCTCTAAATAGTTTGGATGTATAAAAAGAATTTCATAAGTAGCTGCTCAAACAGATTTGTAATAAAACCATCCTCGTTTAAAATAAATCCATAGTTTGAACACCCTAACATATTTTAGTATCAGGAATAGGAGTTTCACCTATATCTTTTCTCCTGTAGGAGAAATATAATAATTATACGATCCTAATGTATTTTGGTATTAAGGGCAGGAGTTTCACCTACATCTCCTCCTCAAGGGAGGTGTAATAATTATACTACCCTAATTTAAAACGCCTGTGGATATATTACAGAAATCGGAACTCCCAATTATAGTATTTAATTTTTAAATACGTCAGGGATATAAAACATTTTTGGGAAATAATAGAACACATAGCCTATAGTATATTTCAACCTAGGTTTTCTCAAAGATATCCAGTCTTCCCATTAGATCTATTGATTGGCGTTATCTCAATCTAATCTTTCCCTGAATCTCTTTTTTGATTCTCACATGCTTTCTCTAATCAGTATCGATAACCAACTTCAATCAACCCACATGCATAATATATATTAAAACAGATATGTTTGCATCAAAAAGATTTCTGTGAACGATAACTTTAAGATTCCAACCTGTTTCTTTCTTTTCTCTCTTTACTTGTCAAAGATACTATTACTATATCGGATTTTCTTTCGCTTTTCAATAATTTTTATATTTTTTTAAAAATTAGAAAATAATAACAACTTATAATAATAGAAAATTGATTGTCTGGAAAAATACTCCGAAGGGGAGTCGAACCCCTGTTTACGATCTGAGAAACCGCAGTCCTGCCGCTAGACGACCGGAGCTTGGCAGGCCTCTTTAGACTTTTACTACAACCTAATATCTTATGTTTGATAATAGTCCCACTCCCGCGACCTAAAAAGAGCATTATTTGCTGTACCGTTTGGAATTCCATGTCATACAATAGCCTGACGGAGAATCGAACTCCGATCTTCACCTTGAAAGAGTGGTATCCTATCCATTAGACGACCAGGCCTTATTTAGTGTTACAAATAAAATAGTAAATCCATTAGCTCTTTATTAATAACTGTTTAGTTATTTCCCTAATTAGGATAGGGTGCAGGGTCAACTTCTTATATAAATACCTAATTTAATACATATAAGATCGTAGGATCTAGTGTAGCCCGTTCCGACTATTTTAATAGCTATATCAAGAATTGAACTTGAAACTGATCCGTATGAAAGATCTATGATAACCATTTTCACCATATAGCTGTAAACGGATAGGAGAGGAATCGAACCCCCATACCCTGTTCCCAGGGCACCTAGTTTTCAAGACTAGTGCAACCTACCAGTAGTTGCCACGCTATCCAAAATAAAAATAAACGGATAGAAGAGGATTCGAACCTCCAAGCCCTTACGGAACAACACCTTAGCAGGGTGTCTAAGTCACCAATCTAATGTCTATCCAAATATGACGAGTAGGATTCGAACCTACGAATTTATCCATTTATACAATATTTGTTGCTTGTAAAGCCAAATACCACCAGTATAAATAGTGTGTTAGTCCACTTCACCACCGTCATAAAAATAAAAAATAATTGCCGGAATAATAAAATATGACCCCTTATAAGAGTAGATAAGTATTGCTCCATTTCTGCTATAAGAGGGATTTGTCAGGATCTCTCTTATAGTTATTTTAAATGGGAGCAATAGGATTCGAACCTACAAGCCCCTTACGAGAACGAGGTTTACAGCCTCGCGAGCCACCAATTGCTCAATACTCCCTTACTCACCCCACAGAGAATCGAACTCTGATTTCCTGATCGACAATCAGGTGTCCTAACCGTTAGACGATAGAGCGTAAAACACAGATATGTTATTGTAGAAGAATTTCCCATTTCTGGGGTGTAGGGGCTTGAACCCTACTCGCATTTTTTGATTAGAAAAACGTTTTAACCGATAACCTTCATACAACCAACCTGTGTAATACCCAATCTTGGAATCGAACCAAGGTCTCTACTTTGTAAGAGTAGTGCTAAACCCCTCAGCTAATCGGGTGAAAAACGGATATGTGATTAATAATAAGTTTTTTTGACGGATGCTCTACCAATTGAGCTATATTCTATAAGCTAGAATAATGAGACTTGAACTCATAACATTCTGTATGCGATAACTTACTATCTCCAACCCGTTTAAAATCTTCTTTTTCTCATTTTGTTTTTTTGATATTCTCTATAACAATCTACACAAAAAAGTCTTCTTTTTATAAATCTAACTTCTTTTCTATTTCTACCACATATTCTACAAATACTGTGTTTCTTAATTCTTGTGTGAATAAACTCATTATTTTTTTCTTCTAAATTTTTAATATCTTTTTTTATTTTTTTAATTTTATTACTATCCCAATGTTCTTTTCTATGACAATTGGAGCATAAAACTATACATTTTTTTATCTCTTTTTTTAGTTTTTGAAAAGAATGTTTTATCTTACTAGCTATTTCATATTCTTTTTTATTAGGATCTAGATGATGAAATTCTAAACAAGCAATATGATTTTCTCCACATCTTTTACATTCTAATTTTAATTTTTCTTCAAAATAATATAATCTATTTTTTTTATTCCTAAGATTTTGACGAGTTTTAATACCATTTTTATTTAACTTATATTCTTTTTTTATTTTTTCTTTGTTTTTCTCTCTCCATTTTCGACAACTCTCTAAATTTTGATCTCTTTCTTTACAAGGCATAAAATTTTCTCCTAAAATTAGTTTATACCTTATATTCTATGTTATCACTCAACAATCCTTTTTATTTTTTCGAATAATGATAAATAAATATTTATTTAAATAGGACTAGCAAGAGTCGAACTTACATAACCGCCTTATCAGGACGGGACTTTAGCCATTAAGTTATAGTCCTAGAAACATGAGGAATTTTCGATTCAGTGTTATATATATTCAAAACGCCAAACATATATTACTCTAAACTATAAACTCCCCATGTATTAATTTTAATACAGTGTGTTCCTTCTGGAACCCCTATTAACTTATAAAAGAACTACTAAACTCCATCACCTGGATTCGAACCAGGACTAGCTGATTAACAGTCAGTCGTACTACCATTATACTATGATGGAATAATACCTACCAGTCCCCAGAGGATTCGGACCTCCACCAATAGACTCAAAATCTACTGTGCTACCATTACACTAAGGGACTATTTTTCTAAATAATCACAATAATAACAACTCAATTTGTTATTTATAACTATCACTTTGTGCTTACCACACTTTAAACATTTATTCATTATTTTTCTATATATTGTTTTTATCATTTAAAAATACCTATAAAAAAAGACGATTACAATTTGTAATCGCCTTTGAACGAGGAAAAACTATATGCTCAAAAGCGACTACCCCGGTCCATCTTTCTTTTCAGGACGATTAGACCAGAGTGATTCCGCATAAATTTGGTCTATTGTACAGCCCATAAACGACTGGACGGCCAAATTATGCCTATTTCGTCTTAATATACTTACAACTGAATTTCTGGTTGAGATAGTCATCTCTTGTCTATTCCTATTAAAATTTCTCGTTAAAATTTAATTAATATACCTATTTATAATACCTTATCGGAAAATCCTCTTTTTTTCTTTAATATTTTTAATTTTATTCTTCTTTACCAGCAGCTTCTTTGTCTATCCGTCTTTGTTCTTCTACAGAATCAATATCAAAAAGATCTAACAATGTTTTATTATTAATCTTTCCCATTTTCCATAACTCTAAATATGCATAAAATTTATCTCTATCATTTTCTATTGCATCGACACCGCATTGGTTTAAAAGCGTTTTATCAGAAATTCTACCTACTTTATTTAACTCTAAATATGCATAAAATCTATCTAACCTATTTTGTATTTGCAACATTCTATATCCTTTTATTAATTAAAATATAACTTTTACTAAACCAATTATTTTTTTATTTTACTATATTTCAATACCCTTGTCAACCCTTTTTTTAAAAAAGATTGGGAAAAAATAAAAAACCCTATTCTCTCCCAATCGGAGGAGGGTGAACCTGACATAATTATATATGATTACTTTCGCTTTTCAACTACTTTTTACTAATAAGGATAACATATTCTAGAAATATATCATCCTTACTACCTCTGACCCCACCACTTTCAGTTTATAGTCAGAAAAGAAGACCGCTTATAGTGTTATCCTCTCTCTATAAGCCAAAAAAATTACCTACTTTCTCATTAAGACAATCTAATAAAGAACCCTTATTAACTTTATCATTCACTTGATCCTGTGCAAGAGGTTTACCTAACATTTTTCTCAATTCTTCTTTTAAAATATTATCTGTAGCTATCTCTCTTTCTTCTGCATTTAACCACCTTACACCATGAGAAGAACACCATAAAGGATCTAATTCTCTTCTACAACTAGTTTCAATTATTCCAAAATCTTCATGTTTAAAAATACCATGACTATCTTTTTTACCAAAACGATGCTTAACACCTACCTGTACAACAAAATGTTCTGGTATGTCTTCATTATATTCTTTATTGTGCAAAGGTATTAAATCCAGAGCAATATCTACTAAATGAGGCAAAGAAGTACCACCTTTAATAGTCTTGCCATCCTGATTTAATTGCCCTAACAAAACAACATGACAACTTAAATCACTACAAACTTTCTTCAATCCTGGTCTAACAAAATTACCATTACTATCAATTATCCCCTGAATAAGTCTACGAGCTTCTTGTTTATTACCATTCTCAAATTCATTAACCTCATTAACACTATCAATAAAAACTATATGAGGCTTAATCTCATAAATAATCTTTATAATCTCATCTATTCTATTCTCTCCACTACAATAGAAATTAGAATAATTATTAGTATCTTTAGCCCATCCTGCAAAATCCTCCAAAGTAGATTCTGTTTGAAAATACAAAATCTTAAATCGAGGGTCAGTTATTAATCTTGCTTGATGCTTAGCTACATCAATACATAACCTACTTTTACCAATACCACTACTACCACTCCATAAACTAATCTTACCTACTGGCATACCCCAAATCACCTGTTTATTCGGATATGTAGTATGCCCATAAATATAATTTAATTCATCAAACCCTGTTTGATATCTACCTATAGATTGTGCTGAAATATCTGATAATCTTTTTACGTTTAAACTCATATTATTCATTTCTAAAAAATCAATTGTCTGGAAAATAAAAAATATTTACTAATAAGAAGTACCATAAGCATCAATATTACCTTCAATAGTTACATGATTCCAATACTGCATAAGCAAACCTATAAAAGGAAGAGCAAATAGTATATAAATAACAAGAAGTACAAAATATTGACGATTTATCTTTAATAACCACAAAACTATATAAGAAACGATCATAGCACCCAAACCACTCAATATCTCTTCTTCTCTTGATTCAACCCATGCTCCTTCTAAACCACAAATTACTCCCATTACAAAAGCAGGGTAAAACATAAATATCCAGCTAAGACCATAATATGCCCCTACTCCTGCCCAAAAACCTGTATCTTCATAAAATTTCTTTTTACTCATATCTTATATAAGAGAAAAATCAGTTGTCTGGAAATTTAGAGAATTTCATTTTAAGTCTAAGTATAAAATAGGTGGACCGTTAAAGGTAAAAAAACTTATAATAATTAATAACGTCGCTACAACTATAATTCCTATTATCCACTTATATACAATGCTATCTCGGCGAGCTATTCTATCTTCTTCTACGTAATAATCTTTTAATATTTTTCTTACATCTTTTTTTACATCTTCACTAGCATCTTTATATGCATTACATAATCTATCATTTGAAATTTTTAATATTTCTTCTTCTAACATTTTTATTTCTCCATTCAGTGTTATCACTACAACCTACAAAACTAAAAAATCAGTTGTCTGGAATATCTGAAAGCATCTGTAATAGTCTTTTTTTATAAGTTAAACCTAATAATGGCTTGTTTTTAATTATCTCTTTAATCTCTTGGACTATACTATCATACCTATCAGTAATATCACTACGCTCTTCTACTAAAACCTCTTTTTCCTTCTCTATCTTAGCTGTCTCATTTTTTAAATTTTCCGAAGAAAAATGTAATGCCTCTTTCTCAAATATCTCCTTCTCCCTATTATATCCTAATTCCCATTTCTTATTCAATATAATTTGATCAGAAGATAAAGAATAAGGATTGTCTTCTATCTCCTTATCCCCATCAAAAGCTTCTTGACCTAATAACTCTGCTGATTCTAAATTCTCATTATATATAAATAATTCACACAACATAGGATTATTACTACCACAATCGATATCTAATCCACAAACATCACAGGTTATATGGACATTATCGATATTCTTAATCTTATCCATGACAATCTTTATACTATCCTGATTGCATTGATGACATCTCATTAATATTCCCTTCTATTATGGTTTTATCTTTAGTTATTATAGTACCAATAAACTTATAACTAACATATTTTCTTTCATGTTGAGGAAAATCAAAGTTACTAAAATCTCTTAAAGGTAAAGCTTTTTCCATATTATTATAAGTAGATAACCTATAATAATAACAACCATTAATAAAATCTTTTTTATTGACCCTCTTTATATCTACTGAACTATATACTTGCTTAAGTTTATAACCAGATGGATGAAGTTTCGTTAGTCTCTGAAAAAATACCATATTCTCTTGAACTCTTCCAATATAATCCTTACAACAAATAGCATTTTCTCGTTGAGATTTACCTCTGAATTTCTCCCATGCTGTAGTTCTTATACCATCTTTTCTTACCTCTACTTCTGACATGATCTTTTTCATTTTCCTGATAATAGAATTAAGACTATGCCATCTATTAGCTCCTAATAAAAACATAGCATATATCTGATAGTAATAAATACCTTTGCGGAAAGGATTAAAAAAATGCTTCCCTGCAAGTTTTACTATATCCTTATCTACTTTCTTAATAACTTCTAACCACTTATTTAGTGCTAACTCTTTATCTTTTTCAGTCATATGATACTTGCGAACTTTAGTAGTCTTACCATGACTATTTATTACTGCTTTACCTACATCTTCTGGACTATATATTATCTCAATCATCGTAAATAACCTCTCTTTTTTAATAAAAACGATTGTCTGGAATTTTTCGATATCCTCGATTTTTCCAGACAATTAACTTTTAACATTATAACATATATTAATACATAAGTCAATAAAATTATTAACTGTCTGGAATTTTTTATATCTTAATCTTTTCCAGACAATTAATATCTTGTTTATATAATATTTTAATTTAAAAATCTATTATATTTCAGGATA